>Ga0160495_100028_pt1 | contig 316322 bp, 274 predicted proteins | sample DID4MG_4_FD_108251 | JGI IMG/M metagenome (GOLD analysis project Ga0160495, IMG submission 108251) | Enriched soil microbial communities from UW Madison campus, WI, USA - DID2933_E24_FP4 MG | ecosystem: Environmental > Terrestrial > Soil > Unclassified | place: USA: Madison, Wisconsin...
AATGCTGGGGTCGGTGGTTCGAGTCCACCCATAGCCACCACCGCGAAGAGACGCCGAAAGCCCCGCCCAGTGCGGGGCTTTTGCGTTTCAAGGACGTCCGTCGACTGGCTCGGCCCTCCCTGGTCAAGGGACCATGCGCGGATGATCCGCGGCCAAGTCGAGGCTGTTGCGGGGGCTGGCTGCCCGCCTTACGGGCGGCTTGGAGGCCGACCGGCCCAGTGACCTGGCCAACGCCCAGTCGGAAACCCAGCGCTGGGCCATGTTGAGGCCGTTCTGTGCCGGATCGGCCCCGGCTCGGGGCTGGCTTGGGGCAAGACCGTAATCTCCGCCTGCGAGCGTCTCGCCGCCCGCTCAGCCGCCATCGTCCTCGACGCGGACCGGCAGGGTCACGTTGACCACGGTGGCGTCGTCGGGGTCGGGCACGGTGCGGAAGCCGAGGTGCTGGCACATGGCCAGCATGGTCACGTTCTCGCGCAGGACCTGGCCTTCGACCATGCGCAGGCCGATCGCGCCGGCGTACTCGATCATGATCCGCATCAGCTGCCAGCCGATGCCGTAGCCCTTCAGGTCCGAGCGCACGAGGATGCCGTACTCGCCGCGTTCGTAGTTGGCGTCGGCCAGCAGGCGCACCGCGCCGAGCATCTGCCCGGTGACCGGGTCGATCGCCACCAGCGCGATCGAGCGCGCGTAGTCGAGCTGGGTCAGGCGCGCGATGAATTCATGGCTGAAGTGGCGCACCGCCTGGAAGAAGCGCAGGCGCAGGTCCTCTTCGGTGACCCGGGCGAAGAACTCGCGGAACAGGGCGTCGTCCTCGGGCCGGACCGGGCGCACGAACATCCGCCGGCCCTGGGTGAGATCGACGTGCCGCTCCCATTCCTTCGGGTAGGGCCGGATCACGAAACGCGAATGCCACGGGCCCTTCTGGTTGGCGCCGAACGCGCCGGCCGGCGCCACCGTCACCCGGGCGTCGACCGCGATCACGCCGTCGCGGTCGGCCAGCAGCGGATTGATGTCCAGCTCGCGGATCTCCGGGATGTCCGCGGCCATCTGGGCCAGCTTGACCAGCACCAGCGCGACCGCGCGCTCGTCGGCCGCCGGCACGTCGCGGTAGGCCTTGAGGATCCGCGACACGCGGGTGCGGCCGATCAGTTCGTGGGACAGGCGCAGGTCCAGCGGCGGCAGCGCCAGCGCCTTGTCGTCGATCACCTCGACCGCGGTGCCGCCACGGCCGAACACGATCACCGGACCGAAGGTCGCGTCGTCGGCGATGCCGGCGATCAGTTCGCGCGCCTTCGGGCGCACGATCATCGGATGCACGGTGACCCCGTCGATGCGCGCGTCGGGGCGCAGCTCGCGGGCACGCTGCAGGATCGCCGCGGCCGCCTCGCCCACCGCGTGGGCGCTGGCCAGGTTCAGGCGGACGCCGTCGACGTCGGACTTGTGCACGATGTCGGGCGAGAGGACCTTCAGCGCGACCGGCGTGCCCTGCGCGAGCAACGGCTCGGCGGCGGCCACCGCCTCGGCGGCGTCGCGGGCCAGGGTCACCGGCGTGATCGGAATGCCGTAGGCGCCGAACAGGCGCGTCACCGCGATCGGGTCCAGCCACTGCTGCCCGGCCGCCAGCACCTCGGCCACGATCGCCTGCGCGGCAGCGCTGTCGACCACGAAATCCTCGGGCAGGCTCGGCGGCGTTTCCATCAGCGCCTGCTGCGCCTCGCGATGGCGGACCAGGTACATGAAGCCGCGCACGGCGTCGGCTTCGGTCGCATAGGTCGGCACGTGGGCGCGGTGGAGCGCGTCCAGCGCGACCAGTTCGTTGCCCAGCCAGACGCCGAACACCGGCTTGCCGCTGCGCTGGGTCGCGGCCACGGTCCGTGTGACCGCCTCGGCCGCCTCGATCCCGGAGGACAGCGCGGTGGGCACGTTCATCACCAGCACCGCGTCGTTCTCGCGGTCGGCCAGCAGGGCCTGCAGCGCGGCCGCGTAACGCGCGCCATCGGCGTCGCCGACGATGTCGACCGGGTTGCCGTGCGACCAGGTCGGCGGCAGCAGCGCATCGAGCGCGCGCACGGTCTGTTCGGACAAGGTGGCCAGCGTGCCGCCCAGATCGACCAGCCGGTCCACGGCGAGCACGCCGATGCCGCCGCCGTTGGTCAGGATCGCCAGGCGTCGCCCGGGCGCGGCGCGTACATGGCCCAGGGTCTCGGCCGCGGCGAACAGCTCGTCCAGGGCCAGCACCCGCAGCAGGCCGGCACGCCGGAACGCGGCGTCGTAGACCGCGTCCGCACCGGCCAGCGCGCCGGTGTGGGTGGCCGCGGCGCGGGCGCCGGGCGCATGCCGACCGGACTTCACCACCACCACGGGCTTGGAACGGGCCGCCGCGCGCGCGGCGGACATGAACTTGCGCGCGTCGCGGATGGACTCGACGTAGAGCAGGATCGCGCGGGTCTTCGGATCCTGGGCGAAATAGTCGAGCAGGTCACCGAAATCCACGTCCAGGGCATCGCCCAGCGAGACCACGGCCGAAAACCCGATCGAGCGCTCCAGCCCCCACTCGATCAGCCCCGCGGCGATCGCCCCGGACTGCGACACCAGCGCCAGGTCGCCCGGCAGCGGGCCGCGCGCGGCGAAGCTGACATTGAGCCTGGCATGCGGCGCCATCACGCCGAGGCAGTTCGGCCCGACGATGCGCAGGCCATGCGGGCGGGCCAGGGCCTCGATCCGCGCCAGCAGCGAACCCGGCCCCTGGCCGAGCCCGGAGGTGATCACCACCGCCGCCCTGGCCTTGCAGGCGACGGCCTGCGCGATCACGTCGGGGACGGTGGCCGCCGGGGTGGTCACCACCACGAGTTCCGGCGCGAATGGCAGATCGGCCATGTGGCCGACGGTGGCGATGCCCTCGATCCGCGGATGCCGCGGGTTGACCACGCCGATCTCGCCGGCGAACCCGGCCTCGCGCAGGTTGCGGATCACCGTGCGCCCGACCGAGCGCCCGCGCGGGCTGCCGCCGACGATGGCGACCGATCGCGGCTTGAACACCGATTCCAACGCGTAGGTACTCATCGCGTTCGTGTCTTCCCTGTTTCCAGCCCGGACACCATACAGGTCCGCATTGCCGGCTCCGACCCCTGGACACAATGTCCCATCGGTCAATCTGTCAGAGGCGACGCCGCCGGCCAGCCCCTAAGCTGCGCGGCGAGGGCCACCCAGCTTGCGCAGGCAGTCCCGACCTCGGTCTTCCGGGCATGGCGACGGCCACTTCACTGGGTACCCCACCGCCGTCCGTCAACGCGTTGATCACAATCAATGCCCGGACTCGCTCATGGGCGGATGATCGCCCCCGTTCAGACTGAGGATCGGACCGCATGCAAAGCGTGCAGGGGACATACAACGACAAGGTGGTGCGTCAGTTCGCGGTGATGACCGTGGTCTGGGGCATCGTAGGCATGCTGGTCGGCGTCATCATCGCCGCCCAGCTTTACTGGCCGGCGCTCAATTTCGACCTGCCCTGGCTGAGTTACGGAAGGCTGCGGCCGCTGCATACCAATGCGGTGATCTTCGCCTTCGGCGGCAGCGCGCTGTTCGCCACCAGCCTGCATGTGGTGCAGCGCACCTGCCACGTGCGGCTCATTTCCGACAGGCTGGCCGCCTTCGTGTTCTGGGGCTGGCAGCTGGTGATCGTGCTGGCCGCGATCTCCCTGCCGCTGGGCTACACCCAGGGCAAGGAATACGCCGAGCTGGAATGGCCGATCGACCTCCTGATCACGGTGGTCTGGGTGGCCTATGCGGTGCTGTTCCTCGGCACGATCGCCAAGCGCCGGGTCAAGCACATCTACGTGGCGAACTGGTTCTACGCCGCGTACATCATCGCCATCGCGCTGCTGCACATCGTCAACAACCTGTCGATCCCGGTGGGCCTGACCAAGTCGTACCCGGTCTACTCCGGCGCGGTCGATGCGATGGTGCAGTGGTGGTACGGCCACAACGCGGTGGGCTTCCTGCTGACCGCCGGCTTCCTCGGCATGATGTACTACTTCGTGCCCAAGCAGGCCGGCCGCCCGGTGTACTCCTACCGGCTGTCGATCGTGCACTTCTGGGCGCTGATCGCGGTCTACATGTGGGCCGGCCCGCACCATCTGCAGTACACCGCCCTGCCCGACTGGGCGCAGTCGCTGGGCATGGTGTTCTCGCTGGTGCTGCTGGCCCCGAGCTGGGGCGGCGCGATCAACGGCGTGATGACCCTGTCCGGCGTCTGGTACAAGCTGCGCACCGACCCGATCCTGAAGTTCCTGATCGTGGCGATCTCGTTCTACATGATCGCGACGTTCGAGGGGCCGATGATGTCGATCAAGATGGTCAACTCGCTGTCGCACTACACCGACTGGACCGTCGGCCACGTGCATGCCGGCGCGCTGGGCTGGGTGGCGATGATCTCGATCGGCTCGATCTACGCGCTGCTGCCCAAGCTGCTGGGCCGCGAGCAGATGTTCTCGATCAAGGCCATCGACCTGCACTTCTGGCTGCACACCCTGGGCGTGGTGTTCTACATCGCCTCGATGTGGATCGCCGGTGTGATGCAGGGCCTGATGTGGCGCGCCACCAACGACGACGGCACGCTGACCTACAGCTTCGTCGAGGCGCTCAACGCGACCTATCCGTACTACCTGATCCGCCTGGGCGGCGGTCTCCTGGTGCTGGCCGGCATGGGCGTGATGGCCTGGAACACCTACAAGACCTACCGCACCGCCACTTCGCTGGCCGGCACGCCGGTGATGGCGCCCGACGCTTCCGAAGCGCGTGTCTGAGGACGGACCGACATGAGCAACGACAACAACAACGCACACGAGAAAGTCGAGAAGAACATCGGCCTGATGGCGGTGCTGATCGCGGTGGCCATTTCGTTCGGCGGCCTGGCCGAGATCGTGCCGCTGATGTTCCAGGCCGAGACGATCGAGCCGCTGGAGGGCGTCGAACCCTACCCGGCGCTGGAACTGGCCGGCCGCGACGTCTACATCCGCGAGGGCTGCTACAACTGCCATTCGCAGATGGTGCGCACCCTGCGCTTCGAATCCGAGCGCTACGGCCATTACTCGCTGGCCGGCGAATCGGTCTACGACCGTCCGTTCCAGTGGGGCAGCAAGCGCACCGGGCCCGACCTGGCCCGCGTGGGTGGCCGCTACTCCGACGACTGGCACCGCGTGCACCTGATCAATCCGCGCGACGTGGTGCCCGAGTCGAACATGCCCGGCTTCCCGTGGCTGGAGAAGGCCGAGGTCGATGGCGGCACCGTGGCGAAGCGCATGAACGCGCTGAAGACACTGGGCGACCCGTACACCGACGAGCAGATCGCACAGGCACCGGCCGACGTCGAAGGCAAGACCGAGCTGGACGCGGTCGTCGCCTACCTGCAGGGACTTGGGCGGCATGCGCCGCGTGGAGGCCAGCCATGATTTCCGGAATCGTCACCGCCATGCTGCTGGCGCTGTTCATCGGCGGCTGGATCTGGGCCTGGAGCCCGAAGCGCAAGCGCGAATTCGAGGATGCGGCACGCCTGCCGCTGGATGAGGAAGACAGGGGGAACCGGGCATGATGAGTACCGGATGGACGTGGTATGTCATCGCGATCGTCGCGCTGAACCTGCTGGGCTGCGTGTGGCTGCTGTGGTGGACCGCGCGTCGCCGCCCGAACGATCCGGGTCCCGAGGAGACGCTGCACACCTGGGACGAGGACATCACCGAGTACAACAAGCCGTTGCCGAAGTGGTGGATCAACCTGTTCTACATCACCATCGTGTTCGCGGTGGGCTACATCTTCTGGTACGGCGGCCTTGGTGCGATCCCGGGCTATGCCAAGTGGTCGTCCGCGGGCGAGCACGCCGAAGACAAGGCCGTGCAGGACGCGCGCCTGGAACAGACCTTCCGTCCGTACGCCGGCCAGGCGATCGACGTGCTGGCCAGGGACCAGAAGGCGCTTGCGCTGGGACGCTCGATCTTCAGCAACACCTGCGCCACCTGCCACGGCTCCTCCGGCCAGGGTGCGATCGGCTATCCGGACCTCACCGACGACATCTGGCACTGGGGCGGCAGCCCGGAACGCGTGCTGGAAACCGTGCTCGACGGCCGTGACGGCATCATGCCGGGCTGGGGTCCGGTCCTGACCGGCATGGGTGGTGAGAACGCGGTCGACTACACCATCGCCTACGTCCGCACCCTGTCCGCTCCGGAAACGCTGCAGAACAACTTCATGGCCGCACAGGGCAAGAAGCTGTACGAAGGCGTCTGCGTGGCCTGCCACGGCATCGACGGCACCGGCAACCAGGAACTGGGCGCGCCGGACCTCACCGACGACTACTGGATGTACGGCAGCAGCCGCGAAAGCCTGGCCCGCACGATCACCGATGGTCGTCATGGCGTCATGCCGCCGCACCGCGAACTGCTCGGCGAAACCCGCGCCCGCCTGGTCGCTGCATACGTCTGGTCGCTGTCGCATACTGGAGCCGACCCCGGGACCTCCCCGGCGCAGGACTGACGTGCAGTGAGCGATTTCAGCGCGCCGCGTTTCGATCATCCCCCACGTCCGCTCGCACAGCGCGTGGGGGCCATCGCCTGGCCCAGCTTTTTCGCCGCCGGCGTGGCGACGATGGTGTTCTTCGCCTTCGTCGACCCGCTGGCGCTGCGCGACATGACCTTCCCTTCGCTGCACGTGTCGCGGGAGCTCGGCTACACGCTGGGCTTTTTCGCGTTCTGGCTGGCGACCGCGTCGTCCAGCCTGTTCACCTGGATCCTGCTGCGCCCGTCCAGCCGCTTCAACCATCCGTTGCCGCCTGAAAAGTAGGCCTGGGGCGCGTCGGCGCCGGCGCCGCTCCTGCGACAATTTGACGCTTTCGCGGCGCGCCTGGATCCGGATACTGGACATCGCGGAATCCCCGATCCGCACGCCACGCCGCCGCGATGCGGCGAAGCCGACACCATGACCCCAACCGTCCAAGCCAGCACACCGATCCGCCTGCGCGGATGCGCGTCGTCGCCCGCAGGAAGGCATCCATGAGCAAACGCATCCCGCTGGACGTCGTCGACGCCCAGGGCAACTCGTTCTACGTCAGCGAACGCAAGGTCTACCCGCGCGACGTGTCCGGCCGCTTCGCCAGGCTGCGCGTGGCCGCCGTGATCTGGCTGCTGGGCATGTTCTACCTGTTCCCGTGGCTGCCGTGGGACGGCCGCCAGGCGGTGCTGTTCGACCTGCCGGCGCGCAAGTTCTACGTGTTCGGCCTGGTCTTCTGGCCGCAGGATTTCCTGTTCCTGGCGCTGCTGCTGATCATCGCGGCGATGGCGCTGTTCTTCTTCACCGCACTGGCCGGGCGCCTGTTCTGCGGCTACGCCTGCCCGCAGACGGTATGGACCGAAGTGTTCCTGTGGATGGAGCAGTGGACCGAAGGCGACCGCGCCAAGCGGATGAAGCTCGATGCCGGCCCCTGGACGCGCGAGAAGTTCCTGCGCAAGGGCGCCAAGCACGTGCTGTGGCTGCTGCTTGCGCTGTGGACCGGCTTCACCTTCGTCGGCTTCTTCACCCCGATCACCGACCTGGGCGGCCGCCTGTTCACCTTGGCCTGGGGCGGCTGGGAAACCTTCTGGGTGCTGTTCTACGCGCTGGCCACATGGGGCAACGCAGGCTTCCTGCGCGAGCAGGTGTGCAAGTACATGTGCCCGTATGCGCGCTTCCAGAGCGCGATGTTCGACCGCAATACGCTGCTGATCGCCTACGACCCGATGCGCGGCGAACCGCGCGGCCCGCGCAAGCGCGGACTGGGCAGTGTGCTGGAACGTGCCCGTGGCCTGCTCGACATGCGCACCGCCTACGACTACGTGTTCCGTGCCAGCCAGCATCCGACCGCCGCCGACAACCGGCTGCAGGCGCATGGCACGATCACCCTGGGCGGCATCGGCGAGAAGGCCGAGCCCCTGCCGAAGTTCCAGCTCGACCAGCTCGGCGACTGCATCGACTGCACGATCTGCGTGCAGGTCTGCCCGACCGGCATCGACATCCGCAACGGCCTGCAGTACGAATGCATCGCCTGCGGTGCCTGCATCGACGCCTGCGACGACGTGATGGGCAAGATGGGGTATCCGCAGGGACTGATCCGCTACTCGACGCAGAACGCGATCGACGGCAGTTCCACCAGGGTCGCGCGGCCGCGCATCTTCGTCTACGGCACCCTGCTGCTGGCCCTGCTCGTCGGCTGGGGCTGGGGCGTGGGCAACCGCAGCGACCTGATCGCCGAAGTGCTGCGCGACCGCAATGCGCTGTATCGCCAGGACAGCGACGGCCGTGTCGAGAACGACTACACGCTGAAGCTGATCAACAAGGCGCAGGTCGCGCAGCAGTACCGGATCCGGCTGGAATCGGACACCCCGGGTATCATGTTGCGCGAAGGCGAAATGGTGGTCGAGGCGGGACCGGAGCAGGTGTTGTCGCTGCCGCTCACCGCCAGTGCGACGTCCGGCGACGACGTGCGTGGCCGCCATGCGGTGCGGATCCTGGTCGAGAGCGTCGACGGCCGCTCCAGCCGCAACATCGAAAGCAGTTTCTTCGGACCGGTGCAATGAACGCAAAGAAGCCCCTGTGGCGTATCCCCGTGATGTGGCTGGTGATCGGCCTGCCGCTGGCCTCGATCGTGGCCGGCGTCGGCCTGGTGATCATCGCCATGCGCGCCGGCGGCGCCGATACGGTCAACGATGAAGTCCAGCGCATGTCCCAGGTGCAGACCACCGACCTCGGTCCCGATGCGGCCGCGCACAAGCGCGGCCTGAGCGCCGTGCTGCGGATCGAGGACGGCGTGGTCGAAGTACTGCCGGCGACCGGCGAATTCGAACGCGATGCGCCACTGCGGATCGTGCTCGGCCATCCGATCCGCGCGGCCGAGGACGTGCGCCTGGAACTGCCGGCCACGGCGACCGGCTGGCGCATCGAAGCACCGATCGATCCCGCGCACGACTGGACCGTCGAGGCATTGCCGGCCGACGGCAGCTGGCGCCTGCACGGGCGCCTGCCCAAGCAGCAGCACGCCACCCGCCTCGCCCCGTCGCTGGGCGGCCGCGAGTAAGCGCCGGACGATGGACGCCACCGTTCCCGCGCAGGCCGCGATGGCCGCAGCCGGAACCTGCGACCACTGTGGCGAGGCGCTTCCTGCCGCGTTCGAGCGCCTGCAGCTGGACGGGCGCGAGCAGCGTTTCTGCTGCCACGGCTGCACCGCCGCGGCCGAATGGATCCGGCAGTCCGACCTGGACGGCTACTACCGCCTGCGCACCGCCGGCGGCACGCGGGTCGGCCCCGAACTGCCCGACCTGGCGGTGTGGGACCGCGACGACGTCCAGAACGAACACAGCCGCGCGATCGCCGGCGGTCGCGAGATCACCCTGCTGACCGACGGCATGCGCTGCGCGGCCTGCGCCTGGCTGATCGACCGCGCACTGGCGCGCGAGCCGGGCGTCATCGACAGCGGCGCCAACGCGGTGACCGGCCGCATCCGCATCGCCTGGGATCCGCAGCGCACGGCCTTGTCGCGCCCGCTGCAGCGGCTGGCGATGCTCGGCTACCGGCCGTACCTGGCCGGCGGCGAGGCGCTGGAGCGCGCGCGCGCCAAGGAAACCCGGCGCTGGGTGCTGCGCCTGGGCATCGCCGGCCTCGGCACGCTGCAGGCGATGATGCTGGCCGAAGCGCTGTACCTCGATTTCAACAACACGATGCCGCTGCCGACGCGGGATTTCTTCCGCTGGCTGACCTTCCTGCTGTGCGCACCGGTGGTGTTCTACTCGGGCTGGCCGTTCCTGACCGGCGCCTGGCGCGAGCTGCGCCAGCGCCATGTCGGCATGGACACGCTGATCGCCGGTTCCACCCTGCTCGCCTATCTGGCCAGCCTGGTCGAAACCATCCGCGGCGGTCCGCACGTCTGGTACGACGCGGCGGTGATGTTCGTGTTCCTGCTGCTGGCCGCGCGCATGCTGGAGCAGCGCGCACGCACCATCGCCACCGCGCAGGTCGACGCACTGGCGCGTGCGCGTCCCGCCTTCGCCACGCGCGAGCGCGCCGACGGCAGCCGCGAGGCGGTGCCCTTGGGCATGCTCGCCACCGGCGACATCGCCTGCGTGGCCGCCGGTGAAGCGGTCCCTGCCGATGGCGAGCTGCTCGACGGCGATGCGTGGTTCGAAGAGGCGCTGCTGACCGGCGAATCCGCTCCGGTGCACAAGCAGGCAGGCGCGGCGGTCTACGCCGGCACCGTCTGCCGCGAGCAGCCGGCGCGGCTGCGCGTGACCCGCATCGGCAGCGCGACACGGCTCTCGCAGCTGGTCCGCCTGGTGGACCAGGCGCAGGCGCACCGCCCGGCGCTGGCGCGCGCCGCCGACCGCATCGGTGGGCGTTTCGTCGCCGGGCTGCTGGCGATCGCCGCGCTGACCTTCATCGGCTGGCACCTCCACGCACCGGAACGCGCCCTGGAAGTGACGCTCGCGCTGCTGGTGATCAGCTGCCCCTGCGCGCTGTCGCTGGCGATCCCGGCCGCGCTGGCGACCGCCCACGGCACGCTGGCGAGGGTCGGCCTGCTCGCGGTGCGCGCGGACGCGCTGGACTCGCTCGGCCGCGCCACCGACATCGTGTTCGACAAGACCGGCACGCTCAGCGACGGTCGCCCGCAGCTGGGCGGGGTCGAGGTTTTCGAGCACATGTCGCGCGATCGCGCACTGCGCATCGCCGCGGCGCTCGAGCGCGACAGCGGCCACCCGATCGCGGTCGCGTTCGCCGGCATCGATGCCGCGCCTGCCAGCGAGGTGCGCGCGGTGCCCGGGCTCGGCGTGGAAGGCGTGGTCGAGGGCCGGCCGTGGCGCCTGGGCCGGGCCGACTTCGCCGCAGGCCGCGACGACGACGGCGCCCTGTGGCTCGGCGATGGATGTGTGGCGCAGGCCCGTTTCCTGCTGCAGGAACGCGCGCGCGGCGACGCGGCGCAGGCCCTGGCCGCACTGCGCGCGCTCGGCCTGCAGGTGCACCTGTCCAGTGGCGATGCGGCAATGCCGGTGCAGCGCCTGGCCGGCGCGCTCGGCATCGACGCGGTCCACGCCCGCCAGTCGCCGGAGGACAAGCTCGCCCTGGTCCACCGGCTGCAGGCGCAGGGCCGGATCGTGGCGATGGTCGGCGACGGCCTCAACGATGCGCCGGTGCTGGCCGGGGCCGACGTGTCGATCGCCATGGGCGAAGGCGCGTCGCTCGCCCACCGCGCCGCCGACCTGGTCACCACCGGCGGCAGCCTGGCGCGCATTCCCGCCGCCATCGCCCTCGCCCGCCGCACCCGCCGCGTGATCCGCCAGAACCTGGCCTGGGCGGCGCTGTACAACGTGCTGGCCCTGCCGCTGGCCATCGCCGGCCTGGTCACACCGTGGCTGGCCGCACTGGGCATGGCCCTGTCGTCGCTGCTGGTCACCCTCAACGCACTGCGCCTGACCCGCGCGGCACCCGCACCGGTGGCGGTCACCGCCGCCGCACTGGAGGACGCGCCATGAACATCCTGCTGATGCTGATCCCGATCAGCCTGGTCCTGCTCGCCGCCGCGATCGGCGCTTTCGTGTGGGCGGTCAGGCGCGGCCAGTTCGACGACCTCGACACCCCCGCGCTGGACATCCTCGAGGGCAACGACCGTCCTGCACCGCCGCGCGCCGCCGCGCGCGACGCCAGCTCCAGCGACGGGACGCCGCAGGGCTGACCGCGACGATGCCGATCGACCTGCCGATGCTGGTCGCCGCCGCCCTGGCCGGGCTGCTCGGCGGCGTGCACTGCGCCGCGATGTGCGGGGGGATCGCGACCGGGTTCTCGGCGATGTCGCGTGGCGGCGGCCTGACGGTCGCGCTGCAGGCCAACCTCGGCCGGGTCGGCGGTTACGTCCTGGCCGGCGCACTGGTCGGCGGCTTCGGTGGCGGGCTGCTGCAGGTGGCACGCATCGATGCGCTGGCGCTCGCCCTGCGGATGGCCACCGGCCTGGTGCTGATCCTGGTGGCGCTGCGCCTGCTCGACCGCAGCGGCCGCCTGGACGTCCTCGGCAGACCCGGCACGCGCGCCTGGCGCTGGCTCCAGCCCCTGCAGCGCCGGCTGCTGCCGGCCGACACCGCCTGGCGGCGGCTCGCCCTGGGCGCGCTCTGGGGCTGGCTGCCGTGCGGCCTCAGCATCAGCCTGTTGACCGCCGCCTGGCTGCAGGCCAGCGCACGCGATGGGGCGTTGACGATGGCCGCCTTCGGCCTGGGCACCCTTCCTGTGATGCTGCCGCTGACCTGGTCCGGCGCGCGCATGGGCCGCTGGCTGCAGCGCCCGCCACTGCGCAGCGCACTGGCCTGCGTGGTGCTGGCGGCCGGCCTGCTGACGCTGGCCTCGCCGTGGCTGATGCGGATTCCCGCCCTGCATGGCCCGCTGGCCGCACTGGGCTGTACGCCGGCCTGAGCGGTATCGGCACGTCGCGCAGCGCCGGCACTGCTGCAGGCCGAGACGACGCCGCCCGGTTCGGAATGCCGCCACCGGCGGATGCAGCCGACGCCGACCCGGCATCCACCGTCGTTGCACGTCGATGCGCACGCGGCCGTTGCCGCCTGTCCACCTGCACGGGCGGGACGCCGGCGAAGCGACGGGCTCCACGTCGAACTCTCCGCTGCAACGCACCTGCAGCGCTGCGACATCCGCGGGTTGCACCTCACGGAGGCGGCGATGACATCACATACCAGCAGCTGCAGATGCCGAAAAACCTGCTGACATAAAAAAACCCGATCTTTCGATCGGGTTTTTTCGTATTTGGCAGCCCCGGAAGGATTCGAACCTCCGAATGCCTGAGTCAGAGTCAGGTGCCTTACCGCTTGGCGACGGGGCTGTAGGGGTGACGATTATAGAGCGCAAACGCGAGGAATGCACGCCATCGTCGAAGGAAAAAGCGAAAGAAATTCTCCGCCCTTTCCCGAAGGCAGTCCGGCACAAGGCCGGACCACCCGGTGGCGACGCACGAGGCGTCGCCGGATCCCGATCAGCGCTTGGAGAACTGGGTCGCGCGACGGGCCTTGTGCAGACCGACCTTCTTGCGCTCGACCTCACGGGCATCGCGGGTCACGAAGCCGGCCTTGCGCAGATCGCTCTTCAGCGCTTCGTCGTACTCGACCAGCGCGCGGGCGATGCCCAGGCGGATCGCACCGGCCTGGCCGGTGGTGCCGCCGCCAGCGGCGGTGACGACGATGTCGAACTTGTCGGTGTTCTGGGTCAGCTCGAGCGGCTGGCGCACGATCATGCGCGCGGTCTCACGGCCGAAGAACTCGTCCAGCGGACGGCCGTTGACGGTGATGTTGCCGCTGCCCTTGCGCAGGAACACGCGGGCGGTGGAGGACTTGCGACGGCCGGTGCCGTAGTTCTGAGTGGTAGCCATCGTTATGCCTTAGATGTCCAGCGGCTGCGGCTGCTGAGCCGCATGCGGGTGTTCGGAGCCAGAGTAGACCTTGAGCTTGCGGTACATCGCACGGCCCAGCGGGCCCTTCGGCAGCATGCCCTTGACGGCGATCTCGAGAACGCGCTCGGGGTGGCGCTCCAGCGCCTGGCCCAGGGTCTCGGTCTTCAGGTTGCCGATGTAGCCGGTGAAGCGATGGTACAGCTTGTCCTGCAGCTTCTTGCCGGTCACGGCGATCTTCTCGGCGTTGATCACCACGAGGTAATCGCCGGTATCGACGTGCGGGGTGTAGACGGGCTTGTGCTTGCCGCGAAGGCGGCTGGCCAGCTCTGCGGCCAGGCGGCCGAGGGTCTTGCCGGAGGCGTCGACGAGATACCAGTCGCGCTGGACGGTCTCGGACTTGGCGATGAAAGTCTTCATGGGAACTCTGACAGTTGGTCGGGCGGATTCCATGCGGCGATGCCGGCGTGGAACTTTGCCTCGCGTTGTTAAGGGTGAAACGAAGAGGCGGGAGGATACACGCCCCCGGAGGCCCGCGCAAGTTGACCGGTCCGCGCCGCTTGGCAGGCCCGCCCGTCCGGCGGACAATCCCGGCCGGGCCGTCCTGGCCCGCCCGACGTCCGCCATCATGACCACCCGCCGCCTGCATTCACCGCTGGACCGCCTGCTGATCGAAGCCCAGCGCGCGCTCGAAACGACCCTGGGCGACCCGCCCCCGGCCCGCCCATGCCCGGCAACCGCCGAGGACACGGTGATGCCGGGTGCCGCGCGGCGCCATGCCGCGGGCCTGATGCGGATCAACCATGTCGGCGAAGTGTGCGCACAGGGCCTGTACTTCGGCCAGGCCGCCGTCGCGCGCGAGCCGGCGACCCGCGCCCACCTGCTGGAAGCCGCGCAGGAAGAAACCGACCACCTGGCCTGGTGCGCGCAGCGGCTGCGCGAGCTGGACAGCCGTCCCAGCGTGTTCAATCCCCTGTGGTATGCCGGCAGCTATGCGATCGGTGCGCTGGCCGGGCTGCGCGGCGATGGCTGGAACCTGGGCTTCGTGGTCGAGACCGAGCGCCAGGTCGAGGCGCATCTGGACGAGCACCTGCACACCCTCCCCGACGCCGACCGGCGCAGCCGCCAGATCATCCAGGTGATGAAGGAAGACGAGGCCCGCCATGCCGACCATGCCGAGCAGGCAGGCGCACGCAGGCTGCCGCAGCCGATCCCGGCGATCATGGCGACCGCCTCCAGGATCATGAAGACGGTCGCCTACCGGCTCTGACCGCGATGGGCCGGACCGGACAACTTCCGGCCGGGCACGGCCACAGGGACCGGTCCGACCAGCGCACTCATTTCACCGGCGAGGCCAGCTTCAGGCCGACGATGCCGGCCAGGATCAGGCCGATGCAGACCAGTCGGGCGACCGTGGCCGGCTCCTTGAACAGCAGCATCCCGACCAGCGCGGTACCGACCGCACCGATGCCGACCCAGATCGCATAGCCGGTTCCCAGCGGGATCGTCCTCAGCGCGGTGGCCAGCAGCCAGAAACTGGCCACCATCGCCACGCCGGTGATCACGCTGGGCCACAACCGGGTGAAGCCTTCAGAGTATTTCAGGCCCACCGCCCAGACCACTTCCAGCACACCCGCCAACACCAGATACAGCCACGGCATACATCGTCTCCTCGAGATGGCGATGTCGCGGGCCGGAAACGCGAAACGGCCCGGAACATCCGTTCCGGACCGCCGTCGGTCCCGATGCGCGGCCTGCGCCGCGGGCGGGTCGTCCCGCCTGTTTTCAGGTGATGCCAGCATGCGCGGCATCACCCCAACCGCATGTAACCGTTACTCGACCAGGTTGCGGCCGTGGAACAGTTCCTCGATCTCGCGCTTGAGCAGCGCCTCGATCCGCATCCGGTCCTTGAACGACAGGTTGCGCGCCTTTTCCTCGAAGAGGTAGGTATCGAGGTCGAACTCCTTCAGGTGCATCTTCGTGTGGAAGATGTTTTCCTGGTAGACGTTCACGTCGATGCTTTCGTAGCGCGACTTGATGTTCTTGGCCAAGTAGTCCTGGATCGAATTGATCTTGTGGTCGATGTAGTGCTTCTTGCCCTTGATGTCGCGGGTGAAGCCGCGCACGCGGTAGTCCATCACCACGATGTCGGACTCGAAGCTCTCGATCAGGTAGTTCAACGCCTTCAGCGGCGAGATCACGCCGCAGGTGGCCACGTCGATGTCCGCACGGAAGGTCGCGATGCCGCTCTGCGGATGCGTTTCCGGGTAGGTATGGACGGTGATGTGGCTCTTGTCCATGTGCGCGACGACGGCGTCGGAGATGACCTCCTTGCCGGCCTGCTTCTTGTCGATGACCGGCTCTTCCGAGATCAGGATCGTCACCGACGCACCCTGCGGATCGTAGTCCTGGCGGGCCACGTTGAGGATGTTGGCACCGATGATCTGGGCCACGTCGGTCAGGATCTGGGTCAACCGGTCGGCGTTGTACGCCTCATCGATGTACTCGATGTAGCGCTGGCGCTCGTCTTCCGACACCGCGTAGCAGACGTCATAGATGTTGAAGCTCAGCGCCTTGGTGAGGTTGTTGAAGCCTTGCAGCCTCAGGCGCGGCAGCGGTTTGACCACGGCGGTCATGCCTCGGGGGTTTTGGGAGCGCGACATTATGGGCCAAACGGCGTGACGACGGTATGTGACGGGTGCACGTGTTTGCGGCCAGCCCCCCATGCCGGTACTCTTCCGGCACTTGCCGCGCCTTGCTAATGACCTCCAGGATCCCCCTCCCAGTGTCCCCCGTGCGCTTCGCCAGCAGTCCGTTGACGCTGGATCAGGCCGCCATCGACCGATTTCTGGCCCATTGCCAGCGGCGGCGCTATCCGAACCGGACCGACGTGTTCCGCCCTGGCGACCCTGCCGGCACGCTCTATTACGTCGTCAACGGCTCGGTCAGCATCATCGCCGAGGAGGAAGACGGCCGCGAGCTGGTGCTGGGCTACTACGGTGTCGGTGAGTTCGTCGGCGAGATGGGCCTGTTCATCGAGTCCGACAGCCGCGAGGTGATCCTGCGCACCCGCAGTACCTGCGAACTGGCCGAGATCAGCTACGAACGCCTGCAGCAGCTGATGCTGGGCGTGCTGTCCTCGGACGCGCCGCGGCTGCTCTATTCGATCGGCATCCAGCTCTCCCGGCGCCTGCTGACCACCAGCCGCAAGGCCAGCCGCCTGGCCTTCCTGGATGTCACCGACCGGATCGTGCGGACCCTGCACGACCTGTCCAAGGAGCCGGAAGCGATGAGCCATCCGCAGGGCACCCAGCTGCGCGTGTCCCGCCAGGAGCTGGCCCGTCTGGTCGGCTGCTCGCGCGAGATGGCCGGCCGCGTGCTGAAGAAGCTGCAGGTCGATGGCCAGCTGCATGCACGCGGCAAGACCGTGGTGCTGTACGGCACACGCTGAATCGCGGCGGCGGCAATGCCGTCGGGCGATGCGGTTTCCGGCGGCCTGGCGTCCAGCCAGGTGTCCCGCGACCTGATCCGTCCATCCATTCGCCGAAGTCTGGCCGGGCTGATCCAGCCGCAGGCCGGCGACCGCCTGCTGCGCCCTGGTGAAGGAGCGGGGCTTCCTCGCCGCCGACGAACTGCCGCTGCTGGTCGAGCACCGGCGCCAGGCTTGCTCGCCGACCGGTACGATGCCTGCCAGCGAACCGGCTTACCGGGGCGCGGCCTGCTCGCCGGCGCGGTCGACGCAGCCCCAGTTGAGGATGGGCGTGCCGGCCGGCAGCACCTGACGGAAGTGGGCGATCGCCGAGGCCTTGGGATTGACCACCACCGGCGCCTTCGCCGCCAGCAGCAGCGGCAGATCGGCGCGGCTGTCGGAATAGGCGATGGCGATGTCCGCGTAGCCGCGCTCGCGCAGCATCCGCATCTTCTCTTCGTTGTGGCAGTGCCGGGTGGCGCCGATGGCCCCGAAGCGCGGGCCGACCTGGCTGCCGATCACCGGCACGTCCTGGTGCGCGACGAAGGACAGGATCGCGCGGGCCAGCTCCGGCGGCGCGCCGGTCGCGACCACCACGCGGTCGCCCGCGGCACGGTGCGCGGCGAATACGTCCAGCGCATGCGGCAGCAGCTTGCGCTCGATCTGCTCGCGGTGGGTGGCGACGTAGCGGTCGATCCAGAGGTTGAACTCGCGCGCGCGGTGCAGGCCCAGCGTCGCGATCCAGACATAGCCTGAAATGCCGAAGCGGCGCGTCGGCAGGTACGCCACCAGCGGGCCCAGCAGCGGCGTGGCCAGCAGCGCGGCCAGCAGCCGCAGCGGATTGCGCCGGATCAGCCAGGCGAACAGGTGGCTGCCCGAATCGCCGTCGTAGAGGGTGTGGTCGAAATCGAACACGACCAGCTGCGCATCGTGCCGCGGCGACGGATACGGCGTGCTCATGCGTCGAAGAACAGCTGGCGCAGCGCCTCGCCCGGTTCGGGCGCGCGCATGAAGGTCTCGCCGACCAGGAAGGCGTTCACGCCGGCGGCGCGCATCGTCGCCACGTCGGCGGCCCCCAGGATGCCGCTCTCGGTGACCAGCAGGCGGTCGCGCGGCACCGCGTCCTTCATCTGCAGGGTCACGTCCAGCGACACCTCGAAGGTGCGCAGATTGCGGTTGTTGATGCCCACCAGCGGCACCGGCACCTGGATCGCACGCTCGAGCTCGTCGATGTCGTGGACCTCGACCAGCACGTCCATGCCCAGCTCCAGTGCCAGTCCGGACAGGTCGGCCAGCTGCACGTCCTCCAGCGCGGCGACGATCAGCAGGATGCAGTCGGCGCCAAGCGCACGCGCCTCGTAGACCTGGTACGGATCGACCGTGAAATCCTTGCGCAGCACCGGCAGCGTGCAGGCATTGCGGGCCTGCTGCAGGTAGGCGTCGCTGCCCTGGAAGAAATCCTCGTCGGTCAGCACCGACAGGCAGGCCGCGCCACCGAACTCGTAACTGACGGCGATCTCGTCCGGCCGGAAATCGGGGCGGATCACGCCCTTGGACGGGCTGGCCTTCTTGATCTCCGCGATGACGGCCGGATCGCCGGCGGCGATCGTCGACTTCAAGGCGGCCGCGAAGCCACGCACCGGCGGCGCGCTGCGCGCCCGCGCGGCCATCTCGGCCAGCGGCACGCGTGCGCTGCGCGCGGCGATCTCGTCGGCCTTGCGGGCCAGGATGGTCTGCAGGATGTCGCTCATGAAGTCTCTGTGCTGCATGCCGGTTGCGCGCGGTCCGGGCATTCTCGCATGTCCTCGCCGGGGCGTTCGCGAAGCGGGCCGATCGCGACGGCGGGGTTCACCTGCGCGGAGCGGAGCAGCACACGAGGACGCGTGGCGCGCGATGCCGATGGCGCCGGTATCCGAGCGCGACGCCAGCGGATGGCCCGCGCCACGACGGCTACTGCGTCCCGCCGGGCAGCACCGCCGACCTGCGTGGACGACATGCGCCTCACGTCCGCCATGGACGCCTCGTCACGGATGCGATCCGCCACCTGATCCAGCCAGTTCGTGTCGCGCTGCCGCCACGACTGCGGCGCCGCTGCCGTGAACCACACTCGATGCCGAACCGTGCCGGAGCACGGCCCTACCGGCCGGAGCGTCGCCTGCGCCCGCATCAACGCGATCACATGCCGGAATGCCCGATGCGCGATGCCCGGCGCCTGTCCCCGCCGCGGGCAGCACTGCATCGGCATGCGCTGGTTCCGCTCGCCCAGCGGATGCGCGTCGCGTCCGGCGAGCCCTTATCCCGATCGCTGAAGCAGGCCGCAGACCGGGACCTCCGCGCCTTCATCCACCGCCAGCGTTCGCCGCCAGTGCCTGCGTCGCGACCACGAATCCATCCAGGCGCGCCCGCGCGGCGCCGCTGTCGATCGCAGCACGTGCGCGCACCAATCCATCCTCGATGCTCTCGACTACGCCCGCCACGTACAACGCGGCGGCCGCATTCAACGCGACGATGTCGCGGGCCGGGCCGGCGACGCCATCGAGCACGCCCAGCAGGATGGCGCGTGATTCCTGCGCATCGGCCACGCGCAGGTTGCGGCTGGCCGACATCGCGATGCCGAAATCCTCCGGATGCAGTTCGTACTCGCGCACGACCCCATCGCGCAGTTCGCCGACCAGGGTGGCCGCACCCAGCGAAAGTTCGTCCATGCCGTCGCGCCCCCACACCACCAGCGCACGTTCGGCACCCAGTTCGTGCAGCACGCGCGCCTGGATGCCGACCAGGTCGGGATGGAACACGCCCATCAGGATGTTCGGTGCGCCGGCCGGGTTGGTCAGCGGGCCGAGGATGTTGAAGATCGTGCGCACGCCCATCTCGCGGCGCACCGGCGCGACCACCTTCATCGCCGGATGGTGGATCGGCGCGTACATGAAGCCGATGCCGCTGCGCGCGATCGATTCGGCGACCTGCTCCGGCTGCAGTTCGATCGCCACGCCCAGCGCTTCCAGCACATCGGCGCTGCCGGACTTGGACGACACGCTGCGGTTGCCGTGCTTGGCCACGCGCGCGCCGGCCGCGGCGGCGACGAACATCGAGCAGGTCGAGATGTTGAACGTATGCGAGCCGTCGCCACCGGTGCCGACGATATCGACCAGATGCCGGCGATCGGCGACCTCGACGGTGCGCGAGAACTCGCGCATCACGGTCGCGGCGCCGGCGATCTCGCCCACGGTTTCCTTCTTGACCCGCAGGCCGGTCAGGATCGCCGCGACCATCACCGGCGAGACGTCGCCGCGCATCACCTGCCGCATCAGCCCGACCATCTCGTCGTGGAAGATCTCGCGGTGTTCGATCGTGCGCTGCAGCGCTTCCTGGGGCGTGATGGTCATCGGGCAAGGCATGCGTGGGGAAACCCCGCGAGTCTAACGCGGCACGGCGCCGCCCCCGCAGGAACCGGCCTGCCGTCGATCATCGGCGTGAACCTTGCGGCCAGCGAAGCATCGGCGATGGCGGCTGCCGGCGATCCATGTCCTCCGCGCACGAACGCAAACGCCGACCCTGGGGTCGGCGTGCGTGAGGCTTCCGGGACCGGCGCGGACGCCGGCCGGGTCAGTGCTTGAGGTTGCGGCGCAGGCGCTCCAGCGCCTGCAGCTGGGCGGTGACCTCGGCAAGACGCTGCTGCGCCTCGGCGATGTCCATCGCTTCGCCACGCCCGGCCAGGGCCCGCTCGGCTTCTTCCTTCGCCTTGCGCACCGCAGCCTCGTCGATGTCCTCGGCGCGGATCGCGGTGTCGGCCAGCACCGTCACCACCTGCGGCTGCACCTCGAGGATGCCGCCGGAAATGGCGAAGTCCAGGTGGCTGCCGTCAGCCAGCGTCACCACCACCTTGCCCGGCTTCAGGCGGGTGATCAGCGGCGCGTGGCGGGGCGCGATGCCCAGCTCGCCGAGCTCGCCAGTGGCCACGACCAGGGTCGCTTCGCCGCGGAAGATCTCCTGCTCGGCACTGACGATGTCGCAACGGATGGTGCTCATAGGTGAACGCTCTTGTTCGTTGTTACCCTCTCCCGCGGACGGGAGAGGCAGCAGTGAGGGCGATGCGGCGCGACGCCGCTACCCCGACCCTCCCCCGCTGGCGGGAGAGGGATCACGACATCAGGCCTTTTCGGCGATCTTCTTGGCCTTCTCGACGGCCTCGTCGATGGTGCCGACCATGTAGAACGCCTGCTCCGGCAGGTGGTCGAACTCGCCGTCCACGATCCCCTTGAAGCCGCGGATCGTTTCCTTCAGCGACACGTACTTGCCCGGCGAGCCGGTGAACACTTCGGCCACGTGGAACGGCTGGCTGAAGAAGCGCTCGATCTTGCGCGCGCGCGACACCGACTGCTTGTCTTCTTCCGACAGCTCGTCCATGCCCAGGATCGCGATGATGTCCTTCAGCTCCTTGTACTTCTGCAGGGTCTGCTGGACGCGCTGCGCGGTGCTGTAGTGCTCGTCGCCGATCACCAGCGGATCCATCTGGCGGCTGGTCGAATCCAGCGGATCGACCGCCGGGTAGATGCCCAGCGAGGCGATCGAACGCGACAGGGTCACGGTCGAGTCCAGGTGGGCGAAGGTGGTCGCCGGCGACGGGTCGGTCAGGTCGTCCGCGGGCACGTACACGGCCTGGATCGAGGTGATCGAACCGGTCTTGGTCGAGGTGATGCGCTCCTGCAGGACGCCCATTTCCTCGGCCAGGGTCGGCTGGTAGCCCACCGCGGACGGCATGCGGCCCAGCAGCGCGGACACTTCGGTACCGGCCAGGGTGTAGCGGTAGATGTTGTCGACGAAGAACAGCACGTCGCGGCCCTTGCCGTTGGCGTCCTTCTCGTCGCGGAAGTACTCGGCCATGGTCAGACCGGTCAGCGCGACGCGCAGGCGGTTGCCCGGCGGCTCGTTCATCTGGCCGTAGACCATCGCCACCTTGGACTCCTTTGGGTTGTCCTTGTTGACGACGCCCGACTCGATCATCTCGTGATAGAAGTCGTTGCCTTCGCGGGTGCGCTCACCGACGCCGGCGAACACGGACAGACCCGAGTGCGCCTTGGCGATGTTGTTGATGAGCTCCATCATGTTGACGGTCTTGCCCACGCCGGCGCCGCCGAACAGGCCGACCTTGCCGCCCTTGGCGAACGGGCACATCAGATCGATGACCTTGATGCCGGTCTCCAGCAGCTCGGTGGCCGAAGCCTGCTCGTCGAAGCTCGGGGCGTCGCGGTGGATTTCCCAGGTGGTGTCGGCGTCGACCACGCCGGCCTCGTCGATCGGACGGCCCAGCACGTCCATGATGCGGCCCAGGGTGCCGGTGCCGACCGGTACCGAGATGCCGCGACCGGTGTTGGTGGCGACCAGGTTGCGCTTGAGGCCGTCGGTGGAGCCGAGCGCGATCGCGCGCACGACGCCGTCGCCAAGCTGCTGCTGCACTTCCAGCGTGATGGCGGTGCCTTCGACCTTCAATGCGTCGTACACCTTCGGCACTTCGCCGCGCGGGAATTCGACGTCGACGACCGCGCCGATGATCTGAACGATCTTGCCCTGACTCATGGTGATTTCCTCAGACTCTTGAATTTCTCGCGACCGGGTCGCCGATGGTGTTGTGTTCGGAAACCCGCGCCTGGACGCGGGCTGTTGCCAGGCACGTGCGTCAGACCGCCGCGGCGCCGCCCACGATCTCCGAGATTTCCTGGGTGATCGCGGCCTGGCGGGCCTTGTTGTAGACCAGCTGCAGCGTCCCGATCATCTTGCTCGCGTTGTCGCTGGCGGCCTTCATCGCCACCATGCGCGCCGCGTGCTCGGACGCCACGTTCTCGAGCACGGCCTGGTAGACCAGCGACTCGATGTAGCGGGTGATCACGTGCTCCAGCACGGTGCCGGCATCCGGCTCGTACAGGTAGTCCCAGTCGTGCTGCGGCACGTCGGTCTGCGCCGGCGGCAGCGGCAGCAGCTGGTCGAACGTGGCCTTCTGGGTCATCGTGTTGACGAAGTGGTTGTACACCACGTACACGCGGTCGACGTTGCCGTCGGTGTAGGCGTCCAGCATGACCTTGATCACGCCGATCAGCTGGTCCAGGTGCGGCATGTCGCCCAGGTGGGTCACGCTGCCGACCATGTTGACCTTGATCCGGCGGAAGAAGGTCGATGCCTTCTGCCCGATCGTGACCATGTCGACCTCGATCCCCTGCGCGTTCAGCTCGCGGATCTCGCCGAGGATCTTGCGGAACAGGTTGTTGTTCAGCCCACCTGCAAGACCGCGGTCGGACGAGACCACGATGTAGCCGACCCGCTTGACCTGCTTGCGCTCGATCAGGAACGGGTGCTGGTAGTCGGTGCTGGCCTGGGCCAGGTGACCGATGACCTGCTTCATCGCCTGCGCGTACGGACGCGAGGTGCGCATCCGTTCCTGCGCCTTGCGGATCTTGGAGGCCGAGACCATTTCGAGCGCGCGCGTCACCTTGCGGGTGTTCTGCACGCTCTTGATCTTGGTTTTGATTTCGCGTCCGCCAGCCATCTCTCGCTCTCTATGCTCGCCTGCAGGTTGCGCCCCGCGGGGCGCGTTGCTTGCCGATATCGGGGGCGCCCTGCGGCGCCCTGCCGGTTACCAGCTGCCGGTGGCCTTGAACTCTTCGATGCCCTTCTTGAACGCGGCCTCGATGTCGTTGTCCCAGGCGCCGCTGGCGTTGATCTTCTCGATCAGCGCGCCCTGGGTGTTGGCGAAGTGCGCATGCAGGCCGGCTTCGGCGGCCAGCAGCTTGGCGACCGGCACGTCGTCGAGGTAGCCCTCGTTGACGGCATAGATCGTCAGCGCCTGGTCGGCGATGGACATCGGCGCGTACTGCTTCTGCTTCATCAGCTCGGTGACGCGCTGGCCACGCTCGAGCTGCTTGCGGGTGGCTTCGTCCAGGTCCGAGGCGAACTGCGCGAACGCCGCCAGCTCGCGGTACTGCGCCAGCGCGATGCGGATGCCGCCCGACAGCTTCTTGATGATCTTGGTCTGGGCCGAACCGCCGACGCGCGAGACCGAGATGCCGGCGTTCACAGCCGGGCGGATGCCGGCGTTGAACAGGTCGGTTTCCAGGAAGATCTGGCCGTCGGTGATCGAGATCACGTTGGTCGGCACGAACGCGGACACGTCGCCGGCCTGGGTCTCGATGATCGGCAGCGCGGTCAGCGAGCCGGTCTGGCCGGTGACCTTGCCCTCGGTGAACTTCTCGACGTAGTCGGCCGACACGCGGGCCGCACGCTCGAGCAGGCGCGAGTGCAGGTAGAACACGTCGCCCGGGTAGGCTTCGCGGCCCGGCGGACGCTTCAGCAGCAGCGAGATCTGGCGGTAGGCGACGGCCTGCTTGGACAGGTCGTCGTACACGATCAGCGCGTCCTGGCCGCGGTCCATGAAGTACTCGCCCATGGTGCAGCCGGAGTAGGCGCTGATGTACTGCATCGCGGCCGACTCGGAGGCGGTGGCGGCGACCACCACGGTGTGCGCCAGCGCGCCGTGCTCTTCGAGCTTGCGCACGATGTTGGCGACGGTCGAGGCCTTCTGGCCGATCGCCACGTACACGCACTTGATGCCGGTGTTCTTCTGGTTGATCACCGCATCGATCGCCATCGCGGTCTTGCCGGTCTGGCGGTCGCCGATGATCAGCTCGCGCTGGCCGCGGCCGATCGGGATCATGGCGTCGACCGACTTGTAGCCGGTCTGCACCGGCTGGTCGACCGACTTGCGCCAGATCACGCCCGGGGCCACGCGCTCGACCGGTGCGGTCTGGGTGGCGGTGATCGGACCCTTGCCGTCGATCGGCTCGCCCAGCGCGTTGACCACGCGGCCGAGCATTTCCGGACCGACCGGCACTTCCAGGATGCGGCCGGTGGTCTTGGCCACGTCGCCTTCGCGCAGGTGCTCGTAATCGCCCAGGACCACGGCGCCGACCGAGTCGCGCTCCAGGTTCAGGGCCAGCGCGAACGTGTTGTTCGGCAGTTCGATCATTTCGCCCTGCATCACGTCGGCCAGGCCGAAGATGCGCACGATGCCGTCGGAGACGCTGGTGACGGTGCCTTCGTTGCGGGATTCGGCCGACAGCTTGACCTGCTCGATGCGGGTCTTGATCAGGTCGCTGATTTCGGAAGGGTTGAGCGTGGTAGCCATGTTGGTTTCCTTGGAGTCGCGCGCCCGGGGGTTGGCGACCTGAAAAGTGGACTGTCGTGTGGCCGCGGCGATCAGCCCGCGAGTGCGGTCTGCAGGCGCGCGAGCTTGCCCTTCAGCGAGCCGTCGATCACCACGTCGCCGGCATCGATCACGGCGCCACCGATCAGATCGGCGTCGACCGCGGACTCGAGCTCGACCTCGCGGCCGAAACGACGCTTGAGGGCTGCACGCAGCGACTCCAGGTCGGTGCCGGAGAGGGCGACAGCGGAGGTGACGCGGGCGCGCACCACGTGGTTTTCCTCGGCGCGCAGCTGCTCGAACAGCCCGGCGACTTCCGCCAGCAGCGGCAGACGGCCGGCCTCGGCCAGCAGGCCCAGGAAGCGGGTGAACGCCTCGTCGGCCGCGCTCGGCGCGAGCAGCGCGACGGCCTGCTCATCGGTCAGCGAGGGATTGAGCAGCAGGCCGGACACGCGCGGGTCGGCAGCGACCTGCGCGGCGAAGGCCAGGGCCTCCGACCACGCCGGCAGGCGGCCAGTGTCGCGCGCGGCCGCGAAGGCGGCACGGGCGTAGGGACGGGCGAGCGTGAGGGCCTGGCTCATGTCAGATCTCGGCCGCCAGCTGGTCCAGCAACGCTTTGTGCGCGTTCGCGTCGATCTCGCGGTGCAGCAGCTTCTCGGCGCCGCTCACGGCCAGCACGGACACCTGCTTGCGCAGTTCCTCGCGGGCGCGGTTGGCGGACGCGTCGATCTCGGCCTGGGCCAGCGCCTTCTGGCGACCGGCTTCGGCGACGGCTTCATCGCGCGCCGCGTCGACGATCTGGTTGGCGCGTGCGTGGGCCTGGTCGATGATCTCGTTGGCCTTGCCGCGCGCTTCCTTCAGAAGATCGTTGACCTTGTCGTGGGCCTGGGCCAGGTCCTTCTGGCTGCGATCGGCAGCGGCCAGACCTTCGGCGATCTTCTGCTGGCGCTCCTCGATGGCCTTGAGCAGCGGCGGCCAGATCTTGGTGGCGATCAGCCAGATCAGGCCGGCAAAGGCCAGCGCCTGGGCAAAAAGAGTCAGATTGAGGTTCATTGTTGCGCTCTGCCTGTGCTCAGGAAGCCCCCGGCGCGCACGCCGGCAGACTTCCTACATCCTGTCGCCGGCACCGCTTGCGCGGCACGGGCGACAGACCCGACGGAACCGGAGTTCCGATCAGTTACGGGGCCAGACCACCGACCAGGAACGGGCTCGCGAAGGCGAACAGCAGGCCGACGGCGACCGAGATGATGAACGCGGCGTCGATCAGGCCGGCGGTGATGAACATGCGGACCTGCAGCACCGGGATCAGCTCCGGCTGGCGGGCGGCCGACTCAAGGAACTTGCCGGCCATGATGGCCAGACCCAGGCCGGCGCCCAGCGCGGCCAGGCCGATCATGATGCCGATGGCCAGAACGGTCGAAGCCTGGACGGAAGCGAGAGCGGTCAGTGCGGTTTCCATGATTTTCTCCGGAGCGATTGCTAAGGGTTGGTGCGAAGGGTGAGGGAAAACGAAGGGTGAAGCGAATCAGTGGCTGTCTTCGGACAGGCTGAGGTACACGATCGACAGCATCATGAAGATGAATGCCTGCAGCGGGATCACCAGCAGGTGGAAGATCATCCAGCCGAAGCCGAAGGCCGCACCGGCGAACATGCCGGCGATGCCCGCGCCGCCGAGCACCCAGATCAGCAGGAACACGATCTCGCCGCCGAACATGTTGCCGAACAGTCGCATCGCCAGCGAGATCGGCTTGCTCAGCCACTCGACGATGTTGAGGATCAGGTTGAACGGCATCATCCACTTGCCGAACGGCGCGGTCAGGAATTCCTTGGTGAAACCACCCAGGCCCTTGGAGCGCAGCGCGAAGAACAGCATCAGGAAGAACACGCTGACCGACATGCCCAGGGTGGCATTGACGTCGGCGGTCGGCACCGGCTTCCAGTACGGCACGCCGAGCAGTTCGAGCGGCTTCGCGATGAAATCCGCCGGCACCATCTTCAGCAGGTTCATCAGCAGGATCCAGAAGAACAGGGTGATCGCGATCGGCGTCACCAGCTTGCTGGTCCCGTGGTAGGTGTCGCGCGCCTGGCGGTCGACGAACTCCAGGCAGATCTCGACGAAGGCCTGCCACCGGCCCGGCACGCCGGCCGTGGCCTTGCGCGTGGCCAGCCAGAACAGGAACACCATGAACAGGCCCATCACCACCGAGGTGATCAGCGTATCCACGTGCAGCGTCATGAAGCTGCCCTCGCCGACCGAACCGGTCAGGTTGTGCAGGTGATGCTGGATGTAACTGGTAGGGGTCAGTTCCGCCTCGCCCGCCATAATTCCCGATTCCTGTAGTCGATCTATCGACTGGCCAATGCCAGCATCTGGATGACCAGTGCCACCGCCGCCGCGACCAGCATCGGCAACGGGGGAAGCCCCCATGCCACGACACCCAGCCCCATCACGCCGATCACCACCAGCCATTTCACCGCCACTCCGGCCAGCAGTCGTGTCACTGCCACACCGGCACCGCCAATGCCGCCCCCCAGCGCGAGCCGCGCCGCCAGCCAGTTGGCCAGCGTCACCGCGCCACCGCCGGCCAGCGCCGCCGCGGGCCAGCGCCCGCCGGGCCAGAGGCACAGCAGCGCAACCAGCACGGTGGCCGCTGTCTGCCAGGCAACCGCGCGACCGGCTTGTCGCCGACCAGCGGCAACGGAGTTCAGCACGACGGCACCTTGGGGATGAGCGGAGACGAGGCTGCACGTGGGGTGCGCCTCGTCGAGCCGCAAAATTATAGCAGCGGGACATTTTGGTGGACAACCGCCAAAGGTCTCAGCCTGAACCGGGAACTCCTCCAGGGGCAGGCGGTCCGATCCCAGGCAGGTGGTTTCCTCGTCGGTCCGCCAGCACCCAGCCCCGGCCCTGCCGGGGCTTTTTTCTTCGTTTCGAGCCGTTTTCCGCAGCCAAATGCTGGAAAGCCGCACATTTCACGCATCATGGACCCGCGCGTCACGGGCCGTGGACCAACCGCGAACGAGAGTGGCAGCCTCGTTCACCGGAGAGTCCACGATGTCCCGCCACGCCCTGCCCCTGCTAGCCGCACTCCCGCTGCTGTTCGTCGCCGGCCACGCCGCCGCCCAGGAAAACGCCGATCGCTTCACCCTGCGCCTGGGCGCGATGAATGCCGACGCCAGCACCACGTTCAGCGCGCGCACCGAGTTCATGGGGCAGCCCTACGAATTCTCCGAGAAGTTCGATTTCGGCAGCGACGAGATCGTGCCGCGCATCGACGGCGTGTTCCGCCTGAGCGAACGCCAGCGCCTGGTCTTCGATTACTTCAACTACAAGAAGGACCGTCGCGAGGAACTGGGCAGCGATGTCTCGTACGACGACATCACCATTCCGGCCGGCAGCTTCGCCAAGGCCGACATGAAGTTCGAGCTGGCGAGCCTGCTGTACGACTACTCGGTGGTGAACACCGAAACGGTGAGCGTGGGCCTGCAGATCGGCGCCGAGTGGGCGCGCGTCAAGGGCAGCGTCTATGCCGAAGCCGGCGATGACACCTGGCGCGACAGCGCGCAGGAGAACGGCTACGCGCCGGTCGTCGGCGTCCGCCTGACCGCCACGCCGAGCGAGCACTGGCTGTTCAACCTGCAGGGCCAGTACCTGGACGCGGGCTGGGGCGACTTCGGCGACTACGACGGCAGCATCAGCCGCGCGAACGCGATCGCCGAATACCGCTTCACCCGCAGCTTCGGCCTGTTCGCCGGCTACGAGTGGTACCGGCTGGACGTGAAGCGCACCGGCGGCGATGGCATCGTCGGCTGGGACCAGCGCTTCAAGGGCCCGGTGGTGGGCGTGACGCTGGCGTTCTGAGGACGCGGAGCCTGACGCATTCGCGTCAGGCTCCCAGCGTTCGCCACGAAAACCATGGGCCCCAAGTCATCGGCACCCACGACCCCGCGAGCAACCTGACGCATTCGCGTCAGGCTCCCAACGTTCGCTGCGCAAACCTTGGGCCCCAGCTCATCAGCACCCACAACCCCGCGCCTGTCGGCGGGCCCCCTTGACTCAAGGGGGCTGTGACGCCGACATGCCACGTTGCAGGCGGGACGACAAGGCTTGTTTGGTTGATTGCCAGCACACGTGATCCGCCGCGGTGCGAGGCCTGCTGCCGGGAAGTCAAGGAGGAGGCTGCGGCCTGCGGTCGCAGCCGGGGGACATGAGCGGCGGCAGGCCTCGCGCCGCAGCGCCGCAGCCACGACCTCCCGACCCGGCTTCCCTCCAGTCCGTCATGCACTCCCGGCCAGCCACGTGACACAGGCAACCTGCAGCGCACTGCGGCACACCATCGCACCCATCACGACAGCGAACGCACAGCACGCCGAGCGCGTGCACGGCCAGCGGATCGACATGCATCAGAAACAGAAACCCCGGCTTTCGCCGGGGTTTCTTTCGAACATCGATGCTGCGAATCCCGCTTACTTCTTCTTCGGGATGTACAGGTCGGTGATGGTGCCGTCGTAGACCTCGGCCGCCATCGCCACCGACTCGCTGAGGGTCGGATGCGCGTGGATGGTGTGGCCGATGTCCTCGGCTTCCGCGCCCATCTCGATCGCCAGGCCGATCTCGGCCAGCAGGTCGCCGGCATGCACGCCGACGATCGCGCCGCCGATGATGCGGTGGGTCTCTTCGTCAAAGATCAGCTTGGTGAAGCCCTCGGTGCGGCCGATGCCGATCGCGCGGCCGCTGGCGGCCCACGGGAACTTGGCCACGCCGACCTTCAGGCCCTTGGCCTTGGCTTCGGTCTCGGTGACGCCGACCCAGGCGATTTCCGGGTTGGTGTAGGCCACCGACGGAATCACGCGGGCCACCCATTCCTTCTTCTCGCCATGCGCCACTTCGGCGGCCAGCTTGCCCTCGTGCGTGGCCTTGTGGGCCAGCATCGGGTTGCCGACGATGTCGCCGATCGCAAAGATGTGCGGAACGTTCGTGCGCATCTGGCGATCGACCGGAATGAAGCCGCGGTCGCTGACCTGCACGCCGGCCTTCTCGGCATCGATCTTCCTGCCGTTGGGCGAACGGCCCACCGCCACCAGCACGCGATCCCACACGCCGCTTTCCAGCGCCGGCTTCTCGCCCTCGGTGGCCGACTCGAAGCCGACGGTGATGCCCTTCTTGTCGGCGGCGACCTGGGCGGCCTTGGTCTTGAGATGGACCTCGACGCCCTGCTTCTTCAGGCGATCGGCCAGCGGCTTGACCAGGTCCTTGTCGGCGCCCGGCATCAGCTGGTCCATGAACTCGACCACGGTGACCTGGCTGCCCAGCGCGGCGTACACGGTGGCCATTTCCAGGCCGATGATGCCGCCACCGACGACCAGCAGCTTCTTCGGCACGTCGGCCAGTTCCAGCGCATCGGTCGAATCCATGATGCGCTTGTCGTCCCACGGGAAGTTCGGCAGCTTCACCGCCTGCGAACCGGCCGCGATGATGCACTGCTCGAAGCGCAGCAGCTGGGTCTTGCCGTCGTCGCCGGCGATCTCCAGCTCGTTTGGCGACACGAACTTCGCCACGCCGGTGACCGTGCGCACCTTGCGCTGCTTGGCCATGCCCGCCAGGCCCTTGGTCAGCTGGCCGACGACCTTTTCCTTGTACTCGCGCAGCTTGTCCAGGGTGATCTTCGGCTTGCCGAAGTCGACGCCGAAATCGCCCGCGTGGGCGACCTCGTCGATCACTGCCGCGGCATGCAGCAGCGCCTTGGACGGGATGCAGCCGACGTTGAGGCAGACGCCGCCGAGGCTGGCGTAGCGTTCGATCAGCACGGTATCCATGCCCAGGTCGGCGGAGCGGAACGCGGCGGTGTAGCCGCCCGGGCCCGCGCCCAGCACGACCACGCGGCATTCGATGTCGGCCGGCTTGCCGGTGCCCAGCGCGGGCTTCGGTGCGGCCGGCTCGGCCGGGGCGCGGTGCGACGGCGCGACCGGCGGCTTGCTGCCCGGGGCGGCGGCGGGTGCGGCTGCGCCTTCGGCAGCCAGGACCACGACCACGGCGCCCTGCGACAGCGTGTCACCGAGCTTGACCTTGATCTCCTTGACCACGCCAGCGGCGGTGGACGGCACTTCCAGCGTCGCCTTGTCCGATTCCAGCGTGACCAGACCCTGGTCCTTGGCGACCTTGTCGCCGACCGCGACCAGGATCTCGATCACCGGCACGTCGCTGTAGTCGCCGATATCCGGCACCTGGACCTCGACCACGCCTCCGGATGCCGCCGGAGCGGCAGCGGCCGGAGCCGCCTGCGCAGGCGCGGCAGCCGGAGCCGGAGCGGCGGCAGGTGCCGACGGGGCCGGGGCCGGGGCTGCAGCCGCCGGGGCGGACGCCGCGGCGCCTTCGCTTTCCAGTACCACGACCACGGCGCCCTCGGACAGCGAGTCGCCGAGCTTGACCTTGATTTCCTTGACCACGCCGTCGGCGGTGGACGGTACTTCCAGCGTCGCCTTGTCCGATTCCAGCGTGACCAGGCCCTGGTCCTTCTTCACCGTCTCGCCGACGGCGACGAGGATCTCGATGACCGGGACGTCGCTGTAGTCGCCGATGTCGGGGACCTTGATTTCGATGTTCGCCATGATTCGTGCCCTCCGGTTACAGCAGCACGCGGCGCATGTCGGCCAGCACCTGCGCCAGATACGTGGTGAAACGGGCCGCGGCGGCACCGTCGATCACGCGATGGTCGTAGCTCAGCGACAGCGGCAGGGTCAGGCGCGGCGCGAACTGCTTGCCGTCCCACACCGGCTGCGTGCTGGACTTGGACACGCCCAGGATCGCCACTTCCGGCGCGTTGATGATCGGGGTGAACGCGGTGCCGCCGATGCCGCCCAGTGAGCTGATCGAGAAGCAGCCGCCGGTCATGTCGGCCGGGCCGAGCTTGCCGTCGCGCGCCTTCTTCGCCAGATCGCCCATTTCCTGCGCGATCTGCAGCACGCCCTTCCTGTCGACGTCGCGCACCACCGGCACGACCAGGCCGTTCGGGGTGTCGGCGGCGAAACCGATGTTGATGTACTTCTTCAGCGTCAGGTTCTCGCCGCTGGCGTCGAGCGAGGCGTTGAAGTCCGGGAACTGCTTGAGCGCGGCCGCGCTGGCCTTGATCAGGAACGCGAGCATGGTCAGCTTGACGCCGGACTTGCTCTTCTCCTGCTCCTTGTTCAGCGCCACGCGCAGGGCTTCCAGGTCGGTGATGTCGGCCTGGTCGAACTGGGTGACGTGCGGGATCATCGCCCAGTTGCGGGCGAGGTTGGCACCGGAGATCTTCTTGATCCGCGACAGCGGCTGGGTCTCGATCTCGCCGAACTTGCTGAAGTCGACCTTCGGCCAGGCCAGCAGGTTCAGGCCGTTGCCGCCGCCCGCCGGGGCGCTGGTCGCCGCCGGGGCGCCGCCGCTGAGCGCGGCCTTGACGAAGCGCTGCACGTCTTCCTTGCCGATCCGGCCGCCACGTTCGCTGCCGGTGACCTGCGACAGGTCGACGCCGAGCTCGCGCGCGAACACGCGCACCGCGGGGCTGGCGTAGGGCACGTTCTGCGGCAGGACGCTGTCGGCGTTGAACTCGACCGGCGGGGTGCGGGTCGCGGCCGGCGTCGTCGCCTGCACCTGGGCGATCTCGCGCTGGGCCAGCTTGTCCGGGGTCGCCGACACCGCTGCCGGCTCGACCTTGGTCGCGGTCTCGGCGGCCTTGACCGGCTCGGCCGGCTTGGCGGCCTCCGTCTTCGGCGCCTCGGTCTTCGCGGCCGGGGCCTCGTCGCCAGCGGCCTCGATGATCGCGACCAGGCCGCCTTCGGACAGGCTGTCGCCGAGCTTGACCTTCAGCTCCTTGATCACGCCGCCGAACGGCGCGGGGACTTCCAGCGTGGCCTTGTCCGATTCCAGGGTGACCAGGCCCTGGTCCTTGGCGACGGTGTCGCCGACGGCGACGAGGACTTCGATGACGGGGACGTCGCTGTAGTCCCCGATGTCGGGAACGCGCGCTTCCTTGAGTTCAGCCATTGCCAAGGCTCCGGGTCTTGATGCGTGGGGAAACTCCTATTGTGTCCGTCTGCGCCCCACCCGCCAACCTTTTACGCCAAGCGCGGCTCCATCCGGCTGCGGATGTCCTGCGACAAGTTGCAGGCGATACTTGTTTTCAGGCCCACTCGGTGCCCGCGCCCGACGGACATGCGCCGGTCCCGCATCGTCCGGATGATGCTGGCGACGCATGACGCCGCGCGCATTCAGGGCCGGGAACCATGCAGATACCGGCCCAGCACCGCCCACTCGGCCTGAAGCCGGAGCAGACCGAACGCGGCATTGGCCGGGCTGGTCGACGGCAGCGCATGCAGGACCAGGCCGTCCACGGCGGCGGCCAGCACCGGATCCCGGCGCAGCGCCTGGGCGAACTGCGCGGCGGCCTTGCCCCCGTTGAAGGCGATGGCCTGCAGCCGCGGCAGCGCGCGCACGCGGGCACCCAGCGGATTGACCTGCGCATCGCGGATCGCCGAATCCAGGCTGCCGGCCCGCTGGCAGGTGCCGATCACGTCCCACAGGCCGACGCCGGCCGCCTGCAGCGCTGCGAACCGTGCGCGGTCGTCGCAGCCCGGGTCGAAGCCGCAGAGCCGACCGATGACCGGCCAGAACCGGTTGCGCGGATGCGCGTAGTAGCGGTCCGCCGCCAGCGAGGCGGCGCCCGGCATCGAGCCGAGCACCAGCAGGCGGCAATCGTCGGCGATGCGTGGCGGCAGCCCCTGCAGTACGGAAACGTCCATGCGGATTTCTACCATGCGCGCCATGGAGCGGGACGGCGCGCGACGTCGGGCCGCAGCATCCGTGCGCCACTGCACATGGCCTGCACGCCACCGCATTCACGCCGCGTTGAGTTCGTTGAATGCGCTTTTGGCGGGAAACACCGCGGACACGGGACCTCCGCCGAAGTTCCCTGAATCAACGCGTTTCCAGCGGCCCGCGAGCATGGAGCGATTCATGTGGCCGGGCATAGGTTGGCCGCGCCCACTCCAAGGGCACAACAACAACGAAGCAGGAGAACCTACATGCGGTCCATTCGAATTCTGAGCCTTGCCCTGGCCCCCGTCCTGGCTGTCGCCGCCCCCGCGTTCGCGCAGGACGGCAGCGACACCGCCTCCGGCAAGCGCTTCTCCGTGGTCGGCGGCATCGCCCACATGAAGCCCGACGATCCGGCCAGCGGCCTGAAGGTCGACGGCGGCCCGGCGCCGACCGTCAGCGCCAGCTGGTACGCCAACGACAACGTCGCCGTCGAGCTGTGGGGCGCCGTCGACAAGTTCGACCATCGCGTGCGCGCCACCGGCGTGGGCAAGGTCGGCACGGTCGAGCAGCAGCCGATCGCGCTGAGCGCGCAGTACCACTTCGGCCAGGCCGACAACACCTTCCGCCCGTTCGTGGGCCTGGGCTACTACGAGTCCAACTTCAGCAACGAGAACATCGACGGGCTGTCCGGTACCGGCCTGCACGTGGGCGTGGACAAGGCCAAGGGTGCGATCGGCACCGTCGGCGTGGACATGAACATCAACTCCACCTGGTTCGCCCGTGCCGATGCCCGCTACCTGCATGCGCGCCCGGAAACCACGATCGCCGGCGCACGCACCGGCCAGGAACTGCAGCTGGACCCGTGGACCGTCGGCATCGGCCTGGGTGCGCGCTTCTGATCCAGTCCCCGCGCAGCATCGGTTCCACAACGGAAAACGGGCCTCACGGCCCGTTTTCTTTTGGTGCGATGGCGCCGGCTTCAGAACGCCGGGAGCACCGCGCCCTTGTACTTCTGTTCGATGAAGGCCTTGACCTGCGGGCTGGTCAGCGCGGCGGCCAGCTTCTGCACACGCGGGTCGTCCTTGTTGTCGGCGCGCGAGACCAGGAAGTTCACGTAGGGCGAATCGCTGCTCTCGATCGCCAGCGCGTCCTCGACCGGGTTCAGCCCGGCGTCCAGCGCGTAGTTGGTGTTGATCAGGGCCAGGTCGACCTGGCCGAGCACGCGCGGCAGCATCGCCGCATCCAGCTCGCGGAACTTCAGCTGCTTCGGATTGGCGGTGATGTCGCGCAGGGTCGACAGCGCATTGGTCGGATCGGCCAGCTGGATCACGCCGGCGGTGTGCAGCAGGATCAGCGCGCGGCTGTTGTTGCTGGGATCGTTCGGGATCACCACGTCGGCGCCGTCCGGCAGCGCCTCCAGCGAGGCGAACCGGCGCGAATAGGCGCCGAACGGCTCGATGTGCACGCCGGTCACGGTGACCAGCGAGGTCTTGCGGTCGCGGTTGTAGGCATCCAGGTACGGCTCGGTCTGGAAATAGTTGACGTCGATCAGCTTCTGCGCGACCTGGTCGTTGGGCTGCACGTAGTCGTTGAACACGCGCACGTCCAGCTGCACGCCCTGCTCGGCCAGCAGCGGCTTGACCACCTCGAGGATCTCGGCGTGCGGCACCGCGGTGGCGGCCACGCTCAGGCGGTCGCCGCCGGCATCGGAACCGCCGCCGCAGGCGGACAGGGCCAGCGCGGTCGCAGCGGCGAGGAGGAAGCGGATCAGGGTCATCGTCGGGTCGTCCTGTCGTGTGGGGAGGAAACGCCGGCGGCTCAGCGCCGGCTGTAGTGCGCGACCAGGCGGTCGCCGAGCATCTGCAGGATCTGCACCAGCACCAGCAGCAGGACCACCGTGACCAGGGCCACGTCGGTATGCGAGCGCAGGTAGCCGTCGCGGTAGGCCAGGTCGCCCAGGCCGCCTGAGCCGATCGCACCGCCCATCGCGGTGAAGCCGATCAGCGCGATCGTGGTCACCGTCGCGCCGGCGATCAGGCCCGGCCGCGCCTCCGGCAGCAGCACGCGCCAGACCAGCTGCCAGGTGGTGGTGCCCATCGCCAGGCTGGCCTCGACCACGCCGCGGTCGACCTCGCGCAGCGCGGTCTCGACCAGGCGCGCGTAGAACGGCGCGGCGCCGACCACCAGCGGCAGGATCGCGCCGCGCACGCCCAGCGAGGTGCCCATCACCCACAGCGTGAGGGGGATCATCGCGATCATCAGGATGATGAAGGGCACCGAGCGCAGCAGGTTCACCACCGCGGCCAGGGCGCCGTAGACGCCGCGGTGCGGATGCAGCCGGCCCGGGCCGGTCAGGTACAGCAGCACGCCCAGCGGCAGGCCGACCAGCAGGGTCAGCGGCAGCGAGCCGCCGAGCATCAGCAGGGTGTCGATGCTGGCGCGGCCGATCTCCTCCCACTTGCCTGGATCGAGGTGGCGGAAGAAGCCCGCGGAGGCGGCGATCAGGCTGGCGCTCACTGCAGGGCCTCCACGTGCACGCCGGCGGCGACGAACGCGGCCTGCGCGGCGTCGGCATTGCCGCCGACCAGCGACACCGTCAGCTGCCCGTAGGGCGTGTCGCGGATCCGGTCGATGCGGCCGGACATGATGTTGTAGTCGACCCCGGTCTCGCGCGCGATCCGGCCCAGCAGCGGCTGGTAGGTGTCGGCGCCCAGGAAGGTCAGCTTGAGGATGCGCCCGCCGACCGCGGCGAAATCGCGGTGCAGCACGCCTTCGTCGACGTGCTCGGCCTCGGAGACGAAGCGGCGCGTGGTCGGGTGAAGTGGATGCAGGAACACCTCGGTCACCGGGCCGCTTTCGACCAGGTGGCCGGCATCGAGCACCGCCACGCGGTCGCAGATGCGCCGGATCACGTCCATCTCGTGGGTGATCAGGACGATGGTCAGGCCCAGTTCGCGGTTGATCCGCGCCAGCAGGGCCAGCACCGAGGCGGTGGTCTGCGGGTCCAGCGCGCTGGTCGCCTCGTCGCACAGCAGGATCTTCGGCCGGGTCGCCAGCGCGCGGGCGATGCCGACCCGCTGCTTCTGTCCGCCCGACAGCTGCGCCGGGTACTTGTCCGCATGCGCCTGCAGGCCCACGGTGTCCAGCAGTTCGGCCACGCGCGCGGCGATCTGCGACTTCGGCGTGCCGTCCAGTTCCAGCGGGAAGGCCACGTTGCCGGCCACGGTCCGCGACGACAGCAGGTTGAAGTGCTGGAAGATCATGCCGATCCGCCGGCGCAGCGTGCGCAGGCCGGCGCGGTCCAGCGCGGTGACCTCGGTGCCGTCGACCAGCAGCCGCCCGCCGGTGGGTTCCTCGAGCCGGTTGATCAGGCGGATCAGAGTGGATTTGCCGGCCCCGGAGTGGCCGATGATGCCGAACACCTCGCCTGCCTCGACCTGCAGGTCGAGCGGCTGCAGCGCGGCGACCTGGCGGCCGCCGACGGCATAGGACTTGTGGACCTGCTGGAACTCGATCACCGCGGGGTGGCCGGCTGCGTCATGGGGGGCGTGAAGCCTAGCAGGTGGGCCCGAGCCCTGCCCCGCCGGCCCGGCACCATCCTTATTCCGTATGGTTCTAAGAAAGTGCGGGCCGGGATCAGGAATGATCGAGCTGGCCGGGACGTTCGGCCCCCACGGTGCGCTCGCGCCGCAGCAGGTACAGGCCGCTGGCGACGATGATCGCCGCGCCCACCCAGGTGTACCGGTCCGGCAGGGTCTGCCACAGCAGCCAGTCCCAGCCGATCACCCAGACCAGCCCGGTGTATTCCAGCGGCGCGATCATCGAGGCCTCACCGCTCATGAACGCCCGGGTCAGCGCGATCTGACCCAGGGCCCCTGCCAGGCCCATGCCGGCGATCAGCAGGCCATGCTCCAGCCGCAGCGGCACCCAGCCCGGGATCGCGGCCAGGCCGGCGCCGATGGCCATGATCAGCAGGAACCAGACCACCATCGACTGCGGCGTGTCGGTGCGGGTCAGCAGGCTGACCGTGACCGCGGCGATGGCGTAGGCGGTGGCCGCCAGCAGCACCATCAAGCCCGGCAGCGAGACCAGCCCGTCCACGCCCGGGCGCAGCACCACGATCACGCCGACCAGGCCGATCCCGATCGCGGTCCAGCGCCGCGGCCCGACCCGCTCGCCCAGCAGCGGCATCGACAGCGCCGCCACCAGCAGCGGCGCGACGAAATAGATCGTGTAGGCGGTCGACAGCGGCATCCGCTTCAGCGCGAACACGAAACAGCCGATCATCGCCATGCCGAGCAGGCCGCGCAGCAGGTGCAGCCGCCAGCGCACCGGCACCAGCGAACGGGCGCCGGCGGTGGCCAGCACCCAGACCAGCACGAACGGCAACGACGCCGCGCCGCGCAGCAGGGTCACCTGCAGCGGCGGGTAATGCTCGGACAGCAGCTTCATGCCGGCGTCCATCAGCGAGAAACAGGCCACCGCGGCGACCATCCAGGCCACGGCGCGTGCGGGAGAGCGGAGAGGCGACATGCGCCATTATCGCGCCGCGCCGCGCGCGTGCGCACCGGCCCCGACGCTGGCGTTGGCCTAGAATGGGCACCGTTTTCACTTCTGCCGGGAGTTCCCCATGCCCTCCTTCGACGTCGTTTCCGAAGTCGACACCCACGAACTGACCAACGCGGTCGACCAGGCCAGCCGCGAACTGACCACCCGCTTCGACTTCAAGGGCGTGGACGCGAAGTTCGTGCTGGAAGAGAACATCATCAACCAGTCCGCGCCCAGCGACTTCCAGCTCCAGCAGATGACCGACATCCTGCGCCAGCGCCTGACCGCGCGCGGCATCGACGTGCGCTGCCTGGAGTTCGGCGACATCGAGACCAACCTGGCCGGCGCCCGGCAGAAGGTCACGGTCAAGCAGGGCATCGAACGCGACATCGCCAAGAAACTGCAGGCGGCGATGAAGGACGCCAAGCTCAAGGTCGACAGCCAGATCAACGGCGAAAAGCTGCGCGTGAACGGCAAGAAGCGCGACGACCTGCAGGACGCCATCGCCCTGCTGCGCAAGACCGATGTCGGCCTGCCGCTGCAGTTCGACAACTTCCGCGACTGATCGGCGCCGGGCGCGGACGCGCCCGCCCGCTCAGAGATAGCGCAGCCAGGCCAGGTCGCGACGCCGCGCCTTGAGCCTGGCGAACCAGCGCACCGCCGGATACAGCGCGACCAGCAGCACCGCGCTGGCCGGCAGGAGCCAGGCCGCGTGGTCGAAGCCGAAGTAGCGGCCCTGGTTCGCGCCCCAGACCGCCTCGGCCGCCACGTACAGCAGCCTCAGCACGTACAGGTGCAGCAGGTAGAAGAACATCGGCGCCGCACCGAGCACCGCCAGCGGCGCGGCCGCACGCGCCACGCCGGGCCGCTCGAACAGGCGCAGCAGCAGCAGGGCCACGCCCAGCGTCAGCGCCAGGAACTGCAGCGACGGCGGGTACTTGGTCACGTTGAACACGCTCATCGCGGTCTGCAGCGCATCGGGACCGGCCACCCACGGCGCATCGCCATAGACATTGGCCCAGCGCAGCAGCGCGAACAGCACCAGCCCGCCGAGGCCGCATCCGAGCAGCCAGCGCCCACGCACTGTGCCGGGCGCCGCATACCACGGCCCCGCCGCATACCCCAGCGCGATCACGCCGAACCACGGCAACACCGGATACGAGGTGCGCAGGCGCAGCGCGCCCTCGCCCAGCTCGATCCAGCCGCGCTGGTGCAGTACCGCCCACAGCGCATGCGTCGCCCCGTCGTCCTCGACGCGCACCCCGTCGAGCAGGTTGTGCCCGGCCACCAGCACCAGGCCGACCGCGACCAGCGCCGGACGCGGCAGCCACAGCAAGGCCGACAGCGCCAGCATCGACAGCCCGATCGCCCAGATCACCTGCAGGTACAGCGTCTGCGGCGGAAGATCGAACGTCCAGGCGACGTTGACCAGGGTCAGCTCCAGCACCACGAGGAACAGACCGCGCCTGGCCAGGAACGCCGCCGTGGCCGCCTGCGGATCGGCCTGCCTGCTGCCGTACAGCCACGCCGACACCCCGGTCAGGAACACGAAGGCCGGCGCACACAGATGCGCCAGCAGACGGAAGCCGAACAGCAGCGGCGAGACCTGCCCGACATCGACCGGATCGCCCAGCTGCGCATGCAGGAAGAACGTCTCGCGCACGTGGTCGAGCAGCATCAGCACCATCACCAGCCCGCGCAGCTGGTCGATCGACGCCAGACGCGCGGAGGACACGGGCGAAGGTGGCACGGCAGGAGCGGGCGCGAGCGACATGAGCGTTATTAAATAACAACTCCATCGCCCGAAGCCAGTCAGCCGCCGGACTTCGCGTGATGCGACTGCCACGGCCCGTGCATCTGTCGGGCGGTGCGACGGCCGGCATCGTCATGCTCGGCCTAGCTCCTGCTCCTGCTCCTGCTCCTGCTCCGGCTTTGGCTTTGGCTTTGGCTTTGGCTTTGGCTTTGGCGATCGTGACCCACCCGAGCCGTGGAGCGCGCCGAGCATCGCAGCGGCGAGGGGGGCGAAGAGGCCCACATGTCTGAGCGCAGCGAGTTGTGGGCCGTCCCCCGGCGTCGCGAGAAGCGCAGGGGACCGGTCGGCGCAGCCGGCCGGCGCGTGATCGGCGACGACGGTTTTGGTTACTTTTGCCAAGACAAAAGTAACCCGCGCAACAGCGCGGAAGCCGTGCTCTGAAGCTCTGGCTTCGGCCCGTGCCGTTGCCTCCAACGCCAAGCTTGCCGCAATCGCGACAGGCCTCCATCTCTCGTGGGCGTGGCCGTGGCCCACCCGAGCCGTGGAGCGCGCCGAGCATCGCAGCGGCGAGGGGGCGAAGAGGCCCACATGTTTGAGCGCAGCGCGTTGTGGGCCGTCCCCCGGCGTCGCGAGAAGCGCAGGGAACCGGCCGGCGCGCGATCGGCGACGACGGTTCTGGTTATTTTTGCCAAGACAAAAGTAACCCGCGCAACAGCGCGGAAGCCGTGCTCTGAAGCTCTGGCTTCGGCCCGTACCGTTGCGCCTCAAGGCCGACTACAACTGCAGGAGCGCGAGCAACAGCAGAGCTTTCGCCCTACCCGCTGCGCGGGCGGGCGCGAGTCACTTTTCTTTGCTTGTGCAAAGAAAAGTAACCAAAAGAAAGCACAGCCGGTCCGCGAGCCGACGCGGCTTCGCCACGTCGGTCCCCTGCGCTTCTCGCGCGACAGGGGACGCTGCCCAAACTCGCTGCGCTCAGACAAGGGCAGCTCTTCGCCCCTGACGCGCTGCGATGCCCGGCTCGCTTCACGGCACCGGGAAGATCAACATCCAGGAGCAACCAGAGGCAAACGCAAAACAGCGGCAGCGGCAGCGGCAGCGGCAGCGAGCATCTCCGCCGCGGGCGTCAACCATGGCCGCCACCCGTCATCAGCGCGCCACCTCGACGAACACCGGATTCGAGTAGAACCACAGGTCCTGCCACGGATCCTCCCCCTGCGCATCCAGCGCCGGCTCGGCCTGGTCGGTGTTGCTGCCGCGCACGCGCACGAAGGCCCCCTGCGCCGGCACCGCCACGTCCTCGCGCAGGACCAGCCAGTCGCCCTCGCGGCGCAACGCGGCGCGTTCGATCCGACGCACCTGCATGTCCGGCGTCCCGCCCTGCCCGGCGCGGCCGACGATCAGGTCGACATGGTCGATCCGCGGCGTGTCGCCGTTGCGGTTCGGGCCCTTGGGTTCGCGCAGGCGCAGTTCCACATGCACCGCCTGCGCCTGCTTCAGCTGCAGCGTTCCACCGGACGTGGCCGCGGCGGCCGGGTTGCCCGGCGCCGACACGCGCAGCTCCAGCGCATCGATCAGGTCGCCAGTGACCGCGAACATGCGCCCGCCGCGCATGCCGGCGATGATGTCGTCGGCGTCCGGCCTGGCCCACACGTAGGTCTTGCTGTACTCGCCCGGCTGGAAGTCGGCGCCGCCGAGCTCGGTGTTGCGGTGCGAATCGGAGTTGGCCGTGATCCAGAAGCGCCGGCCTTCGGCGAGCATGCCGTCCCAGACGCTGCCCACGCGCGCGGTCATCTGGTCGAAGCCGCCGAGCGTGGGCGCTTCGGGATTGCGGTAGAACCCGCGGTGACGATGGTCGGCCTCGGTGCCCGGCGCGGCCTGGTGCCCCGGGGCGCCTTCCATGCCGATCACCACCTCCGGCGCCGTGTCCTGCCAGGCGCGCAGTTCGGCCGGCGTGACCGCGCCCCAGCGGCCGATACCGGTCGCGGTGCGCGCAGGATGATTGACGAACAGCACCGGGGCCGGGCGCAGCCCGCGCATGTACTTGAGCGCCTCCAGCATCGCCTGTTCGCTGTCGCGCGTAGCGTCCTCGACCTCGCGCCGGTTGTAGTCGCGCTCGATCGCCACCAGCTGCGCGTTCTCGTCCGGCCCGGGCGCCATGACCAGCGAGGCGTGTTCGGCCGCGGGCACGTCGAACTCCATGCCGTGGAACTGGATCACGCCCGGCACCTCGCGCCTGGCCAGCTGCACGGCCGGCCAGGCGTGCTCGTCGGTCACCCGCGAATGGCCGGGACCGCCGTGGTCGGTATGCACCATCCAGACCAGGCCGTTGGCCTGCGCTCGCTGCGCGTTCTGGCTGCGGCTGTACGGCGAGTCACCGCCACGGATCGGGGTCGGCGGCGTGGTGCTGCGGTCCCAGTCCACGCTCCATTCGCTGTGCACGTGGTGGTCGCCAGGCAGCCAGCGCCGGCCGTCGTCGGCGCCGGCGATGACGGGCGCAAGCACGCCGGCCAGCAGCAGCCCCGGCAGGCAGCGCAGTGGGTGGGGACGCACGGACGGCGACGCGGAACGGAACGGGGCGAACGACATGGGCATGGGGATCCTGGCAGGGCGAAACGGACGCCCACCGCCGGACACGGACACGGGCGCGCCGGCCATTGCACGCCACGCAGTTGAAACGGTGATGACACGCCGGCCGCGACCGGCACGGCCCCGCGACGGCAAGGCGCCTACCCTGCCGTCATCGCCTCGACGGAGCCCATGGCCATGCCCTCACTGACACCTCCCATCGCGGCCTGGCCCGCGCGGCCACTGCAGGACCGCGTGATCCTGGTCACCGGCGGCGCGCAGGGCATCGGGCGCGGCATCGCCCAGGCGGTGCTCGGCGCCGGTGGCAGCGTGTTCATCGGCGATCTGGATGGCGAGGCCGGCACGGCCTGCCTGCGCGACTGGAACCTGCCGCAGCGCGCGGCGTTCCGTCGCCTGGACGTGGCCAGCGACCGCAGCGCGCGGGCCTGCGTGCACGCGGCCCTGCAGCGTTTCGGGCGCCTCGACGGCCTGGTCAACAACGCGGGCATCGCCGACCCGCACCACGCCGCGCTCGACGCGCTGGCCCCGGCCGACTGGCAACGCCGCCTGTCCAGCCTGCATGGCGCCTATTTCTGCTCGCGCCATGCGCTGCCCGGCTTGCGCGTGTCCGCCGGCGGCGGCGCGATCGTCAACATCGCCTCGACCCGCGCGCACCAGTCCGAACCGCACAGCGAAGCCTACGCGGCGGCCAAGGGCGGGCTGCTGGCCTTCACCCATGCGCTGGCGCTGAGCGAGGGCCCCGCGGTGCGCGTGAACTGCATCAGCCCCGGCTGGATCGCCACCGATGCCTGGCGCGCGCCGTCGCGGCGACGGCGGCCGGTGCTGTCGCGGGCGGACCATGCGCAGCATCCGGCCGGCCGCGTCGGCACGCCGGAGGACATCGCCGCGCTGGCGGTGCACCTGCTGGCGCCGGCGCTGTCGGGCTTCATCACCGGACAGGATTTCGTGGTCGACGGCGGCATGAGCCGCCGGATGCAGTACCGCTGAGCCGATCCGGCGCCGGCTTCAGCCCGGCGGCGGCGGCAGCGTGGTCAGCGCCTCCAGGCACAGCAGGCGGTCCAGCTCATCGGCGTCGAGCAGGCCGCGGCGCAGCACGATCTCGCGCACGCCCTCGCCGGTGGCCTGCGCCTCGACCGCGATCGAGGTGGCCAGCACGTAGCCCAGGCGCGGATTGAGCGCGGTCACCAGCCCGACCGACTGCTCGACCTGGCGGCGCAGCAGGTCGCGGTTGGCGGTGATGCCTTCGACGCAGTGGCTGGAGAGGATCCGGCAGCCCTGGCTCAGGTGCAGGAAGCTCTTGAACAGGCTGTGCGCGATGATCGGCTCGAAGGCGTTGAGCTGCAGCTGCCCGGCCTGCGCGGCCAGGGTCACGGTGAGATCGTTGCCGATCACCTCGAACGCGATCTGGTTGACCATCTCGGGGATCACCGGATTGACCTTGCCCGGCATGATCGACGAGCCGGACTGCCGCGCCGGCAGGTTGATCTCGCCCAGCCCGGCGCGCGGGCCGGAGGCGAGCAGGCGCAGGTCGTTGCAGATCTTGCCCAGCTTGACCGCGATCCGCTTGAGCACGCCGGACAGGGTGACGAACACGCCGCAGTCCTGGGTCGATTCGATCAGGTCCGGCGCGGTGACCAGGTCCACGCCCACCAGCGCCGACAGCGTCTCGCGCACGCGCCGCGCATAGCCTGGATGCGCGGTGATGCCGGTGCCGATCGCGGTCGCGCCGAGGTTGATCTCGCGCAGCAGCTGCAGGGCCTCGCGCAGGCGCTCCTCGTCCTCGGCCAGCATCACCGCGTAGGTGCGGAACTCCTGGCCCAGGGTCATCGGCACCGCATCCTGCAGCTGGGTGCGGCCCATCTTCAGCACGTCGGCGAATTCCTCGGCCTTGGCCGCGAAGGCTGCGCGCAGCCCAGCCATCGCCGCCAGCAGGTGCTGCGCCGATTCCCAGGCCGCCAGCTTCAACGCGGTCGGATAGACGTCGTTGGTGCTCTGGCCGAGGTTGACGTGTTCGTTGGGATGCAGCTGTGCGTAGTCGCCCTTCGCATGGCCGAGCAGCTCCAGCGCACGGTTGGCGATCACCTCGTTGGCGTTCATGTTGGTCGAAGTGCCGGCGCCGCCCTGGATCACGTCGACGACGAAATGCTCGTGCAGCAGGCCACGCTCGATCTCCGAGCAGGCGCGCATGATCGCGTCGGCGCGCGGCGCGTCGAGCAGGCCGAGCGAGGCATTGGCATGGGCCGCGGCGTGCTTGATCCGCGCCAGCGCCAGCACCAGCGCCTCGTCGGCCCCGATCGGTGTGCCGGTGACGGGAAAGTTCTCCATCGCACGCAGCGTGTGGATGCCCCAGTAGACCTCGACGGGCACGCTGCGTTCGCCAAGCAGGTCGTGTTCGATCCGGACAGTCATCGCGGTGGGCTCCCGGCCCGTATGCGGCGGCCCGGCACGGCCTTCCCGGCCGCACCCGTCCGCGGAGAGGTCAGCCCAGCCCGCCCTGGCACAGGTATTTCAAGTGCATGTACTCGTCCAGACCCTGGCGTGCGCCCTCGCGCCCGTAGCCGGAGGCCTTGATGCCGCCGAACGGCGCCGATTCGGCCGCCACCGCGCCTTCGTTGATGCCGACCAGGCCCGACTCCAGCGCCGATGCCAGGCGCGCGATGCGGCGCAGGTCTCGGGTATAGAAGTACGCCGCCAGGCCGAATGGCGTGCCGTTGGCCGCCGCCACGACCGCGTCCTCGTCGTCGAAACGGAACACCGGCACGAACGGGCCGAAGGTTTCCTCGGCCGCGCATGCCATCGCATGGGTCGCGCCGGTCAGCACGGTCGGCTGGAAGAAGTGGCCGCCCAGCGCAGGCAGGCGCTCGCCGCCGGTGACCACGCGGCCGCCCCGGGCGACCGCATCGCGCACGTGGCGCTCCACCTTGTCGACCGCCTTCGCATTGATCAGCGGGCCGATCTGCGAGGCAGGATCGGTGGCCGGGCCGACCCGCAGCGCGGACACGCGCGCGGCCAGCTTTTCGACGAACACCTCGTGCACGGCATCGTGCACGTAGACCCGGTTCGGGCAGACGCAGGTCTGTCCGGCGTTGCGGAACTTGGCGGCCATCAGGCCGTCGACCGCCGCATCCAGGTCGGCATCCTCGAACACCAGGAACGGCGCGTTGCCGCCCAGTTCCAGCGACAGCTTCTTGAGCGTGGCCGCGCTCTCGCGCGCCAGGTGCTGGCCGACCGGCGTCGAACCGGTGAAGGTCAGCTTGCGCACGCGCGGATCCTGCAGCCACACGTCGACCACCGCCGCGGCATTGGCGCGCGAGGCGGTGACCAGGTTCAGCACGCCGGCCGGCACGCCGGCCTCCTCGGCCAGCGCGACCAGGGCCAGCGCGGTCAGCGGCGTGTCCTCGGCCGGCTTGGCGACCACGGTGCAGCCGGCGGCCAGCGCCGGCGCGATCTTGCGCGCGATCATCGCCGCCGGGAAATTCCACGGCGAGATCGCCGCGATCACGCCCACCGGCTCCTTCACCGCCAGCATCTGCCGGCCCGGCACCGGCGCCGGGATCACGTCGCCATGCGTGCGCACCGCCTCGCCGGCGAACCATTCGACATAGCTGGCCGCATAGACCACTTCGCCGATCGCCTCGGCCAGCGGCTTGCCCTGCTCGCGCGCGATCAGCCGGCCCAGGTCCTCGCGATGCTGCAGCAGCAGCGCATTCCAGCGCAGCAGGATGCGCGAACGATCCCGCGCCGGAACCGCGCGCCAGGCGGGAAACGCGGCATCGGCGGCTTCGAGCGCGGCCAGCGCATCGCGCGCATCGGCGTCGGGCACGGACGCGAACACCTGCTCCAGTGCCGGGTCGGAGACCGCGTGGCGGGCGCCGCCGAGCGCTTCGCACCAGTGGCCACCGATGAAGTGGGTGGCACGCAGCAGGTCGGGGCGTTGCAGGGTCAGCGGCATGACGGACACCAGGACAAAGGGGAACGGGCCAGGAACAACGGGCGCACACCGTACACGCAGGCGCCCGAATCGGGGAGGCGGTCAGCCGGCGGCCACCAGCGCGGCGATGGCGGCACCGACCTCCTGCGTGGAGGCGCTGCCGCCGAGGTCGGGCGTGCGCGGGCCGTCGCGCAGCAGCTGTTCGATCGCGGCCAGGATCGCGTCGTGCGCGGCGCGGCCGGCGCCGCGGCCGTCGTCGAGGAAATCCAGCATCAGCGCGGCCGACCAGATCATCGCGATCGGGTTGGCGATGCCCTTGCCGGCGATGTCAGGCGCCGAGCCGTGCACCGGCTCGAACAGCGACGGGAAGGTGCGGTCCGGATTGAGATTGGCCGAGGGCGCCAGGCCGATCGTGCCGGTGGTGGCCGGACCGAGGTCGGACAGGATGTCGCCGAACAGGTTGGACGCCACGACCACGTCGAAGCGGCCCGGCTGCAGCACGAAGCGCGCCGACAGGATGTCGATGTGCTGCTTGTCCACGGTCACCGCCGGATAGTCGCGGCCGACCGCGTCGGCGCGCCCGTCCCACCACGGCATCGAGATCGCGATGCCGTTGCTCTTGGTCGCCACCGTCAGGTGCCGGCGCGCGCGCGAATCGGCCAGTTCGAAGGCGTAGCGCAGCACGCGGTCGGTGCCGAACCGCGAATACACCGATTCCTGGATCACGATCTCGCGGTCGGTGCCGGCGTACATCACCCCGCCCAGCGCGGTGTACTCGCCTTCGGTGTTCTCGCGCACCACCACGTAGTCGATGTCGCCCGGCCTGCGCCCGGCCAGCGGACACGGCACGCCTTCGAACAGGCGCACCGGCCGCAGGTTGATGTACTGGTCGAACTCGCGCCGGAACTTCAGCAGCGAGCCCCACAGCGAAACATGGTCGGGCACCGTGGCCGGCCAGCCGACCGCGCCGAAGAACAGCGCGTCCATGCTCTGCAGCTGGTCCTTCCAGTCGTCGGGCATCATCTGCCCGTGCTGCGCGTAGTACCCGCAGTGCGCCCAGTCGAAATGGACCAGATCCAGGCCGATGCCGAAGCGGCGCGCGGCCGCCTCCAGCACGCGCAGGCCTTCGGGCATGACTTCGTTGCCGATGCCGTCGCCGGGCAGGACGGCGACGCGGTACGTACTGCTCATGGGGTGACTCCTGGAAGCGGATGCGGGGCGCGGCCGGCGGCGGCGAGCACGTCGTCCAGCCAGCCGCGGCGCAGCTCGGGCACCGATCGCGCGAGCTGCTCGTAATAGGGATGGTGCGGGCCGCGGTCGTAGTCGGCGCGCGCGACCTGGGCGAGCTTGCGCCCGTGCCGCATCACCACGATCTCGTCGCAGACCGCGCGCACGCTGTGCAGGTCGTGGCTGATGAACAGGTAGGACGCGTCCAGCTCGCGGCGCAGTTCGGCGATCAGGTCAAGGATGGCCGCGGCCACCACCGGATCCAGCGCCGAGGTGACTTCGTCGCAGAGGATCAGCTCGGGCCGGGCGGCCAGCGCGCGCGCCAGGTTGACGCGCTGCTTCTGCCCGCCGGACAGCCCGGCCGGCGTGCGCCCGGCCACGCTCGCCGGCAGCTTCACCAGGTCCAGCAGTTCGGCCACGCGGGCGCGGCGCGCGGCCGGGGCCATGTCGAAGAAGAACGCCAGCGGGCGCTCCAGGATCTGGCCGATGGTCTGCGCCGGATTGAGCGCCGTGTCGGCCGACTGGAACACGATCTGCACCCGGCGCAGGGTCTCGCGGTCGCGCTGGGCCAGCGCCGCCGGCAGCGGGCGGCCGTCGAAGGCGATGCTGCCGGCGCAGGGCGCGATCAGACCGGCCACGCAGCGGGCGAGCGTCGACTTGCCCGACCCGGATTCGCCGATCACGCCGATCGCCTGGCCGCGGTACAGGGTCAGGTCGATGTCCTGCAGCACCAGATGCGCCGGTGCCGCACGGGTGCCACCGTAGCCGGCCGCCAGGCCCTGGACCTGCAGCAGCGGCGCGGAGCCGGTATCGCTGCACCGGCCCGGCGTGCGTTCGACCGTACGCGCGGCGGCCAGCAGGCTGCGCGTGTAGTCGTCCACCGGCGCTTCCAGCACCTGGGTGGTCTCGCCCTGCTCGCGTTCGCGCCCGTGGCGCAGCACCAGGATGCGGTCGGCCATCTGCGCGACCACCGCCAGGTCGTGGCTGACGTAGATCGCGGTGACCTGGTATTCGCGCACCACCCGCCGGAACGCGGCCAGCACCTCGATCTGGGTGGTGACGTCGAGCGCGGTGGTCGGCTCGTCGAAGATCACCACGTCCGGATCGGTGATCAGCGCCATCGCCGCCATCACCCGCTGCAGCTGGCCGCCGGACACCTCGTGCGGGTAGCGCGTGCCGATGGTCTCGGGCGCGGGCAGCGCCAGTTCGCGGAACAGCGCCACCGCCTTGCGTTCGGCCGCGGCGCGGTCGAGCACCTTGTGCAGCAGCGCCGGTTCGATCACCTGGTCCATGATCCGCCGCGCCGGGTTGAACGCCGCCGCCGCGCTCTGCGCGATGTAGGCGATGCGGCGCCCGCGCAATGCGCGGCGCGCCGCTTCCGGCAGCGCCAGCACGTCCTGCCCGCCGATCCGCACGCGGCCACCGGCGATCCGGCAGCCGCGGCGCGCGTAGCCCATCAGCGACAGCGCGATGGTGGTCTTGCCCGAGCCGGATTCGCCGATCAGGGCCAGCACCTGGCCGGGGGCGACGTCGAACTCCACGTCGTGCACCAGCACGGTGTCGCCGGCGACGATCCGCAGGCCACGCACTTCGATCGCGGCGCCCATCAGCGCACCGCCCTGCGCGCCGCGCGGCCGGGCAAGGCGTCAACGACCAGGTTCACCGCCATGGTCAGGCTGGCGATCGCCAGCGCGGGCGCGACCACGGCCATGCCGCCCTGCCACAGCGCGCCCAGGTTCTCGCGCACCAGCGTGCCCCAGTCGGCGGCCGGTGGCTGCACGCCCAGGCCGAGGAAGCTGAGGCTGGCCAGCAGCAGCACCACGTAGACGAAGCGCAGGCCGAGGTCGACCAGCATCGGCGACAGGATGTTGGGCAGCACCTCGCGCAGCATCAGGTGCCAGCGGGTTTCGCCGCGGGTGCGCGCGACCAGCACGTAGTCGAGCGCGCTGATGTTGATCGCCAGCGCGCGCGCGATGCGGAACGCGCCCGGCACGTAGATGATCGCGGCGGTGGCCACCAGCAGCGGCACCGAGGCGCCGAACGCGGCCACCATGATCAGCGCGAACAGCTTGCTGGGAATCGAGATCAGGGTATCCATGCCGCGGCTCAGCACCGCGTCCAGCCAGCCGCCGCTGACCGCCGCCAGCAGTGCGACCACGGTGCCGATGGTGCTGGCCAGCAGCGCCGCGACCAGGGCCACGCCGACGGTGTAGCGCGCCCCCAGCAGGACCCGGCCGAGCATGTCGCGGCCGAGGTAGTCCGCGCCCAGCCAGTGCCCGGCCTGCGGTGCGGCGAACACGTCCAGCGCGCCGATTTCCTGGCCCGGTGCCGGCACCAGCCACGGCGCCAGCGCGGCGACCAGCAGCCAGGCCAGCACCACCAGCAGCCCGGCCATGCCCAGCGGGCCAAGGCCCGGCCGCCAGCGCGGCGGCGTGGCCGGCAGCGCGGCCGTGGTGGTGGTGGGGAGCGCGTCGTCGTTCATGCGGAATGGCGCAGGCGCGGGTTGGCGAGGATGCCGATCATGTCGGCGATGGTGACCAGCACCAGGTAACCGGCGCAGAACAGCATCGTGCAGGTCTGCACCAGCGGCATGTCGCGCTGGGTGACGCCATCGACCATGAGCTTGGCCACGCCCGGGTAATGGAAGATGGTCTCGACCACGATCACGCCGCCGAGCAGGTAGGACGTGCTGAGCGCGATCGCATTGGCGATCGGGCCGATCGTGTTCGGTGCGGCATGGCGCAGGACCACGCGCACCGGCGAGACGCCCTTGAGCACGGCCATCTCCACGTAGGGCGATTCGAGCTGGTCGACCAGGGCCGCGCGCGTCATCCGCATCATCTGCGCCACGGTCACGCAGCACAGGGTCAGCACCGGCATCACCAGCACCCTGGCGGCCGCGGCGGCCGAATCGATGTCGCTGGCGTAGGACAGCGCCGGCAGCCAGCCCAGCTTCACCGACAGCAGCAGCACCGCGATGGTCGCGATCAGGAACTCGGGCACCGAGACCATCGCCACCGCGCCGCTGTTGAGCGCGCGGTCCAGCCAGCCGCCGCGGAACATCGCCGCCAGCGTGCCCAGCAGCAGCGCCAGCGGCACCGCGATCGCGGCGGTGACCGCGGCCAGCAGCAGCGAGTTGGGCAGGCGGTTGCCGATCAGTTCCATCACCGGCGCATCGCTGACCAGCGAGCGGCCCGGATCGCCGGTGACCAGGCCGCCCAGCCAGTGCAGGTAGCGTGCCGGCAGCGGCTGGTCCAGCCCCATCTGCAGGCGCAGCGCGGCCAGGGTTTCCGGGGTGGCGTCCTGGCCGAGCAGTTCCTCGGCGGCGTCGCCGGGCAGCACCGCGGTGATCGCGAACACCACCACCGACACCAGCAGCAGCGAGACCAGTGCCAGGCCGATCCGTTGCAGCAGCAGGCGCAGCAGGCGGTTCATGCGGCCCACCACACGTGCTCGGCGAACTCGTAGCCCATCATGCCGCCGACCGGAATCGAGGCCAGGCCCTGCAGGCGCGCATCGTGCCCGTCCAGCGATGAGATGAACAACGGGATCGCCACCCCACCCTGCTCGTGGATCATCATCTGCATGTCGGCGTACAGCGCCTTGCGCCGCGCGTCGTCGAGTTCGGACCGGGCGGCCAGCAGCAGCTGGTCGAAGCGTGGATCCTTCCAGCGCGCATCGTTGCCGGACGCGTCGGACTTGAAGAACTGGGTCAGCACCGCGTCGGCGTTCGGACGGGCGTTCACGTTGCCCCAGCCGACCGCGCTCCTGCCCCAGTGGTTGGACCAGTAGCCGTCCGGCGGCATCCGCCGCAGTTCCAGGTTCATGCCGATCCGGCGCGCCTGTTGCTGCAGCGCCAGGGTCATCTCGACGGTGTAGCTGGCCGCCGGCGAGGCCACCACCGGAATCGGCGTGCTGCCCAGCCCGGTGCGCTGGAAGTGATGGCGCGCGCGGTCCAGGTCGAGTTCGCGCTGCGGCAGGCCGTCGAACCAGAACCGGTTGCCCGGATGGATCGGCTGGTCGTTGGCGACCACCGCATTGCCCAGCGCCACCGAGTCGACGATGCGCGCACGGTCGAACAGCAGCTTGATCGCCATGGTGAAGTCGGCGTCGTTGCCCGGTGCGATGTCCTGGCGCATCGCCAGGTTGCTGTACTGGCCCGAGGCCTGGCGGAGCACGCGATGGCCGCGGCTGCCCTCGACCCGCGCCACGGAGCGCGGGTCGATCGCCGCGACCAGGTCCAGGTCGCCGGACAGCAGCGCGTTGACGCGCGCGCCCTCGTCGCCCAGGCCGGCCAGCACCACCTCGTCCACGTAGGGCTTGCCCTCGCGCCAGTACCCGGGATTGCGGACCACCACCGAGCGCAGCCCGCGCTTGAATTCCTTGAGCCGGAACGGCCCGGTGCCGATGCCACGGTTGAAGTCGCGCGTGCCGGCCTGGACGATCGCGAACCAGAACGTGGCCAGGGTGACCGGCAGGTCGGCGTTGGGCTGGTGCAGCACCACCTCGACCTCGGACGCGGACACCGCACGCGCCGTCGCGATCTGGTCGGCGAAGATCTTGGCCTTGGACACCGTCGCCGGGTCCTTGTGCCGCAGCAGCGAGAACACCACGTCGTCGGCGTGCAGCGGCTTGCCGTCGTGGAAGGTCACGCCGCCGCGCAGGTGGAAGCGCCAGTGCCGCGCGTCGTCGCTGGTGAAGCGTTCGGCCAGCGCCGGCTGCGGGGTCAGGCTGCCGTCGAAACAGGTCAGGCAGCTGTAGAGCATGCGCGAGCGCATGTAGTCGGTCTGGTTGGCCAGCTTGGCCGGGTCCAGCGTGTCGGCGATCGACGAGGTCGCGCTGGCCACGCGCACGCGGCCGCCGCGGCGTGGCGCGGCCGCCACGGTGGACTGGGCCAGGGCCACGATGCTGGACGACGCGGCCAGCCCCATGCCGGCGCCGACCAGCAGCTTGAGCACGTCGCGGCGGCTAGCGCCGCGCGCGAGCGCTTCCAGGATGCGGCCGGTGTCGGCCGCCCCCAGCTGGTCGCGCAGTGCGCCGCCGCTCATGCCGGTGGGCCGCTTACAGGCCGACCACGGCAGCCAGACCGCCCGCATCGGCGATCTCGGTATAGCCGTACTCCGGCGTGCCCGGGCCATGTCCGCGGTTGATCCAGACCTTGTTGCGGATGCCGACGTCGTGCGCGCTCATCAGGTCGTAGCGCAGGCTGGAGGACACGTGCAGGATCTCGCCCGGATCGCAGCCCAGCGCGTCGATCATGTATTCGAACGGACGCAGCCGCGGCTTGTAGGCCTGCGCCTGCTCGGCGGTGTACACGCGATGGAACGGCACCTCGAGCAGGGCCACGTTCTTCAGGATGTCCTTGTCGTCGGCGTTGGACAGGATCACCAGCGGAATCTCGTGGGCGATCTTCGCCAGCCCGGCGACGGTGTCCGGATGCGGGCCCCAGGTCGGCACCGCGTCGCAGATGCGCTGCGCCTCTGCATCGACGTACTGCAGCTTCCAGCGCAGGCACAGCCGGCGCAGCGCGTTCTTGAGCACGTCGCCCAGCGGCTGCCACGGGCCGAGCACCTCGTCCAGGCGGTAGGCGGTGAAGTCGGCCAGGAACTGCGGCATGCGCGCGGCCGGCACGCGGTCGGCGAAGATCGCCCGCGCCATGTCGTTGGGCTTGTAGTCGATCAGCGTGCCGTAGCAGTCGAAGGAGATGTACTTGGGCCTGAAGGTCATGGCAGCACGCCTGTCGCGTTGGGAGGGGAAACGGGGGAGTCGGGGGAGGAAGCAGGCCCGCACGCGGGTCGTTCGATGATTGAAGCACGCCGCAGACCATGCTTCGTCGCGTTGTCGGCGGGGTGCCCGGAGGAAGCTGCGGTTTGTCCCGGGGAGACCGGCATATCCTGTGCAGGCCGCCCATCCGTCCCGGGGCGTCACGCGCACCTGGACGGTCGTCCCGCCGCAGATCCTGCGGCGACGGGGTTGCCCTGTGCGCTGGTCCCGCCCGGATCGCAGCGGGACCAGCGGGATCAGAAGTACTTCACCCAGCCGATGGTGGTGCGGCGCTTGAAGCTGCCGAACCACTTGGTCGGGTAGTACAGGACGAACCACATGCCCACCGTGACCGGCCACACCATCCAGAACTGTTCTGGACCGACGCCGAAGCGCGTGCCCTGGTTGGGGCCGAACACGGCCAGCAGGATCTTGTAGCCGAAGATCAGCACGGCCAGGTGCAGCAGGTAATAGAACATCGGCGCGCCGCCGAAGGTCGCCATGAACCGGGTGAACGCGTTGTCCATCCGGTCCATCGCCGCCAGCACGAGGCAGCCGCCACCGAGGGTGAGCAGCAGGAAGTCGAGCGAGGGCGGGTATTTGGTGAAGTTGAGGAAGTCCATGACGGTGGCCAGCGCGCTCGCCTGCTGCGTCCATGGCGCGTTCTCGCCGTAGATGTTGAAGCCGCGCAGCACCAGCAGCAGCGCCCAGCCGACGATGCCCAGGGTCACCAGGGTCCGTCGCCGGCGCGCACCATCGTAGTCACGCGAGAACATCGGACCGGCGCACCAGCCCAGCAGGATCACCCCGATCCAGGGCAGCGCCGGATAGGTCACGCGGATCTGCGGAATCGTGTCCTCCGACACCCAGCCGCGGTGCAGGAACAGGGTCCACGGCACATACAGCGGGTGATCGCGCGGCAGGTCGATGCCGGCCAGCGCATTGTGGCCGCACACGATCACCAGGCCGGCGCCCAGCAGCAACTTCCACGGCAGCGACGACGCGAACGCCAGTACCACCATCGAGAAGCCGATCGCCCACATCACCTGCAGGTAGATCACCCTGGGCAGCTCCCCCACCCAGAGGAAGCTGACCAGGGTCACTTCCAGGAAGATCAGCATCGCGCCGCGCTTGAACAGGAACTCGCGTGCCGACCGCGGCACGCCACCGGGCGGATGCGCATACAGCCACGCGCCAAGGCCGGTCAGGAACACGAAGATCGGCGCGCAGAAATGCGCAGCCAGGCGCGAGAAGTACACCGCCGCCGGCGTATCGGCCACGGTCATCGGATCGGTCACCTGCAGATGCAGGTAAAGCGTTTCACGGACGTGGTCCATCATCATCACGCACATCACCAGCCCACGCAGCGCGTCGATCGAGTAGATGCGCCTGCTGTGGGCGGCCGTGACGGGGGTGGCCAGGCCGGGCGACACCGCAGCGGGCGCGGCGGGAGACAAGGGAGACGTGATCGACATGCGGGGCCTCATGCAGCTGATGCGGAAGCGCGGCGCTCCGCGATGGTGGGCATGGGACCGGCGACCGCCCGTTGAATGGAACGGCCGCCGGTTCCGGCGTCAGCGATGCCTGGGCGGGGTGATCCCCATGTCCTTCAGCACGGACGCCGGCAGGGTCTTCTCGGCCACGGGCAGCGGTGCGAGCCCCTTGTCCAGCTGGAACGACAGCGTGCTGTTGTAGCCCTCGAGCTGGTAGGCCTCGTCGGCCTGGCCGGCGATCCTGCGCACGCCTTCGACCTCGTCGATGAAATAGAGGTTGATGCTGTAGTCGCCGCTCCACGGCAACGCCACCTCGAACTTTCCGTCGACGTCGCTGGTCGCGATCCGGGTCCAGCCCGAGGGCACCGAGATCTTCATCGGCTCGCCGGCGAGTGGCTCGCCGAGATAGGTGACCTGGAACTCGACCTTGTCGCCGCGACGCTCGCCGGTGGGCACGATGTCCAGGGTCAGCACGGGTTCGCGTGCGCTGAGGTCGCCGACCCAGCGCGCCGCGGGCACCCAGTAGGTCCGCAGCGACTGCCCGTCGCGGGCGGTGTCGAACATCGGGTACTCGAGGTCGACCGACACCAAGGAATCCGATGTCGCCGGGCGGAAATCCGCAGGAAGATCGAGACGGTCCGGCTTCCTGGCCAAGGTCAGCCTGCGACCATTGCCGCTGCCGTACCAGGTGGTTTCGAGCTTCGCGATGCGGTCGATGCCGCCCGGCGAGACCTCGTGAAGGTTCTGGTCGAGTTCGCCGTAACGGAACGTCAGGCCGTCGTCCGCCTTCTCGTACCAGAACTGGTGGGCGCCGGCAGTGCCGGCTGCGACCAGCAGGACCGGCATCGCGAGCCGCGCGAGCGTCTTGGTCAGCGTCATGGATCTGCTCCTTCGGTGGATGGGTAAGCTCAGAACGAGAAGCGCGCGGTGACGTTGAAGCGGCGCTCGGTCCCCGGGTACACCCAGTACTTGCTGTACGAATTGACGTAGAACTCCCTGTCGAACAGGTTCTCCACGTCCAGCGACAGGCCGAGCCTGGGGGTGGCCTGCCAGGAACCGACCATCGACCAGGTGCTGTAGGACTTCAGCTTGAAGTTGTCGCTGTTGCTGAAGGACGCCACCGACCCTTCGCGCTCGCCGACGTACTGCACGCCGCCGCCGAGGGTCGCCGTGCGGCCGCCCAGGGAGAACTCCTGGATCAACAGGACGTTGCCGGCACGCTTGGGCACGTTGGCCAGCTGCATGCCGACCAGGCTGACGCCGGTCAGCGCCGCGTTGTCCTTGGTCACCTGGGCGTCGGTGTAGGCGAACGAGGCGGAGACGCGCAGCTTGTCGACCAGCTGGCCGGCGATGTCCAGCTCCACGCCCTTGCTCTCGACCTCGCCCACGGCCATGTTGAAGTTCTGCGGATCGACCGGATCCGGCGTCAGCACGTTGTTCTTCTCGATCTGGAACACGGCCAGGGTGCTGGTCAGCTTTCCGTCGAAGCTGTCGAGCTTGGCGCCGATCTCGTAGGACTTGCCCTCTTCCGCGTCGAAGGAGGCGAAATCGCGGCTGACGCCGCTGTTGGGACGGAAACTGCGCGCGGTGGTGGCATACAGCGACAACGCGGGCACCGGCTGGAAGACCACGCCCACGCGCGGGCTGGTGGCGCTCAGTTCCTGCCGGATCACACGCCCGTTGTTCAGCGACGTGACCTCCTGCTCGTATTCGTCACGACGCACGCCCACCAATGCCTTCCAGCGCTCGCTCAGCTCGATCTGGTCCTGGACGTAGTACGACCACGAGTCCTGGCGCTCCAGGGTGTTGATCGAAGGAATGCTGGAAAACGGCGGCTTCGTGGCGCCGTACACCGGATTCATCAGGTCGATGCCGTAGATGGCGCCGGCCGGGTCGGCGGCGTACTGCAGGCGCCAGTCGTTGAACTTGTAGCCATCGATGCCGAACAGCAGGTTGTGCTGGATGGCGCCGGTCTGCACCTTGCCCAGCAGCTCGAAACGCCCGCTGCGGTCGAGCGCATGATTGTCGCGGGTGCGGATGCGGCGACGCAGGGTTTCGCCATTGTTGATCAGCGCGCCATACGGACGCACCTCGCTGCTGACGCCCTTGAGCGAACTGTCGCGATAGTTGAAGCCGGTCTGCAGCGACCAGTTGTCGTTGAAGTAATGGGTCAGGAACACCTGGTGCGAGGTCGAGGTGGTTTCATGCTTGCCGTCGTTGGGCTCGCCATAGAAGTTCGAGCGCGGCACCACCCCCAGCTCGCCGTTGACGGCGACGACGCCGCGATCGAACGGCTGCCGCTGGCGCAGCGCCTCGACCTCGTAGGAGAGCGTGGTGTCCGGGGTGATCATCCACAGGAACGAGGGCGAAACCAGATAGCGGTCGAACGCGATCGTGTCGCGGAAGCTTTCGCCTTCGTGGTAGGACGCATTGAGGCGGTACGCCATGGTCTCGGTCAGCGGACCGGTCAGGTCCACCGCGCCGCGGTAGGTGCTCCAGCTGCCGGCCGACAGCTCGGCCGAATAGGCGGGCTTGAACAGCGGCTTCTTGGTCGAGATGTTGACCGCGCCACCCGGCTCGCCACGCCCGTACAGCGCGGAGGATGGGCCCTTCAGCAGCTCGATCGACTGCACGTTGGCGTTGTCGCGCACACCGCTGTAGCCACGGCTGGCGTTGAAGCCGTTGACCATGTAGTCCGAGCCGAAGTTCGGATCGCCGGTGAAGCCGCGCATCGCATAGCTGTCCCACATGCCGCCGAGGTTGCTCTGGCGGGAGATGCTGCTGGACAGGTCCAGTGCGCTGGCCAGGTCGGTGACGCCGGCATCGCGCAGCAGATCGGCGCTCAGGATCTGGATGCTCTGCGGCAGGTCGCGGATCAGCGCGTCGGTCTTGGTCGCGCCGGTGACGCTGAGGTTGCGGTACGGGCGGCGCTCGTCGCGGACCTGGACGGCGTCGAGCTGCTTGGTTTCGGACGCGGCGCCTGCGGCGGGCGTGGACGGAGCGGGCTGCTGGGCCAGGGCGAGCTGGGTGCAGCAGGCCAGGCAGGACGGGATCAGGACACGGGCGAGGGGGCGACGGCGGGACATGGCGGTTCCTGTAGCGAAGGGTGGTACAGGGAGAGCTGGGCGGACGGCCGGTTCAGGCGCGACCCAAGAATCCCGATAACGTTCCGGCACCGTCTTGTACGAAACATGCTGCCGTCACCAGAACGACACAACGCCGCCAGCAGACCGCATACCGCCGCATATTCCTGCTGGCAGGACACGCACCGCTGGCAGATCACGCTGTCCTCGCCACGGCCAGCACCTCGTGCGGCATCGCACAATCCTGGTGCTCTGCAGCAATCCCGGCCAGGCATGTCCCGGACCCTGAATACGGCATTTCGAGAGGATTCTCCGGCACCGACGCCCCTCCGTGCCGGCGATGAAACGATGGGGGTCGCTGCACGGCCTTTTCCGCACGTCCGTGGGGCACACGCACCGAAGCGGTGCAGTTTCGATTGCGCAGAATGCCTGCGCATGGCGGAGACGAAACCGCCCGCGCAGGGGCTGCGCGGGCGGGCGACAGGCCAGCGGATGATCGCCGACGGCGGTCAGGGAATGGCGTACCGCACCGAGATCGTCTGCTGCGACGGCAGCACCACGACCACGACGACGCGGTCGCCGGAGACCGGGGTGGCGCCGGCCGCGGTGAGCTTCTTGCCGTCGGACACCAGCGGCACTTCCTTGCGTGCCTCCTTGCCGACGATGGTCAGCTTGCCGGTGATGCCGGTGGTGGCCATCAGCTCGCCGTGGTCGTCCATGTAGATCTGCGCGCCGCCAGGCGCGGCGGCGACCAGTTCGAACGAGATTTCCTGGGCGGCCTTGACCACGCCACCGAAGCGCGGCTTGGCCTCGCCATGGGCGGCGGCCTGCGGGACGACGCCGAACTGGACGCCGGCGAACAGCAGCAGCGCGGCCAGCAGCAACAGGGGGGAACGGATGCTCATGGGGTATCTCCTGGTTGGGTACGGCACGCTTGAGGCGGCGCCGTGCGGGCCTGTGTGATGAGGGAAGCGGGTTTCAGAAGGCGTCCTGCATCCGCCCTCCCGGCTGGGCCTGGGCATGCGGGTCCTCGGCGGACTCGTCCAGCAGGCGACGCGTCGGCTCGCGGCCGAACAGCCAGTACATCATCGGGGTCAGCACGGTATCGAGCAGGGTCGAACTGATCAGCCCACCGAAGATCACCACCGCCACCGGGTGCAGGATTTCCTTGCCGGGTGCGTTCGCGGCCAGCACCAGCGGCATCAGCGCCAGCGCCGCTGTCAGCGCGGTCATCAGCACCGGCGTCAGCCGCTCCAGCGAACCACGCACGATCATCGCCGCGCCGAAGGTTTCGCCCTCGAACTTGCACAGGTTGATGTAGTGGCTGACCTTGAGGATGCCGTTGCGGGTGGCGATGCCGGCCAGGGTGATGAAACCCACCATCGACGCCACCGACAGCTCCAGCCCGCCGATCCACATCGCCACCACGCTGCCGATCAGGGCCAGCGGGATGTTGGCCATGATGATCCCGGTGAGCACCATCGAGCGGTAGCGGCTGTAGAGCAGCAGGAAGATCAACGCCAGCGACACCAGGGCCAGGCCGGAGATCAGCCGCGTGGCCTGCTCCTGGGCCTGGAACTGGCCCTCGAGGGTGATGAAGTTGCCGGTCGGGATGTCGGCCTCGTCGATCGCCCTGCGCACGTCGGCGATGATCCGCCCCATGTCCGAGCCGTCGGTGTTGGCGTACACCACGATCCGCCGGCGTCCGTTCTCGCGCCCGATCTGGTTCGGGCCGTCGGTCTCGGCCACCTCGGCGATCGACGACACCGGAATGCGGCCCACCGGCGTGTCGATCAGGGTCCGCATCAGGTCCTGCGGCCCACGCGCGTCGTCCGGCAGGCGCACGACCAGTTCGTAGCGGCGCGCACCGTCGACGATGTCGGCACCGTGCGCGCCATCGGTCAGGACCTGCAGCAGGCGCACCGCCTCGCCCGGCGCGAGGCCGGCCTGGGCGGCGCGCCGCTGGTCGATGCGCACCGTGATCTGCGGGATCAGCACCTGCTTCTCGACGGTCAGGTCGACCAGGCCGGGAATCGTCGCCATCCGCGTGCGCATCTGCTCGCCGAGGCCACGCAGCGTGTCCAGGTCGTCGCCGAAGATCTTCACCGCGACCTGCGCACGCACGCCCGACAGCAGGTGGTCGAGGCGATGCGCGATCGGCGCGCCGATCGCGGTCTGCGCCGGCAGCACCGACAGCTTGTCGCGCAGATCGGCCAGTACCTCCTCGCGGCTGCGGTCGGAGGGCCTGAGGTCGACGTCGATCTCGGAGGAATGCACGCCTTCCGCATGCTCGTCGAGTTCGGCACGGCCGGTGCGCCGGCCGACCTGGGTCACCTCCGGCACCTGCAGGATCAGCTCCTCGGCCGCGCGCCCGATCCGGTTGGCCTCTTCCAGCGAGGTGCCCGGGCTGAGCAGCATGCCCAGCACCAGCGAGCCCTCGTTGAAGGGCGGCAGGAACGACCGCGGCAGGAACGGCACGCTGGCCGCGACCAGCAGCACCGCCAGCGCCGCGCCGGCCAGCATCGCCCGCGCGCGCGGGAACGACCACGCCAGCAGTTGCCGGTCGCGCTGCTTGAGCCAGCGCACCAGCGGGCCGTCGCCATGCGCCAGCCGCTTCATCCGCGGCAGCAGGTAGCTGGCCAGCACCGGGGTGACCGTGATCGACACCAGCAGCGAGGCCAGGATCGACACGATGTAGGCCACGCCCAGCGGCACGAACAGCCGGCCCTCGATGCCCGGCAGCGCGAACAGCGGCACGAACACCAGCACCACGATCGCGGTGGCGTAGACGATGCCCGAGCGAACCTCCAGGCTGGCGCTGCGGACCACGTGCAGCACGCCCAGCGGATTGCCGGCCTCGCGGTTCTGCCTGAGCCGGCGCTGGATGTTCTCGATGTCGACCACCGCATCGTCGACCAGTTCGCCGATCGCGATCGCCACACCCCCCATCGTCATCACGTTGATCGACAGGCCCATCCAGTGGAACACCAGCGCCGTCGCCGCCAGCGACAGCGGGATGGCCAGCAGCGAGATCAGCGTGGTCCGCGCCGACAGCAGGAACGCGAACAGCACGATGGCGACGATGAACGCACCATCGCGCAGCGCCTCGGCGACGTTGCCGGTCGAGGCCTCGATGAAGTCGGCCTGGCGGAACAGCACCCGCGGCTCGCCCACGCCCTGCGGCAGCGCGCGGGACAGGTCGCTCAACGCCTGGTCGACCCCGGCCATCACCTGCACCGTGTCCGCGCCCGGCTGCTTCTGCACGCTGGCGATCACCGCCGGCGCGCCGCCGTAGCTGCCGTCGCCGCGCTTGTTGGCCGGTGCGAAGCGCACGCGGGCCACCTGCGACAGGTGGATCGGATTGCCGTCGCGGAAGCTCACCGGCACCCGCTGCAGGTCCTCGACATCGAGGCTGCGGCCGATATGGCGGATCAGGTACTCGCGGCTGCTCAGGTCGATGAAACCGCCGCCGGCATTGCTGGCGAAGCCTTTCAATGCCGCCTCGACCTCGGTCAGCGAGACCCCGGCCTGGGCCATCCGCGCGGTGTCGGGCTCGACCCGCAGGGTGCGCACGTCGCCGCCGATCGGAATGACCTGCGAGACGCCGTTGACCGACAGCAGGCGCGGGCGCACCACGTAGTCGACGTACTCGCGCACCTGCATCGCATTGTCCTGGTCGCCCGCGGCGATCGGGAACGCGATCAGGGTGATCTCGCCCATGATCGAGGTCACCGGCCCCATCACCGGGGCGATGCCGGCGGGCAGTTCCTCGCGCACCAGCGACAGGCGTTCGCCGACCATCTGCCGGTTGCGGTAGACGTCGGTGCCCCAGTCGAACTCGGCATAGACGATCGACAGGCCCACGCCCGACGTCGAGCGCACCCGGGTCACCCCGGGCATGCCGTTCAGGCCGGTCTCGATCGGGAAGGTGATGGTCTGCTCGACCTCCTCCGGGGCCATGCCGCCGGCCTCGGCCAGGACGGTGACCACCGGCTTGTCCAGTGAAGGGAACACATCCACCGGCGTGCGCATGGCCACGATGCTGCCGTACACCAGCAGCAGCGCGGCCAGCGCAAGCACCATCAGGCGGTTGCGCAGGCTGAAACTGACGATTCTGTCGAACATCGCAGGTCTCCCGTCAGCGGATCTGGGCGATCAGGGCGGCACCCTGCACGACCACGCGGTTGTCGTCGCCCAGGCCCTGGGTCACGACCACGTTGCGGGCGTCGAGGACCTGCGCCTGCACCGGCTGCGGCAGGTAGCGTTCGGCGCCGGACTTGATCCACACGATCGGTTCGTTGGCCGCGTTGCGGACCACGGCCTCGCGCGGCAGCACCACGCCACGGCTGCGATCGCGCAGGCGCACCACCACGCTCACCGGCTGGCCCACCGCCAGCGGCAGCGCGCTGCCGGACTGCGGTTCCAGCGCGACCTTGAAGCCGAGCGGCATGAGGCCGTCGCGCAGGGCGACGCCGGCACCGATCAGCGACAGGCTGGCCTGGTCCACGCCGACCAGGCTGGCGCCCTCGATGCGCGCGGCCAGGCCCGGGTCGGCCGTGGTCGCCTCGACCTGCAGGCGGGTCGGGTCGACGATCTGGAACAGCACGTCGCGCGCATCCACCACCTGGCCGCTGATCGCATTGGCCTGGGCGATGACGCCGGTGACCGGCGCCAGCAGCGGTTCACGGCCGTCCAGGCCCGCGCCGGTGCTGCGGGTGCTGCTCTCCAAGCTGGTCAGTTCCGCGCGCGCAGCCTCGATCTCCTTGCGCGGCACGGTGTCGGACAGCGACTCCAGGCGTGCCACGCGCTGGCGCGCCACCTCCAGGCTGCTGCGCAGCTGGGCCAGCTGCACCTGCTGGTTGGCACGCGCGTAAGGATCGGCGTTGTAGCGCACATAACCCAGGACCTGGCCCTTGCGCACCGCCTGGCCGATGCTCGGCAGACCGTCCGCAGCCGCCTCGATGCGGCCGCTGCTCATCGGCTGCACCAGGCCGCCGGCGTTGGGATCGTTGATCACGCGGCCCAGCAGTTCGACGCTGGCGGCCGCATCCTCGCCCTTGGAGAAGACGGTCCGGATCGCCATGCGCCGCTGCGCGGCCATCGGCACACTGACACTGCCATCGGGCAGCCGGGCCAGGCCGGAGGTGCCGCCGGTGGAGGCCGGCCCGTCCAGGTGTTCGCCGTTGGGGCCGTGCGCGCCGGGCGCGGCACGCAGCGCGTCCGGCGCGGTGAACAGCAGGCCGGCACAGGCGGTCAGCGCCGCCGTGGCGGCGCAGGTCAGGAGAAGACGGTTCATGCGTTGGCTCCAGCGAAGCGTGCGCCCGCACGGCGGCGGCGGCGCAGGAAGAAAACCGCGACCAGGGCGGCGAGCGCGGCGGCGGCGATCCACCACCAGGGCAGCCCGCCATCCGCATGCGCGTGCTGCTGGTCGGCCACATCCATGCCGCCGGCGACGATGTCGAAATCGTCCCCGGCGGTGATGGTGAAGGCCAGCGAGTGCTTGCCCGGCACGTTCAGCGCATCCGCCATCGCCTGGTCGGCGAAGCGGTAGATGCCGGTGGCCGGATCGAACCGGCCCTCGACCGTGGTCCCGCCGGCTTCGAGTTCGATCACGGCGCCGTCGACCGGCGCGTTGGTCGCATAGTCGTTGACCATCGCGGTCACCGCATCGTGGTCCAGGTGCGCGACCAGCTCGAACAGTTCGGTGAAACTCTCCAGGCGCGGGCGACCATCGGTGGCGACCGCGGCACCGCCGGCGGGGCCGTCGAGGTGCTCGCCATTGGGGCCGTGCGCGCCGGGTGCGGCGAACAGCGATGCGCCAGGCAGCAGCAGGGCAAGCAGTGCGATCAGGCGTGGGAAGGTCTTCATGGCAGCATTCCGATGACTTGCAGCAGGCGGGCGTGCGCGAGGCCGTGGTCGGCCTGGCGGCGGGCGAGGTCGGCGTCGGCCTCGGCCGACTGGCGGGTGGTGAGCAGCAGCGCGGCGAGATCGATCTCGCCGGCGGCGAAGGACTGCTGCATCAGCTGCATGCGTTCGGTCATCAGGCCGGCACGCTGACGCTCGCTGTCCAGCTGGCGGTCGGCCAGTTCGATGGCCAGGCGCGCGGCCTCCAGATCGGCCGCGTGCCGGCTGCGCGCCAGGGTCAGTTCGGCGCTGGCCACATCGACTTCGGTCTGCGCCTGCGCGCGCGCCAGCGTGCGGCGTGCACCGACGCCCAGCGGCACGCTCAGCGACACCATCACACTGCGCTCGCCGCGCACGCCGGGACCGTCCAGTTCTTCCTTGGCCCCGATGCTCAGTTCCGGTGCCGCGCCCAGCGAGCGCCGCGCGACGGTCGCTTCGCCTTCGGCACGGCGCACGGCCTGCTCGGCCGCGGCCAGCGACGGCGGCAGACCGGCACGCGCAACCAGGGTCTCGATGTCGACGTGGGCTTCGTTCTCGATCTCGTCCGCGTCGGGCAGCGTGTCCAGCCCGGTCAGCACCCGCCACTGGACCTGGCTGGCATGCAGCTCCCGCTGCGCGTCGGCCAGTTCGGCTTCCGCAGCGAGCAGGTCCGCGCGCGCGGACAGCGCATCGCTGCGCGCCAGGTCGCCAGCGCCCACCCGGCGCACGACGTCCTCGGACAGCCGCCCGAGGAAACCGACGCGGGCCTGCGCCAGCTCCAGTCCGGCCTGGCGCGCGGCCACGTTCCAGGCCGCTTCGCGGACCTGGCCGGCGATTTCCAGCCTGGCCTGCGCCAGATTGGCGTCGGCCCAGCCGACATCGGCGCGGGCCGCCTCCATCGCGGCGCGGCGCTGGCCGGGCATCCACAACGGCCAGCTGATGCCGACCTCGGTCTCGCGGCCGCTGCCGGCGCGCGATCCTTCGTACCAGCCGCCGTCGTCGCGCGAGTACGTCAGCGACGGGCCATCGGCGGCGAAACTGCGGGCGATGCGGCGGTTGGCATCGGCGCGGGTGGCTTCGCCCTCGGCACGCCGCGCATCGGCGGCGCGCTGCCAGGCAGCCTCGACCGCCTGCGACAGGCCGGGCGTGTTCGCGCCTTCGACCGCCGAGGCGACGGGGATGGCGCACAGTGCGCAGGCGGCCAGCAGCCAGCCTGCGGACCCGCGCCATGCGGGTTTGCGGGAAGTCATGAGAATCTGTCCTTCAATCGGTAGTAGGCGCCGACCAGTGGCAGGAACCACGGCGGGCCGAAATGCCCGGGAATCGCGGGCCATCCGGCCCGGTCCCAGGGATTGGATTGCGGTTCTCCGGCGATCAGCCCGGCCATCACCTGGCCCATGTGCACCGACATCTGCGTGCCATGCCCGCTGTAGCCGGTGCTGTACCACAGGCCATCGCGACGGCCGGCGCGCGGCAGCCGGTCCTGGGTCATGTCGACCACCCCGCCCCAGCAGTAGTCGATGCCGACGTCGGCCAGCTGCGGGAAGATCCCGAGCATGCCGGCGCGCAGGATCGGCGCACTGCGTGCGTCGGAGGTGACCGAGGACACGCCGAAGTGCGCACGCCCTCCCAGGATCAGGCGCTGGTCGTCGGTGAGGCGGAAGTAGTGATGGATGTTGGCGACGGTGGTGCAGGTACGACGCCTGGCGATCAGCGCTTCGGCGCGTTCCCGCCCCAGCGGCTCGGTGGCGATGATGAAGCTGCCGACCGGCACCATGCGGCGCCGCAACCAGCCGAACTGGCGGTAACTTCCGTGGCGGCCGGCACCGCTGGCCAGCAGCACCTGGTCGGCCAGCAGCGCGCCGTGCGCGGTGTGCACCACGAAGGGCGCGGCCGGGCCATCGCCGGAACGCACGATGCGCTCGACCGTGGCCTGCAGCAGGATCCTGCCCCCCTTGCGCTCGACCGCCCCGGCCAGTCCGTTGACGAAGCGCCCCATGTGCATCTGCGCGCTGCGGCGATAGACCAGCCCACCTGCGAACCGCTGGCTGCCGATCTCCTCGTCGCGGACGCGGGCCGCGTCCAGCAGTTCCAGGTCGGTGTCCACGCCATCGGCGATCAGCCGCTCGGCACTGCGTGCCAGCGCGTCGTAGTGCTCCGGGCGGGTCGCCAGCTTCAGCTTGCCGTTGCGGGAGAAGCCGCAGTCGATGCCTTCCTCGCGGACCACGCGCTCGACCGTGTCGACCGCCGCGTCATAGGCGCGGTACCAGGCCTGTGCCTGCGCATTGCCGACCTGCGCGGCCAGCGCGCCGTAGTCGTGGGCCAGGCCGTTGTTGACGTGCCCGCCATTGCGACCGGAGGCCTCGGCACCGACGCGGTCGCCCGCCTCCAGCACCGCCACGCTGGCACCGCGCCCGGCCAGGCCGAGCGCGGCCGACAGGCCGGTGAAACCGGCACCGACGATCGCCACGTCCACACGCTCCGGCCAGGCGCCGGGCGCCGGTGCAAACGGCACCACGCTGTCGTTCCAGTACGACTCCAGCTTCATCCACTCACCCTCACGTCCGTCAGACCGCGGGCAACCGGCCCGCCACGCGACCATTCCATCGGAATGGTCGATTCGACACGTTCCCTGCACCGACCGGCATCGCGGGCCGTCCCCGATCGCGCCCGGATGGCGATCGCCATGGACGTGGCTCGATTGAAGCACCTGCCCGCAAGGCGCAGACCGTGATTGCGGCGCGCCCACGGCACATGACTGCGGTTTTGACCGGCCGCTCCGGCACGGTCTACCGCCGCACCCATGAGGTGCAGCGTGCATGTGCGCGGATCGCGCCACGTGAGCACGTTCCGATGACGGCGGTCGACGTCGTTGGCCATGTGGTTCGAGAACCCGTTCGGTGCAGCGACGCGCATGCACTGCGCGTCGAGGTCAGGCTGGAACTGTCGATGCCGGATCGCGACGGCAGCGGCATCGTTACGGATGCAGGCGCGTCGTGTCGGGGCGGTCTGGCGGTCGCCTGCCGGAACGCCGGCCGGGCCACCGCACGGCCATCGGACGCGGACGCCCGGCCGGCGCTGCCGGAACGATGACCGTCACCTGCGCGGAATGCGTACCGCGGGGACTGGCGCAAGGCGGCGACCGCCGGCCTCGCGGCCGGAAACGGGCATGCAGTGCGCATCCACGGACGGGATCCGGGACGATCGTCGATCAGGACAGGGCGAGACGGACCGCAACCATGGCGGCCACCGGGGATCAGCCGATCGGAGGACGGAACGGGGTGGAAAGCAGGCGCGATGGCGCCGATGCGGCGTCGAAGGACGCCAGCACACCCGTCGATCCGAATGCGCCGGGGATGTGGACGGTGGTCAGGATGCCGACCGATGAACCGGCGTCGCTCTGGTGAAGCAGGCTGTGGCTGCCCTGAACATGCCCCTGGCCGTGCGGATGCTCGGGATCGTGGCCGCCTGCATGGCCACGCGCATGATCGTGCCCAGCGACCAGCACCGGCGCATCGAATGCGCGATCGTCCGCGCCTGATGCCTCGGCATGCCCAGGGGCATGCGCGTGACGGTGGCCATGCGCCTGCGTCGTCTGCTGGTGCGCGTGGCCAGCCGCATGATGCGCATGTCCGGTGGCCGCCGCGGCCGCGTGTTCCAGCCCATGCAGCTCGCCCAGGTGATTCAGTGTCGGGCGCACGATCATGCCCAGCGCCAGCAGCAGGAACATGCCGGAGCGCAACACGGACAAGGCAGCAGGGGCGCGTAGCAGAGTCACGGGGTCAGCCTAGATCTTGGTCCTGTCGGTGTCGACAACCAGGTGCCGAAAAGGGGGGGGGCGCGTGCGGCAACACGCGCCCCGGGGTGCCGGGAGTCCGGCGGTCACGACGCGAAATCGATCAGCACGCTCTTCTGCCGCAGGTTGGCTTCCACCGCCTGCCGGCCCAGGTCCTTGCCGATCCCGGACCGGCCATACCCGCCGGTCGGAATCACGAAATCGGCGGTACGGCCGTAGCGGTTGATCCACACGGTGCCGGCGGCGACGCGGCGCATCGCGCGCAGCGCGCGGCCGAGGTCGGCGGTGTGGATGCCGGCGGCCAGGCCGTAGTCCTCGTGCGCGGCCAGGGCCAGCGCTTCCTCTTCCTCGCGGAAGGTCTGCAGGGTCAGCACCGGGCCGAAGATCTCCTCGCGCACCGCGGCGGTGTCGCTGTCGACGTTGGCCAGCAGGGTCGGCCGGTAATAGGCGCCGGCGCGGTCCTCGTAGCAGCCGCCGCCGGCACGCACGATCGCGCCGTCGCGGCGGCTGCGCGCGACGATGTCCTCGATGCGCGCGGCCTGGCCGGCATTGATGATCGGCGACAGCGTCGCCTCCGGGTCCCAGGTGGCGCCGGGCCGGTAGTCGGCGAACCGCGCGGCCAGCCGCTCGGCCAGCGCATCGGCGACGCGCTCGTGCACGATCAGGCGCGAACCGGCCACGCACACCTGGCCGGCGTTGATCGTGATCGCACCGGCGATCAGGCCGGCCAGGCGGTCCAGGTCGCGCACGTCGTCGAACACGATCTGCGGGCTCTTGCCGCCCAGCTCCAGGGTCACCGGCTTCGGACCGGCCTGGGCGCAGGCGGCCATGATCGCCGCACCGGTGCGGGTCGAGCCGGTGAAGGTCATCTTGCTGATCTTCGGATGCCGGGTCAGCGCGTCGCCGGTGACCAGGCCATCGCCCTGGACCACGTTGAAGATGCCGGCCGGCACCCCGGCCTGCACCGCCAGCTCGGCCAGGCGCACGGCGGTGAACGGGGTCAGTTCCGAGGGCTTGAGCACGATCGCGTTGCCGGCCGCCAGGGCCGCGCCGACCTTCCACGAGACCATCACCAGCGGCTGGTTCCACGGCGTGATCGCGCCGACCACGCCATAGGGTTCGGAGATCACCAGGCCCAGCGTGTCCTGGCGCGTGGCCGCGACCTCGCCGCCGAGCTTGTCGGCGTATTCGGCGAAGAAGCGCAGCGCCTCGGCCGCGAACGGTACGTCCCAGCCGGTCATGTCGCGCAGGGTGCGGGTCGAGCCGACCGCCTCCATCGGCGCCAGCGTGGCGACGTCGGCCTCGACCAGGTCGGCCCAGCGGCGCAGGATCTTCGCGCGGTCGCGCGGCGGACAGGTGGCCCAGTCGCTGCCGCGCCAGGCCTGCCAGGCGTTCTGCACGGCCTCGTCGACCAGCGCCGCGTCGCCCACCACCACGTCGGCGTAGCGGACCGCGTCGGACGGGCGCTGCACCTCCAGCCGCGCGGCCTGGCCCGGCACCACGTGCCGGCCGCCGATGAAGTGGCCCTGCGGCACCACGATGCGGTCGGGGTGGAAATCGGACATGCACGGCTCCGGCGGGCGGGCGGGGAATGGAACCCATGCTATGCAAGCATCGGCGGGATTTGCTCCGTTTCGCTCCGCTGGCCCGAGCAGCAAATCCCGGCGCCCACCGCATCCGCAGCCGATGCTGCTGCATTTGGCCGCCGGCAGCGCAACGACAAGAATGTCCTATAGCGTGCACGTCCCGCATGCGATGGTCCGTGCATCCGATCGCGAGTCCCCCTTCCGATGAGCATGCCAAGCAGACATCCGATCCCGGCCGAGAGCGGCGTCGCCTATCGCGCCATGCAGGCCAGCGACCTCGATGCGACCTGGTGTCTGTCGATGGACCTGCTGTGGCCGCACCGTCCGGTCGACTGGGAAGATGCGCTGACGCTGGGCGAAGGCCTCGTCGCCGAATACGACGGCCAGCTGGTCGGCAGCGCGATGCGCTGGCGCTGGGGCCAGGACCACGCGACGGTCGGCCTGGTGATCGTCTCCGCGCAGATGCGCGGCCGCCGGATCGGCAGCGTCCTGATGGAGCGCATCCTCGAAGGCCTGGAAAACCGCAACGTCTCGCTGCATGCCACCGAGGAAGGGCGCGGCCTGTACGAACGCCTCGGTTTCGTGCGCACCGGCGAGATCCGCCAGCACCAGGGCATCGCCGGCAACGCGCCGCTGGTGGCGATGGACGAGGGCTGGCGCCTGCGTCCGTTCGACCGCAGCGACGAACCGGCCCTGCTCGAGCTGGACGCGCGCGCGCGCGGCTGGTCGCGCCAGCCGATGCTGCAGCTGTGGCTGGACAGCGCCGAGCGGGTGATGGTGCTCGACCACAGCGGCACGCTGGACGGCTACGCGATCATGCGGCGCTTCGGCCGCGGCGTGGTGATCGGCCCGGTGATCGCCTCGGACGACATCGGCGCGCAGGCGCTGATCGCGCATCTGGTCAGCCTGGCCGCCGGCCGCTTCGTGCGCCTGGACATCGACTACGGCAGCGGCCTGACGCCGTGGATCGAGGAACTGCAGCTGCACCGCGCCGGCACCGTCACCGCGATGACCCGCGGCACGCTGGATGCGCACCCGGAAGGCCCGCGCCTGTTCGCGCTCGCCACCCAGGCGATGGGCTGAGCACGGGGCAGGCCGCGAGGCCTGCCCGACCACGGGGATCCGGACCACGATCACGTGCATCCGCAGCTGCTTGCCGGCAGCTGCATCCCTGTCTTCGTCTCCTCCGTCTTCGTCTCCATATTCGTCTTCGTCTTCGTCCTAGCAAGGATGAAGCGGAAACACGTCGCACCTCCGGGAAAACCGGCGCGCTCCTTGCTGGTCGCACGCACCTGGCCGCATCCTCCTCAACGCCATGACGATCCCCGCTGTCTGTAGGAGGGGGCTCGACCCCGACCAGCATCTACCCGCTGCAGCGCCGGCGTGGCCTTCAAGATGGCGGTCGGCCTCGAGCGGCCTCCTACGGGGCACTTCACCTTCATCTACGAGGCGCTGGTCACCTTCGTGGCGGACGGGTGGCCGCTGTCTGTAGGAGGGGGCTAGACCCCGACCACCATCGTCCCGCCGCAGCACCAGCATGGCCTTCGAGATGGCGGTCGGCCTCGAGCGGCCTCCTACGAGAGCCGGTCGCCTTCATGTGCGAGGCGCCCGCCTTCCGGGCGGGTGGCCGCTATCCGTAGGAGGGGCCTAGACCCCGACCGCCATCTACCCGCCGCAGCACCGGCGTGGTCTTCAAGATGGCGGTCGGCCTCGAGCGGCCTCCTACGAAGCCGGTCGCCTTCATGTGCGAGGCGCCCACCTTCATGGCGGAGGGGTGGCCGCTGTCCGTAGGAGGGGGCTCGACCCCGACCACCATCGTCCCGCCGCAGCGCCGGCGTGATCTTCGGGATGGCGGTCGGCCTCGAGCGGCCTCCTACGAGGCCGGTCGCCTTCATGTGCGAAGCGCCGGTCACCTTCTTGGCGGACGGGTGGCTGCTGTCCGTAGGAGGGGGCTAGACCCCGACCGCCAACTACCCGCCGCAGCGTCGGCGTGGTCTTCGAGATGGCGGTCGGCCTCGAGCGGCCTCCTACGAGAGCCGGTCGCCTTCATGTGCGAGGCGCCCACCTTCATGGCGGACGGGTGGCTGCTGTCTGTAGGAGGGGGCTCGACCCCGACCACCATCGTCCCGCCGCAGCGCCGGCGTGATCTTCGAGATGGCGGTCGGCCTCGAGCGGCCTCCTACGAAGCCGGTCGCCTTCATGTGCGAGGCGCCGGTCACCTTCATGGCCTGGGTGGCAGCTGCCGGCCGACGGCGTACACCGCAGATCCTGCGGCCACGCCAGCCACCGCACGGACGCCCCGCCACGCGTTTCGCCCGGGAGCCAGTCGAGGGCCGCACCATCCGGCCGATCGCCAGCGTCGCGGCCGCCGCATCTTCTCCCGCGCCGCTGCAAAGAACGGCATGCGTCCGTGGCGGGCCGACGAGGTCTCGGCATCTATCGCCAGCGCCACGGACCTACGCTGTTTCCATTCCCCCGAACCGCCAGGCCAACGCCATGCAGGATGCCGCTCCCTTCGTGATCCAGCGCCCCGATGCGCGCGCCGCCGTCGCCGGCCGCGCGGTCGCCGCGGAATCGCTGCAGGCGCTGGACCGCGATCACCTGATCCATCCGGTCACGTCCTGGCGCGGGCACCAGCAGCGCGGCGTCACCGTGCTGGAATCGGGCCATGGCTGCACGCTGCGCGACGCCCAGGGCAACGAACTGCTCGATGCGTTCGCCGGCCTGTGGTGCGTCAACGTCGGCTACGGCCAGGAGAGCGTGGTCGAAGCGGCCACCGCGCAGCTGCGCAGGCTGCCCTACGCCACCGGCTATTTTTCCTTCGGCAGCGAACCGGCGATCAGGCTGGCGGCCAAGCTGGTCGAGATCGCGCCGGCGTCGCTGCGCCATGTCTACTTCAGCGGCGGCGGCTCGGAAGCGGTGGATGCCGCCTATCGCCTGATCGTGCAGTACTGGAACGCGCAGGGCCGCCCGCACAAGAAGCACTTCATCGCGCTGGAACGCGGCTACCACGGCTCGTCCTCCACCGGCGCCGGCCTGACCGCGCTGCCCGCGTTCCACCGCGGCTTCGACCTGCCGCTGCCGACCCAGCACTACCTGCCCTCCCCCCATCCCTACCGCGCGCCGGATGCCAGCCCGCAGGCGGTGATCGCCGCCTCGGTGCAGGCGCTGCGCGACCGCGTGGCCGCGCTCGGCGCCGACAACGTCGCCGCGTTCTTCTGCGAGCCGGTGCAGGGCTCCGGTGGCGTCATCATCCCGCCGGTCGGCTGGCTGAAGGCGATGGCCGACACCGCGCGCGAGCTGGACATCCTGTTCGTGGTCGACGAGGTGATCACCGGCTTCGGCCGCACCGGCCCGATGTTCGCCTGCCAGCACGAGGGCGTGGAGCCGGACCTGATGACGGTGGCCAAGGGCCTGACCTCCGGCTACGTGCCGATGGGCGCCACGCTGCTGTCGGAGAAGGTCTATGCCGGCATCGCCGATGGCGCGCCCAAGGGCGCGGCGATCGGCCACGGCGCCACCTATTCCGGGCACCCGGTCGCCGCCGCGGTGGCGCTGGAAGTGATCCGCCTGTACGAGGAAGGCGGCCTGCTCGCCAACGGCCAGGCCTCCGCGCCGCACTTCGCCAGCGCGCTGGACAGCCTGCGCGACCACCCGCTGGTCGGCGACGTGCGCCACATCGGCCTGCTCGGCGCGATCGAGCTGGTCAGCGACAAGGCCGGCAAGCGCGGCTTCGACCCGGCGCTGGGACTGGCCGACGACATCGCCCGCATCGCCTATGCCAACAAGCTGGTGTTCCGGGCCTTCGCCGACAACATCCTGGGCTTCGCCCCGGCGCTGTGCATCACCGCCGCCGAGTGCGAGCTGCTCGGCCAGCGCCTGCGCCGGACCCTGGACGAGGTGCTGGCGCTGGACGGTGTCCAGGCGGCGCTGCGCGCAGCCTGAACCCGCGCGACGCCTGTTGACCGTGTTTTCGGGCTTCAACACAATCGGATCGAATCACCCAGCAGGCCGCCGCCGTGTCCAATTCGTTCAAGCTCGACCGCATCGACCTGCGCATCCTGGCCCATCTGCAGAAGAACGGGCGCATCACCAACGTCGAACTGTCCAACGCCGTGTGCCTGTCGCCCAGCCCCTGCCTGGTGCGGGTCAAGCGCCTGGAACAGGCCGGCTACATCACCAGCTACTCGGCCCAGCTCGACCTGGCCAAGCTCGGCGACACGCTCACCGTGTTCACCGAGGTCACGCTGTCGGACCACCACTTCGAGGATTTCAGCCGCTTCGAGAAGGCGATCCGCCAGGTGGACGAGATCATCGAATGCCACCTGGTCAGCGGCGGCTACGACTATCTGCTGAAGTTCGTGGTGCGCGGGGTCAACCACTACCAGACGCTGATGGAGGACCTGCTCGAGCGCAACATCGGCATCGAGAAGTACTTCAGCTTCATCGTGATCAAGACCCCGTTCGTCAAATCGCATCTGCCGATCGAGCAGTTGTTCAGCCAGCACCTGTAGAGCCCATGCCACAGCCAGCTGCCCGCGCGCGCTTCGTGCGCCTGTCGGAAACCGCACGCACGCCGCTGGAATTCAGCCTGGACGGCCAGCGCGCCGAGGCGCTGCAGGGCGATACCCTGCTGGTCGCGATCCTGCAGCACCAGCGGCGCGTGCGCACGTCCGAGTTCGGCGATGGCGAACGCGCCGGCTTCTGCCTGATGGGCGCCTGCCAGGACTGCTGGGTATGGGATGCCGACGGCAACCGCGTGCGCGCCTGCTCGACGCCGGTCAGCGCCGGCATGGTCGTGCACACGCGTCCGCCGCGCGATGAATGGAGCGCGCTGTCGATGTTCTCCGACACCCTGCGCGCAGGCGGCAGCGACGGCGGACCGCCCGCATGAGCGCCCAGCCCCGCATCGTCGTGGTCGGCGCCGGTCCGGCCGGCGTGCGCGCGGCGCAGGCGCTGGTCGAGGCCGGCATCCGCCCGGTGCTGATCGACGAAGGCCAGCGCGACGGCGGCCAGATCTACCGGCGCCAGCCCGAGGGATTCACCCGCGGCTACGCCAAGCTCTATGGCAGCGAAGCCGACAAGGCGCAGGCGCTGCACCGCGATTTCGACGCGCTGCGCGCGCAGCTCGACTACCGCCCGCGTGCGCTGGCCTGGAACCTGTCGCCCGGCCTGCTGCACGTGGTCCAGGACGGCCAGGGCCAGCACCTGCCGTTCGACGCGCTGCTGCTGTGCTCCGGCGCCAGCGACCGGCTGATGCCGGTGCCGGGCTGGAACCTGGCCGGCTGCTACAGCCTGGGCGCCGCGCAGATCGCACTGAAATCGCAGGCCTGCGCGATCGGCTCGCAGGTCGTGTTCCTGGGCAGCGGGCCGCTGCTGTACCTGGTGGCCAGCCAGTACGTGGCCGCGGGTGCGAACGTGGTCGCGGTGCTCGATACCGCGCCGGCACGCCCATCGCTGGCGGCCCTGCGCGGGCTCGCATCACGGCCGCTGCTGGCCCTGCGCGGGCTGGGCCTGATGCGCGGCCTGCGCCGCGCCGGCGTGGCCCTGCGCAAGGCGGTGCAGCCGCTGCGGATCGAAGGCACGCCGGACGACGGCGTCCACGCGGTGGTGGTGCGCAGCGCGCGCGGCGAGGAGCGCTTCGCCTGCGATGCGGTCGGCATGGGCTGGCATCTGCGCAGCGAGGCGCAGCTGGCCGACCTGGGCCGCTGCGCATTCCGTTTCGACCCGCCCAGCCGGCAATGGCTGCCGGAGACCGATGAGGACGGCCGTGCCAGCGTGCCCGGCCTGTACCTGGCCGGCGACGGCGTGCGCATCCTCGGTGCCGATGGCGCCGAAGCGGCCGGACGCCTGGCCGCGCTGGCCGCGCTGGCCGACCTCGACCTGCCCGGCGCACGCGCGCGCCACGTCGACCAGGCGCCGGCACTGCGCGCGACGCTGGCGAAGATGGCGCGCTTCCAGAGTGGCCTCGGCGCCGCCTTCCCGTGGCCGCACGCACACGCCGCCCGGCTGTCCGACGACACCGTCGTGTGCCGCTGCGAGGTCATCACCGCCGGCGAGCTGCGTGCCTGCGTCAACGGCAAGGACGCGCAGGAAGTGAACCGCGCCAAGGCCTTCAGCCGGGTCGGCATGGGCCGCTGCCAGGGCCGCTACTGCGGCCACGCCGCGGCCGAGATCATCGCCGCCGCCGCGGACGTGCCGATCGAGACGGTCGGGCGCATCCGCACCCAGGCGCCGGTCAAGCCGCTGCAGATGAATGTACTGCAGGCGGAGCCCGACGCATGAGCGCGCCCGCGCGCAGCGACGTGCTGGTGCTCGGCGGCGGACTGATCGGCTGCGCCACCGCCTTCTTCCTGCGCCATACGCACGGGAAGTCGGTGACCCTGCTCGAACGCGAGCTGGTCGGCCGCCAGGCCAGCGGCACCAACTTCGGCGGCGTGCGCCGCCAGGGCCGCACGCCGCAGCAGATGCCGATCGCGCACCGCGCCCTGCGCACCTGGGCGAAGGTGCGCGAACTGGTCGGCGAAGACCTGGAGTTCCGCCCCTACGGCCATCTGCGCGTGTGCTATTCGCAGGAGCGCGCCGACATGATGGCCGAGTACGCGCGCGAGATCCGCCACGCCGGGCTCGACCTGCAGCTGCTCACGCCGGCGCAGCTGCGCCAGCGCATCGGCATCTTCAGCGACGAGATCATCGCCGGCTCGCTGTCGCCGGAAGACGGCCACGCCAATCCGCGCATCGCCGGCCCCGCCTTCGCCCGCGCCGCGCGCCGGCTCGGGGCCGACATCGTCGAACACACCGAGGTGGTCCACGTCGAACGCGACGGCGACGGTTTCCTGGCCGAGAGCCGCGATGGCCGCCGCTGGCGCGCCGAGCAGCTGCTGATCAGCTGCGGCGCGTGGTCGGCCAGGCTCAGCGCGCAGTTCGGCGAACCGGCGCCGCTGGAGTTCCGCGCGCCGTCGATGGCGGTGACCGAACCGCTGCCGTACCGCGCCGGCCCCTTCGTGGCGATGAACTCCGGCCTGATCGACGAGGTGATGTACTTCCGCCAGATCGAGCGCGGCAACATCGTCATCGGCGGCGGCCGTCGCGCCAGCGTCGATCTGGACACCGCGCGCGCCAACATCGAGCCGGACAACATCCTTCGCCAGTTCCGCGAGCTGCGCCGCTTCGTGCCGGCCTTCGCCCGGGTGCAGCTGATCCGGGTCTGGAGCGGCGTCGAAAGCTACACGCCCGACAGTCGCCCGATCATGGGCCCCAGCGCGCGCGTGCCCGGCCTGCACTACGCGTTCGGCTTCAGCGGCGAGGGCTTCGCGATCGGCCCCGGCGTGGGCGAGGTGATGGCCGACGGCATCGCCCGCGGCGCCAGCGGGCTGGACCTGTCGCCCTATGCGATCTCGCGCTTCGCCGGCAGTGCGCAGGTCGCCGCCATCGGTTGAGCGCACGGCATGCTGCGCGTGGTGCCTGCACGATGGGGCCGAGCGAAAGGCAACGCCTTCATCCAGCCGGCGGGCACCACGGCGCCCTGTCCGGCGGACGCATGCGCTGCGTCTTCCGGCCGACGCCGGCGTCCAGGTCCTCGCGGATCAACCGCACGCACGGACCGGCGCGCGAACCTGAATGCGGCTGGCGCCATCATCTGCGGGCACCGATGGAATAACCATATGAACTGCTGTCCTGCACGCACCGGCCAGCACCGCCCCGGGCGCCGTCACGCTAGGCTCATGGCATGACCCCGATCCAGACCTCCGAACGCATCCCGCCCGCGCTGGCCCAGGCCATCGCGCATGCCGCCTCGCGCCTGGACGAGAACATCCCGCTGCAGACCCTGGCCGACCTGGCCGGGCTGAGCCTGTGGCGCTTCTCGATCGTGTTCCGCCGCCACTTCGGCGTGCCGCCGCATCGCTACATCGGCCAGCTGCGCATCGCCCGCGCACGCGAACTGCTGCTGCAGGGCATGTCGGCCGCAGCGGTGGCCGATGCCTGCGGCTTCTACGACCAGAGCCATTTCTCGCGCCACTTCAAGAGCGCGTGCGGGGTGACGCCGGGCCAGTTCGCCGCCGATGTCGCGCGCGGCCTGCGCGAGGACGACGCCGGGCCGGCCCCGATGACGCTGGGCGCGCCGCGCTGAGCCGACGCTGCGACACTGGTCCCTCCCCCGCCTTCCCGACCCTGCACACGTGACCGACACCGCCGACATCCGCGACCTGCTGCCAGCGCTGCAGGACCTGCGCCACGACCTGCATGCCCACCCCGAGCTCGGCTTCGCCGAACACCGCACCGCCGGCGTCGTGGCCGAAGCGATGCGCGCGCTCGCCCTGGAGGTCGCCACCGGCGTGGGCATCACCGGGGTGGTCGCGACGCTGCGGGTCGGCACCGGCACGCGCAGCATCGGCCTGCGCGCCGACATGGATGCGCTGCCGATGCTCGAGCGCGGCATCCAGCCCTGGGCCAGCCGCCATCCCGGCGCGCACCATGGCTGCGGCCACGACGGCCACACCACGATGCTGATCGGCGCCGCGCGCCAGCTGGCGCGCACGCGCCACTTCGACGGCACCGTGCACTTCATCTTCCAGCCTGCCGAGGAAGGCCAGGGCGGCGCCGCCGAGATGATCCGCGATGGCCTGTTCGAACGCTTCCCCTGCGACACGGTGTACGCGGTGCACAACTGGCCGGGTCTGCCCGCCGGCACCGTGCAGACCCGGCCCGGCCCGATCATGGCCGCGGCCGACAAGTTCGAGCTGACCGTGCGCGGACGCGGTGGCCACGCGGCGATGCCGCACACCACGCCCGACGCGATCCTGGCCGCCGCGCAGCTGGTCCAGCAGCTCAACACGATCGTCTCGCGCCGGATCGACCCGGTGCAGTCGGCGGTGCTGTCGATCACGAAGATCGAAGGCGGGCATGCGCACAACGTGCTGCCCGACCAGGTGACGGTCACCGGCACGGTCCGCAGTTTCGACCCCGGCGTGCAGGACTGCATCGAGGCCGCGCTGCGCAGCATGTGCGCCGGCGTGGGCGCATCGATGGGCGTGGAGATCGAGGTCGACTACCTGCGCTACTACCCGGCCACGATCAACAGCGCCGCCGAAGCGCGTTTCGCCCTGCAGGCCGCGGCGGCGATCGGGCTGGACGCACGCGAGGCGCCGGCACCGGCATTCACCTCCGAGGATTTCGCCTTCATGCTGCAGGCGCGCCCCGGCGCCTACCTGTGGCTGGGCCAGGGCCGCGCCGACCCCGGCGCGGAGGACGACAAGCCGCTGCACCATCCCTCCTACGACTTCAACGACGCGATCATCGCCGACGGCGTGCGGCTGTTCGTCGGCCTGGTGGAACGGACGCTGCCGGCGGGTTGAGCGGCGGCTGCACACCGGTCGCCGCGGCTTGCTTGGAGGCGGAGCGGAGGCCGGCATGACGCCCGACCATGCAGCGCGCGCGACCGTATCCTGGTCGGCACGCGGCCGACAGGCCCGCCAGCGGCAGGCGCCGCACGTCTCGCGCAGCCGGCGCGTGCCACGGCATGCCTGTTCCAGGCCTGGCCGCACGCCCGGCTGCGCTGGCCGGCAACGGCGCGAGCGCCTAGACTGCGCCTCCTCCAGACGCACAGCCTGCCGCCATGCACAGCGAACCCGTTTCCACCGACGACCCGATCGCCGCGACCCGGCGCTGGGTGGAGAAGGCCGTGATCGGCCTGAACCTGTGCCCGTTCGCGAAGGCGGTGTACGTCAAGGACCAGGTGCGCTTCGTGCTCAGCGACGCGACCACGCCCGAGCAGCTGATCGCGGAACTGGGCGAGGAACTGCTGCTGCTGCGCGACACGCCGGCCGAGCAGATCGACACCACGCTGATCGTGCATCCGCAGGTGCTGCAGGATTTCCTGGACTACAACGACTTCCTCGACAACGCCGACGGACTGGTCGACGCGCTGGAGCTGGATGGCGAGCTGCAGGTGGCCAGCTTCCATCCCGATTACCAGTTCGCCGACAGCGGCGCGGACGACATCGAGAACTACAGCAACCGCGCGCCGTATCCGACCCTGCACCTGCTGCGCGAGGACAGCGTCGGCCGTGCGGTCGCGGTGTTCCCGGAGGCCGACGCGATCGTCGAGCGCAACTACGCCACGCTGCGCAGGCTGGGCCACGACGGCTGGAAGACGCTGTTCGCGGACTGACATTCCACGCGCGCGCCTGTCCCTTTTGGCACACGGGCGCCGCGATGTCCTTCGGCTAGACTCGATGACGATCTGGGGGAACTGGGCCGCACACGGGGATGGGGAAGAGCGACGACGATGAGGCGCGCAGGCGCTGGTTCCGGCATGAGGTCCTGCCGCTGGAACCGCAGCTGCGACGGCACGCGCTGCGCATCGCGTCGGGCAATGCGCAGGACGCCGAGGACCTCGTGCACGATGCGTTCCTGCGCATCCTCGGCACTTCGGGCTGGCGCGCGATCGACAATCCGGCCGCGTTCGCGGTGCGCATCCTGCAGAACCTGGGCATCGACAGCATCCGGCGGCGCAAGATCGTGGCGATCGACGCGTTCGCCGACCTGCACAGCCTGAACGTCGCCGACGACCTGCCGGGACCGGAGGAATCGGCCAGCCGGCACAACGACCAGCGCCTGCTGAGCCAGGCCATCGCCGCCCTGCCCGCCCAGTGCCGGCGGGTGATGACGATGCGCAAGGTCGAGGACCTGTCGCACAAGGAGATTTCGTCGCGCCTGGGCATCTCGGTCTCGACCGTCGAGAAGCACCTGGCCAGGGGACTGCGCTTCTGCAGCGCGCGGCTTTCCCAGCGCGACCGCGATATCGTGCACACCAAGGAGGACAGCACATGGCAGACACCCGCACCGTTGAACGCGAAGAAATGAGACGTGAGGCGGCTGCGTGGGTGGTCCGCCTCTCCGATCCCTCGGCGAGCGCGGACGACCGCGCACGCTTCGAAGCCTGGCGCGCCGGTTCGCCGGAGCGCGAACTCGCCTACGAACGCGAGCTCGCCGGCTGGGAGGCGCTGGACGGGCTGCGCGACGCCGGCGGCCTGCAGGCCGCACCGCGACGCCGCTTCGGGTTCGCGCCACGCTGGGCGACGGCCGCCGCCGCGGCGCTGTTGATGGTCGGCGTGGCCTGGTGGAGCGCGCATCCGGAACCGGCCTACGCGACCGCGATCGGCGAGCGGCGCCTGGTGGTGCTCGAAGACGGCAGCCGGGTGGAGATGAACACCGATTCGCGCATCGTGGTGCGCTACTCGGGCGAGCGCCGCGAAGTGCGGCTGCTGCGCGGGGAAGCGCTGTTCATGGTGACGGCCGACCCACGGCCCTTCGTCGTCGATGCCGACATCGCACGCGTGGTCGCCAACGATTCGCGGATGAACGTGCGCAGGCACGACGCGGCCGCCACCGTGACCGTCACCGGCGGCAACGTCGCCGTCAGCCGCTCGGACGCGGACTCCACGCCGCCGCCGGCCGTGCTGCAGCAGCGCCAGGAAGGCTGGTTCGCGGCGGACGGCGTGGCCAGGAAGCGCCCGGTGACGGACGAGGACCTGCGCCGCCTGCTGGCCTGGCAGCACGGCGCCATCGTGCTGGACGGCCGTTCGCTGGTCGAGATCGCCGAGGAATTCAACCGCTACAACCAGCGCAAGCTCATCGTCGTGGATCCGGCGATCGCCGAGCTGCGGCTTGCCGGCTATTTCCGCAGCGAGGACCTGGACGGCTTCGTCGCCGCGGTCACCGACACCTTCCCGGTCAACGCCAGGCCGGCGCAGAACGGGTCGATCCAGCTGGGACGGCGCGGCTGACAGGGCACAGCGCGGCGTCTGTCACATTTCCTGAATTTTTATTTCACACGGCATTAGCGGTTTTCCGCGGCTGCCTCGTCGGTATTCAGAGAACCCGCCATTTCCTGGCGGTACCGCCGAGGAACACGCCCTGTGACCAGCTCCACCCGCCGTCGCCCGCATCCGCTCAGCAGACTGCTGCTCGCTTCCGCCATCTCGTTCGCCCTGGCGGGTCCCGTCCTCGCCCAGGACGCGCGCCGGTCCTACGACATTCCGGCGCAGTCCGCCGTCACCGCGCTGCAGGAATTCGGCCGCCAGTCGGGCAAGCAGGTGCTGTTCTCCTACGATGCCGCCGCAGGGCGCCGGGTCGGCAGCCTGCAGGGCGAATACACGCAGGGCGAGGCGCTGCAGCGGCTGCTGCAGGACGCCGGGCTGCGCGTGATCTCCGACGACGGCACCACCATCACCCTCGGCGCGCCGGCGACGCCGGCCCCGCGCCAGGGCGAGGAGGCACGTACCCTCGACCGCGTCACCGTCACCGGCTCCAACATCCGCCGCGCCGACATCGAGGGCCCGGCGCCGGTCCTGGTGGTCACCGCCGCCGACATCGAGCGCCAAGGCGCGAGCACCGTCTACGACGCGCTGAGCACCCTGAGCCAGTTCACCGGCAGCGTGCAGAACGAACTCAACCAGAGCGGCTTCACCCCGAATGCCAGCGTGCTGAACATGCGCGGCCTGGGCCCGGGCTACAACCTGGTGCTGCTCAACGGCCACCGCCTGGCCGACTACCCGCAGCCGTACAACAGCAAGTCCAGCGCGGTCGACCTCAGCACCATCCCGGCCGCGGCCGTGGAGCGCATCGAGGTCCTGTCCGGCGGCGCGTCCGCGATCTACGGCTCCGACGCGGTCAGCGGCGTGGTCAACATCATCACCAAGACCGACATCGACCGCGACCGGTTCACCCTCCGCACCGGCACCACCACGATGGGCGGCGGCGACAACGTGCGCGCGCAGTGGACCGGCGGCCGCAGCGGCGACCGCTGGAGCCTGACCTACGCGTTCGAGCACTACGCGCGCGAGGCGATCTACGGCCACCAGCGCGACTTCATGGACTCGGTGCGCGACAACCCGCAGCCGTCCAACCCGTCCTCCGGCGTCTACATGAACGTCGGCACGACCTCCAACTACACCTTCCCGAACGGCGTCGACGCCGACTGCGGCGCGTTCCCCGACTTCGAGATCTTCCGCACCGCCAGCGGCGTCGCCCGCTGCGGCTGGTACGGCTACCAGGCCACCCAGGCGATCCAGAACGAGAAGAACATCAGCTCCGGCTACCTGTACGGCACCTTCGACTTCAACGACGGCCTGCAGGGCTACCTGCAGGTGCTGGGCAGCTACAGCCGCGACAAGAGCGAAGGCAGCGCGCAGACCTGGGCCAGCGGCTGGTTCTACGACCAGAACCTGGCCAAGAACGTGCGCATCTACCGCATCTTCACCCCCGCCGAAACCGGCCGGCAGGCCTCCGAGTTCGAACAGAAGAGCATCAGCCTGAGCACCGGTCTGCGCGGCAGCCTGGCCGACCGCTTCGACTGGGACGCCAACGTCACCCACTCGCAGTACTGGATGACCCGCGACCGTCCGCGCCTGCTGACCAACCCGACCCGCGACTACTACCTGGGCGAGCAGCTCGGCACCCGCAGCAACGGCTACGGCATCTACGCGGCCGACTACGACAGGCTGTTCAACCCGCTCGACCGCGCGACCTTCGACTCGCTGAGCACGCGCGTGCACTACGAGGCCGAATCGCAGTCCTCCGCCGCCTCGTTCCTGCTCACCGGCGACCTGTTCGACCTGCCCGCCGGCCCGCTCGGCATGGCGGTGATCGCCGAGGCCGGCCGCCAGGAATACGACGTGCGTCCGGATGCGCGCATCACCCCGGACTACACCGGCAACGACCTGGTCTACAACCTGACCGGCACCGGTGGCGTCGGCGATCGCGACCATTACTCGCTGGGCCTGGAGTTCAGCATCCCGATCATGGACAAGCTCAAGGGCAGCCTGGCCGGTCGTTACGACTACTACGACGACGTGTCCTCGGTCAGCGGCGCGTTCACCTGGTCGGCCGGCCTGGAATACCGTCCGACCGACGGCCTGCTGCTGCGCGGCAACTACGCCACCAGTTTCCGCGCGCCGGACATGCACTACCTCTACGCCAGCCTGTCGGGCAGCTTCGTCAACGTGGTCGACCAGTACGGCTGCATCCAGGCAGGCATCGACCCGAAGTCGGCCGCCTGCACCAGCAGCGCCGGCGACTACTACGAGAACGTCTTCTCCGAGCGCAAGGGCAACACCTCGCTGATCGAGGAAACCGGCCGGTCCTACACCCTCGGCGCGGTCTGGGACATCACCGACGGCATGTCGGCCAGCGTGGACTATTACGACATCCGCCTGAACGATGCGGTCGCCGACATCAGCACCGAGTACCTGCTGCGCAACGAAGCGGCCTGCCTGATCGGCGCCGCGGTCGACGGCAGCGCGGTCGACCCGGCGTCGGCCTCGTGCCAGGCGTACCTGGCGATGGTCGAGCGCAACGCCGAGGGCGAGATCGAGCAGATCGTCCGCAATCCGTACAACCAGGCGATGCTGCGCACCTCCGGCATCGACGCGACCTGGCGCTACCGGATCCCGACCGACCGCTTCGGCACCTTCAACCTGAAGGCCGGCTACACCCACGTGCTGAAGCTGGAAGAGCAGGAATTCCCGGGCGACGAGATCATCAACGCCCGCGACGACCTGGGCTACTACAACTTCCGCAGCCGTGCGAACTGGCAGATCGGCTGGGCGATGCGCGGCTGGAACGCCAGCCTCTACGGCTACCGCTACGGCTCGCTGCCCAACTACGAAGAGAGCGGCCGGATCGCGCCGTACATCGTCTGGAACGCCAACATCAGCCGTCGCATCACGCCGCAGGCCACGCTCGGCCTGTACGTGAACAACGTGCTCAACAAACTGAGCCCGACCGACGACACCTACACCGACTACCCGTACTTCTACCGCTCCTACAGCCCGATCGGCCGCCAGATCGCGGCGCAGTTCAGCTACCAGTTCGACTGATCCGGTCGCTGCTGATCGACCCGAAAGCCCGGCCCGTGCCGGGCTTTCGTCTTTCCAAAGGAGGAACCCCTCATCGCCACGTTCTCCCCGCGTCTGGTCACGACGCTGCTCATCGCCGCCCTGGCCTGGACCTGCGCGTCCCACGCGCGCGCCGGCGACGCCACGCCCGCTCCGGGTCCGCGCGACATGACCCCGATCGACCTGCTGGAACTCGCACGCCCCGGCCAGCCGCGGCTTTCGCCCGATGGCCGCTCGCTGCTGTTCTCGCTGGCCCGCGCCGACTGGGAGCGCAACGGCATGGTCAGCGACCTGTGGCGGGTGGGCAGCGACGGGCACGACCTGCGGCCGATGATCGAGAACGGCGGCAGCGAGGCGACCTGGTCGCCCGACAGCCGCCGCATCGCCTTCCTCGCGCGACGCGGCGACGACAAGACCCGGCAGATCTACCTGCTGCCTGCCGATGGCGGCGAAGCCACCCGGCTGACCCGCGGCAGCCGCAACATCGGCAGCCTGCAGTGGGCCGCGGACGGCCGCAGCATCTACTTCCTGGCCGACCAGCCCGAGGACCGCGGCGTGGCCGCGCGCCTGCGCGAACGCGACGACATGCTCGCCTTCGAATCGCCGCGCAACCGCCGCGGCCTGTGGCGCGCCGAGTTGTCCAGCGGCAGGCGCGAACGCGTGGTGCACGGCGACTTCGACATCGGCAGCTACGACGTCGCACGCGATGGAACCGTGCTGTACCGGCGTTCGCCGTCGCGCCTGCTGGACGAGCAGCGCCATGCCGAACTGTGGCTGCAGCCGCCCGGCGCGCCGGCCCGGGTGCTGACCGACAACGATTTCCAAGAGCGGCAACCGCGCCTGTCGCCGGATGCGCGCAGCGTCCTGTTCCTGGCCAACGCCGAGAACGGCCGTTACGGCACCTTCAACACCAACCTGTTCGTGCTCGACGTGGCCAGCGGCCGGGTCAGCGAACTGCAGTCCGGCCTGCCCTGGGCGATCGAGCACGCGCAGTGGCGGCCGGGCAGTGGCGAGATCGTGTTCTCGGCGACCACCGGCGTGCGTCGGGAACTGTTCGCGGTCGACGTGGCCCGCGACCGGCTGCGCCCGCTGGCACGCGGCGATTTCGCGATCTCCGACTTCAGCCTCAGTGGCGACGGGCGCAGCATCGCCTACGCCGCCGCGTCGGCGACCAGCCCGGGCGAGCTCTACGTGACCGCCGCGGCGAAGCCGGCAGCACGCGCGGTCACCCGCTACAACCGCGACATCGGCGCCCGCTTCCGCCTGCCGCGCCAGGAGGCGATCCAGTGGCAGGCGGCCGACGGACAGCCGCTCGAAGGCCTGCTCACCTATCCGCTCGATTACCGGCCGGGGACGCGTTATCCGCTGATCGTGCAGAGCCACGGCGGGCCGCGCTCCTCGGACGTGTTCAACGTGTTCGCCTACGGCCGCTTCAACCCGGTGCTGGCGGCGCACGGGTTCATGACCCTGAGCGTCAACTACCGCGGCGGCACCGCCTATGGCGATGCCTTCCTGCAGGGCATGAACGCCGGCTACTTCCGCCACGCCGACAAGGACGTGCTGTCCGGCGTCGACCACGTCATCGCACGCGGCCTGGCCGATCCGGAGCGGCTGGGCACGATGGGCTGGAGCGCAGGCGGGCACATGACCAACCGCCTGATCACCGTCACCGACCGCTTCAAGGCGGCCGCCTCGGGTGCCGGCGCGGTCGACTGGCCGTCGATGTACCTGACCTCGGACACGCGCTGGCAGCGGCAGGAATGGTTCGTCACCCCGCCGTACGGCAGCCAGGCGCGCCGCGACCTGTACACCGAATACTCGCCGTTGAGCGCGCTGGACAAGGTCACCACGCCGACCCTGATCCTGGCCGGGCAGCAGGACGAACGCGTGCCGTGGACGCAGTCGGTGATGCTGTACCGGGCGCTGGAGGCGCTGGGCGTCGAGACCGAGCTGTACCTGGCCCCGCGCGAACCGCACAACTTCCGCGAACTGCACCACCGCCTGTTCCAGATCAACGTGCAGATGGACTGGTTCAGCCGCCACGTCACCGGCACGCCGTACCGCTGGAGCAAGGCGCCGGGCAAGGAACGCGAGCCGGTGGATGCGGATGCAGCCGAACCGCTCGAGCCGGCCGAATCCTGACGGGCGCCGCCCGTGATCGCGTCGCGGTCGCGGCTGCGCCGCGCGACCGGCCGGTCCTCAGCCGGCCGGCTGCAGCGCGTCCAGCAGGCGCTGCGCGTCGTCGAGCGAAGCGACGATGCGGTGGCCGAGCGCACGCACGTCCTCGTCCGGCTCGACCAGGTCGGGCACCTGGATCGGGGTCATGCCGGCGGCCAGCGCGGCGCGCACGCCGGTCGGCGAGTCCTCCAGCACCAGGCAGCGCGCGGGTGCGACGCCCAGCGTCCGCGCGGCCAGCAGGTAGATGTCCGGCGCCGGCTTCGGGTGTGCGACGTCGCTGCTGGTGCAGACCGCATCGAAACGCGGCAGCAGCCCGGCCGCCTCGAGCTTGCGCAGCGCGAGCGGACGTTTCGTCGAGGTCGCCACCGCGCGCGGGATGCCGCGCGCGACCAGCCAGTCCAGCAGCGCGACGATGCCGGGGCGGTGCGGGATGCCCTGCGCCACCACGTCGTCGTACAGCGCGTGACAGCGCGCCAGCAGCGCCTCCGTGGCGTCCACGCCGATGCGGTCGCCGAGCAGTTGCCGGCAGAACGCATCGCTGCGGCCGACCATCGACAGCCAGAACGCGGGCTGGACCTCATGGCCCTGCTCCCGCGCGGCCTGCGCGAGGCAGGCGGTGATCGCGCGCTCGCTGTCGAGCATCAGCCCGTCCATGTCGAAGATGACGGCATCCGGCAGGAACGGCAGCGGCGCGGTCGCGCTCAAGGCAGGTCCCGGGCGAACAGGCGCTCCAGGTCGGTCGCATCGAGCAGGCGCCAGTGGCCTTCTTCCAGCCCATCCAGCGCCAGGCCGCCGACGCGGCTGCGGTGCAGCGCCTCGACGTGGTTGCCGACCGCGGCGAACATGCGCCGCACCTGGTGGTAGCGGCCTTCATGCAGGGTCACGCGCGCGTGGCGCGGGCCCAGCACCTCCAGCGGCGCCGGCAGCAGCGGCGTGGTCTCCGATTCCAGCATCAGCGTGCCGCTGGCGAACTGCGCCGCCTCGTCGCCGCGCAGGTCCTCCGCCAGCTGCACGTCGTAGACCTTGGGCAGGGCCGACTTCGGCGACACGATCCGGTGCAGCAGCGCGCCGTCATCGGTCAGCAGCAGCACGCCGGTGGTATCGCGATCCAGGCGGCCGACCGTGGACAGGGACGGATCGCGTTGGCTGAAGCGGTCGGGGAACAGGTCGTAGACCACCCGGCCCTTGTCCTTGGTCGAACAGGTGTAGCCGGCCGGCTTGTGCAGCAGGATCGCCACGCCCGGCGCCGGATCCAGTGGCTCGCCATCGACGCGCACCGCGTCGTGGTCGAGCGGATCGTCCGCGTACAGCACCTCGCCGTCGGCGTCGGTGACGCGTCCCTCGCGGAACATCCACGCCACCTGCTTGCGGCTGCCATAGCCCAGGTTGGCCAGATGCTTGACCAGCTTCATCGACTTGCTCATCGTCCTGCTCCGTTGCCGGCGCGCCGCATGCGCGCGCCGTTCATGCCTTCACCGCTTCGATCGCCTTGAAGCCGTTGCGCTCGGCCAGCGTGCGCACCCGGGCGAAGCCCTGCGCCAGCGCCAGTTCGTACGGCAGATGGCGGTTGGCCACCATCAGCAGCCGGCCGCGCGGCCGCAGCGCCTGCGCCGCGGCCTCGATGAAGCGCTGGCCGATGACCGGCAGGCCATCGCGGCCCTGCGCGTGGAACGGCGGATTGCTGACGATCACGTCGTAGCGCTGGCCTGCCGGCAGCCCGGCGGTCACGTCGTGCCAGTGGAAGTCGCGGCGCGCCTGGGTCTCCAGCGCACCCAGGTTGTCCCGTGCCAGCGCCAGCGCGCGCGCCTCGGCTTCGTACAGGTCCACCGAGACGATCGCCGGATTGGTGTTGAGCAGGGCCATCGACAGATAGCCCCAACCCGCGCCGAGGTCGGCCGCGGCGCCGCGCAGGTCGCGCGGCAGGTGTTCGGCCAGCAGCGCGGAGGCGGCATCGACCCGGTCCCAGGCGAACACGCCGGGCCTGCTGCGCACGCCCGGCGCGATCGCGCGCGGCGCATCGCCCGCCGTCCACGCGGCGCACAGGGCCGCATCGGTCGTCCCGCCCGCTGCCGGCGTCCAGAACACGCGGCAATGGAACTTGGTCAGCGAACCGCCCAGCCCGGCCAGCTGTTTCAGATCCGCCTCGGCCGAACGCGCGCCTTCGTTGTTGGCCACCGCCGCGACGACGATGCCGCCCGGCGCCGCCAGCTGCGCGGCCTGCGCGAGCAGCGCACGGGCTTCCTCGCGCTGCCGCGGCGGCAGCACCAGGACAACGGCGTAGCGTGCCGCAGCGTCGAGCGCATCGCTGTCGGCGACCACGTGGAGCCCGCCCTGCTCGAGCCGCGCGGCCGCCGGCCGGAAGCCCTGCACGCAGGTCGTGCCGGACAGCGGGAACCGGCGCAGGGCGGCGCCATCGCGCGCGCGCAGGAACAGCACGGGGCCCTGCGGCCAGGCCAGCAGGCCCTGCGCGAAGGGCAGCATCAGCGCATCGAGCGCGGGATCGTCGGTACGGGCCACGGGACGCCGGGGAAGCAGGAAAGCCGGCCATTCTACCCGGCCGCCCGGCCCGGGCCGTTCAGGCGCGCGCGGCCCCGCTCACGCCGGACCTGGATCCTGGTCCGTGGCCGGGCCCAGCTGCCGGACCTCGGCCACGCGGTCCAGCCAGACCCAGTGCGCATGCTCCGGGTCGCGCATGTCGTCCAGCCGCAGCAAGGCGTTGAAGCCCTGTCCGCCCTGCGCACCGCGCACCACCTGCAGGGCCGGGCGCACCGTGACCACGCCACTGAACACCAGGCCATCGTGCAGGCGCACTTCCACCCGCGCTTCGTCCGGCAGCTGCACGATCAGCGCCTTGAGCGCGGCGATCTCGCCGGTGTGGGTCGGTCCGTGGGCGGTGTCCTCGTGCATGGGCGTTCTCCATCGGCAGGCCCCGAGGCTCGCCAATCCCGCCGCAAGGCGCGGTGAAGGACAGGCGCTGCCGTACGCGATCACCGCACCGTGGCGCGCACCTTTTCCAGCAGGTCCCGCATCGAGAACGGCTTGGCCAGCAGCGACATGCCCTCGCCAAGCAGGCCGCCTTCGGTGACGACCTCGCTGGTGTAGCCGGTCATGAACACGATGGGCATCGCCGGGTGCGACTGGCGCGCCAGATCGGCCAGCCGGCGGCCGCTCATCCCGGGCAGGCCGACATCGGTCAGCAGCAGGTCGAAGGACGCCGGGCCTGCCAGCGCGGCCAGCGCCGCCTGCGATTCCGCGGCCTCGACCACCAGGTAACCGGCGTCGGCCAGGATGTCGGTCAGGGTCTGGCGGATCGCATCGTTGTCGTCGACCAGCAGCACGCGCGCCTGCCGCGTGGCCGCGTGCTGCAGCGACGCGGGCTCCACCCTGGCCGCTTCGGCCTGGCCCCCGGCGGGAAACAGCAGCTCGATCCGCGTGCCTTCGCCGAGCCTGCTGGAAATGCGCACGCTGCCGCCGGACTGCTTGGCGAAGCCGTAGGTCATCGACAGGCCGAGCCCGGTGCCCTTGCCGATCGGCTTGGTGGTGAAGAACGGGTCGAACACCTTCTCCAGCAGCTCGGGCGGGATGCCGGTGCCGTTGTCCTCGACCGCGACCGCGACGTAGTCGCCATCGACCAGGTCGGACTGCCCAGCGGCCTGGAAACCGCGCGTCAGCAGGCGGATGCGGCCGCCCTCCTCCGGCAGGGCATCGCGGGAATTGATGACCAGGTTGATGATCACGTTCTCGAGCTGGTTGACGTCGACCGTGGCCACCATCGGCGCCGGGGCCAGGTGCAGCTCCAGCCCGATGTGCTCGCCGATGGTGCGGACCAGCAGGTCCTCGAGCGAACGCACGCGTTCGTTGACGTCGCAGGCGCGCGGATCCAGCGGTTGCTGCCGGGCGAAGGCCAGCATGCGCTGGGTCAGTCCGGCCGCGCGCTGCGCCGAACTGGTGATGAGCTCGGCGAAGCGCGGCACCCGTTCCGGGCGGCCCTGTTCGAGCGACACCGTGATCAGGTCCACGCCGGCCATGATGCCGGTCAGCATGTTGTTGAAGTCGTGCGCGATGCCGCCGGTCAGCTTGCCCAGCGCATCCATCTTCTGCAGCTGCAGCAGCTGGCTGTCGGCGTGCTCGCGCTGGGCGATCTCGCTGTCCAGCCGGGCCTGCTGCTCGCGCTCGCGGGTGCGCTGCTCGGTGATGTCCTCGATGAACATCAGACCCAGGTTCGGCTCGCGGTAGGGCGTGATCCGGATGTCGAGCTCGCGACCGCCCACGGTCTGCAGGATGCCGGTCCAGTGCCCGTCGCGGCCGATCGCCGCCCGCATCTGCTCCAGCACCGCGTCCTGGCCCGAGGCCGCCTGGCTGTCGAAGCTGCCGCGCGCAGCGCCCTCGGCGGGAAACAGGCGTCCAAACGCGGCGTTGCTTTCGTGCACGTCCAGCGAGGTCCCCAGCACCGCGATCGGCGCCGCGGTGTTGGCGAAGATGTCGCGCATCCGCGCCTCGCTGGCGGCCATCGCCTGTTCGGCATCGCGCACGCGCAGCAGCGAGCGCAGCGTGGCCAGCAGCAGGTCGTGGTCGACCGGATGCACCAGATAGGCGTCGGCACCGGCTTCCAGGCCGGTGACCAGGTCGCGGTTCTGGATCGAGGCGGCCGACACATGCAGCACCGGCAGCAGCCGCGTCGCGTCGTCCGCGCGCAGGCGCCTGACCACGTCGAAGCCGCTCATGTCGGGCAGGTTGACGTCCAGCACCAGCGCGAGGATCGGCTGTTCCGCGAGCATCGCCAGGCCGTCGGTGCCGGTGGCCGCCTCGACCACGCCGTACCCCTGGCGCTCGAGCACGCGCCGCACCGCGTAACGGGTCGCCGCGTTGTCGTCGACGATCAGGATCTTCTCAGGCGACATGCAGCTCCTCCGGAAGCGCGACCGGCAGCACCACGTAGAAGCAGGAGCCGCTGCCCGGCGTGCTGGTCATGCCGACCTCGCCCCCGAGCAGCGCGGCGAAACGCTTGCACAGCGACAGCCCGAGCCCGGTGCCGCGCAGGCGTTTCTGCAGCGGCGAATCGACCTGGGCGAAATCCTCGAACAGGCTGTCGTGCAGTTCCGATGGAATGCCGATGCCGGTATCGATGACGCTGAAGCGCACCCGGTCGGGGGCATCCGGCTCGATGTCCACGCGCACCCGCACCTCGCCCTGGAGGGTGAACTTGAGCGCGTTGGAGATGTAGTTGCGCAGGATCTGCGCCAGCTTCTTGTCGTCGGTGTACAGCAGCGGCAGGCTCGGCAGTTCCTCGAAGACCAGGTTCACCTGCGAGCCGTCGGCGATCGGCCGGAACATGCCGCGCAGGGCCGAGAACAGATCCATCATGTCGAACCACGCCGGCGAGATGGTGATCCGCCCGGCCTCGATCTTGGCCAGGTCCAGCAGGTCGTCCACCATCTCCGAGAGCTCGCGCGCCGCGCCGCTGACGAAGCGCACCTGGCGCCGCTGTTCCTCCTGCAGCGGCCCGTCGATCTCGTCTTCCAGCAGCCGGGTCATGCTGAGGATCGAGCCGAGCGGCGCGCGGAACTCATGGCTCATGTACGACAGGAACCGGCTCTTGAGGTCCGATGCGTGGCGCAGCTGTTCGGCCTGCACGTCCAGTTCGGCGTAGAGCGCCAGCACGCCCTGGTTGGTCTCGTCCAGTTCGGCGCGCAGCGCATCCAGTTCCCCGCGCAGGTCATCCAGTGCGGACGGTTCCAGCGAGGGCGCAGCGGGGGTATCGGGATTCACTCAACCTCCAAGTCGGACGACGAGTACGGTCGTATCATCGCGTCCCCGGTCGAAATCCCGCATGAGGATCGCGGCGATCGTCGCCGGATGACGCATGACCAGGCCGGGAAACGCCTGCAGGCTCCAGCGCGACTGCAGGCCATCGCTGTACAGGACCAGCAGCTTGCCGCGGCTGTCCGGGAAATCGAAGGTCTGCGCGCGCCGGTACTGGCCACCGACGATACCGGCATGCGATGCAAGGCCGCGTGTACCGGCCAGGTCGACCAGCGTCGCGCCGATGTTGCCGATGCCGCAGAACGCCAGCCCGGCGCTCGCTTCTTCGTAGCCGACCACCGCCGCCGCGCCGCCACGGGTGCCGCTCATCGCCGCATGCATGCGCGCGATGGTCGCCGCGGGATCGGACATCGGTGCGCCGGCGAAGGCCGCGATGCCGGCGTTCGCCGCTTCGTTGGCGATCGGCCCGTGTCCCAGGCCGTCGATCACCACCACCGACAGCCGGCCGTCGCGGCGGACCGCGTACCAGGCATCGCCGGCCACGGTTTCACCGGACATCGGCATGCAGCGCGCGGCGAACGGGACATCGGCGCGCGCGCCGCCGGCATACAGGCGTGCCACCACCACCGCGCCGCGCGCATCGGACCAGGTGTCGAACACCTGCGCCTGGCGCTCGATCGCGCCCAGGCCGGTGCCCTGGGTGCCGCCGGTCGAATAGCCGTCCACCCGGCAGGCGGCATGGTCGAAGCCCGGCCCGCGATCGACCGCGCACACTTCGAGGCCGCGCACGCCGTCTCCCGCCAGTTCGGTCAGGTGGAGATGCCCGCCGCGGCCATGGCGCAGCACGTTGGTCGCCAGTTCGGTCGCCACCAGCGCGGCGCGGCCGGCGTCGGTGGCATCGAACCCGACCTGTTCGGCCAGCGAGTGCGCGGCACGACGTGCCTGCCCGACCTGGCTGCTGTCCTCGACGGCGATGCGCTGGGTGCCGAATCCGGCCCAGGTCAGGTCCATTTGATGACCGTGACCCGCGTTCCCTCACCGGGGGCACTGTCCAGCTCGAACTCGTCCACCAGCCGGCGCGAGCCGGTCAGGCCAAGGCCAAGGCCCGAGCCCGAGGTCCAGCCATCGGTCAGCGCCAGGTCCAGGTCGGGAATGCCCGGCCCCTGGTCGCGGAACAGCAGGCGCAGGCCAGCGCGTCCATCGCGATCCAGCAGCGCCCAGTCCATCGCGCCGCCGCCACCGTAGATCACCGTATTGCGGGCCAGCTCGCTCGCCGCGGTCACCAGCTTGGTCTGGTCGACCAGGCGCAGGCCGCACTGCACCGCCAGCTTGCGCACCAGCTGCCGCGCCAGCACCACGTGCTGCTCGATGCTGATGTCCTGGGTGCCGCTCTCGCGGACGATCATGGGGCGTCCGGCGCGGTGCCGAGCAGGCGCATGCCGCGGTCGACGTCCAGCGCCGTCTCGACGCCGGGCAGGGTCAGCCCGAGCTCGACCAGGGTGATCGCGACCGCCGGCTGCATGCCGACCAGCACGGTGCGCGCGTCCATGATGCTGGACAGCCCGGAGATGGTGCTGATCATGCGGCCGATGAAGGAATCGACCATGTCCAGCCCGGAAATGTCGATCAGTACGCCGCGCGCCGAGGTCGCCCGGATCTTCTCGGTCAGGTCGTCCTGCAGGCGCAGCGCGAGCTGGTCGTGCATGTCGACCTGGATGGTGACCAGCAGCAGGTCGCCCATCTTCAGGATCGGGATCCGCTCCATGCTCAGCGCTTCCGCTCGAAGCTCACGCCCTGGCGCTTGAGCGCCAGCGCCAGCGCGTCGGCCAGGTTGGCCTTGGTGACGATGCCCTGCAGGTCCAGGCCGAGGTGGACGATGGTCTGCGCGATCTGCGGGCGCACGCCGCTGATGATCGCATCGGCGCCCATCAGGCGGATCGCGGTCACCGTCTTCAGCAGGTGCTGGGCGACCAGGGTGTCGACGGTGGGCACGCCGGTGATGTCGATGATCGCCGTCTCCGAGCCGGTCTCGACGATCCGCTGCAGCAGCGACTCCATCACCACCTGGGTGCGCTGCGAATCGAGCGTGCCGATCATCGGCAGCGCCAGCACGCCGTCCCACAGCTTGACCACCGGGGTGGACAGCTCCAGCAGCTCTTCCTGCTGGCGGGCGATGATGTCCTCCCGCGATTTCTGGAACGTGCGCACCGTGTGCAGGCCGAGCGCGTCGATCAGTTCGGTGACCGCCCACATCTGGGAGGCCAGCGCCTGCGCATCGCCCGCATGCAGCTTCTGCAGCAGTTCGAACAGCGGTCGCTTGAGCGAGAAGACGAAACCGGCGGTGTGCTGCGAGTCGAACCCCTTCAGCGCCCGGTTGCGCGACAGGTCCTCGAGGAAGCGACGCACATCGGCGAACGGCGCCGCGGCGATGTCGCCCGCCTCGGCCGTGTTGATCGCGGAAACGAGCAGCCCCAGCAGCTGCCGGGCCTGCTGCTGGACTTCCTGGACGCCGATGCGGACGTCATGGGCGGCGGCGCCCTCGGTCAGGCTTGCCGACCAGCCGGCAAGCAGCTCGGCCTCCCCGGCCCGGATCGCGTCGAGGGTGGATTGCTGCAATGCCGCCATGTGGAATCCTTTGCCGTTGGGTCGCCGATCCGCACACGGGCGCGCGGAACCACTGAGGCTACGCCAAAGGTCGCCATTCATCTATCGGAATCAGATGAACCGTTCAATTAAATCCCGGCACCCTTCACGCCGCTTTCACGAAACGGATCCATTCGAGAGAACAGCACCCGTCGGCGGGCACCAGCGGCTCCACCAGTACCGCGCCCGGGTCCCGGAATGGCGGCGACATCACGCCGCCTCCTGTCAGTCGCGGTGCACGCGCCCGGCCTTCATCACGAAGCGCACGTTCTCCAGGACCGACACATCCTGCAGCGGGTCGCCGTCGACCGCGATCAGGTCGGCCGCCAGGCCCGGCTTCAACGCACCGGCCTGGGCTTCGATGCCGAACAGCTGCGCCGCGTTCACCGTCGCCGCCTGGATCGCCTGCAGCGGGGTCATGCCGAAGCGCACCATGCGCGAGAACTGGCGCGCGTTCTGTCCGTGCGGAAACACGCCGGCGTCGGTGCCGAAGGCCATCTTCACCCCGGCCTGGTGCGCCCTGCGGAAACTCTCGCGCTGGATGCCGCCGGTGCGGCGCTCCTTTTCCAGCGACTCGGGCAGGATGCCGGCCTTCTCGCCTTCGCCGAGGATGTACTCGGTGTTGTAGATGTCCATCACCAGCACCGCGCCGTTCTTCTTCGCCAGGGCGATGCCCTCGTCGTCGATGAAGCTGGCGTGCTCGATCGAATCCACGCCGGCCTGCAGCGCGTTGCGGATGCCGGTGGCGCCGTGCGCGTGCGAGGCGACCCTGCGGCCGTGGCTGTGCGCCTCGGCGACCAGCGCGGTCAGTTCCTCCAGCGAGAACTGCGGCGCGCCCACCTCGGTGCCCTTGGACAGCACGCCGCCGGTCGAACAGGTCTTGATCACGTCGGCGCCGAACTTGATGTTCTGGCGCACCTTGCGCCGCGCCTCCCACGGGCCATCGGCCACGCCGGCGCCGACCGCGCCTTCCTCGTACGGCAGCAGGTTGTTGTCCGAGCAGTGCCCGCCGGTGATGCCGATCGAGATGCCGCCGGCGAGGATCCGCGGACCGGGCAGCGTGCCGGCGGCGATCGCGTCGCGCAGGGCGACGTCCGCGTAGCCCGGCGCGCCGAGATTGCGCACGGTGGTGAAGCCTGCATCCAGCGTGAGCTTCGCGTTGTAGGCGCCGTACAGCGTCGCCGCCGGCAGCGATTCGCCCAGACCGGCATAGCCGTGCTTGTCGCTGTCGCCGATCAGGTGCACGTGCGCATCCATCAGCCCCGGCAGCACGGTGCGTGCGGACAAGTCGTGCACGGTGGCGCCCGCCGGTGCGGGCAATGCCGCGGCCGGTTCGATGCGGACGATGCGGCCGTCCTCGATCAGGATCGCGCGGTCCGGCAGCAGGCGGCCGCTTTCCACGTCCAGCAGCTGGCCGGCGCGCACGTAGACGGTCCCGGCCGAGGCCGTCCCGGACAGCGTGGCCAGGGCCACCACCAGCAATGAGGACAGGACAGGCAGGGACGCGGTGGCCGGCAGGCGCATGGACGGACTCCAGGAGGGAAGCGCCCGACTCTAGCAAGCGACCGGCACCGCCGCCCATGCGCATAGGCCCCGATGCTTCGACGCGAATCGAGGGGACCCGGGACTTGTTCCATCCCGCGACAGCGACGCACGGCGAAGCGGGGCAGAGCCCGACCCTACGAACGCGATGCATTGCCCACGGCCGCCATGCACCGTATCCGGCGCCCCGTAGAGCGGGCCTCGGCCCACTGCCTCTTCCGTCAGGCCGCAACGCCGCATGGCGAAGTCGGGCAGAGCCCGACTTCTACAGAAGCGATGCACCGCCTGCGAACGCAGTACCACGGCACACGATCGTCCCGCGCACCGCAGCCACGAAGAGGTGGTCCGCCGCCGGCTCCACCTCTTCACTCTTCACCCGCAGCACGGCACTGCGATCAGACCGGGCTCGGATTGCGGTCCTTGAAACCGGCCTGGTGCCAGTACGGATACGGCCTTGCGACCTCGCTGGCGGCATCCAGCTTCGCCACCTGCTCCGCGCTCAGGTTCCAGCCGACCGCACCGAGGTTCTGCCTGAGTTGTTCCTCGTTGCGCGCGCCGACCACCACGGTCGCCACCGTGGGACGCTGCAGCAGCCAGTTCAACGCCACCTGCGGGATGGTCCTGCCGGTTTCGGCAGCCACTTCGTCCAGCGCATCGACCACGCGGTAGAGGTAGGCGTCCTCGACCTGCGGGCCGGAGTCGACCGCGGCCTGCGACTGCAGGCGGCTGGATGCCGGCAGCGGCTGGCCACGCCGGATCTTCCCGGTCAGCCGGCCCCAGCCCAGCGGGCTCCACACCACCGCACCGACCCCCTGGTCCTGCGCCAGCGGCATCAGTTCCCACTCGTAGTCGCGGCCGATCAGCGAGTAATACGCCTGGTGCGCAACGTAGCGGCTCCAGCCATGACGGTCGGCGACGGCCAGCGACTTCATCAGGTGCCAGCCGGAGAAGTTGGAGACGCCGAGGTAGCGGATCTTGCCGGCACGCACGAGGTTGTCGAGCGTGGACAGCACTTCCTCGACCGGTGTGCGCGCATCGAAGCCATGCAGCTGGAACAGGTCGATGTAGTCGGTCCCCAGGCGCCTGAGCGCCGCGTCGACCGCGTTGATGAGGTGATGGCGCGAGGACCCGACCTGGTTCTCGCCGTCGCCGGCGCGGAAGGTGGCCTTGGTGGAGAGGATCAGCGCATCGCGCGGGCGGCCCTTGATCGCCTCGCCGAGGATCTCCTCGGCCGCGCCCTTCGAATAGACGTCGGCGCTGTCGAACATGTTCAGGCCGGCATCGAGGCAGACGTCGACCAGGCGCCGCGCCTGCGTCACGTCGGTGCTGCCCCAGGCGCTGAACAGCGCGCCCTGGCCGCCGAAGGTGCCGGTACCGAAGCTCAGCGCCGGGACGCGGAAGCCGGAGTTGCCGAGATGGCGGTATTCCATGGGACATCCTGGGGGAAGCGGAAAGGACCGCCATTTCACTCCCGCGCGATGGCAGGCTCAAGACCGCCGATGGGATGCTGCGGATCGACGCGCACGGCGCGTGCGCACGCGGGCATCGATCGGGTGGCGGGCTCCGCCAGTCGGGAATGTGTGACTCGCCCTCGCACGGCCTGCCCGCTGCGATGCCCCCGCTGCGGATGCCCGGCAGAGGCGGCTGGTGCGGCCGGCATCAGGGACCACAGGTGCGCGACGCACAACCAGGACCTCGCACCGCACAGCGGCGTGCAGCGCCGATGCGTGCCAGCGCTTCCGGTGCGCCTGCATGCACGCCGCGGCTGCACGCCGGCCGTGCCATCGGATCCGCTCAGTCCCTGCGCAGCGCCAGGCCCGGCCATGTCCGGCGCAGCCCCAGCAGGTGCAGGCTGCCGGCGGCCAGGCAGATGCCGGAACTGAGCACCCAGAACATGCCGCTGTTGCCGGGGAAGTGCGGCATCAGGACCACGAAGGCCACGCCCCGCAGCAGATAGATGGCGGTGATCGCGCACAGCGCGGTGCGCAGCAGCGGCAGGCGGCGGATCACGCCGGCACCGGACAGCGCATACAGCGCCCACAGCGCAAGCACCGCGGCGATCGCCAGCGTCACCACCGTCGGATACCAGTGCCCGGCGCTGGCCATCCGCGCCATCGCGTCGCCCGCGCCCAAGGCGCGGTACCACGGCGCACCGAACGCGATGCAGCCCAGGTGCAGCAGCGCGGCGCCGGCGCTGATGGACGCGCCGGCGATCAGGAAGCGATCGGGACCTGCAGCGCCGGCATGCCCGGCCGGGTCATGCGCCATCGGCGCCGACCGGCGCGAACCGGCGCACCGCGCGGCCCTCCACGACCACGCTCTCGACGAACATCGCATACGGCCTGACCCAGAGGCCGCCTTCGCCGTACAACGCCCTGTACACCACCAGCGTCTCCAGCGTTTCGCTGTGCCGGGCCAGCCCCACGACCTCGTACGCGTTGCCCTTGTAATGGCGGTACAGGCCCGGGCCCAGTTCGGGAAGCGGTGGAAGATCGGACATGACGGACACCCTGATGCGGAACAGAGCGCCAGTATGCGGCGCGCGCGGTGGCGATACCGGCAACGCCGCCGCTCACCCCCGCCACTGCAGCAGCACGCACACGTCCGCCAGCGGCGCCGGCCACAGCTGGACGCGATAGTGGTCCTCGCCGTCCAGGCCATCGTCGGAGAGCGTGCCCAACCCGCCTGCGCTCAACCTGACCCGGTAGCTGCCCGGCGCCAGCGCGAGCTGCAGCGCATCCGGCAGATGGTCGGTGCAGCCGGCGATGGTCACGCGGCCGCTGCCCACCTGCAGCGGGCCTTCGACCACGTGATCGCTGTCGCCAGGGCCGTCTCCAGGCGCGCCCTCCAGCACCTCCAGCCGCACCCGCACCGTCATGTTGCGCGCGGTGCCCAGGCCGATCACGCCCGGCGCGGTCGCGCACATGCGCTCGACCGCTTCCGCGGTCCACGCGAGGGACAGGTCGCCGGTCGCGGCGTCATCGCGCAGATGGAACTGGAAATAGTCGGCGAACAGCGCGAGTTCGTGCACATGCACAGCCATGGAGGAACGCTCCCGATCGAAGGAACCGACGATCATCGCGATGCCGGGGCATCACGTCGAATCGGCGTTGCATTCATCGCCACCGTCTCCGCATGCGTGGTCAGGCCGAGGCCGGGGCAGGCCCGACCGGTGTCCATTCCATCGGCTGGTAGGTCAGCCCGGACGACTCGGCCGGCGGCCCCGCCAGCACGAAGCCATAGCCGAGATAGGCGCGCACCGAGGTCAGCGCGGCGCTGACCGTCACCGTCCGCGTGCGCAGCAGCGGCCTGGCCCCGGCGAGCAGCCGCCTGCCGATCCCGCGCCCCTGCGCGTGCGGCGCGACGAACAGCATCGCCACATGGCGCCCTTCCCGGATCTCGATGAGGCCATCGATACGCCCTGCGTGCTCGTGGACCAGCATCGCGTTGTCGCCGGCCATGCGCGCCACGAAGCTCGATGCCGCGGCGATCCGGGCGAAGGTCGCGATGCCTTCGTCGCCCAGGGTCGGGGCGATCGAATCCATGAATGCGTGCAGGCAGACCTGCTCGGCCTCCGCCGCCTCGTCGGCGCGCAGCGCACGGATCGTCATCGTTCCGGCCTCGCCGCGGGCGCTGCGGCGCGCCGCGTCGTCACCGGCGACTGCGTGCCCAGCAGTTCGACGATCCAGTCGACGAACACGCGCAGCTTGGCGCTGACGTGGCGGTTCTGCGGGAACGCGACGTACAGCGGCATCGGCGCCAGCTGCCAGTCCTCGAACAACGGCACCAGGCTGCCCGTGGCCAGCGGCTCGTGCGCCATGTAGCGCGGCAGCCAGAGCACGCCGAGCCCGGCCACGCCAGCCGCCAGATAGGCGTTGCCGTCGTCCATCGAGACCACGTAGCGCCCGTGCACGGAGAGGGTCTCGCCCCCGCGCTGCATCGCGTACGGCGCGGTCCTGCCGGCGCGCGACCACACGAATCCGACGATGCGATGGTGCGTGTCCTCCAGCTCGCGCGGATGGGTGGGCGTGCCGGCCCGCTCCAGGTACGACGGCGCCGCATAGACGCCCAGCTGCAGATCGGCCACGTGCCGCGCCACCAGCGACTGGTCGCGCATGGTGCCGCCGCGCACGACGCAGTCGACGTTCTCGCCGATCAGGTCGACCACGCGGTCGCTGACGCCGAGGTCGAGCTGGATCTCGGGATGGCGCGCATGGAACGCGGGCAGGGCCGGCACCAGGACCAGGCGCGCCAGCGGGCTGGGCACGTCGACCCGCAGCCGCCCGCGCGGCGATGCCGCCGCGCCGGACAGGCTGGTCTCGGCATCGTCCATGTCGGCCAGCAGGCGGACCACACGCTCGTAGTACGCGGCGCCATCGGCGGTGACCGCCACCCGGCGCGTGGTGCGGTTGAGCAGCTTCACCCGCAGCCGCGCCTCGAGCTGCTGCACCAGCTGGGTCACGCTGGTGCGGCCCATGCGCAGGGTCTCGGCCGCCTTGGTGAAGCTGCCGGTCTCCACCACCCTGGCGAAGGCCTGCATTGCATCGAAACGGTCCACGCCTGCTCCGCCGTGCCGGGATTGTCCGGATTCTACAAACAGTGATGGGTGGACCGCCGCGTTTATCGACGCCACCGACCGGCCTAGAGTCGTCGCTCCGCTCACCCGGGTCGGCATCGACCCACCGCTGGAGGTGCTTCATGGCAACACGCGACGTGGTCTTCCCGCCCGGCCGCCGGGCCCTGTACGAACGCAACCGCTATTCGCCGGCGGTCCGCGCCGATGGCTTCCTGTTCGTCTCCGGCCAGGTCGGCAGCCGCGACGACGGCTCGCCCGAGCCGGACTTCCACCAGCAGGTGCGGCGCGCGTTCGAGAACCTCGACGCGGTGCTGGCCGCCGCCGGCTGCAGCTTCGACGATGTGGTCGACGTCACCGTCTTCATGGTCGACCCCGCGACGAACTTCGAGCGTGCCTGGACGGTCGTGCCCGACTACTGGGGCGAGGCGCCGCATCCCACGGCCACGGTGGTCGGCGTGACCTGGCTGTATGGCTTCGACTTCGAGATCAAGGTGATCGCGAAGCTGCCCGGCGCCGCAGCCGCCTGAAGCGGGCGCACCTGCGGCGGTCAGCGCATCCGCTCGCCCGCGGCGCTGGCCGCGATCAACCGCGCCAGCCGCGCCGCGCGGGTGTCGGCCTTCTTCGCGGTGGTCACCCAGTGCAGCAGCGCCTGGCGATAGCCCGGTGGCGTGGCCTCGAAGAAGGTCCAGGCGGCGGCATCGCGCTGGAACAGCGCGCGTTCGCCCGGGTCGAGTTCCGCCGGGCGGATCCGCTCGTGCGCGTACACGGCGGAACGTGCCTCCGTGCGCAGGGCGAACGCGGCGAGACCGGCCGGGCGCATGCGGCCTGCCTGCCGCAACGCCTCGACCTTGGCGATGTTCACCGCGCTCCAGATCGAGCCTGGCCTGCGCGGTGAAAAGCGGATGCTGTAGCTGGCATCGTCGATGCGACGGCGCACACCATCGATCCAGCCCACGCACAGCGCCTCGTCCACCGACGCGGACCACGTCATGCACGGCCGCCCACTGTCGACCTTGTGGAAACCGACCAGCAGTTCGCCGGCGGTTTCGGCATGCGTCTCGAGCCAGGTCCTGAACCCGGCGGCGGAGACGAAGAAGCGTGGCGCAGGCAGCGACGTGGAACGCGGCATGTCCGCCTCACCCGTCCATGCCGGCGTCGCAACGCGATCCGCTCGAGCGCAGGACCTGCGCCAGCAGTGCCCGTTTCGCCGGCACCGTCCCGGGCCGGCGGCATGGCCCCGGGACCACGCCTGCGATGATCGGCGGGGAACGCAGCGGATCGATGACGTCTCTCATGCGTCGCCTCACGCCGGAACGCCCGGCATGGCGATCATAGCCGGCAAGTCATGGCGAGCGCGCCGCCGTCAGTCCTGCAGCAGCGCCGGCCGCGAGTCGTACCAGTCGCGCGCGCCGGCGATGTGCAGCTTGCGCTCGCCACCCTGCAGTTCCACGCCCAGACCGAGCACGCCCCAGCGCGCATAGAGATCGCCATCGGGCGTGCCGTCGGCGATCCGCAGCCGCGCCTGCAGGCCGATCCGGTCGTTGCTGGCCTCGACCCGGTCGAACACCACTTCCTGGCCGCGCACGCGCAGGTCACCGGTGGCGCGCGCCTCGCCCGAGTCGATCAGGTTGCCGATCCAGCGCGGAAACACCTTGCGCTCGGCGAACAGGCCCAGCAGCACGCTGACATCGCGCATCTCCACCTTGCCGCGACCGGACACCTCGAACGGCTCCTGCCAGTCCAGGATGCCGTCTTCCAGCGCCAGACGCGCCCACCAAGAGGCATCCTCGCCGCGCGCCTGGTCCATGCGCACGCCATCCAGCCGCACCGCCATCGCATCGACCGCGTAACGGCGGCTGTGCCCTTCGCGCTGCATCCGCGACAGCCGGCTGTCGAGGTCGACATTGCCCGACAGCTGCGACGGCCCCAGCGCCACGCGCACGTCCTGCCCGCGCACGCGCAGGCGGCCGCTGATCATCTCGCCCACGTTGTCGAGCCGGATGTCGCCACTGGCGCGGCCGCTGCCGCCGACCAGCCGCGCGCTGTCGCCGGGCAGGTAGCGGTTGTAGCTGCGCAGGTCCGGGACTTCGGCGTCATCGAACCTCAGGCGGGCATCGAGGTGCTCGTGGAACTCCGCCAGCCTGCCGGTCGAGGCCAGGTCAAGGCGCAGGTCGCTGCCGCGCAGGTCGACCCGCTGCGGCGCCGCGTCGGGCGCCAGGGTGAAGCGCTCCATGACGATGCCGATCATGGTGCGCTGTCCTGCTTCGGCATCCTCCACCATGCGCACGCGTGCATGCGCCTGCCCGCTGAAGCGGTTGTCGAGCACGTGCGCGGTCAGTTCCACATCGTCCAGGTCGACCCGGCTGCCGGGTTGCAGCTGGCCATCGTCGAGGCGCACGTCGGCGGCCAGATCGGCGCGTCCATCGACGGCCAGCCAGTCGACGTCGTCCAGCAGCACATCGACCCAGCGCAGCGGCACATCGGGCCACTGCGTTTCCACGCGCCCGGCCAGGGCGCGCAGCGGCCGCAGCCAGTCGTCGGGGCCGAGCCGGCGATCGTCCACCCGCAGATCGGCGCGCAGCCACGGCGTGGCGCCCTCCGCCGGCGGCGCGACCCGCGCGGCGACATGGATCGCAGCGGCATCGGTGCGCAGCGCCACACCGAGCGGATGCCGCAGCGGCTCGTCGTCCGCACTGCGCGAGAACACCGACGACACCCAGTCCAGCCGGCTGCCGGGCATCAGCACGCCACGGGTCAGGGTGAGATCGGCACGCAGGTGGCCGGCAGCGCCCGTGGTCCCGATCGGCAGCGCGTCGTCGTTGCGCGCCACCAGGTCGATGCCGGGCGCGGCGCCGTCGACGCGCATGTGCGCATCGAGCAGGGCCACCTTCTCGTCGCCTTCCGCACGCTCGCGGAGATGCGCAGGCAGGGTCATCTCGAAATCGAGCCTGCCGTCGCGCAGCAGCTCGACGCCGTTCACCTGCAGCCGTGCATCCGGCATGTGCAGGGTCGACAGCCCGACTTCCATCGGGCCACCCTGCAGCGTCTTCTCGAACACGAAGCGCGCCTGGCCGTGGCCATCGACGCGGACCGCGTAGAAATCCATGCGCAGCAGGCTGGGGGTGGTGATCGCGTCGAATCGCAGCGTCCACGGCGTCTTGCCCGGACGCGTGCTGGTCGGCTTGTCCTCGGGCGTGCGCGCGACATGCACCGAGACGTCGTGCGCCCGGATCGTGCCGAACGCCAGTTCGCGCCACAGCAGCGGCAGCAGCTGGATCCGCCCGTCGGCCCGCGGGCTGGCGACGAACCAGCGGTTGGTCCGCGCATGTCCGCCCATCACCACGCCGCGCGCATGGATGTGACCGGGATACGCGCTGAGCGCCCAGTCCCAGTGCGCGTGGTAGCGGTCCGGCTTGCGGTTGATCACCTGCTCGCCGAACGCGCTGTTGAGGAACACGTTGGCGGCGACGAGGTACAGCAGGTACAGCGCAAGCAGGACCAGGCCCGCCCGGCGCAGGGTGACGCGCGAGGGACGCCAGCGGCGTCCGGACGAAAGGATCGGCATGGCGACAGGATGACGCGGTGGGAGTGATGGCCGCCTGCACACCGGCCGCCACGATCGCCGCTGGCGTCCGGACGGCCTGGCCAGCGGACCGAGCGACCGGGTCGCCCCGGTTCCAGCAGCAGTGGTCGCCGTTCGCCGTGATCCGGGTGGTTGCCGTCTGGTCGACCGACCACACCCACAAGGGGCGGCAGCGCACGCGCATACGACGACGACAGGTCCGCGCCGCGACCGACGCCAGGCGCGCTCTGCTGCGGCCGGGCCGGAGCGGAAGACCGCCATGCCACGCAATCGAAGCCTGGCCGTCATCCTGCAAGGCGATACACCTCCACGGGCGCAGAAAGCCGCAGCCCAGCCACGTCAGACGAACGGCGCCGGCGCACCCGGCTTCCCGCCTTCGCACGCATCTCTCCGGATCGCGCGGCTCTCAGCCGGTGCCGGGGACCAGGCTTCCAGCGGCGCACAGACCTTCGCAGCCTGCCTCGGCAAAGGACTGGCGGATCGATTCCAGCGCGGGGCGGAGCGCCTGATCGGCCTGTTTTTCGAACTGCACGATCTGCGCGAGCATCTGCAGCCGGACCTCGAGCGGCAGCATCCGCGAGACAGCCGGCGCGGCATCGACCAGTTCGCGCTGCAGGCGCACCCGGTCGTCCTGCCTCAGCGCGGCATCGGCCAGCATCGCCAGGGCGCCGATGTACATCGTGGTCGTGCCGGCCTGCGCCTGGCGCAGTCCGCCCAGACGCACGGACGTGACCTCTTCCTTCGGGAGCGTGTCGAAGAACCCGGCCATCAGGGGAAGCTGCACGGTCGCACAGCGCACCAGGAACGGCAGCAGCGCCGCGATCTCGTCCCGATAGCGGGCGCTGTTCTCCTCGGCCAGCGCCTGCAGCTGCCGTGCCGCCTCGGCAGGCGCGGTATCGGCATCGATCCGCTGCTGCAGCCCCGACAGCGCATAACCGACGCTGACCTCGGTGACCGCGCCGCAGACCTCCAGCAGCCGGCCGATGTCGTCCACGGTGTAGGCGTGCGCCGTCAACGCCCGGGTATCGCCCAGCCGTGCCAGCACGTCGGCGACAGCAGGGTCGGCACGCCGCGGTGGCGCGGCGTCCTGCCCGGATCCGGCAGCCAGGCCACGGAAGTCGTCGCGCGCCCGCATCACCTCATCCAGACCGGGCACCGACGGCGCTGCGGCCGACGCGGTGGAGGCCATGGCCAGCACGCACGCCAGCACGCACGTCGAGAACAGCTTCATCGACAGCACCAGGGTGGGAATCCGGGACGTTCGCCGAACGGTGGCACCGCCGATCATGGGGCGCGCTCGGCCCGGCTGGCCGCCGCCATCGTCAGCACGTAGGTCTGGACCTCGAGCGGGTCCCCGGCGATGCAGCCGAGGTTGAGGCTGATCGGAGTGAAGCCGAGCGATGCGTTGCCCGCCACCAGCGCCCGACGGACGGGACCCAGCTTCTCGATCCAGCGCTCCGGGTCGCGCAGTTCCAGACACAGGAAACTGTTGCCGTTGATCGACGCCAGGTAGGCGTCGTCGATCTCGGTCCACGGGATCACGCCCACGCCGAGCGTGCGGTCCAGCACGCCCACCTCGCTGAAGACCAGCCTTGGTCGCAGATCGAACAGCTGCCAGGCGAACACCAGCGCGCAGGCACCGAAGAACATCAGCGTCGTCCAGCCGGCGATGGCGGCTTCGGGCCTCCGCACCAGCAGCAGGACGCCGACCGCGACGAACACCAGCGAGACCAGCAACAGCAGCGCGTAGCTGAGGCGGGACGAGCGGATCACCAGCGTCTGCATTGAGCCATCCATGTGCGATCAAACGCGTATTGGACCTGCTGGGCGCGGCGCGGTCCAGTCCGGAAGTACCACGCGGCCGGTAGCCTGCGCGGCGCATCGTCAGCCGCGGACGGCCGTCCAGCCCTGCAATGTGCCCGCACACGCCAGCGTCCAACGCCGACCGATGCATGCCGGACAGGCGGCACCCTCCCGACGCTGCACGACACAGCAGCGTCGCAGTCACCCTCCGGTCGACGCACGCTCCCCGCGCACCGCTTCCCCAGCAAGACTCGCGGTGCCGAACCGCTTGCCCGGCTCAGCGAACGCGCTTCACGACAAGCAGCAATGGCATCGCCCGCCGACCGATGGAGACCATGACAGCAGCCTCTCCCCGGATTACGTGCAAGCCTTGCTGACCTCTTCGTCCAGCTGCCTGCGCAGCTCCGGCCCGGCTGCACCGCCGGCGGCGCCGAGCGCAGCGGTCCGTTTCGCCCGCGCGCCATCGCAGGCCGCATTGGCGCTGTCGGTCGTGTAGCGGACCTGCACGCGACGCTGGCCCGGCCCGGCGGGCACGACCGATGCGGCCTGTGCATCACGCGACGGGGACGCGCCATGCCCGCGCCGGGACGAGGTGTCGCCCTCCGCGCACGGGATCGACTGGTAACTGGTGGCGCCCTGGGGGCTCACGCACTTGTAGACGGGCTGGGCCTCGGCCGCGAACGCAGCCAGCGCAAGAACGAACAGACAGGCCTTGGTCACCGCGGGCTCCACATAAGGAATCGGGCCGCAGCCTAGCGCCCGGCTAGGGGCCGTGACAGTGCCACGGCCGTGCGCGCGGACACATTCCCGCCATCAGGCAGCGGAAGGCGCGCTACACACCGATGGCACGCTGGAGCCGGTCAACCTCGCCCTGATGGCCTGCATGCGCACGCTCGCGGCACGGCGACGCGCCCCAACGCCTGAATCAAGCCGACCCGCCAAGCGGGTTGGGCTTGAATGAATCGTCATGTTGCACTTGAGTGCTCCTTGAGCGCCTTTAGCACGTCGGATCCGACCGCTTCCGGCGTGCTGTACGCTCCATTGAAGGCCAGCTGAAACTCATCATCAAGTCCGTCAAATTCGTAGTAGACGGACTCAGGCAAGTTCGTTGCTCGTGCTACGCGCATCGCATAGCGAACTGCTTCCGCTGCGGAAATGTGTCCGGCACTCAATTGGTCGTGGAGGTCTGCGAGTAGCCAGTAGCTCCCAGTCTGCTGATCTGCGCCATGAGCCGCACCTTGCAGGGCGTCCATGGCTTCATTGCAATCATTTGCCGTTGCGATCTCGATGATCCCAATTGGCGGAGCATCTAGCGCCTCGACTACAGAGAAAGCCCACTCCTTACTTTCCTGAAATGGGATCACTCCAGCAGCAATTCCCACCCAGAAATAGGCGCAGATAGTCGCTTGTGTAGCGCCTGCGGGAAGGTGTCTGTGCATACATAACGCCTGAATTAAGCCGTGCCGCGAAGCGGCATCGGCTTGATGCTTTGTTAGCACCCCCATTAGAAGGAGGTGGCATTAGTGAGGTATGCATCCAACGCATAGGCAAAGGAATACTCACGCATCCTGGAGATCTGATCTGCCTGATACATCACTGGATCAAGATAGACACTGGAATCCTCGCTGGATTTTGCAGTTGCCGCCAAGGACTGAATGAATTAATTGAACTGCCCAATGCAGTGGGCATAAGCAGCAGTAGCAACCTCTGTTGGTGTGGCGTGCGGCTTGATAAGCGCCCTAGAGAAGCGGCGTGCATAGTCCGCATGGCAGTCAAGAACTGCTTTTGCATGAGGATCATTGCCGAATAGTGGATCAGGAGCAGATTGCGCAAACGTAAGTGGGGCTACGGCAGCAATAGAAATGGCAACGATAAGAACATTAAATCGCATAACTACTCCTTGGCTGAGTGGAGCTAACGCCTGAGTTGAGCCGACCCGCGGCTTCGGCTTGAATGAATTGTTAGGCAGCATCCGCGCCACCTGCTTTTTTACAACCAATGATAGAGGCAAGTGCTGGAAGCTGCGCCGGACTGTCCGAGTAGCTATACACCTCCAAGCCGGAAAGTGCGTCTTCCAGCGCCCACACAATGAGGCCTAAAGGCTCACCGTCCGGTGCATTGGAAATTGCATCCGCGACTATGTCTGCAGTTTCCCCATGTGCGGGAACACGAAAATCTACCGAAGCGCACCCGCAACTGCAGCGGCCCACCACCTGAAGTGAACGCACCTGATCAATCCAGGCTGAGGCTGATGGATCTGTTGCCGCCAAAGCAAGCGCGCGCTCAACAACAGCCGCCTCTTCTTCAGTGATTGGTCTAACGGCCACTAGAGTCCCCGACATGCTGCCTGACGCCTGAATTAAGCCGCGCCGCGAAGCGGCGTCGGCTCAAACGAATTGTTAGGACCCACTTGCATAAGGCCCGTCAGCCACGTCGATGCTCTCGCACAGGACATCCAGAATCTCATCGTAGAACACGGCGCGGAAATGGCTGCAGCGAGAAAGATGGACCAAGCTAAACGAGTTGAGCCAACTGGAGCGCCCCAGTGAAACGAGCGCTGCGCCCTCCGCAGCTGACCAGTCCAAGGAGCTTCGCGAATAGTCCACCAGCTCGTCAGGCGTGAACATATAAGTCTGCGCATGTTGAAACTTGAGGTGCCGCACTTGTGTAGTGCCTGGATTACGAAAGTCTATGGCAATCAGGAGTGAGCTTTCTTCTGCCAAATGAACTAATAGTAGTTCCGGGCCCCGGCCATCTTGAAAGAACTCTGTCCGATGCACGACATGCATGTCTGCAGACCCTAACGCTTGAGTTAAGCCGCGCCGCGAAGCGGCGTCGGCTTGGACGAATTGTTAGGCGGCGTACTCTGAGCTCGAAGGCTGGAGCGCAGCGCCACTGCAAGCACGGCAAAGCCGAGTCCTGGCGCCATTATCAGCCCGACGATGAGAAACACCACCGGGGAGAACTTACCCGAGGACGCTGAAAAGAAAAGACCGAGCAGCCCGGATCCGACGTAATACGTAAACCCAATCCATGAGAGTAGGTGAAGCATGCGAACCCCCCAGAGGTAGCGAAGTCCAGTTGCTACGCCTCCGACCGCGCCGGCTAGCGCTACAATTGAGAAGGCAGCGACTTGGATCCAATAGGTCGTATCCGATTTAACTGTCGAGATGAACGCCATTCCCGCAATGGCTGGAGCCATGAGAAGCCACAGCCAGCCGATGACTCGGGTTCCAGTACTGAGTTGCGTCGTACTCGCCATAGCCGCCTAACTACTATTGGACCGCTTCCTAGCAGCGTAGCGCCGAGTATCGCTGATCCACCCTGCCCCTGCCTATTCGACAAATCCGAAGCCCAATCAATAACTTGGCCCCACAGGCAAGCATCAGGCGGAGATCACACCAGGTGTTATCCGGCTTTCAAGCGAGCGTATTGGTGACGCCCGTGAAAATGAAGGCGCAACAGTGCCGTACCGGCATGCGTTGCGGACCTGAATCCGCGGCGGGCCCTAGCGCTGGAAACCGCCGCCGCTGACCGGACGAAGCCCTCGCGGCACGACTGAACGGCGTCATGCATCGGGGTGACGGGTGGCCAAGGCGACGGCGCCCCATTCCGCCACTCCCACTCCCGACGCTTTCTCGCATCAACTCCGGAACAACCCGCCTCTGCAACTCAGCCCACGTACTGCAGCGGCACCCGCTTCACACCGCACAGCAGCCGGTAGGCGCTGGTCTGGCTGTGCGCGACGACCGTGGTGGCAGGCACCTGGCCGCCCCACAGTTCGATGCGGCTGCCGACGCCGGCCTGCGGGTGGTCGGTGAGGTCGACGGTGAGCATGTCCATCGACACGCGGCCGATCAGCTGGCCGGGCTGGTTGTCGATGCCCACGGGCGTGCCGTTGCGGGCGAACTGGGGGTAGCCGTCGGCATAGCCCATCGCGACCACGCCGACGCGGGTCGGGCGCTGCGCGACGAAGCGGGCGCCGTAGCCGACCGGTTCGCCGACCGGCAGGTCGCGCACGGCGATCACCTGCGACTCCAGGGTCATCACCGGACGCAGCTGCGCGGCGACGTCGTGCGCATCGGGGAACGGGGTGGCGCCGTACAGCATCAGACCCGGGCGCGCCCAGTCGCCGCGCGCCTGCGGCCAGCCCAGCAGCGCCGGCGAATTGCACAGGCTGGTCTCGCCCGGCAACGCGGCGGTCGCCGCGAGGAAGGCGGCAAGCTGCTCGTCGGTGCGGGGCTGCGCCAGTTCGTCGGCACGCGCGAAGTGGGTCATCTTCACGATGTCGGCCACATGCGGCAGCGCGTGCAGGCGCTGCCAGGTGGCGGTGTAATCGTCGGCTGCGATGCCGACGCGATGCATGCCCGAATCCAGCTTCAGCCACACGTTCAGCGGCTTGGCCAGCGGGGTGCGCTCGAGCGCATCGACCTGCCACGGCGTGTGCACCACGGTCCACAGGTCGTGCTCGACCAGCAGCGGCAGTTCGTCGGCGGCGAGGAAGCCTTCCAGCAGCAGGATCGGCTTGCGGATGCCCGCCTCGCGCAGCGCCAGCGCCTCTTCGATGAAGGCGACCGCGAAGCCGTCGGCCTCCGGCTCCAGCGCGGCGGCGCAGCGGTTGGCGCCGTGGCCATAGGCATCGGCCTTGACCACCGCCAGCGCCCTGCCACCGCCGAGTTGGCGCCCCAGCCGGTAGTTGTGGCGCAGGGCATCGAGGTCGATCAGGGCACGGGCGGGACGCATCGGCAGCGGCAATCGGAGAAGAAGGAAAAGGAGTGGCGCTCAGCGCGCCATTGTCGCCGGGACCGCACCGGCATCGCCGGACGCTGCCTGACTGGCGCCGCCGTAGCGCGCGATGTCCAGCCCGTCGCCGCGGATGCCGGTGGGACGCAGCGCGATCAGGTCGGCCAGGTAGCGGCCCGACCCGCAGGCCATCGTCCAGCCCAGGGTGCCGTGGCCGGTGTTGAGGAACAGGTTGCGGTAGCGCGTGGCGCCCACCACCGGCGTGCCGTCCGGCGTGGCCGGGCGCAGGCCGGTCCAGAACTCGGCGCGGACCAGGTCGCCGCCGTGCGGATACAGGTCGCCGACCACCTTTTCCAGGGTGGCGCGGCGGCGTGGATCGAGGCGCAGGTCGAAGCCGGCGATCTCGGCCATGCCGCCGACGCGGATGCGGTCGTCGAAGCGGGTCAGCGCCACCTTGTAGCTCTCGTCGAGCACGGTCGAGGTCGGCGCCATCGCGGCATTGGTGATCGGGATGGTCAGCGAATATCCCTTGAGCGGGTACACCGGCAGGCGCAGGCCCAGCGGTTTGACCAGCGCCGACGACCAGCTGCCCAGGGCCAGCACGTAGCGGTCGGCGGTCTCGACGCGGCCGTCGATGCGCACGCCGGTGATGCGTTCGCCATCGCCCTCCAGGCCTTCGATGCTGGCGCCGTAGCGGAACTCCACGCCCTGCGCCTTCGCCAGTTCGGCCAGGCGCTCGGTGAACAGCTGGCAGTCGCCGGTCTGGTCGCCGGGCAGGCGCAGCGCGCCGCTCAGCGTATCGGTGACGCCGGCCAGCGCCGGCTCGACCCGGGCGATGCCGGCACGGTCGAGCAGTTCGTAGGGCACGCCGGTCTCGCGCAGCACGGCGATGTCGCGCGCCGCGGCGTCCAGCTGGGCCTGGGTGCGGAACAGCTGCACGGTGCCGAGCTCGCGGCCTTCGTACTGGATGCCGGTTTCGGCGCGCAGTTCGTCGATGCAGTCGCGGCTGTACTCGGCCAGCCGCACCATCCGCTCCTTGTTCACCGCATAGCGCGCGGCGGTGCAGTTGCGCAGCATCTGCGCCATCCACAGGTACTGGTCCGGATCGCCGGTCAGCCGGATCGCCAGCGGCGCATGGGTCTGGAACAGCCACTTGAGCGCCTTCAGCGGCACGCCCGGGGCGGCCCAGGGCGAGGCGTAGCCCGGCGAGATCTGGCCGGCATTGGCGTAGCTGGTGGCGCGGGCCGGGCCCGGCTCGCGATCGACCACGGTGACCTCGAACCCGGCGCGGGCCAGATACCACGCGCTGGCGACGCCGATCACCCCACTGCCCAGGACCAGAACACGCATCCGACGCCTCTCGACAAGAGCTTTCACTGGCCCGGAGTGGACCCATGTGCAAGATGCGAAGTATAGGAAGCCGGTTGCAGTTGTTTTTTCTGTTTTTGTGGCGCCTGATAGGCGAATCCATTGAACAGATACGCCGTGACGGAGGTTTCCATGCCGGCCCGCCCTGCCATCCCGCGCGAACGCGCCCGCGACCTGGACCGGATCGATCGCAACATCCTGCGCATCCTGCAGCAGGAGGGGCGGATTTCCTTCACCGAACTGGGCGAGCGCGTCGGCCTGTCGACCACGCCCTGCACCGAGCGCGTGCGCCGGCTGGAACGCGACGGGGTGATCGAGGGCTACTACGCCAAGCTCAACCCGCAGCACCTGAAAGCCGGCCTGCTGGTGTTCGTGGAGATCAGCCTGGCCTACAAGTCGGGCGACATCTTCGAGGAATTCCGCCGCGCCGCGCTGAAACTGCCGAACGTGCTGGAATGCCACCTGATGTCCGGCGACTTCGACTACCTGATCAAGGCGCGGATCTCGGAGATGGCGTCCTATCGCAAGCTGCTGGGCAGCAGCCTGCTGACCCTGCCGCACGTGCGCGAATCCAAGAGCTACATCGTGATGGAAGAGGTCAAGGAGACGCTGGCGCTGGCGATTCCGGATTGAGGGCGCGTGATGCAGCCGGCATCCGCAGCGACGGACCGGATGACCGGTAGAGCCGGGCTTGCCCGGCTGCCTCCCTGACAGCGTGCGATGCATGCAGAAGCAGTGGGGCAAGCCCCACTCTACGGGCAATGGCTTGCGGTCCTGTCCACGCGGTGGAGCCGCACCAGCCCGTTGCGCCGTGCTCGCCCGGCTGCGCCCTCAGCACGCGTGCATGCAGCCCCACGTGCGCGCAATCCTGGGCAGCGCGATGAGGCGACGGGCGGGAATCGGGTCGCTCGATCAAGGCGAGCAGCGGGGCAGAGCCCCGCTCTACACACGTCGGCGCACCGCCTCGTGGCGATCCCGCTACACTGCGCGCGGATGCAGGAGAGTGGAGCCACGCGGCTCCCGCCGAAGGCGCAGGCTCCCATAATCGCTCAGGCCGGCGGGCACGCCCCGTCACCCATGCATCCGACACGCCGATCTGGAGAGAGGCCTTCACTGGCCCGCCGAAGGGGCACGCGGCCACGCCGCCGAACTCTCAGGCAAAAGGACAGCGGGAGCGGCACCGGACCATCGCCCAGCGTGCGCGACAGCGCCTGCCGTGGGCGTGCGTCCGGCCACGTCGCGCCTCCGGAGTCCGTCGCATGCTGCTGTCCGTCATCTACCTGATCGCCATCTCCGCCGAAGCCATGACCGGCGCGCTCGCCGCCGGCCGACGGCGCATGGATCTGTTCGGGGTGATCATCATCGCCTGCGTCACCGCGCTCGGCGGTGGCTCCCTGCGCGACGTACTGCTCGGGCATTACCCGCTGGGCTGGGTCGCGCATCCCGAATACCTGGGATTCACCATCTGCGCGGCGCTGGTGGCCACCTGGCTGGCGCGCTGGATGCACCATTTCCGCCGCCCGTTCCTGGTGCTGGACGGGCTGGGCCTGGTCGCCTTCACCCTGATCGGCTGCGCGGTCGCGCGCGAGGCCGGGCATGCGCCGCCGATCGTGCTGATCGCCGGCATGCTCACCGGCGCGTTCGGTGGCGTGCTGCGCGACGTGCTGTGCAACGAGGTGCCGCTGATCTTCCAGAAGGAGCTCTACGCGGTAGTGTCGCTGCTGACCGGCGCGGCCTATCTGCTGCTGCTCGAACTGCGCGTGCCGCAGGACGTGGCGACGCTGGGCTGCCTGGGCGGCGGCTTCGCGCTGCGCCTGATGGCGATCCGCTTCCGCTGGGAAATGCCGAAGTTCGCGTACCACGACGAGGCGCACTGAGCCACGCGGCGTGGTGCGGCCGTCACCGGGAAACAGGGCGGCCGGGCCGAAGCGAATCCCGGGACGGCCGGCCACGCCGGCGAAGGAATGATTCGCTGATCCACAGGTGCCGCGCGACTGGCATGGCGGTCGGCCTCGAGCGGCCTCTTACAAGGGCTGCACGGTGGTTGACCTCCATGGGAGCGCTGCAAGGCGCAAGGCGACGGGACACCTGGGCGCCGGAATCGTCGTGACGTCGCGCGGCATCACTCGGGGGACCGGAACGCGCTCGTTCCAGCTACATCTCCGCCAGAACCAAAACAAAACCACAGCCACAGCCACAGCCACAGCCACAGCCATAGCCATAGCCATAGCCATAGCCACAGCTACGGCACCAGTTCGAGTTCGAGTTCATAACCAGACCCGGTCCCAGATCGCCGGTGAGGACTCGAAAAAAACCCCGTGGGCGCCTGGCGCACACGGGGTTGCTGATCGATGAACAGCGGCGACTGGGCCGCTGTGCCTTACTCGGCCCAGCGCACCGCCGAGGTCGACTTCGGCAGGACCTGGGCCGACAACGGCTGGTCCTTCTCGAGCAGGTCGATGGCGTTGGCCAGGATGAAGGCCGACTCACGCTGCAACGGGTCCGGACGCTTCTCGGCGGCCTTCTCGCGCGCGGCGTCCTTGACCACGTCGCGCTCGCTGGCGGTCAGGCCGTCGTCGGTTTCCTCGGCCAGCGGATCCAGGTCCAGGCCCTTTTCCCTGCGGATCGCCTGACGTTCCTTGCGCTGGGTTTCCTGGCGGTCGCGCTCGGCGCGGCGCTCGGCCTCGTTGAGCGACAGGTACTTCTTCGCCGCCTCGGCGCGGTAGTGGGCCACGTCCTCGGTCCACCACTGGAATTCCAGGTCCTCGGCGATGCGCTGGGCATGCAGGGTCTGCAGGCGCGGCAGCATCGGCGCGAAGTTGCCGTAGCGGGTGTGCGGCACGGCGGCGATGCGGGTCCAAGGCAACGCGTTGTCGTAGGTGCTCTCGCCGAACTCGTTGGCGTCCACGCTCAACGGATAGGCGATGTCCGGCTCGACGCCCTTGTGCTGGGTGCTGCTGCCGCTGACGCGGAAGAACTGGGCGATGGTCAGCTTGACCTGGCCGAAGCGCGGGCCTTCGCTGCTGGGCCAGCGGTCCAGGTCGACCATGTTCTGCACGGTGCCCTTGCCGTAGGTGGTCTCGCCGATCACCAGCGCGCGGCCGTAGTCCTGCATCGCACCGGCGAAGATCTCCGAAGCGGAGGCCGAGGCGCGGTTGATCATCACCGCCAGCGGGCCATCCCAGGCCACGCCCGCGTCGCGGTCGCTGTTGACGCTGACCCGGCCGCCCGACTCGCGCACCTGCACCACCGGCCCCTGGTCGATGAACAGGCCGGTCAGCTGCACCGCCTCGTCCAGCGAGCCGCCGCCGTTGTTGCGCAGGTCCAGGACCACGCCATCGACCTTGTCTTCCTTGAACTTCGCCAGCAGGTTGGCTACGTCGCGGGTGGCCGAGGTGTAGTCGTCGTTGTTGCGGCGACGGCCCTCGAAATCCTGGTAGAAGGTGGGCAGCTCGATCACGCCGATGCGGCGGTCGGGCGCCCCGTTCTCGCCGGGGATGGTGTAGGTCTTGCTCTTGGCGGCCTGCTCGGCCAGCTGCACGCGGGCGCGGGTCAGGGTGACCACGCGGTGCTCGCCGTCGATGCCGTTCTCGGCCGGGATGAACTCCAGGCGCACCTGGGTGTCCTTCTTGCCGCGGATCTTGGCCACCACGTCGTCGATGCGCCAGCCGATCACGTCCTCGACCGCGCCGGAGCGGTCCTGGCCGACGCCGACGATGCGGTCGCCCGCCTTCAGCGTGCCGTCCAGCGCGGCCGGGCCGCCGGGGATGATCTCGCGGATCACCACCACGTCGTCCTGGCGCTGCAGCTGCGCGCCGATGCCTTCCAGCGACAGCGACATCGCCTGGTTGAAGTTCTCGGCCGAGCGCGGATTGAGGTAATCGGTGTGGGGGTCGATCGCGCTGGTGTAGGAGTTGAGGAACAGCGAGAACACATCCTCGCTCTTGAGCTGCTCGACCGAGCGGGTGATCTGCTCGTAGCGCTTGTCCAGGGTCTTGCGGATCTCCGCAGGCTCCTTGCCGGCCAGCTTGAGGCGCAGCCAGTCGTTCATCACCGACTTGCGCCACAGCTCGTCCAGCGCCGCATCGTCGGCCGCCCATTCGGCGTCCTTGCGGTCGTAGTCCCAGCGCTCGCTGCCGCCGAACTCGAAGTTGCGCTTGAGCAGGGTGCGCGCGTGGGTCACGCGTTCCTGCACCCGCTCGCGGTAGACCGAGAACATGGCGAAGGCCACCGCCGGGTCGCCGTTGCGCACCGCATCGTCGAAACGCGTGCGGTACGGGTCGAAGCGCGCGATGTCGGCGGCGGTGAAGAACTGCTTGTTGCCGTCCAGCGACTCGAGGAAGCGGCGGAACATGTCCGCCGACATCGCGTCGTCGGCCTGGCGCGGCCGGTAGGCGTAGCGGCTGTCGGACAGCAGGCCGTAGACCAGCTTGGACGTGGTCGCCTGGTCGGCAGTGGGCGCGATGGCCACCGACGCACCGTCGGTACGGGCCAGCAGCGCGGCCGGCGCGGCCAGCAGGAAGGCGAACAGGGCAACGGAGAGTCTGGAGTTCATGCGGGGGGCTCGGGCCTCGCTTGGCCGGTATGACACAAAGATGCTACGGCTGTGACCGCTTCACAATGCCGAAAGTTGCCGGCCTGATGACGATCCGTCCCGGCACCGGCCGGGACATCCGCAGGCTAGCGGCTGCGACGTACGGAAAAGTGAACGGCGGGACATGCACGCATGCGCCGCCGGCCACGCACGGGCGCGGCCGATGGCTGCGGAGCGGGATGGAGCGCGGCGCGGATGCGCTCAGGCGGCGACGCCGGCGCCGGCGGCCTGCTGGTCGGCGTGGTACGAGGACCGCACCATCGGGCCGGAGGCGACATGGCTGAAGCCCAGCGAATAGCCGTAGACCTCCAGCGCCTTGTATTCCTCGGGCGTCCAGTAACGCAGCACCGGGTGGTGGTGCGCGGTCGGCTGCAGGTACTGGCCGATGGTGATCATCTCGACATCGTGGGCGCGCAGGTCGCGCAGGGTGGCCTGCACCTGCTCCATGGTCTCGCCCAGGCCCAGCATGATGCCGGACTTGGTCGGGATCGTCGGGTGCTGAGCCCTGAACTTCTGCAGCAGGGTCAGCGACCACTGGTAGTCGGCACCGGGACGCACGTTCGGGTACAGGTCCGGCACGGTCTCGATGTTGTGGTTGAACACATCCGGCGGATTGACCGCCAGGATTTCCAGCGCGCGGTCCATTCGGCCCTTGCCGCGGAAGTCCGGGGTCAGGATCTCGATCCGGGTACCGGGCGACTTCGCCCGGATCGCGGCGATGCAGTCGACGAAATGCTGGGCGCCGCCATCGCGCAGGTCGTCGCGGTCGACGCTGGTCACCACCACGTAGCGCAGGCCCATGTCGGCCACGGTGTTGCCGAGGCTTTCGGGTTCGTTGCGGTCCGGCGGCTTGGGCCGGCCGTGGGCGACGTCGCAGAACGAACAGCGGCGGGTGCAGACCTCGCCGAGGATCATGAAGGTCGCGGTGCCGTGGCCGAAGCACTCATGGATGTTCGGGCAGCTGGCTTCCTCGCAGACCGTGACCAGGCGGTTCTCGCGCAGCTTGGCCTTGAGGTTGGCCACCGCGTTGCCGGACGGGATGCGCACACGGATCCAGGACGGCTTGCGCAGCACCGGAGCGTCGGCGAACTGCACCGGCGAGCGGCCGATCTTGTCCCCGCCCACCTGCTTGACGCCCGTCTGCAACGACGCCGGGCCGGCATCGGCCGGCAGCACCTGGAGGGGGATCGAGCGGGGAGCGGAATCGGTCATGGCAATGCCTTCGAGCGGCGGCTGCGGCGGTCAGTCCGCCGGGGAAAGATCGGGAAGGTCGGCGACGGACTGCAGGTCCAGGCCGAACTGGCGGGCGAGCTGCAGCAGCAGCACCGGCTTGACCGCATCCATGCCGGACGGGCCGCCCAAGTCTAGCACCGAGGTCACCCGCAGACCCTGGTAGCCGCAGGGATTGATCCGGTGGAAGGGCTCCAGGTCCATGCCGATGTTGAACGACAGGCCATGGAAGGTGCAGCCGCGCCGCACGCGGATGCCGAGCGCGGCCACCTTGGCGCCGCCGACGTAGACGCCCGGGGCGCCCTCCTGGCGCACGGCGCCGATGTTCCATTCGTCGAGCGTGTCGATGATGGCCTGCTCGATCCGGCACACGTAGTCGCGCACGCCGATCTTCAGGCGGCGCAGGTCCAGCAGCGGGTAGACCACGAGCTGGCCGGGGCCGTGGTAGGTGACCTGGCCGCCGCGGTCCACGTGCAGGACCGGGATGTCGCCCGGGGCCAGCACGTGCTCGGGCTTGCCGGCCTGGCCGAGGGTGAACACGGGCTCGTGTTCGACCACCCACAGTTCGTCGGGCGTGTCTTCGCCGCGCTGGTCGGTGAAGCGCTGCATCGCGCGCCAGACCGGCGCGTAGGGCTGCCGGCCCAGGTCGCGGACGCCGGCAGGCAGCGGCGCCCGCGGAGCCGCATCGCCAGCCGCGCAGGCCGGCGCGGACGCGGCTACAGGGTCCACTTCACTTCCGGGTGGTCGCGCAGCGCGGCGTGGGCGGCGTCGTACTGCTCGCGGCTCTGTGCGCGGAAGGCGATCCGCACCGACACGTACTTGCCGTTGGACGAATGCTTCCACTGGATGCGCTCTTCCAGCACCTCGAGGCCGGCCTCGGCCAGCAGCGCCGGCAGTTCGGTCTCCAGGCCCTTGTCGGCCGTGCCCATGGCACTGAGCTCGAACTCGCCGGGGAACTGGAAGCCGTGTTCTGGGTTGTCGGACTTGATTTCCATGGCGGACATTATCGGGCCGGGACCGGGCAAACCCAAGCCCGTGGCCGGGCCGCTGTGTCGCGCCGTGCGCACAGCCGCGGCCCGAAAGGAGCCGGTAAGGCTGCAACGCTACGATGCACCGGGCGGACTTCCGTCCCGCAGGGCCGGGCCGTACTGTGGCGTGCGTGCTCACGCCACGCACGCGCATCCTGCAGCACCCTGCCCCCACCTCCCGACAGGACCACCCTATGCCGCCTGCCAAGCGCATGTTGTCCGCATTGCTGGCCGCCGCACTGAGCGGCACCGCCCTGACCGCCGTCGCCGACGAGCAGTGCCGCGACAGTACGCTCAGCCAGACCCCGCCGGCAGTGAATTTCCGGGTGGACAACGACCTGTTCGGCGGCGAGCGCCAGGACCAGGGCTATACCAACGGCGCCGCGATCACCCTGGTGTCGCCGAACCTGGTCGACTACACCGACGACCCCTGCCTGCCACGCCTGGCGCGCTGGGTGAACACCTACCTGGAACGGCTGCAGCCCGGCGGATTCGAGCAGCAGAACATGGTGTTCTCGCTCGGCCAGGCGATCTTCACGCCGACCGACTTCGCCCGCACCGACGTCATCCCGGACGACCGGCCCTACGCCGGCATCCTGCTGGCCAGCTTCGGCTACAACGCCCGCAGCGGCGACCGCCTGCGCACCACCCAGCTGCAGTTCGGCGTGGTGGGGCCGTGGTCGTTCGCCGAGGAAGTCCAGGATGCGGTCCATGACGTGCTGGACGACGAGAAGTTCCAGGGCTGGGACAACCAGCTGCACAACGAACCGCTGCTCAACCTGGTCCACGAGCGCATGCACCGCTGGGGCGACGCCGAGGGCAACGCCGACGGCTGGGGCTGGGATTTCATCTCGCACTGGGGCGGTTCGGTCGGCAACATGGCCACCCACCTCAATGCCGGCGGCGAGGCCAGGTTCGGCTGGAAACTGCCCGACGACTTCGGCAGCACTCCCACCCGCCCGGCCGGCGAGAACACCGCCCCCTCCCGCTACGGCCGCGCGACCGGGTGGTCGATGCACATGTTCCTGACCACCGACGCCCGCTGGGTGCTGCGCGACATCACCCTGGACGGCAACACCTTCCGCAGCAGCCACAGCGTGGACAAGCGCCCGTTCGTGGCCGAAGCCGGCTACGGCCTGGCAGTGATGCGCGGCAAGTGGAAGTTCGCCCTGGCCCGCTACCACCGCACCCGCGAGTTCGAGACCCAGCGCGACCTGCCGGCCTACGGCAGCTTCACCATCAGCCGGATGCTCTGACCGCCGCACCACAGCGCAAGCGTTGCCGTTGCCGTTGCCGTTGCCGTTGCCGTTGCCGTGATTCTGCTCTGCTCCTGCGTTGCGTTTCCTTGCGTTGCCCTGTCCGCTTCACGGCCTTGAATGCACACGGGGAATCCGCAGCAACGATCACTGCGGCAACCCGGCAACCAAGCAACCGCCATGGAGCCACGGCCGGCCAACGGGCGGAAACGAAGAAGCCGGCTTGCGCCGGCTTCCTCATGCATGCATCGCAGGATCGGACTTACTCCGATTCCCACCACATCCAGAATGCATCCCACAGGCGCTTGAAGAAGTTGCCCTCCTCCACTGCGGAGACCGCGACCAGCGGCGCCTGCGCGACCACCTCGCCATCGAGGGTCAGCTTGACCGTGCCGATGGCCTGCCCGGCGGCGATCGGAGCGACCAGGCTCCTGGGCACGTCCATGGTCGGCTTCAGCTCCGCGTAGCGGCCGCGCGGCACGCTGACCAGCAGCGGCTCGGCCACGCCCAGCTGGACCTGGTCGGCCTTGCCCTTCCAGACCTTCTGCTGGGCGACCTGCTGGCCCGGCTCGTACAGCTTGTGGGTCTCGAAGAAGCGGAAGCCCCAGTTCAGCAGGGCCAGGCTGTCGTCGGCGCGCTGGCGCTCGGAGGTCGAGCCCATCACCACCGCGATCAGGCGCTGGTCGCCGCGCTGGGCCGAACTCATCAGGCAGTAGCCGGCGCCGGAGTGGTGGCCGGTCTTGATCCCGTCCACGCTCTGGTCGCGCCACAGCAGCAGGTTGCGGTTCGGCTGGGTGATGCCGTTGACCGTGAACTCCTTGATCTTGTTGTACGCGTAGGCCTCCGGGTAATCCCGGATGAAGGCGCGGCCCAGGCGGGCCAGGTCGTGCGCGGTGCTGTAGTGCTCCGGCGCGGACAGGCCATGCGCGTTGACGAAGTGGCTGCCGCTCATGCCGATCCGGGCGGCGTAGCTGTTCATCAGGTCCGCGAAGGCTTCCTGGGTGCCGGCCACGTGCTCGGCCAGGGCGATGGCCGCGTCGTTGCCGGACTGCACCGCCATGCCCACTTCCATGTCGTGCAGCGGGGCGCGCTGGTTGACCGGGAAGCCACTGAAGCTGCCGTCGGTACGGGCGCCGCCCTCGCGCCAGGCGCGTTCGCTCATCAGCACCTGGTCGTCCGCCTTGACCTTGCCGTTGGCGATCTCGGCGGCGATCACATAGGACGTCATCACCTTGGTGATGCTGGCCGGTTCGACCCGGGCGTCGACGTTCTCGCCGGCCAGCACCTGGCCGGTCGCGTAGTCCATCAGCACCCAGGCCGACGACACCGCGGGCTTGGGCGCGGGCGGCACCGGGACCGAGGCAGGCGCGCCGGCGGCGGGCTGCTGGGGTTGCGGCTGCGGTGCGGGCGCCTGGGCGTACACCAGGCCGAAAGCGAAAGTGGCCAGGGCGGCGACGGCGAAACGGGACTTCATGCGACTACGGACTCCTGCGGGGGCCGGATGGAACGGTCGGGGACGGGAACGGCGGAAAAGCGTGGCGATTGTATCGGGAGCGCGGCGCCGGGCAGCGGGCTCATTCGCGGATCAGCTGCGGGGTTCCGAATCCAAGACCGGCGATGCGTCCGGCAAGTTCCGCCGCATCGGCCGGGCCCGGGGCCACGCGCAGGCGCCACAGGGTGCGGCCACCGGCCACGACATCGTCCAGCCGCGCGCCGGCGATGCCGGCGGCGAGCAGGCGATCCAGCGCGCGCCTGGCGTTGTCCTGGCTCGAGAAACTGGCGACCTGCAGCACCGGGCCGGTCGCCAGCGCAGCCTGGAACGGGGCGCTGGCGGGCGCCGGCAGCGGGGTCGGCAGCGCCTGGACCAGCTGGTCCATCGCGGTGGCTGGTGTCGCCGGTGCGGTGCTCGCCTGCTGCGGACGGGCCGGTGCGGGCGCGGTGGAACCACGGGCCGGGGCCCGCGCCACCGGGGCGGCATTCTCGCCCGGGACCAGCGCGCGGACTTCGACCCGTCCGGTGCCGCGGGCGACGATGCCCAGCCGCACCGCCGCGGCGTAGCTCAGGTCGACCACGCGACCCTCGTGGAACGGGCCGCGGTCGTTGACCCGCACCACCACCGACTCGCCGTTGTCCAGGTTGGTCACCCGGGCGAAGCTCGGCAGCGGCAGGGTCTTGTGCGCCGCGGTGAAGGCGTACATGTCGTACACCTCCTGGTTGGAGGTCAGGCGGCCGTGGAACTTGGCGCCGTAGTACGAGGCGGTGCCCTGCTCGGCGTAGCCGTGGGCGCGGTCGAGCACCCGGTACTGCTTGCCCAGCACCGTGTAGGGCGAGCGGTTGCCGACCGGCGAGCGCGGCTCGTCGGTGACCAGCGGCTCGGGGATGCAGGCCACGTTGGGCACGTAGTCGGGCGTGGTGTCGCGCACCCCCGGCTTGTACAGGCCGCCGGCGGTGTAGTTGCCGCGGGTGGAGGGATCCTCCTGCGCGCGCGCGTACGGCGAGCCTTCGGGGCAGTCGGCGGGCAGCGGCCTGGACTGGGCCGCCCTGCCGCCGGCGACGTGCTTGCCGGCGCTGCCGGGAGCGGCGGCCGGCGCCTTCTTCGGCGTGGTCCCGCAGGCTGTCAGTGCCAGCACGGACAGGACCGTCAGCCAGGGCAGCAGCCGACCCTTCATGCGGGGGGCAGCTCCTCGCCGGCGATCGCCTGCGACAGCTGGAACACCGCCATCGCGTACATCTTGGAGATGTTGTAGCGGGTGATCGCGTAGTAGTTCTGGAAGCCCAGCCAGTACTGCGGGCCGGACGCGCCGACCAGCGAGACCGGCGTGGCGGTGGCGCCGGCCGGGACCGGCTGCTGCGCCGTGTAGCCGCGCGCGGCCAGGTCGGCCAGGCTGTGGTTCGGGGTCCAGTCGACCGGATCGAACGGCTCGCGCCCGGCGGCCAGCGTGGCCGGCACCGCGACCGGGCCGCCGGCGACCCAGCCGCCCTTCTTCACGAAATAGTTGGCGACCGAGGCGAACACGTCGTCGAGGCTGCCGAACAGGTCGCGGCGGCCGTCGCCGTCGCCGTCGACCGCGAAGTCCCGGTAGCTGGACGGCATGAACTGGCCCATGCCCATCGCACCGGCATAGCTGCCCTTGAGCGCGACGATGTCGAGCTTCTCCTCGCGGCCCAGCGCGAACAGCTGGGCCAGCTCGTCGCGGAAGAACAGCTCGCGCCGCACTTCGCGCTCGAGCTTGTCCGGATCGCCGCTGCGCGGATAACGGAAGGCCAGCGTGTACAGCGCATCGAGCACCGAGTGGCGGCCGGTGTTGCCGCCGTAGCTGGTCTCCACGCCGATGATGGCCACGATCAGTTCGGCCGGCACGCCGGTCTGCGCCTGCACCTTGTCCAGCCTGGCCTTGTGCTGGGCCAGGAACGCGCGGCCGCCGTCGATGCGCGCCTGGCTGATGAACATCGGCCGGTATTCGTGCCACGGCTTGACCCGCTCGGCCGGGCGCGCCATCAGCGCGACCACCGAATCCAGGAACTGCGCCCTGCCCAGCGTCGCCTCGATCTCGGCGGCGGGAATGCCGTAGCGGGCCGAGGTCTCGCGCACGAAGTCGGCGCGGGCGATCTCGAACGGCACCGGGGTCAGGTCGACCGGCGCGGCGCTGGCCGGCGCGGCCTCCGGCACGGCTTCCGCCGGCACGGCCCCTGCCGGGGATGCGGGTTCACCGGGGGCATCGGCCGCCGTGGCGGCAGACGATGACGCGGGCGGAGAGACGAAGGCTTCCTTCGGAATACAGCCCGAAAGGCCCAGTGCGAGCAGACTGATCAGCGCGGGTTTCATCATGCGCGGAGAGGCTAGCATGTTGCTCCGGATGCCGGGACCCGCGATCAATACGCGGCATTCAGCCGATGTTCGCCGCATCGCCGCGATGCAGGCCGCGATCGGCGTCGATGCCGCACCGCGCGCGCGGTCGACACGACGCGCGCGCAGGCCGCCCGCTCAGGACACGTGCACCGGCCGGTAGCTGCGCACCGCCATCACCAGCCCCATGCCGGCCAGCAGCGACACCGCCGAGGTGCCGCCGTAGCTCAGCAGCGGCATCGGCACGCCGACCACCGGCAGCAGGCCGGAAATCATGCCGCCGTTGACCAGCACGTAGACGAAGAAGGCCAGCGCGAGCGAGCCGGCCAGCAGCCGCGAATACGTGTCGCGCGCCTCGACCGCGATCCACAGGCAGCGCCCGATCACGAACAGGTACAGCGCCAGCACCGTGGCCACGCCGACCCAGCCGAATTCCTCGCTGAGCACCGCGAACACGAAGTCGGTGGTCTGTTCGGGGATGAAGTTCAGGTGCGACTGGCTGCCCTCGCCCCAGCCCTTGCCGGTGAGGCCGCCCGAGCCGATCGCGATCTTGGACTGGATGATGTTCCAGCCGGTGCCGAGCGGATCGCGTTCGGGCTCCAGGAAGGTCAGGATGCGGTCCTTCTGGTACGGGCGCAGGAACCACAGCCAGGCCGCCGGCGCGGCCGCCGCGACGCCGCCGACCGCCACGCCCACCCACCACCACGGCAGGCCGGCCAGCAGCAGCGCGAACACGCCGCTGGCGCCGATCAGCACCGCGGTGCCGAAATCGGGCTGGATCATGATCAGCGCGGTCGGCACCGCGATCAGCACGCCGGTGGCCAGCACCGTGCCCAGGCGCGGCGGCAGCGGCCGGGTGTGCAGGTACCAGGCGACCATCATCGGCAGCGCGATCTTCAGCAGCTCGGAGGGCTGCAGGAAGAACACGCCCAGGTTCAGCCAGTGCCGCCCGTGCTTGCCGGTGCCGATCAGCAGCACCGCGACCAGCGGCAGCAACGCCAGCAGGTAGACCGCTGGCGACCAGGCGCGCAGGCGGATCACCGACACCCGTGACAGCGCCCACATCGCGGCCAGGCCGACCACGAAGCGCGCGCCCTGCGCCTTGAGCAGCGCCGGACCGCCGCTGGCGCCGCCGGCGCTGTACAGCACCGACAGGCCGATGCCCATCAGCGCGGCCATGGCCAGGCACAACGGCCAGTCCAGGGTGCGGGTCGCACGGCCGGCGATCTCGACCAGCCAGCGCAGGAAATCCCTCATGGCTCGTCTCCGCGTGCGGCAGGCGGCGGCGCGGGCGCTGCCGGCCCGGTACCGGCCGCGGCCTCCGGTCCGGGCGGCGCCTCGCCCTCGGCCGCTGGAGCAGCGTCCTGCGGCGGCGCGGTGGCCGGCGCCGACGCCCCGGGTGCGGCCGGACGATCGGGCGGGGCGGGCGACGGCGCGACGCTGATGCCGAGGGCGCGCGCCCAGCTGCCGAAGTTGTTGGCGGCGGGATTGCGGTCGCTGGCCACGGCCGGGGAGCGCTGCTGCGGTGCCGGCACCACGCCGTCCGCCGTGGCGCCAGCCGCGCCCTCGCCGCTGGCGGCAGCCGCCGGCACGCCAGGCGCCGGCACGCAGGTCGGGTCGCCGGCGACGCACACCGGCGCCGGCGCGGGGCCGTCGACCGGGTCCAGCCCCGCGGGCAGCTTGCCCAGCAGCCAGGCATCGAAGATCGCGCGTGCGATCGGTGCGGCGGTGCTGCCGCCGTAACCGCCGCCCTCGACCGCCACCGCGACCACGATCTGCGGATCCTCGGCCGGCGCATAGCCGACGAACAGCGCGCGGTGGCGCAGGTGCATCGGCAGGCTGCGCGGATCGACCGCGGCCGTGCCGCGGCGGCTGACCACCTGCGCGGTACCGGTCTTGCCCGCGATCCGGTACGGAATGCCCACGCTCATCGGACGCGCGGTGCCGCCCGGGCCGTGCACGGTCATGACCATGCCCTCGCGCACCACCTGCAGGTTGTCCGGACGCTCGCTGATCAGGCCGGGCGCCTGCTGCGGCAACGACGACCAGGGTGCGTCGAAGCGGTCGCGGCGCGCATCGACCAGATGCGGATGGCGCAGCCGGCCGTCGTCGGCCAGCGCGCCGATCGCGCGCACCATCTGCAGCGGCGTGACCTTCCAGTCGCCCTGCCCGATCGAGATGTTGACGGTGTCGCCCGGGTACCAGCGCTCGCGCCGGTTCTTCAGCTTCCAGGCCGGGCTGGGCAGGATGCCGCTGGTCTCGCCGGCCAGGTCGATGCCGCTGGGCTGGCCGAAGCCGTAGCGCACCAGGTGCTCCTCGACCCGGGCGATGCCCATGTCCAGGGCCAGCTGGTAGTAGTAGGTGTTGACCGAGTCGGCGATCGACTTGCGCGCATCGGTCCAGCCATGGCCGCCACGGTGCGAATCGCCCCAGCCGCGGCTGGTGCCGGGCAGGTAGAACATGCCGGTCGACAGGGTGCGGTCCTCGGGCCGGCGCACGCCGCTGTCCAGGCCGGCCAGCGCCAGCAGCGGCTTGAGCGTGGAGCCGGGCGCGACGCCCCCGAGCACGGCGCGGTTGAACTGCGGCCGCGAGGGGTTGTCCATCAGCGCGCGGTAGTCGGCGTGCGAGATGCCGTTGACGAACAGGTTGGCGTCGTAGGACGGCAGGCTGACCATCGCCAGGATCTCGCCGGTGCGCGGATCCATCGCCACCGCGGTGCCTTCCAGTTCGCCGAACGCGGCCACCGTGGCGCGCTGCAGTTCGGCATCCAGCGACAGCCGCAGATCGGCGCCGGACACCGCCGGCACCCGGCCGACCGTGCGCAGCGCGCGGCCCTGCACGTTGGTCTCGATCTGCTCGTAGCCGACCTTGCCGCGCAGCAGGGTTTCGTAGGAGCGCTCCACGCCGGTCTTGCCGATGTGGCTGAGCGCCGCGCCACCGTCGCCGAGCTGCTCCAGGTCCTTCTCGTCGATGCGCCCGACATAGCCGATCACGTGCGCGAACAGGTCGCCGTACGGATAGTGGCGGGTCAGGTAGGGCTCCAGTTCCACGCCCGGGAAACGCCAGCGATTGACCGCGAAGGCGGCCATTTCCTCGTCGCTCAGGCGCATCTTCAGGGTGATCGGGCGGAAGCTGCGCCCGGCCTTGCGCTCGTTGCGGAAGTGCTCGACCTCGTCCTCGGACAGGTGGATCACCTCGCCCAGGTCGGCCAGCAGCCGCTCCAGGTCGCCGGCCTTGTCGGGAGTCACGTCCAGCCGGAACGCCGGCAGGTTCTCGGCCAGCAGCCGGCCCTGGCGGTCGTAGATCATGCCGCGCGCGGGCACCACCGGCCGCGGGCGGATCCGGTTGGCTTCCGAGCGCGTGGCGTAATCGGCGTGGTCGACCACCTGCAGCTTGAAGTACCAGAGCGCCAGCCCGACCAGGGACACCGCCACGGCCAGGAAGCCCAGTGCCGCACGCCGCCGGAACTGGTCGGCCTCGGCATGCGGGTTCTTCAGTGGACGACGCGCGCTCATCGCGCCCGCCCGCCGTCAGCAGCGGAGGCGGGAGACGCCATGGAAGCGTGCGCAGGCAGGGCGGCCGCGATGCCGCGCGGATGCGTGTGCGGCGGCATCAGACGGGCGTCCTGCCGTGCGGCGCGGCGCCGGCGTCGCTGTGCCGGGCACGGCCATGCGTCGGACGCGTCCGCCAGCGCCAGCCACGGCATGGCGGATGCCCGGTGCATGCGCATGGCGACGGCCGGCTCCACTAGTCGCCGCGCCGGCCCAGGCGCAGCGCGTCGAGCAGCAGGAACAGCGGCGGCCACAGCAGCAGGCCCAGCAGCGGCGCCCACCAGTAGATCCACGGCAGGGCCGGCTGGCCGAGGACGAGGTGGATCGCGGCATCGACGATGCGATCGTTGAGCAGCAGCGCACCGACCGCCAGCGCCTGCTGCGACAGCGGGAAGAAGCGCAGCCGGGCGCGGAAGCGCTGCAGGATGAAGGTCATCATCACCAGCCGCAGCGCCTGTTCGCCGAGCAGGCCGGCGTAGGCGATGTCGGCGGCCAGGCCGATCGCGAAGGCCAGGCCGAGGCCGGCCCGGGTCGGGGTCTCGATCACCCAGTACGCCAGCACCAGCGCCAGCCAGTACGGGCGCAGCGGCGCCAGTGCCTCGGGCAGGGGCAGCAGGCCCAGCAACAGGGCCACGGCCAGGCTGGCCGGCAGCACCCAGCCGCCATCGCGCAGGCGGCTCATCGCGGCACCTCGGGGTCGGCCGGCGGCACCTCGTCCTGCGCCGGCGCGGGCTCACGCGTTGCCGGCGGCGTCACCGCAGGCGCTGGAGTGGCGGCGGCACGGGGCGCGCCCGGCGCCGGGGCGCGGGCGCCGGCGGGGGCCGACGCGGAGTCCGCCCGCGCCTGCCCGGCGGCCCCGGGGCCGCCCGCAGTTGGCGGCGTGGCGGCGGGCGCGGCCTGCTGCTCCGTCGCGTCCTCGTCCAGCGGCAGGCGCAGGGGCGCGCCGGCGCGCAGCAGCAACACGTCGCGGCCACGGTCCAGGTGCGCCGCCGGGCTGAGGTCGCCGATCAGGAAGGCCTGGCTCTCGTCCGGGCGCAGGGCCGAGATCGTGGCCACGGGGAAGCCGGCCGGAAAACGCCCGCCCAGGCCCGAGGTGACCAGCTGGTCGCCGACCTGCACGTCCCGGTTCAACGGCACGTCGCGCAGTTCCAGGCGGTCGCCGCGGCCGTAGGCGATCAGGCGCACGCCGTTGCGCGCCACCACCACCGGCACCGCATGGTCCGGATCGGTCAGCAGCAGCACGGTGGAATTGACCGGGGTGACGTCGATCACCTGGCCGAGCAGGCCGCCGGCATCGATCACCGCCTGGCCGCGGTGCACGCCCTGGCGGCTGCCGGCCGCCAGCACCAGGCGCTGCCGCGAGGGCACCAGATCGATGTCCAGGATCGGCGCCAGCTGCACGTCCAGGCCGCTGCGCTCGGCTTCGCCCAGCAGCGCCCGCAGCTGGGCGTTGTCGACCGCGGCGGTGCCGAACCGCGCCAGGCGCGCATTGGCCACCAGCAGTTCGTTGCGCAGTTCGCGGTTCTCGCGCAGCAGGTCGCCGCGTGCGGCCAGGCCGTCCTCCATCGCGTTGCCCAGGCGCCCGGGCAGGCCGGCCAGCGACCAGATCGGCTGCACCAGCACGCTGGCGCGGGCGCGCAGTTCGGTCATCCAGCCGCCACGATGGTCGAGCGCAAGCAGCACCACCGCCAGCGCCAGGTACGCCAGCAGGCGGAGGGTGCCGGGGGTGTCACCGGGACGGGCGGCGCTGGAAGGACCGGCGTAGGACGACACAGGCGCGAATCGGACCGGGGGCAGGCCGCGCGATGCGCGGCGGGAAGGGCAGTATGGCGTCCGCAGGCCGGGCCGGCGAGCGCCGCCCGGTCACGCGCGGGCTCAATCCGGCGCGAAGAACTCGTTGCCGTGCATGTCGACCAGCTCCAGCGCACGGCCGCCGCCGCGCGCCACGCAGGTCAGCGGATCGTCGGCGACCTGCACGTGCAGCCCGGTTTCCTCGGAGATCAGCTTGTCCAGGTCGCGCAGCAGGGCGCCGCCGCCGGTCAGCACGATGCCGCGCTCGGCCACGTCGGCGCACAGCTCCGGCGGGGTCTGCTCCAGGGCCAGCTTGACCGCCGAGACGATGCCGGCCAGCGGCTCGTGCAGCGCCTCCAGGACCTCGTTGGAGTTGATCTTGATCATCTTCGGCACGCCCTCGGCGAGGTTGCGGCCGGAGATCTCCAGCTCCTGCACCTCGGACTGCGGGTAGGCGCAGCCGAGCTGGACCTTGATCCGCTCGGCGGTGGCCTCGCCGATCAGCATGCCGTGGTTGCGGCGCACGTAGTTGGTGATCGACTCGTCGAAGCGGTCGCCGCCGATCCGGACCGAAGCCGAATAGACGATGCCGTTGAGCGAGATCACCGCGACCTCGGTGGTGCCGCCGCCGATGTCGATGACCATCGAGCCGCGCGCCTCGGACACCGGCATGCCGGCACCGATCGCCGCGGCCATCGGCTCCTCGATCAGGTAGACGTCGCGGGCGCCGGCCTCTTCGGCCGACTCCTTGATCGCGCGGCGCTCGACCTGGGTCGAACCGGCCGGCACGCAGACCAGCACGCGCGGGCTCGGGCGCAGCACGCGCGACTTGTGCACCTTCTTGATGAAGTGCTTGAGCATCGCCTCGGTGTAGGTGAAGTCGGCGATGACGCCGTCCTTCATCGGGCGGATGGTGGTGATGTTGCCCGGAGTCCGGCCGAGCATCTGCTTGGCCTCGGCGCCGACCGCGGCGACCGACCGGGTGCCGCCGATCGCGCGGTCCTGGCGCACCGCGACCACCGACGGCTCGTTCAGCACGATGCCCTGGCCACGCACGTAGATCAGGGTGTTGGCCGTGCCCAGGTCGATGGACAGGTCGTTGGAGAACATGCCGCGCAGCTTCTTGAACATCGGGGGAGGCGATCCTGGGAGATGGAGCAGGCAGACGCCGTCGCCGGAGGGCGGACTGGCGAAAAAATGGACAACGGGCGAGGTCGGCTAGCCTAGCAACGCCACTGGGCCCGGGCAAGAAAAAAACCGTTGTAAATCCCGGTTTTCATGTATCGGGCGGGGCCGGTTCAGGCGCGGCGGCGGCGCGGCGGGCTGGTCGTGCGCAGACGCAGCCGTTACCCTTTGCGCCGCGGCATGCGGCCGCAGCGCCCCGTTCCCCTCGTCCGCTGCCGGCCCTGCCGGCATCTCAAGGCTTCGCCGATGTCGACCCTGATCTGTGGTTCCCTCGCCTACGACACCATCATGGTGTTCCCGGACCAGTTCAAGAACCACATCCTGCCGGACAAGGTCCACATCCTGAACGTGTCGTTCCTGGTGCCGCGGATGCGCCGCGAATTCGGCGGCTGCGCCGGCAACATCGCCTACAACCTGCACCTGCTGGGCGGCTCGCCGATCCCGATGGGCACGGTCGGCCAGGATTTCGGTCCTTACCGCGAGCACTTCGAGTCGCTGGGCATCGACCTGTCGCGGGTCAAGGTGATCGACGAGCTGTTCACCCCGCAGGCGTTCATCACCACCGACCACGACAACAACCAGATCACCGCCTTCCATCCGGGCGCGATGATGCGCTCGTACGAGAACCACGTGAAGGACGTGCCGGGCGTGACCCTGGGCCTGGTCGGCCCGGACGGGCGCGAGGGCATGATCCAGAACGCGCTCGAATTCAAGCAGATGGGCGTGCCGTTCATATTCGATCCGGGCCAGGCGATGCCGCTGTTCAACGGCCAGGAACTGCGCGACTTCATCGAGCAGGCCGACTACGTGGTGGTCAACGACTACGAGTCCAACCTGCTGCAGGAGCGCACCGGCTGGAGCGAGAAGGACATCGTCTCGCGCGTGCAGGCCTACATCACCACGCAGGGCCCGAAGGGCGCGCTGGTGCACACGCCGGAGAAGACCTACGACATCCCGCCGGCGCACGAGCGCCGCGTGGTCGACCCGACCGGCTGCGGCGATGCGTTCCGCGCCGGCCTGATCCTCGGCATCCAGAAGGGCTACGACTGGCTGACGATCGGGCGGATGGGGAATCTGATGGGCGCGCTGAAGGTCGAGCACCCGGGCACCCAGAACCAGCGCTTCGACTTCGACGAGTTCAACGACCAGTTCAAGCAGCAGTTCGGCTACGCACTGAGCTGAAGGCGCTTCAGGCGCCCTCGCCGGCCGGCCGCGCGAGGCGGCGGCGGCCGTGCGGCCGTGCCTGTGCGGCGCGGGCACGCCACCACCGGGCACTCAATGCCCGGGACCGTCCTGCGCTTGTCGACCCGCCGGCGGAGCTTCCGCCGCGATCCGTTCCAGCCAGGCCGGCAGGTCGCGCCGGCGCACGCCGGCGTTGCGGGCCTGCGCCAGCTGCCCGAGCATCCAGTCGCGACGCGCCGGATCGTCGCCGGCCAGCGACAGGGCCAGGTCGCGGTCCATCCAGCGCCGGATCAGGACGTACAGCAGGACGTGCAGGGCCAGCGCCGGCACGGTGACGGCGGCCACGATCAGCAGGTCGCCGTTCATGCCGGGCCCTGTGCCGATGCATGGCCGAGCGCGGCGGCGACCCGGTCCCGCTCCAGGCTGGTGACGAAACGCAGCGCGCCCGAGGCCAGCAGCGTCGGCGCCACGCTGCGCAGGTCGGTGCCCCAGCCGGCGGCATCGGCATGCTCGCCCGCCTCGATGCCGACCCAGCCGTCGCGGCCGGAGGCCTTGGCCGCGTACAGCGCGATGTCGGCCACGTCGACCACCTTCGGCCAGTCCAGCGCCTCGGGCTGCGCCGGCACGAACGGCAGGCTGGCGAAGCCGATCGAGCAGGTCTTGACCAGGTGCTGGCCGTCGGCCAGCGCGAACGGGGTCTCGGCGAAGCAGCGGCGGATGTGCTCGGCGACCACGCCGGCGGTCGCGCGGCGGGTGCCGCGCGCCACGACCAGGAATTCCTCGCCGCCCCAGCGCACCAGGTAGTCCGAGCTGCGCAGCACCGCGCGCAACCGCTCGTGCACCTGGACCAGGATCTCGTCGCCGGCGGCGTGGCCCTGTTCGTCGTTGACCCGCTTGAAATGGTCGATGTCGACCAGGAACAGGACCAGGTCCATGTCCTCCGGCGGCGGCTGCCCGTGCACGGCCGCGCGGCTGTAGCCGCGCACGCTGAGGGCGAGGTCGGCATCGAGCTGCTGGCGCAGGAAGCGCCGGTTGCGCATGCCGGTCAGCGGGTCGGTCAGGCTGGCCTGCTCCAGCCCGGCGCGGGTCAGTTCCAGCTCCCGGGTCCGCTCCTCGACCCGCTGTTCCAGCACCTGCGCCTGCCAGCGCAGCTGCCGGGTATGGCGGCGGTAGAGCATGGCGAACGCCAGCAGGACCAGCAGCGCCGCCATGATCCGGAACCACCAGGTGCCCCACCACGGCGGCAGCACGATGATCTCCAGCGTCGTGCCGGTGTTGTTCCACACCCCGTCCTTGTTCGAGGCGCGCACATGGAAGGTGTACCGGCCCGGATCGAGGTTGGTGTAGGTGGCGAACCGCTGGTCGGCATCGGTCCGGACCCAGTCGCGGTCGAAGCCCTGCAGCTGGTAGGCGTACTGGTTGCGCGCCGGGTCGGCGTAATGCAGCGCCGCGAACTCGATCGTGAACACCGACAGGTCGTGGCCGATCCGCAGCGTGCGGGTGGCCGGCCACGGCGCATCGAGCGCCAGCCCGGCCGGCATCGCTTCGCTGATCGAGCGGTTGAACACGCGGAAGTCGGTGATCGCCACCTGCGGCGCGACCGGATTGTCGCGGATGCCGGCCGGGCCGATCGCGGTCAGGCCGTTGACCCCGCCGAAGTACAGGGTGCCGTCGTGCCCGCGCAGGCTGGAGCCGACGAAGTAGCTGCCGCCGGGCAGGCCGTCGCCGGTGCCGAAGTTGCGCACGCTCCAGTTGCGCGGATCGAAGCGCGACAGGCCGGCGGTGGTGCTGATCCAGAGGCGGCCGTCCCCGTCTTCCTGGATCGCGCCGATCGAATCGGCGGCCAGGCCGTCGCGGGCGCTGAAACCGCGGAAGCGCGCCTGCCCGGTCGAGGTCGGTTCGAACCGGTTGATGCCGACCGCGGTGCCGACCCACAGCGTGCCGTGGCGATCCTCGTACAGCGCCTGCACGCGGTTGCTGCTGAGGCTGGCCGGGTCGGAGGGGTCGTGGCGGTGGTGGGTGAAACGCCCGGTGTCCGGATCCAGCATGTCCAGGCCGCCATCGACCGCGGCCACCCACAGCCGGCCGCGGCTGTCCTGCAGCATGTTGACCACGAAGTCGACCGCCAGCGAGTCCGGATCGGCCGGGTCGTGCCGGTAGGCGGTGAGCGCGCCGTCGGCCAGCGCCATCCGGTACAGGCCGCCGCGGCTGCAGATCCACAGGTGGTCGGGATCGCCCGGCCGGCGGTACAGGCAGTAGATCAACGGCGCGGTGTTCCCGCCGTTCTGCAGCGGATGGGCGGTGTAGCGGCCGCTGGCCAGGTCGATCCGGCCCAGTTCGCGGTCGCTGGAAACCCACAGCCCGCCGGCGCCGTCTTCGGTGGACACCATGGTGGCGTCCACCGGCAGGCTGGCCGGATCGCCCGGTACGTGGCGATAGACCCGCACCTGGCGCGCGGCCAGGTCGAGCCGGTTCACGCCGCCGCCGCGGGTGGTCAGCCACAGCACGTCCGGGCCACCGCTGCTGATGCCGTAGACCTTGCCATCGCTCAGCCGCATCGGTCCGCTGCCGTACTGGCTGTAGAACTCGAAGCCGCCGCTGTCCAGGTCGACGCGGCTCACGCCCCGGCTCCAGGTGCCGGCCCAGAGCGTGCCGCCGCTGTCCTGGAACAGCGACAGCACGTAGCGGTCGGCGATGCTGAAGCGGTCGCCCTGGTCGGGCACGTAGTCGACGAACGCCTCGCTGCCCGGAGCCAGGCGCAGCAGCCCGTACTGCTGGGTGGCCACCCAGAGGGTGCCGCCGCGATCGATCAGCAGGGCGCTGATGGCGGTGTTGTCGGGGGTGCCCGCGGGCAGGGGCAGCGGCACCAGGCCGTCGGCCTGCGGGCGCAGCCGGTACAGGCCGGTCTGGGTGCCGACCCACAGGCTGCCCTCGGCATCGACCGCCAGCGCGCCCGCGTCGTAGCGCATCGCCACCACCGGCCGGTCGTTGGTGGCCAGCGACAGGTGCTCGAAAGCGCTGGCCCCGGCCGGCAGCCGGTCCACGCCCTTGGGCGTGCGCACCCACAGGGTGCCGGCCCGGTCGATCGCCAGCGCGCCGACCGTGTTGCTGGACAGTCCGCCGTTCTCGCCCTGGCGGTGGATGGCCAGCACCCGGCGGCTGGCGATGTCGAGCCGGAGCAGGCCATGCGGCGTGCTCAGCCACAGCCCGCCGCCGGCATCGGGCAGCATCGCGTGCACGCCCCGCCCCGCTTCGGGCAGGCCGTCGAGCGGCACGTGCTCGAAGCAGCCCTGCTGCGGGTCGAAGCGGTCCAGGCCGTTGCGGGTGCCGACCCACAGCACGCCGTCGCGGTCGAGCAGCAGCGACTGCACCCAGTTGTCGGTGATGCTGCAGGCGTCGTCGCGATCGTGCCGGTAGACGGTGAAGCGGTAGCCGTCGAAGCGGGCCAGGCCGGCCTGGGTGCCGAACCACATGAAACCCTGCGCATCCTGGGCCTGCGCGATGACCGATTCCTGCGGCAGGCCATCGTCGATGTCGAGCTGGGCGAAGCGCAGCGCGCGCGAAGGCTCGGCGCCGGCGACGGTGGCCGCCAGCAGCAGGCAGGCGACGAGCAGGCCGCGCCATCCGGCACGCCCGATCCGCCCCGCCCTGGTTCCGATCCTGCCCCTGTCCAGCATCGATCCTGCCGTCATGCCTGTTGTCGGCCCGGGTGGCCCGCGCACAGCGCGGGCGCACAGTGCGCCGTTTCGTCTCTAGCGGCTGGCGCGGGCCGCCCTGAACCCCGGGCGTGCCGATCGCCGCGCCGCCTGCCTCACTCCCAGCCCGGCATCTGGCTGCGGTCCAGGCCGCCGACCTCGAACTCGGCGGTGCGCGTGCCGACGCCCTTCACGGGAAAGGCGATGCGCAGCGTGCCGGCCCCGTCGAGGCGCTTGAACAGGCCGTTGTGGTCTTCGATGAACATCGCGATGGCTTCGTCGGTGCGCGGGCGCCAGGCCGACATCGCGCGCGCGGCCTGGTCGACGTGCACCTGCAGCCGGCAGCCGCCGTAGCAGTCGAAATCGCCGTTCTCGAGCACCAGGTAGGCGCTGCGCTTCCATTCGGGATGGTCGCGGAACACCAGCTGCACGGTGCGTGCGGCGCCGGCACCGGTGTCGACCGGCTCGCGGCTGAAGATGGAGGCCGAGCGCTGCTCGCCCTTGCCTGCGGCGACGCGGGCGTAGTTCCACAGCGCGGCCAGCCGGCGCTGTTCGCGCGCGGCATCGGCCTTGGCCTGGATGTCCGGCAGCGCCGGCTCGACCGCCTCGGCGGCCGGGGTGTCCGGGTACTGCGCCAGCAGCGCAGCGCCGTGCACGCGGGCCAGCTCCCAGTTGCCGGACTGCACCGCACCGTCGAACTCGCGCTGCAGCTGGGCGGCGGCCTGTTCGCGCGCCTGCGCTTCGGCCGCGGCCTGGGCCTGCCGCTGCGCCTCGCGGTCGGTGCAGGCCGCGAGCGCCAGCACCAGCAGCGAGGCGGCCATCGTGGGTCGGATCTTCATCGCGCGCTCCTGGTTCCGGCATCGGGAGGCCGGCCGCCAGGCGGCCGGCGGGTGCGTTTACCGCGCGGCCTTGTCCAGCAGCGCCTCGACCGAGCCGGTCGTGATCGGGTGGTAGCCCGGACGCGCCCTGGCGAAGGCTTCGCGCGCGAACGCCAGGCCTTCGGGGGTCTTCGCCAGTTCCACGTAGATCGGCAGGATCAGCTTGCGCCGGCCGACCCGCTCGATGAAGGCGCCGGCCTCCGGCCAGGCCTGCGTGTAGCCGCTGCGGATCGCCAGCGGATACCAGCGCATCGCGATCTCGCCATTGGCGGTGCCGGTGAAGCGGTAGGCCGCGTCCAGCTGCGCCAGCTGTTCCGGCTTCAGGGTCTGGCCCATGCCGTCGATGAAGTGCACCCACTGCTGGGTGCTCCACTCGCCGGTGATGTCGGCGCTCGGCAGCGCCGCGCTGCCGCGCCAGGCGATGCGCGCGGTGTCCACGATCGCGAAGCCGCGCGACTGCGCCTTCTGCGCGAACGACGGGATGCCGGGCTGGTGCAGCCAGGCGTCGAGCTCGGCGTCGCTGACCGCGTTCGGATTCTTCGCCAGCAGGTGCGTGCGCAGGTAGGCGACGAACTGGTCGGTGGTCGCGCTCTGGAAGGCGTGGTCGTCGAACCAGCCGCGCAGGAACGGGTCGAACACCTCACGGCCGAAGCGCTGCTCCAGGAACTGCAGGAACCAGGCGCCCTTGTTGTACGGCACGCCGCTCAGCGCATCGTCCGGATCCTGTTCGCCCAGCGGCCCAAGCGCCAGCAGCTGCGCGCCCTCGGCGGTGTCCTTGAGCTCGGCGGCCAGGTCGGCCTGGTCGATCTGGCGCTCCATCTCGGCGGCTTCGTGGCCGTAGACGGCCTCGGTGATGCGCGCCTGCACGTAGGTGGTGAAGCCCTCGTTGAGCCAGATGTCCTTCCAGCTGGCGTTGGTCACCAGGTTGCCCGACCAGCTGTGCGCCAGCTCATGGGCGATCAGCGACACCAGCGACTTGTCGCCGACGATCACGGTCGGGGTGACGAAGGTCAGGCGCGGGTTCTCCATGCCGCCGAACGGGAACGACGGCGGCAGCACCAGCATGTCGTAGCGCTCCCAGCGGTAGGGGCCGTACAGCTGCTCGGTGGTGGCGATCATCTTCTCGGTGTCGGCGAACTCGTCGACCGCGCGGTCGATCATCGCCGGCTCGGCCCAGACGCCGCTGCGCGGCGAGACCGGCTTGAACACCAGGTCGCCGGCGGCGATCGCCAGCAGGTAGGACGGGATCGCCTGCGGCATGCGGAACGCGTAGTCGCCATCGCGCGGCGCGGCCGGGTCGTTGTCGGCGCTCATCAGCACCATCACGTCCGGGCGCGAGGTCACGTGCGCGCTGTAGGTGAAGCGCACGCCCGGGGTGTCCTGCAGCGGCACCCAGCTGCGCGCGTGGATCGCCTGCGACTGGCTGAACATGAAGGGCAGCTGCTTGCCCTCGGTCATCGACGGCTCCAGCCACTGCAGGCCCGAGGCCGCCGGCGACGTGGTGTAGGTCACGCGGACCTTCGCGTCGCGCCGGGGCACCTGCACGGTCAGCTTGCTGCCGAACACCGCATCGGCGTCGGCCAGCACGTAGTCCAGCGGCACCCAGCCACCGTCACGCTCGGCCTCGACCCTGGCGATGCTCAGGTCGCGCGTATCCAGGACCAGCTCGCCCGCCTGGGCGTCCACCCACTCCAGCGCGTAGGTCGCGCTGCCGGCCAGCTGCTTGGCATCGAAATCCAGCTTCAGGTCCAGCGCCAGGTCGGCGATGCGGACCTTGTCGGGCTGGGCATAGGAACTCTCGTCATGGCGCCGGGCATCGGCCGTGGCGGCCGGCGCCGGGGCGGCGGGCGCATCGGTGGAGGCCGGGGCGACCGGGGTGGCGTCTTCGCCGGAACAACCGCTGGTGGTGGCGATCATCGCAAGGGACAGCAACAGGAAGGGGGCACGCATGCTCGGTTCTGCACGACGGGAAGCAGGGAAGCGCGCAGTGTAACCCGCGCTCCCGGCACGGCCGTCTACGCCATTGGGCGTGTCCGGACCGGCCTGGGGGCCTTCACGCGCGGGCCGCCAGGCGCCGTGGCCGCGGTCCGCGGAGGACAGCCCCTCCGCAGCAGCCCACGCGCACCGGTGCCGGCGGACGACCCGATGCGCGTGGGACGGTCGCGGGAACGGCCGCGTCGCCGGCCGGCGGCATGGGCGCACCGGGCCAGGTCCGTCTCGACGAAGGGGGCATCCGCCCCAGGCGGCCATTCCGACCTGCGCCGCAGCGGAAGGACGACCACGCGCCTGTCAGGTGGACGATGCCGCGTAGCGCGCGGAGGGCCGCCACGGGCGACTGGCGGTGGCGGCGATCGCGACCACCGGCGCAACGGCGACGGACGCCGTCGTGGCTGCCGCAGCGGCGGTGGCCAGTGCGGGCGCAGGCAGCGGAATTCCGCCGCTCAGTCCACCCCGCACCGGCAGGGCGGCGACGCCCTGCTCAGATCGCGTAGCCGGTATGCACGGCGACGATGCCGGCACTGAGGTTGATGTAGCTGCAGCGCGACAGCCCGGCGTTCTCCATCATCGCCAGCAGCGCCTCCTGGCGCGGATGCTTGCGGATGCTTTCGGCCAGGTACTGGTAGCTGTCGGCGTCGCCGGCGAACAGGCGGCCCAGCTTCGGCAGGATCTTGAACGAGTGGAAGTCGTAGACCGGGCGGAACCACTCGGGGGTGACTTCGGAGAACTCCAGCACCCGCGCCTGGCCGCCGACCTTGAGCACGCGGCGGATCTCGCGCAGCGCGGCGTCCTTGTCGGTGACGTTGCGCAGGCCGAAGGCCATGGTCACCAGGTCGAAGCTGGCATCCGGGAACGGCAGCTTCTCGGCGTTGCACTGCACGTAGTCCAGGCCCGCGACCAGGCCGCGGTCGGTCAGGCGGTCGCGGCCGACCGAGAGCATGCCGGCGTTGATGTCGCCCAGCACGATCTGGCCGTCGGCGCCCACGCGCGACTTCAGCAGCGCGGCGATGTCGCCGGTGCCGCCGGCCAGGTCGAGCACGCGGTCGCCCGGCTTCACCTGGCAGGTGGCGGTGTAATAGCGCTTCCACACCCGGTGGATGCCCAGGCTCATCAGGTCGTTCATCAGGTCGTAGTTGCGTGCGACCGAGGTGAACACCTGCCCGACCAGCTTCTGCTTGTCGCCCGTGGGGACGTCGCGGAAACCGAAGTGGGTGGTGCCTTCTTGCTTGTCGGGGGATGCGCTCATGGCCGCGATTATCGCACCGTCGCGGCCGCCTGCGGCATCGCATGCGGGAGCGGCGCGCGCCGCCACGCGCGCGTCACCCTCGCCGCGCACCGCAGCGCGGTATCCCGCACCCGCGCCGGCTCTTAAGATGGCGGCCGATGAACACCGCCATCCCTCCCGCGCTGGACTGGCGCACGCTGCGCCTGGACCAGTTCGACCCGGCCCTGCTGTACGCGATGCTGAAGCTGCGCACCGACGTGTTCGTGGTCGAGCAGGCCTGCGCCTACCCCGAACTGGACGGCAAGGACACCGACCCGCGTGTGCTGCACCTGCTCGGCGTGGCCGACGACGGCGGCATCGCCGCCTGCCTGCGGATCCTGCCGCCGGGCAGGGGCTACGACACGCCGGGCATCGGCCGGGTGGTGATCGCCCCGGCATTCCGCGGCCAGGGGCTGGCCGATGTGCTGATGCGCCGGGGCGTCGAACGCGCGGAACAGGCCTGGCCCGGCCACGCGCTGCGCCTGGGCGCGCAGGCGCATCTGCAGGCCTGGTACGGGAAACACGGCTTCACGCCCGTCTCGGAGGTCTACCTCGAGGACGGCATTCCCCACATCGACATGCAGCGCGATCCAGCGCCAGAGACCACGAGGACCACGCGATGACCGCCACCCCCGACTACCGCGCCATGCTCGCCGTCGCCATCGAAGAGGCCCGCACCGGCCTGGCCGAAGGCGGCATCCCGATCGGCGCCGCGCTGTTCTCCCGCGACGGCACCCTGCTCGGCCGCGGCCACAACCGCCGCGTGCAGGAAGGCGATCCGTCCGTGCACGGCGAGACCGATGCCTTCCGCAAGGCCGGCCGCCAGCGTTCCTACCGCGACACCATCATGGTCACCACGCTGTCGCCGTGCTGGTACTGCAGCGGCCTGGTCCGCCAGTTCGGCATCGGCACCGTGGTGATGGGCGAATCGGCCAACTTCCAGGGCGGCCACGACTGGCTGCGCGAGCACGGCGTCGAGGTCGTCGACCTGGCCGACCAGGAGTGCATCACCCTGCTCGGCGACTACATCGCGGCCAACCCGCATGTCTGGCACGAGGACATCGGCGAGGACTGAACGCCGCGCGCACCGGCCGCGGACGCCGCGGGCATCCGCGGCGATGCACGTCCCGTACGCGGCGTCATTGGCGGGTGAGGTCGCCGTGCTCCGCGCCTTGCTGATCGATGCAGGTGCGACGGGCCTGTCGGGCGATGACACCCTGCAGCGCGCGCGGCGTCGGCGTGATCCCCCGACAGGCATGGACGTCGCGGCCCACGGCGACACCGCGCCCCATCACGCGACCGGCGCTGGTCATTTTCTCGCCACACCGCTTGACAGCCCCGCCCCGCAAGGCCGCCACGCGGTTATCCACACCCTTGCCCGGATGTCATCCACACCCGGTGTGGACAACGTCGGTCGGGAGCATGGACACGGCCGGCCGCATCCACGCATGCGCGACCGAGGCCGAGGCCGCGCTCGGTCGAGTAAAGAGCCGGATCGACCGTCCGACGGCGTTGCCCGGCACCGCGCGCTGCTGTTCTGATCGCCGGCTGCTGTGTGGAACAACGGCACCGTCCGCGCTCAAGCCAGCATGAACCAGCACGCGCCGCTGCCGTGCCCCGCACCCGCCGGCGGCGTTACCCTGCCGGCATGACGCACCCGATTTCGCTGTGCCTGGCCTTCCTGCTCGTGGTGGCGGCGCCCGCCGGACCCGCGATCGCCGCCGAGCGGACCTGGCAGCTCGACGGCGCCGAACTGCTGGCCGCGCTGCGCGGCGAGGGCTGGGCCGGCGGCTCCGCTGGTCCGGTCGACCGTGCCGGTGCCAGCGGACGCGCCGCCGCCTACGTGGCGGCGGTGGCCGACCTGCAGGCCGGACACGGCTGGTGCGGCCAGGGCCGGATCCTGCCGCATGAACTGGTGGACCGCGTGCACACGCACCTGCAGGCGCTGCCGACGGAGCGGCTGCGCGGCAATGCGGCGCCACTGGTCGCCGAGGCGCTGCGCGGCGTCGCGCCGTGCCCGGCCGCCGCCGCCTCGGACTGAGCGACGCCACACGCCCCGCATCGCCCCGATGGCGCGTCGCGCAACTGTCATCAAGCCTGCGTAGCCTCGCCGGCCGATGTCATCCACTCGCCCGCCAGACGCGATGCTCGACGCCGCATTCGCTCCCGGCGGTCTTTACGCCGTGTACCAGCCGGTGGTGCGGCTGGAAGACAACCGCGTGGTCGCCCACGAAGGGCTGATGCGGATGAGCGGTTCGTCGCGCTCGCCGCTGGACCTGCTCGATGCCGCACGTGCGCGTGGCCGCCTGGCGGCGCTGGAGATCCTGGCCGCGCGCACGGTGGCCGGCGGATTCGACTTCGCGCGCGGCGGGCGCCTGCTGGTCAACCTCAGCGCGCACGCGATCCTGCAGGAGGCGCTGCGCCCGCAGCAGCTGATCGAGACGCTGCAATCGGCCGGCTACGACCTGGGCCGCTTCGTGATCGAGATCGCCGAGCGCGACATCGTCGAGGACGACGGGCGCCTGGCCGACACGCTCGGCTACCTGCGCGCGGCCGGCGTGCGCATCGCCCTGGACGACTTCGGCAACGGCCATTCCAACTTCCGGCTCTGGCACGAACTGGCGCCGGAGTACGTCAAGATCGACCGTTACCTGGTCCACGACATCGCCGCCAGCGCCGGCCGCCTGGCGATCGTGCGTGCGCTGGTCCAGGTGGCCGACAGCCTGGGCGCCGACCTGGTCGCCGAGGGCATCGAGCGGCTCGAGGACCTGGCCATCGTGCGCGACCTCGGGATCCGCTTCGCCCAGGGCTACCTGCTCGGTCGTCCCGCGCCGCACGTGGTCGAAGGCGTGCCCGACAGCGTGACCAGCGCGCAGCAGGCGATGCGCCCGGTCTGGCCGCGCAGCGACCGCCCGTCCGGGTTCCGCCGCATGAGCGCGCGGCACCTGCTGCTGGAGGCGCCGTCGCTGAGCGAGGAAGCGACCAACTTCGATGCCGAATCGCTGTTCCGCACCCATCCGCAGCTGCATGCGCTGCCGGTGGTGGACCGCCAGTCGCAGCCGCTGGGCCTGCTCAACCGGCGCGTGTTCAACGAGCGCATGGCGGTGCCGTTCGCGCGCGAACTGCTCGGCCGCAAGCCCTGCACCCAGTTGATGCATGCCGCGCCGATCGTCTGCGATGTGGAGCAGAGCGTGGATGCGATGTCGGAGATCCTGCTCGGCGAGGACCAGCGCTACCTGTCGGACGGCTTCATCATCACCAGCGGCGGGCGCTATCTCGGCGTGGGCACCGGCGAAGCGCTGGTGCGGCGCGTCACCGAGCTGCGGATCGAAGCGGCGCGCTACGCCAATCCGCTGACCATGCTGCCGGGCAACATCCCGATCGCCGAGCACATCGCGCGCCTGGTCGAGGGCGGCCAGCCGTTCGTCGCGGCCTACTGCGACCTCGACAACTTCAAGCCCTACAACGACCAGTACGGCTACTTCCGCGGCGACGGCATGATCCGGCTGGTCGCCTCGACCCTGCTCAAGCACGTCGACCCGGCCTGGGATTTCGTCGGCCATGTCGGCGGCGACGACTTCGTGGTGCTGCTGCAGAGCGCGGACTGGGAGCGCCGCTGCCAGGCGATCGTCGCCGAATTCAATGCATCGGCGCGTGGCCTGTTCGATGCCGGCGACCTCGCCCGCGGCGTGCTCGAGGGCGAGGACCGCGCCGGCCGCTACGCGACCTTCCCGCTGACCACCCTGACCATCGGCGTGGTCGAGATCGCACCGGGCGAGGACGTCGGCGCCGAGGAGATCGCCTCGCGCGCGGCCGCGGCCAAGCGCCACGCCAAGCGCCACCGCCTGGGCGTGCACGTGGCGCGCGACGCACCGGCGCTCACCGCCTGAGCACCGCGCCGGCCGCTCAGTCCCCGAAGCGCAGCGTGGCGAAGGACTCGACCAGATAATCGACGAACGAGCCGATCCGCGACGACAGCGCGGTGTTGCGGTAGTAGACCGCGTTGATCGGCTGGCGCACGTCCAGGGTCTGCTTCGGGAACAGCGCCACCAGGCGGCCTTCGCGGCGGTCCTGCCAGGTCAGGAAGTCGGACAGGCAGACGATGCCCTGCCCGGCCACCGCGAGCTGGCGCAGGGTCTCGCCGCTGGACGAGCGCAGCTGCGGCGTCACGTGCAGCGGCACGTCGTCGCGGTCGCGCAGCGGCCAGTGGTTCAGCGTGTCGGGACGGTTGAAGCCCAGCAGCGTGTGCCGGGCCAGGTCGGCGACGCTGCGCGGACGCCCGTGCGCCTCCAGATAGGCCGGGCTGGCGAGCACGCGCAGCCGGGTGCTGCCGACCGGGCGCGCATGCAGGGTGGAATCGGACAGCCGCCCGATCCGGATCGCCACGTCGGTGCGGTGCTCGAGCAGGTCGGTGTAGCCCTCGTTGCTGTCCAGCTCCAGCTCCACCTGCGGATGGCGCGCCCGGTAGCCGGCCACCAGCGGCACGATCACGTGCAGCATGAACGGGCTGGACGCATCCACGCGCAGGCGCCCGGCCGGATGCTGGCGGCGCGCGGCCAGCTGTTCCTCGGCATCCTCGACCGCGGCCAGGATCTCGCGCGCCCGCTGCAGGAAGGTCGCGCCTTCCTCGGTCAGCTCGATCCGGCGCGTGGTCCGGCGCAGCAGCGTGGTCTGCAGCTTCCGCTCCAGCCGGGCCAGGCTGCGGCTGGTCGCCGACACCGCCTGTCCGAGCAGCTCGGCCGCACGCGACAGCGAGCCGGCATCGACCACCGCCACGAAGGCCTGCAGCTCGTCCAGGGTGGTTTTCATTCTTGTCCGATGGGCAAAAGTCTTTGGCTGGAATGCATCTGTTTCGGCAAGGATGCCACGCCCAGACTGCGCGTCCCACCCCGTGGACCGCCCGCATGCATCCCGCCCTGTTCGCGCTGACCATCAGCGCCTTCGCCATCGGCACGACCGAGTTCGTGATCGTCGGCCTGATCCCCACCATCGCCGACGACCTCGGCGTCGGCCTGCCCTCGGCCGGCCTGCTGGTCAGCCTGTACGCGCTGGGCGTGGCGATCGGCGCGCCGCTGCTGACCGCCCTGACCGGGCGGGTGCCGCGCAGGCGCCTGCTGCTGGCGCTGATGGCGCTGTTCACGCTCGGCAACCTGGTCGCCTGGCAGGCGCCGGGCTATGGCTCGCTGGTGGCCGCGCGCGTGCTCACCGGCCTGGCCCACGGCGTGTTCTTCTCGATCGGCTCGATCATCGCCACCAGCCTGGTGCCGAAGGACAAGGCCGCCGGTGCGATCGCGATCATGTTCACCGGACTGACCGTGGCCCTGGTCACCGGCGTGCCGCTGGGCACCTTCATCGGCCAGCATTTCGGCTGGCGCGCGACCTTCCTGGCGGTATCGGGCCTGGGCGTGCTGGCCTTCGTAGGCAGCCTGCTGTTCGTGCCCCGCGACATCCACCACGGCGCACCGGCGACGCTGCGCCAGCAGCTGGCGGTGCTGGGCCAGCCGCGCCTGCTGCTGGTCTACGCGATGACCGCGGTCGGCTACGGCGGCACCTTCATCGCCTTCACCTTCCTCGCCCCGATCCTGCAGCAGCTCAGCGGTTTCCCGGCCGGCGCGGTCGGGCTGGTGATGCTGGTCTACGGCGTGTCGGTCGCGGTCGGCAACCTGTGGGGCGGGCGTCTGGCCGACCGGCTCGGCCCGGTCGCCGCGCTCAAGCGGATCTTCGCCCTGCTTGCCGGCGCGCTGCTGCTGCTAGGCGCCACCGCGGGCAACCCGTGGCTGGTGGTCGGCACGGTGCTGCTGTGGGGCGCGGTCGCGTTCGGCAACGTGCCCGGCCTGCAGGTCTACGTGGTGCGCCAGGCGCAGCGGGTGGCGCCGCAGGCGGTGGACGTGGCCTCGGGCCTGAACATCGCCGCGTTCAACCTGGGCATCGCCGGCGGCGCGTTCGCCGGTGGCCTGATCGTCGAACACCTCGGCCTGATCCACACCACCTGGATCGGCGCGCTGGTGGTCGGCATCGCCTGGCTGCTGACCGCGCTGGCCGGGCGCCTGGACCAGCGCGACGGACTGCCGGCCCGCGCCGACGGCAGCCGGGTCGCCGCGCACTGATTCCCTTCCATGGAGACCGTCATGCAGCAGATTCCTTCCTTCGGCCTGGGCACGTTCCGCCTGCAGGGCCAGGCCGTCGTCGACAGCGTGCGCACGGCGCTGGAGCTCGGCTACCGCGCGATCGACACCGCGCAGATCTATGCCAACGAAGCCGACATCGGCCACGCCATCGCGGCCTCGGGCGTGCCACGCGAGGCGCTGTTCCTGACCACCAAGGTCTGGACCGACAACCTGGGTGGCGCGCGCCTGGTCCGCAGCCTCGAAGAGAGCGCGCAGAAGCTGGGCACCGATCATGTCGACCTGGCGCTGATCCACTGGCCCTCGCCCGGCGGCAAGGTGCCGCTGGCCGAAAGCCTGCAGGCGCTGGCCGACGCGCAGGCACGCGGGCTGGCGAAGCGGATCGGCGTGTCCAACTTCACCATCGCGCTGCTGCGCGAGAGCATCGCGGTGCTGGGCGCGGAGGCGATCGCCACCAACCAGGTCGAGATCAGCCCCTACCTGCAGAACCGCAGGCTGGCCGCATTCGCACGCGCGCACGGCATCCACCTGACGTCGTACATGACCCTGGCCTACGGCCAGGTGCTGCAGGACCCGGTGCTGCGCGAGATCGCCGATGCGCATCGCGCCACGCCGGCGCAGGTCGCGCTGGCCTGGGCGCTGCAGCTTGGCCATGCCGTGATTCCCTCATCGACCCGGCGTGCGAACCTGGCCTCGAACCTCGCGGCACGCACGCTGCACCTGGGCGAGGCCGACATGGCCCGCATCGCCACGCTGGAACGCGGCGAACGCCAGGCGAATCCGGACGGGCTGGCGCCGGCGTGGGATTGAGTGGGCACGTCCACGCTGGACCAGTTGTAGAAGGGGCGCGCCCCGACCGCCATGGGTCCGCGGCTGCGGCTGCGTGCGATCCGCCATGGCGTTGAAGCAGGCGCTTCATGCAACGGGATCGGCCGGGGCTGTGGAAGCGCGGCCCCTCATCCGCCCTTCGGGCACCTTCTCCCTCCGCGGGGGAGAAGGGAAAAGCAGAGCGATGCTGGCTCGGGCCTTCGGCACCTTCTTCCCCGACGGTGAGAGGAGAAAAGCAGAACGATGCTGGCCCGAGCCTTCGGGCACCTTCTCACCCCGCCGGAGAGAAGGGAAAAGCAACGATGCTGGCTCGAGCCTTCGGGCGCCTTCTTCCTCGCCGGGGAGAAGGGAAAAGCAGAGCGATGCTGGCCCGAGCCTTCGGGCGCTTCTTCCTCGCCGGGGAAAAGGGAGAAGCGGGGCGATGCTGGCTCAGGCCTTCGGGCCGCCATTCCAGGCCGGCGGATGGGTGGAGCGAGGCGACGCAGGCGTCGCCTTTCGGACACGTTTCACGGACACGAAAGAAGCAGCTCCGGCAGTGACATCGACACGTCCGCATGGCGTGGAGGCGACGCGCGACGCCACCCGCCACCCGCCATGCGGCGTTCGGTGTTCGGTGTTCGGTGTTCCGCGAGCGTCGTGCGGCGTGCCACACGCAACACGCAGCTCAGTACGAGTACGCCAGCTTCAGCCACGCGGTCCGGCCGGGCTCGGCGATGCGCACCGGGTCGGCCGGGTAGCCGAAGTCGGCATTGCCGGCCAGGTTCAGGTGCTCGCTGTACTGGCGGTCGAACAGGTTGTCGATGCCCGCCGTCACGCGCAGCTTGTCGTCGAAGCGGTAACCGCCGTTGATCGCCAGGGTGCCGAAGCCGGCACTGGCCTCCAGGTCGCGGCCGGTGACGTTGCCCTGTCCGGCCGCGACACGGTCCTGGCTGGCCACGCCGCGCAGCAGCACGCCGGCGCTCCAGCGCTCGCCTTCCCATGCCGCGGTCAGGCGCGCCTCCAGCGGCGGCATCTGCGGCAGCGGCGTGTCAGCGTCGCGCTGCTCGCCCCAGGCCCAGGCGAGCGTGCCGCCCAGCGTCCATTGCGGGTGCGGGCGCAGTTCGATGCCGGCTTCGGCGCCGTGCACGTTCGCGTCGACGTTGCCTACCGACGAGGTGCTGCCCATCATGCCGCCGCTGCGGTAGGTGAACAGGATGAAATCGTCGACGCGTCCCGCGTACGCCGACACCCAGGCGTCGACGCGCGCGGTGCGGTACTGCAGGCCGAGATCGAGCTGGGTGGTCTTTTCGGTGGCCACGCCGGCGAACGCGTTGGCCGCGCCCATCGGCCCCCTGTCGGCCGAGAACAGCTCCCAGTAGTCGGGCATGCGTTCGGTGTGGCCGACGCCGACGTACCAGCCCAGGCGCGGGTCGGACAGTTCGCGCTCGTAGCGCAGGAAGCCGGCCTTCAGCGTTTCTTCGCGGGTCTGGCCATGCGTGGGGTTGGGCATGCCCATCATCCCGGCGGTGGCGCGGCGGTCCTCGACCTCGCTGCGGTCGGCGCGCGCACCGGCGACCAGGCTGTGCCCGGCCGCCGGCGTCCAGGTCGCCTCGGCGAAGGCGCCGAGCGAGGAGAACGTCGCGTCGGTGACGAACGGCAGCGCGCGGTACGCGCCGCGGCCACTGGCGTTGCGGCGGCGGTGGCGGCTGTCCTGGCCGTCGACGCCGGTGGTCAGCTGCAGCGTGCCCAGGTCCCAGTCCGCGGCGATGCGTCCACCGCGGGTGCGGCGCTCCACGTTCGAGGCCATCGGCATCGGCATGGCGCCGTTCGGGTTGGGCGTGCGCAGGCTGTAGTTGTCCATCACGTGGTCGGCGGTGTTCTCGAACACGCTGGCGGTGAACGCCTCGAGCGCGCCGCCGATGTCGCGCTTCTCGAAGCGCAGCGTGCGGCTGTCGCGGCGGAACCGCGCGCCGTCCATGCCGCGGCCGGCGTAGCGCGCTTCGCCATCGCCGGTGCCGATGCCCAGCTCCAGCACCGTGTCCGCATCGGGCGTCCATGCCAGCGCGGTGTCGACGTTCCACTTGTACCAGCTGGACGGCACGCGATCGCCGTTGCCGTCGCTGTAGTCGTCCGCGTCGGACCGGTTGGCGGTGAGCCGCGCATAGCCCAGCGACGTGCCGGCGGTGGCGTCCAGCACCTGATCGTTGCGACCGTGGCTGCCGGCCAGCAGGCTGGCATCGAGTTCGACGCCGGGCTCGGCGAAGTACGTGGGCTCGCGCACGAAGCGCACGGTGCCGGCCGACGCGCCCGGGCCCCACAGCACCGTCTGCGGCCCCTTGACCACGATCAGCCGGTCGTAGGTTTCCGGCGACACGTAGGACATCGGGTTGTCCATCCGCGACGGGCAGGCGCCGGGCATCGCGCCCTCGTTGGTCAGCAGGTTCAGGCGCGAACCGAACATGCCGCGCAGCACCGGGTCGCCGTTGCTGCCGCCGTTGCGGATCGCGCTGAAGCCGGGAATGGTCTTGAGGTAATCGGCGCCGTCGCTGGCCGGCACCGGCTGCCGCGGCAGCCTGGGATCGGTCGACCAGGTCAGCGGCGTGACCGGCGCGGCGCTGGTGACGACCAGGCCGTCGAGATCGATGGTCGGCAGCGGATCGGGTGTCGCGGCGGCGAACGCGACCTGTGAAGCGAGGACAAGCGACACCGCGGCGGCAAGGCGCGTCGAGCGCAGGAACGTGGACATGGGAACTCCGGAAGACAGGCGCACGGGGGCGTTGCCGCCGCGCAGGATCGGGAAGCGGGATATCGGATGTGGCGCTGGATCAGCCGTGCGCGGTGATCGAACGCGGCGGACCGCGGCAACTGGCCCCGCTGGCGTGCGCGGCGTCCGTCATGGAGGCCGTGGCCTGCGTCGCGATCGCCGCGGACATGCGCTGGTGCGCCGCCATGGCCGAGACCGTCGCAGGCAGCGGAACCGTCTTCAGCAGCGGACAGCAGCAGCCGTCTCCACCCGGCATGTGCGCACCGGTCGCCGCCGTGGTGGCAGCCACGGGACCGGAAGCGGCGCATGTGCCGCCCGTGGCCTGCGCCGTGCCCTGGCTGACCGGGCCGCGCGCGAAGGCCGGCGCCAGCATCAGCAGCAACGCGGCCGTGCAGGCCAGCCGGTTCATCGCTCGATGCAGGATGCGGTCGCGGATCACGTGGCCATTGTCGGCGACACCCCCATCGATCGCCCTGCGACCGTTTGTCGCAGGCAGCGTCGCAGGGCGTGTCGCAGCACGGCGCCTGGCATGGCAGGCCGCGCCCGCTGGCCCGGCACGCGAGCGCCGGGTGCACCGCCGCCGGACAGGCCCGCGATCGGCGGATCGCACCGTCCCGGCCACCGCGACCCGGCCGTGGTGGCCGTCAGGCCCATCCTGGATCCGGCACGGCGGATTCTCGTGGCCTGCACGCGGCCGCCAACAGACTGGCCGCATGTCCCGTCCCGTCGACGATCTGGTGATCCTCCGCGCCGAAGGCCTGTACTGCCCGGCCGGCGATTTCCACATCGACCCGTGGCGGCCGGTGCCGCGTGCGGTGATCACGCACGGCCATGGCGACCATGCGCGCGGCGGCATGGGCGAATACCACTGCAGCACCGCATCGGTGCCGATCCTGCGCTGGCGGCTGGGCGAGCAGCGGGTGCACGCGCATGCATACGGCGAAGCGTTCACCCTTGGCCGTGCGCGCGTGTCGCTGCATCCCGCCGGGCACGTGCTCGGCTCGGCCCAGGTGCGGATCGAGGCCGACGGCCAGGTCTGGGTCGCCTCGGGCGACTACAAGCGCCAGCCCGACCCGACCTGCGCGCCGTTCGAGCCGGTGCACTGCGACACCTTCATCACCGAGGCGACCTTCGGCCTGCCGGTCTACCGCTGGCCGGACACGCGCGACGTGGCGGCGGACATCGTGCAGTGGCGCCGGCAGTGCGCCGCGCGTGGCGAAGCCGCGCTCCTGTACTGCTACGCGCTGGGCAAGGCGCAGCGCATCCTCGCCGAACTGCTGCCGCTGGACGACCAGCCGGCGCTGCTGCACGGCGCGATCGACGCCGGCGTGCAGGTCTACCGCGAGGCCGGCATCGCGATGCTCGACACCCGCCGCGTGGCCGAGCTGCCGGCCGGCACCGACTTTGCCGGGCAGCTGATCCTCGCCCCACCTTCCGCCGCAGGCAGCAGCTGGCTGCGGCGCTTCCGCAAGGCGCAGCACGGCTTCGCCTCGGGCTGGATGCGGATCCGCGGCAACCGGCGCCGGCGCAATGTCGACCGCGGCTTCATCGTCTCCGACCACGCCGACTGGCCCGACCTGCTGCGCAGCATCGCCGACAGCGGGGCCCGCCGCGTCATCGCCACGCATGGCAACACCGATGCGCTGATCCGCCATCTGCGCGAGCAGGGCGTGGCGGCCGAGGCGTTCCGCACCGACTACGGCGACGAGGCGCTGGCCGACACCACGCCCGCCTCGTCCGACGACCCGCAGGCGCCGGCATGAAGCGTTTCGCCAGCCTGTACCGCGCGCTCGACCGCAGCACCGCCACCGGCGACAAGCGTGCCGCGCTGGTCGCCTACTTCCGCGACGCGCCACCCGCGGATGCGGCCTGGGCGCTGCACCTGCTGGCCGGCGGCAAGATCTCCGGGGCCGGCCGGAAAATCGCCGCCAGCGGCGAGCTGCGTGCGTGGATCGCGGCCGAGTCCGGCCTGCCCGACTGGCTGGTCGACGACAGCTACGACCAGGTCGGCGACCTGGCCGAAACCATCACCCTGCTGCTCGACGATCCGGTCCAGGCCACGCCCGACATCGCCCTGGCCGAGTGGATCGAAGGCCGGCTGCTGCCGCTGGCCAACACCGACGTGGAGCTGCGCCGCGCCGCGATCCTGGACGCCTGGCGCACGCTGCGCTTCGACGAACGGCTGGCGTTCAACAAGCTGCTGACCGGCGCACTGCGGGTCGGCGTGTCGCAGCGGCTGGTGCAGCAGGCGCTGGCCGACCTGTCCGGCATCGACATCGCGCGCATCGCCCAGCGCATGCTCGGCGCATGGATGCCGGATCCGGACTGGATGGCGGCGCTGCTGGATCCGGACGAGCGCCCCGGCGACCGCCAGCAGCCGTATCCGTTCTTCCTGGCCTCGCCACTGGAAGCGGCGCCGGACACCCTCGGCGCGATCGACGACTGGCTGCTGGAATGGAAGTGGGACGGCATCCGCGTGCAGCTGCTGCGCCGCGACGGCGAGGCCGCGCTGTGGTCGCGTGGCGAGGAACGACTGGACGGGCGCTTCCCCGAGATCGAAACCGCGGCCGCGGCGCTGCCCGACGGCACGGTGATCGACGGCGAACTGCTGGCCTGGCGGGCCGGCGACGAAGCGCCGCTGCCGTTCACCGCGCTGCAGACCCGCATCCAGCGGCGCAGGCCGGGCGCGAAGACGCTGGCCGACACACCGGTCCGCGTGCTGGCCTACGACCTGCTCGAACACGCCGGCGAAGACCTGCGGCCGCGACCGCAGTCGGAGCGACGCGCCCTGCTGGAAACGACCCTCGCCACGCTCGGCGATCCGCGCATCGCGCTGTCGCCGCAGGTGCACGCCGCCGACTGGGATGCGGCGGCCGTGCTGCGCGAAGGCGCACGCACGCGCGGGGTCGAAGGCCTGATGCTCAAGCGCGCCAGCGCGCCCTACCAGGCCGGCCGCCGTCGCGGCGACTGGTGGAAGTGGAAGATCGATCCGCTGACCATCGACGCGGTGCTGCTGTACGCGCAGGCCGGTCACGGCCGGCGCAGCACGCTGTACACCGACTACACCTTCGGGCTCTGGCACGACGGCGCGCTGGTGCCGGTGGCCAAGGCGTATTCCGGGCTGGACGATGCGGAGATCCTGAAGCTGGACCGCTGGATCCGCGCGCATACGCTGGAGCGCTTCGGCCCGGTCCGCTCGGTCGAAGCGGTGCAGGTGTTCGAACTCGGCTTCGAGGCGGTGAACCGCAGCAAGCGGCACAAGTCCGGCGTGGCCGTGCGCTTTCCGCGCATCCTGCGCTGGCGCCACGACAAGCCCGCGGCCGACGCCGATGCACTGGCCGCGCTGCAGGCGCTGGCCCGATGAGCCGGCCGACGCAGGCCCGCCAGCGCGCCGCACGCGTGGAACTGGGCGACTGGTTCGCCGCGCAGGGCTGGGCGCCGCTGCGCTTCCAGCGCGAGGTCTGGCGTCGCTACCTGGCCGGCGAATCCGGACTGCTGCACACGCCCACCGGCAGCGGCAAGACGCTGGCCGTCTACGGCGGCCCGCTGATCGAGGCGCTGGCGGCACGCGCCGCGCCGACGGCGACACGCGCGCACAGCCGCACACGCGACGCGCGCCAGCTGCGCCTGCTGTGGATCACCCCGCTGCGTGCGCTGGCCGCCGACACCGTGCGTGCGCTGCGCATGCCTGCCGAGGCGCTGGGCCTGGACTGGCGCGTCGGCCAGCGCACCGGCGATGCCAGCGCGCGCGACAAACGCCTGGCCCGCGAAGGCGGACTCGATGCGCTCGTCACCACGCCCGAATCGCTGGCCCTGCTGCTGTCGTATCCGGACACCGCGCCGCGGCTGGCGCACCTGGACGCCGTCGTCGTCGACGAATGGCACGAACTGCTCGGCAACAAGCGTGGCGTGCTGCTGCAGCTGGGCCTGGCGCGGCTGCGCGCATTGGCGCCGCCGCTGCGCATCTGGGGCCTGTCGGCGACGCTGGGCAACCTGCAGCAGGCGCGCGACGTGCTGCTGCCGCACCTGCCGGAAGCGGCCATCGTCGGCGGGGTGAAGCCGCGCGCGTTGACCCTGGACACGTTGCGTCCCGCCGGACGCGAACGCTTTCCCTGGGCCGGACACCTTGGCCTGGCCCAGCTGCCGCGCGTGCTCGAGCGCCTGTCCGCCGCACGCAGCAGCCTGCTGTTCGCCAACACGCGTGCGCAGGCCGAACTCTGGTACCAGGCACTGGCGTCGGTCTGGCCCGAGGATCCGGCCACGCTGGCCCTGCACCACGGCTCGCTGGATCCCACGCTGCGCGCGGCCGCCGAAGCCGGCCTGCGCGAGGGCACGCTGCGCTGCGTGGTGGCCACCTCCAGCCTCGACCTGGGCGTGGATTTCCCGGCGGTCGACCAGGTGCTGCAGCTGGGCAGCCCGAAGGGCGTGGCCCGGCTGCTGCAGCGCGCCGGGCGTGCGCGCCACCGGCCCGGCGAGGCCGGCCACGTCACCTGCGTGCCCACCCATGCGCTGGAGCTGGTCGAGTACGCGGCCGCGCGGCGCGCGATCGCGGCCGGCAGGATCGAGACGCGCCCACCGCCGACGCTGTCGCTGGACGTGCTCGCCCAGCACTGCGTGAGCTGCGCGCTGGGCGGCGGCTTCGCGGCGGATGCGCTGCTGGCCGAGGTGCGCGGCACCCACGCCTTCGCCGCGCTCGATGCGGACGACTGGCAGGCGGTGCTGGACTTCATCGTGCAGGGCGGCAACGCGCTGGCGCACTACCCGGACTTCCACAAGGTGGTGCGCGACGAGGAGAACCGCTACGTGGTGCAGGCCCGGCGCGTGGCGTTCCTGCACCGGCTGCAGATCGGCACCATCGCCAGCGACGGCAGCGTGTCGGTGCGTTTCCTGCGCGGCGGCACGCTCGGCGCGGTGGAGGAGCAGTTCGCCGGGCGCCTGCGTCGCGGCGACCGCTTCCAGTTCGCCGGCCGCCTGCTGGAACTGGTGCGGCTGGAGGACATGACCGCGTACGTGCGCCTGGCCCGCGGTGGCGAAGGCGCGGTGCCACGCTGGATGGGCGGGCGCATGCCGTTGTCCAGCGAGCTGGCGTCGGACGTCGAGGCGCTGCTGCACCAGCCCGACGGCTCGCCCGAGATGCGCGCGCTGGCCCCGTTGCTGGCGCTGCAGCAGCGCCTGTCGGCCCTGCCCGGGCCGGACCGGCTGCTGGCCGAGTCGCTGCGCGTGCGCGGACAACGCCACCTGTTCCTGTTCCCGTTCGGCGGCCGCCAGGTCAACGACGGCCTGGCCGCGTTGCTGGCGCTGCGCTGGGCACGGCTGCAGCGCAACAGCTTCGCCTTCGCCGCCAACGACTATGGCCTGGTGCTGTCGCCGGCGCAGGACGCTCCGCTGGACGAGGACATCCTGCGCCGCCTGCTGTCGCCCGCGGCGCTGCTCGACGACCTGCGCGAGGCCCTGAACCTGGGCGAGCTGGCGCGTCGGCGCTTCCGCGGCATCGCCCGCGTGGCCGGCCTGCTGCCGCCATCGCTGCACGGCCGCGCGCTGCGCAGCACGCGCCAGCTGCAGGCCTCGAGTGGACTGCTGTTCGACGTGCTGTCGCGCCACGATCCCGGCCACCTGCTGCTGGCCCTGGCCGAGCGCGAGGTGTTCGAAGGCGAACTGGAGCTGGATCGCCTGGCCGCGCTGCTGCACGACTGCACGCGGCGCCGCCTGCTGCTGCGCGCACCGAAGAGCCTCACCCCGCTGGCGTTCCCGCTGTGGGCCGACGGCCTGCGCGGCCAGCTCAGCAACGAAGACTGGAAAACGCGGGTGATGCGCGCCGCCGAACGCCTGGAGCAACGCCATGACGCCTGAGCTGTCGATGGACCTGGCCGGCGAGCAGGTACTGCTGCTCGGCGCGCGCGCCCTGTACCGCCCCGCCGCCCGCGCGCTGCTGGTCGCCGACCTGCACCTGGGCAAGGGCGAAGCCTTCCGTCGTGCCGGGATTCCGCTGCCCAGCGGCGGCACCCTGCACGACCTCGCGCGGCTGGACACGCTGCTGCACAGATACCAGGCCGACACGCTGTGGGTACTGGGCGACCTGCTGCACGGCCCCGCTCCGCGCGCGCACTGGCTGGCGCACTGGCACGCCTGGCGCGCGCGGCATCCGGCGCTGCGGATCCGGGTGCTGCGCGGCAACCACGACCGCGCGCTGGATGCCGACGCGCTCGGCCTGGACGCGATGGACACCGAGGTCGAGGACGGCCCGTTCCTGCTGCGCCACGCGCCAGACACGCATCCACGCCTGCACGTGCTGTGCGGACACGTGCATCCGCAGGCGAAGCTTCCCGGACTGCGCCGGCGCTGGCCCGCGTTCTGGCTGCAGCCCGGCCTCAGCGTGCTGCCCGCGTTCTCCGCCTTCACCGCCGGCATCACGCCCAGCCTGCAGACGGGCGGCCGCCTGGTCGCCTGCGTGGACGGCGATGCGATCGCCCTGCCGGTGCATGGCGACCGCATCGCGCTGGACCCGTAGCGTCGGCGTCTGCCTGCTTCTTTTGTGGAACAGGCGACAGCGGCCGATGCTGCGTCGCAGCCCACCGGAAAGACCAGCCGTCGGCATCGTGATCGCTGCCGGTGCGTACGTCGCGGGCAATGCACGGCCACGCATGGCGGTCGCGGCTGCGGCCGCTCCTACGACACGGCAACACGCGTCCAGGGCACCGCGCTCCTGTAGGAGCCCGCTGGAGGGCGACCGCCATGCATCGGTCGCATCCAATGCGCGATCAGGCATTCAATGCACGATCATGCATGGCGGTCGCGGCTGCGGCCGCTCCTACGACACGGCACCGCACGTCCATGACACCACGCCCTTGTAGGAGCCCGCTCGAGGGCGACCGCCATGTATCGGTCGCATCCAATGCGCGATCAGTCATCCAATGCGCGATCACGCATGGCGGTCGCGGCTGCGGCCGCTCCTACGACGCGGCACCGCGCATCCATGGCACCACGCTCGTGTAGGAGCCCGCTCGAGGGCGACCGCCATGCGTCGGTCGCATCCAATGCGCGATCAAGCATCCAATGCGCGATCACGCATGGCAGTCGCGGCTGTGGCCGCTCCTACGATGCAGCACCGCGCGTCCAGGGCCACGCCCTGGTAGGAGCCCGCTCGAGGGCGACCGCCATGCATCGGACGCATCCAATGCGCGATCAGGCATCCAATGCACGATCACGCATGGCGGTCGCGGCTGCGGCCGCTCCTACGATGCAGCACCGCGCGTCCAGGGCACCACGCTCGTGTAGGAGCCCGCTCGAGGGCGACCGCCATGCGTCGTTCGCATCCCATGCACGATCAGGCATGCATCCAACGCGCGATCAGGCATCGCGGCCGCCGCCAGGGCGGCTCCCGCTGGACCTCAACCCTGCTCGCGCCAGCCGCCGCCCAGGGTCTTGTACAGCGCGATCCGGTTGCTCTGCTCGGCCAGGCGCGTGGACACCAGCGACTGGCGTGCGGCGTAGGCGCTGCGGCGTGCATCGAGCAGGGTCACGAAGCTGTCCAGGCCGGCGTCGTAACGCGCCTGCGACAGGCGCTCGGCGTCGTTCGCCGCCTGCGCCAGCGCCTGCTGCGAACGCACCTGGATCTCCAGCGCCTCGTGTTCGGCCAGCGCGTCGGCGACCTCGCGGAACCCGGACTGGATCGCCTTTTCGTACTGCGCCAGGGCGATGTCGCGATCGGCATTGGCCATGCCCAGGCCGGCGCGCAGGCGTCCGCCCTGGAAGATCGGCAAGGTGATCGTGGGGATGAAGCTCCACATCCGCGTCCCGCTCTCGAACAGGCCGGACAGTTCGCCCGATGCCGAGCCGACGCTGCCGGTCAGGCTGATCGACGGGAAGAACGCCGCGCGCGCCGCGCCGATGTTGGCGTTGGCCGCCAGCAGCTGGTGCTCGGCGGCCATGATGTCGGGACGGCGCAGCAGCACGTCGGCCGGCAGACCGGCCGGCAGCGCCGGCGTGGCCGCGACCTGGTCGTCCAGCCGCTGCGGCAGCAGTTCGGCATCCAGCGCGCCGCCGGCCAGCAGTTCCAGCGCATTGAGGTCGCGTGCGACCTGGCTGGCGTAGCGTGCGGAGTCGGTGCGCGCCGCCTCCACCAGGGTGCGGGTCTGCGCCAGTTCCAGCGCCGAGGTGCCGCCCAGCCGATGCCGCGCTTCGGCCAGCCGCAGCGACTCCTCGTGGCTGGCCAACGTGGCCTCGGCGATCCGCAGCAGGTCCTGGTCGGCCCCCAGCGTCAGCCACGCGGTGGCGACCTCGGCCACCAGCGACAGCTGCGCGCTGCGCCGGTTTTCCTCGACCGCGAAATACTGCTGCAGCGCGGACTGGCTCAGGTTGCGCACGCGGCCGAACAGGTCCAGCTCGAACGCGGTCACGCCCAGGCCGGCGGTGTACTGCTCGCTGGCCGGCACATCGCCGCCGATCCGCTCCATCTGGCCCTGCACCGCCAGCGATGGCAGCCGGTCGGCACGCTGGATCCGGTACTGCGCGCGGGCCCGATCGACATTGGCCACGGCCACGCGCAGGTCGCGGTTGTGCGCCAGCGCCTGGGCGACCACCTGCTGCAGGCGCGCATCGGCGAAGGCGTCGCGCCAGCCGGTGTCGGCGGCGGCAGGCGCGCTGCCGTCGACGTTCTCGGCCAGCGGCCACTGCGAGGGGATGGCCGGCGCGACTTCGGTCGCGCGCGGCTCCAGCACCGCGCAGCCCGACGCCAGCAGCGCGGCGGCGAGCGCGGTCATCAACGGCTTATGCATCGGAACCTCCTGCGGCCGTGGCGGCCTTGCCGTACTTGCGGCGGTTGAACACGCGCTGCACCACCACGAAGAACAGCGGGATGAAGAACACGCCCAGCAGGGTGCCGACGATCATGCCGCCGAGCACGCCGGTGCCGATCGCCTGCTGCGCGCCGGAGCCGGCGCCCGAGGCGATGGCCAGCGGCAGCACGCCCAGGCCGAACGCCAGCGAGGTCATGATGATCGGGCGCAGGCGGTCGCGGACCGCATGCATCGTCGCATCGATCAGGCCGACGCCCTGCTCCAGGTTGGCCTTCGCGAACTCCACGATCAGGATCGCGTTCTTCGAGGTCAGGCCCACCGTCGTCAGCATCGCCACTTGGAAGTAGATGTCGCGCTCCATGCCGCGGAAGGTGTTGGCCAGCACCGCGCCGAGGATGCCCAGCGGCGCGACCAGCAGCACCGCGGTCGGCACCGTCCAGCTCTCGTAGAGGGCGGCCAGGCACAGGAACACGATCAGCAGCGACAGCGTGTACAGCAGCGGCGTCTGCGAACCGGCCTGGCGTTCCTGGAACGACAGCGCGGTCCACTCGATCTCGAAGCCCGGCGGCAGATCGCGTCCCAGCCGTTCGATCTCGTTCATCGCATCGCCCGAGGCCACGCCCGGTGCGGGCTCGCCCTGGATCTCCATCGCCGACACGCCGTTGTAGCGCTCGAGACGCGGCGAACCGTAGTCCCAGTGGGTCTTCGCGAAGGCGCTGAACGGCACCATCTCGCCCTGGTCGTTCTTCACCGACCACAGCTTGAAATCGTCCGGGGTCATGCGGAACGGCGCATCGGACTGCAGGTAGACGCGCTTGACCCGGCCGCGGTCGATGAAGTCGTCGATGTAGCTGCTGCCCCACGCGGTGGACAGGGTGTTGTTGATCGTGCCGATCGACAGGCCCAGCGCGCTGGCGCGGGCGACGTCGATGTCCACGCGCAGCTGCGGGGTGTCCTCCTGGCCGTTGGGACGCACGTTGGCCAGCAGCCCGCTCTGCCCGGCCGCGCCGAGCAGCTGGTTGCGCGCCGCCAGCAGGGCTTCATGGCCCTGGCCGCTGTTGTCCTTCAGGAAGAAGGTGTAGCCCGAACCGATGCCCAGTTCCGGCATCGCCGGCGGCGGGAACGCGAACACGAAGGCGTCCTTGATCCCGCCCAGCGCCATCATCGCGCGGCCGGTGACCGGGCCGACGCCCTGGTCGGCGTTGCGGTCGCCCCAGTCCTTGAGCTTGACGAAGGCCATGCCCGCGTTCTGGCCCATGCCGGCGAAGCTGAAGCCCTGCACCGAGAACACCGATTCGATCGCGTCGGCCTCGTTCTCCATGAAGTGGCGCTCGAGCTTGTCGATCGCCTCCAGCGTGCGCTCCTGGGTGGCGCCGACCGGGGTCTGCACCAGCGCCATCAGGATGCCCTGGTCCTCGTTGGGCAGGAACGCGCTGGGCAGCCGCGCGAACAACAGGCCCATCACCACGAACAGCGCCGCGGTGATGCCCATGAAGCGCCACGGACGCCCGATGATGCCGCGCACGCCGCGCTGGTACTGGCCGCTGGAACGGTCGAAGCTGCGGTTGAACCAGCCGAAGAAGCGGCCGACCGGCCCGCGCGCGACGTGGTGCTCGCCCTGCTTGAGCGGCTTGAGCATGGTCGCGCACAGCGCCGGGGTGAGCACGATGGCGACCAGCACCGACAGGCCCATCGCCGACACGATCGTGGCCGAGAACTGCCGGTAGATGACGCCGGTGGCGCCGCTCATGAAGGCCATCGGCACGAACACCGCCGACAGCACCAGGCCGATGCCGACCAGCGCGCCGGTGATCTGGTCCATCGACTTGCGCGTGGCCTCCAGCGGCGACAGGCCTTCCTCGGACATGATGCGTTCGACGTTCTCGACCACGACGATGGCGTCGTCGACCAGCAGGCCGATCGCCAGCACCATCGCGAACATGGTCAGCATGTTGATCGAGAAGCCCAGCACGGCCAGCACGCCGAACGTGCCCAGCAGCACCACCGGCACCGCGATCGTCGGGATCAGGGTGGCGCGGAAGTTCTGCAGGAACAGGTACATCACCAGGAACACCAGCACGATCGCTTCGATCAGGGTCTTGATCACGCCCTTGATCGAGACCTGCACGAACGGCGTGGTGTCGTACGGCACCACCGATTCCAGGCCCGCCGGGAAGTTCGCCTTCAGGTCCTCCAGCGTGGCGCGCACGCCTGCGGCCGTGTCCAGCGCGTTGGCGCCGGTGGCCAGGGTGATCGCGATGCCGGTGGACGGCTTGCCGTTGTAGCGGGTGACGAAATCGTAGCTTTCCGCACCCAGTTCCACCCGGGCCACGTCGCCCAGGCGCAGCTCGCTGCCATCGGCATTGGAGCGCAGCAGGATGTCGCGGAACTGCTCGGGGGTCTGCAGACGGTCCTGCGCGTTGATCGTGGCGTTGAGCTGCTGGTTCTTCACCGACGGCGCGCCGCCGAGCTGACCGATGGCGACCTGCGCGTTCTGCGCGGTGATCGCCGCGGCCACTTCATCGACCGACAGCTGGTAGGTGTGCAGCCGGTTCGGGTCCAGCCAGATGCGCATCGCGTACTTGCCGCCGAACACCTGGATGTTGCCCACGCCCGGCACGCGGCTGAGCGGATCGACCAGGTTCGAACCGACGAAGTCGGCGATGTCGTTGGCGTCCATGCTGCCGTCGTTGGACACGAAGCCGATGACCTGCAGGAAGCCGCTGCTGGACTTGGCCACGTTGATGCCCTGCTGCTGCACCGCCTGCGGCAGCAGCGGCATCGCCAGCTGCAGCTTGTTCTGCACCTGCACCTGGGCGATGTCGGGGTTGGTCCCGCTCTGGAAGGTCAGCGTGATCGTGGCCATGCCGTTGGCCGAGCTGTTGGACGAGAAGTACATCAGCCCGTCCAGGCCCTTCATGTTCTGCTCGATGATCTGCGTCACCGAGTCCTCGACCACCTTGGCCGACGCACCCGGATAGGTCGCGCTGATCTCGACCGCCGGCGGTGCCACTTCCGGGTACATCGAGATCGGCAGCGTGAACACCGCCAGCCCGCCGGCCAGCATGATGATGATGGCGATCACCCACGCGAAGATGGGGCGATCGATAAAGAAACGTGCCATGGGAGTGGTTCCTTACTGCGCGTCGGCAGGAGCGGCGACCGGCTGCTCGACCGGCGCGTCCGGCGCGGCCGCCGGCGTTGCAGCGGCGGAGTCGGGTGCAGCGGCCTCGGCGCCGCGTTCGGTGGCTTCCACCGGCATGCCGGGGCCGATCTTCTGCAGGCCTTCGACGATCACCCGGTCGCCCGGCTTCAGGCCGTCCTCGACCAGCCAGCGGTCGCCGATCGTGCGGCTGACCTTGACCGGCCGCACCTGCACGGTGCCGTCCTCGCCGACCACCATCGCGCTGGTATCGCCCTTCGGATCGCGGGCGATGCCCTGCATCGGCACCAGCAGGCCCGACGCGCGCACGCCCGAACCGACCACCGCGCGCACGTACATGCCCGGCATCAGGATCTGCTCGGGGTTGTCCACGCGCACGCGCAGGCCGTAGCTGCCGGTGGACGGGTCGACGCTGACCTCGGAGAACTCCAGCGTGCCCTTGTGCGCGAACTCGCTGCCGTCCTCCAGCAGGATCGTCACCGGCAGGGTCTGGTTGTCCTGCAGGCGGCCGGCGGCCAGTTCGCGGCGCAGCTGCAGCAGCTCGCCGGCCGACTGGCTGATGTCGACGTAGATCGGATCCAGCTGCTGGATGGTCGCCAGCGCGTTGGCCTGCCCGGCGTTGACCAGCGCGCCCTGGGTGACCGTGGACTTGCCGATGCGGCCGGAGATGGGCGCGGTGATGCGCGCGTAGCCGAGGGTGACGTTGGCCGCATCCAGCGCGGCCTTCGAGGCGCCGACGTCGGCATCGGCCTGCTTGCGCGCGGCGATCGCGTTCTCGTTGTCCTGGGCGCTGACCGCGTCGACCTTCGCCAGCTCGCCGATGCGGGTGGCGCTGGTGCGCGAGGCCTCGGCGGTGGCTTCGGCACGGGCCAGCTGGGCGCGGGCGCTGTTGGCCTGGGCGCGGTAGGCCGCGTCGTCCAGCTGGTACAGCGGCTGCCCGGCGGTGACGTGGGCGCCTTCGGTGAACAGGCGCTTGGCGACGATGCCGTTCACCTGCGGCCGCACTTCGGCGACCAGGAAGGCGTTCGCCCGGCCCGGCAGTTCGCGGGTCAGGCCGATCTGCTCGGCCTTCAGGGTGACCACGGTGACCTGGCCGGGGCCGGCTTCGGGCGGTCCCTGCTCGCCGCCGCAGGCGACGACGGCCAAGGCGATCGCCAGGGACAGGACAAGGGGACGGACGGGGAATCGGGACATGGCAAGGCTCGAAGTGGAAAGTGGTGATCGGTCGGAAGCGGCGCCTTCGCGCCCGCTTCTGCGGCGACGGACGAGGCGCGCGCGCATCGACACGACGGACACGGCCGCCGCGGTACGGCGGCCGTTCAGGCTGGCGGCGAAATATACATACATGCATGTTTGTTTTGCAAACGGTACAATTCAGGCCGGTTTCACCCAGCATGTGAGCAAGCGCCGAACGCATGGCCAGGAAGACGAAAGAAGAAGCGGCCGCCACCCGGGAGGACATCCTCGATGCCGCCCTGGCCTGCTTCCACGAGCACGGCGTGGTCGGCACGACGCTGGCGATGATCGCCAGCCGCGCCGGCTACACCCGCGGCGCCGTCTACTGGCACTTCAAGAACAAGGCCGAAGTGATCGAGGCGATGATGGAGCGCGAGCGCGTGCCCTTCATCCAGCGCATGGAACGCACCTCCTCGCCGCTGCGCGATACGCCGGTCCAGGACCTGCGCATCGCGATCCTGGTGTCGCTGGGCGAACTGGCCGACGACGACAGCCTGCGCAGCCTGATGGAGATCATGCTGCGCTACGAACTGTCCGACGACAGCAAGACCATCCAGCAGATGCTGCGCGACCATGAGCGCGAGGAAATGGACATGGTCGTGCGGACCCTCCTGCGTGCGCAGGAGCTGGGGCAGCTGCGCGAGGGCGCGGACATCGTCACCGCCAGCCGCGTGCTGTCGCTGAGCATGACCGGCGTGATGTACAGCTCGATGGTCGCCCCGGACATGTACGAGATCCGCCGCGACGGCATGGCGACCGTGGACGCGATCCTGTCCGCCTACGTCAGGGAAGGCGTGTTCACGCCGGGCGTGATGCCCGACCCGAAGGACAGCGCCGACTGGCTCGTCTGAGCCGGCGGCACGTGCCGGCGCACCGTGATCGTGTCGATACGACGCCGCAGGGCGCGCCGCCTGCAGGCGCCTACGTCCCCAGCGCGAACGCCACCGCCGCCTCGCTGTGGATCAGCGTGGTGTCGAAGCCCGGCAGCGGCAGCGCGGCCGGATCCAGCAGCATCGCCAGTTCGGTGCAGCCCAGGATCACCGCGTCGGCGCCTTCGCCCCTGGCCTGTTCGATCGCCGCGACCAGGACCTCACGCGACGCCGCCAGCACCCTGCCCGCGCACAGTTCCTCGAAGATGATGCGATGCGCCTGCGCCCGGCCGGCCTCGTCGGGCAGCAGCACCTCGATGCCGTGGCGGCGCATGCGTTCGGTGTAGAAGCCGTGCTCCATCGTGTAGCGCGTGGCCAGCAGCAACGGCCTGCGGCTGCCGGCGGCACGCAGCCGGCGCGCGGTCTCGTCGATGATGTGGATCAGCGGCACGTCGACGGCCGCCGCGACCTGGTCGGCGACCAGATGCATGGTGTTGGCGCAAATCAGCACGCAGTCGGCACCGGCCGCCTGCAGGCGCCGGCCCGCATCGGCCAGGCATTCGCCGGCGCGTTCCCAGTCGCCGGCCTGCTGCAGCGCGACGATGGGCTGGAAGTCCACCGAATACAGCAGCACCTGGGCCGAGTGCAGCTGGCCCAGCCGCGCGCGTACCGCCTCGTTGACCAGGCGGTAGTAGATCGCGGTGGCTTCGAAGCTCATGCCGCCGATCAGGCCGATGGTGCGCATGCGGGTGTCCTCTGCAGATCGTCAGGAAGGCGGCGGCAGCATGCCGGCAGGCGGTGGTACCGGTGATCGGCCCTGGCCGATCCCGCACGGGAAGAAAGGCATGCGCGCACCGGCCACGCGCGACCCGCGGCGGCCGGGCGCCTGCGCGCGCATTGCCTGACCCGACATCGAGGCGTCGGATCCAGGTGCCGGTGGATGGGAGACAGCGCGCGCGGCAGCGGAGCGGACGTCGCCGCATGCGGGCCCGGGACGCGCGCGCCGCGCCATCGCCTCACAGCCTGGCGGCGCACCAGAACGCCAGGCCGCCGATCGCGAAGAACACCGGCCAGGCCAGGTGCCGGCCCCGGGTCGTCAGCAGCGGCAGCAGGCCCGAGACGACGAAGGTGGCGCCGATGATGCGCAGCGTGCCGGCCGTGTCGAGGTCGCCGCGGCCGACATGGATGAGCAGCGCAGCGAAACCGAACCACGCCAGCGTGGTGAGGTGCCAGGCGAAGCGCAGCGTGCGGATGGTGAATGCCGGGCTGCCGAACAGCTTCGGAAGGTCGTCGCGGCGGAACAGCCGGATGAGGATGTACTTCTCGCCGAGCACCGAGTGCGCCACGCCGAGGGCGATCGCCAGAAAAGCGGCGAGATACGCGAGGGTCGCCATCGTCGTCACCTCCGTGTCAGGCCGGCCACGAAGCGCGGCCGGTGCAAGGAACAGGCAGCCCGTCGATGCGCGGCATCGCCAGACGGGCTGGACATCCATCCGCGCGGCACGACGCCGTCCACCGCCCGGCCCGGGCCACGCAAGCCATCCTCACACAGGCTGGCGGCACGCGCGATCACAGCTCGGGCGGCCGCGCATCCAGCACCTGCACCCTGACGCCCGTGGTGGCCGGCAGCACATGCGCTTCGGTCTGCAGCAGCACCACGCCAGGCTTCAGCAGCGGAACGACGTTGTCGGCGAAGGCCTGCGGCACCACGACCCGGGCCAGATCCTCAGGGGCCAGCGGCTGCCCCGATTCGGTCTCGTGGCCGGGGATCCCGATCCTGATCCAGGGCGGCATGCGCGTGCCGGTGCCGCCTTCGGCCACCATGTAGGCATGCGTGCCGGTCGGGGCCGGGCCGGTCCTGTAATCCACCCGCGCGCGACCGATCTCGATGCCGTCGCGATACACGAACAGCCGGTGGTCGGCCGTGCTCAGCAGGAGCGAGATCACGCCGTCGGGAGCCTTCTCCGGCTCCCAGCGGAACTGCCGGTCCGGGCCCAGCGCCGCCGCCGATTCCTCGGCGCCGGTCATCGCGTTGATCGGGCTGATCACGGTCGGATGCACGAGGTCGGCCGGGGCCGCGCCCTCCTTCGCGATCACCACCACCATGCCCAGGCTGGTGCTGGCGAACAGCAGCCGCGCGAATTCCGACGGCAGATGCACGCAGCCATGCGACTCGGGATAGCCGGGCAGTCCGCCCGCATGCAGCGCCACGCCGTCCCAGGTCAGCCGCTCCTGGTAGGGCATCGGCGCATCGTTGTACTTGCTGGAGTGGTGGTCCTTGTCCTTCTGCAGGATGGTGAAGACGCCGGTCGGCGTCTCGTGGCCGGCCTTGCCGGTGCTGACCGTGGTCACGCCGATCAGCAGGCCGTTCCGGTACACGTAGGCGCGTTGTTCGGTGAGGCTGACCACGATCGCCATCGGCCCCATCGCCCTGCTGTCGCCGCCCCAGATCCATTCACCCGGTTTCAGCGCGGCAGGCGCGGTATCGGCCGGACTGGAACGGGTCGCACCCCAGATCGGCACGCAGAGCGCGGAAACGGGGAACGCCAGCAGGCACAGCAGGGCGAGTCTGATCATGCGCATCACATGCTCCGTGGCTCGGAAGCCATCCAGGGTTCGCAGCAGGAACCGAAGGTCAGGTAGACCGCGTCGCGCCCGCCGCCGCTGCGACCGTACCCGGAAAGATCGGGCCGAGGGGCGAATCGGCACCGGCGAAGACGCTGCCGGCCGGCGTCAGGTCGCGCAGCCGGGCGCCGTCGCGCGCACAGCGGCCCCGTGTCGCCGATCGCCGCCGGAGCGCTCAGAACAGCCGCCCTGCCCCGGCCGTCGTGCAGGTGCCGCTGAAGCGGCTCAATCCATCCAGGGACAGGTCGCCGGTGCGCCGGTCCAGACGCAGCCTGGGGCGGTTGAGGCCGTTGAGATGGAAGTCCGCGGTCAGCACGTCGCCGCTCGCGCGCACGTTGCCGAGCGACCACCAGCCGCGGTTGTCGCCCGCGTGCAGCGGCGGGACCAGATCGCGCGGCGGCTTGATCCGGCCCGCATATTCCCCATCGGCCGGGGTGAGCTCGATCTCGACCGTGCCGTGGAAGCGCTTGTCCGTGCTGCGGGTCTCGTAGTGGGATTCGGACGTCCTGGAATCGCGGTTGTAGTCAGTGACTTCCTCGGAGGTGACGGCGGGCACCGTGCCTTCGCCAGGGCAGAGCAGCGAGACCGCCTGCGCCGGTTCACCAGGGCGTGCGGCCGAGGATGCGCCGGCATCCCCGTCGGCCCGTGCGCTGGCGACGGTGCACACGCCGTTCGCTCCGCGCCGGCCGGTGTAGCTGACCTGCACGCCGCTGTCGGTGGGACTGATCGACAGCACCAGCCCGCTCTGCGCATCGCGCGCTTCGTAGTAGGCGTCGTTGAACCGCTTGAGCGCGGCTTCGCGGCCGTCGACGTACACCGGGCCACCCGCGTCGGCGTGGACATTGATGCCGGAAGGACAGGTCGCGTTGAAGAACGGGATGGCCGCCGCCGCGGGCGCGCTGGCGGCGAGCAGTACGGGAACGAGCAGACCTGCACGACGGATATTCATGGACATCTCCAGAGGGTGAGGTGCATCGACGATCGAGGTGCGATCAGTGGGCCGCCGCGCTGGCTGCGAGACCGGATCCGAACAGCGCCCAGTCGTTGATGACGTGCGCGCCGGTGGACACCCAGACATTGCGGGAGACGAGGTACGCCACGCTCAGCACCAGACGCGCCGAGCCGATGACGATCAGGCACTGGGCCAGGTTCCAGTCGTAGGTGGGAAGGTGGATCAGGCAGAACGGAATCGCCGACACGAGCCACGCCAGCAGCACGGCGCGGCCGCGCCCAAGCCCGCAGCGCGCATGCAGCAGCCACAGGCAGGCCAGGAACGGCAGCACGGTGAACAGTTCCTCGCCCAGCAGCTGGGGCACCATCGCCAGGAACAGGATCGACCGGGTCGCGCCATCGGCCGAGGAGAGCGTCGCGAACAGCGGGTTCGCCGCGCTGTGCAGCCGATCCGCCAGGGTCCAGCCGACCAGCAGGGTGACGGCGAGGTTCAGCACCGCGATGCCCAGCATCAGCGCCGCATCGCGGCCCGATACACGGGCGAACAGGGCGGTCCACGCCCGTCCCGCCACCAGTGCGAGTGCGGCCAGCGGCACGCTGCAGAACAGCACGCCCGGCAGCAGCAGTCCTCCCGGCATGGACGGACGCGTCCACGGCGAAACCAGCAGCCAGCACGCCAGCGCCAGCGCCGCCATCACCACCAGCCACTGGCGGCCTCCCAACACCACCGGCACACCCCGATAGAACGGGAAATCCGGTGCCCCTGCATGCGGTGCGTCCTGGCCCATGCGCATTCCGTGTCACTGGCGTCCCGACGCGATTAGAGCATGCCGCGCGTTGCCTTTCTGCGACCGTGTGCGTCGATTCTTCCGGCCGGTTTTCGACCAGGCCGCCGCCGATCCGGACCGGGACGGGAGGCGGCGTGGCGCGGCGACCAGACCGCGTACGCGACGACCGCAATCGCCGTGAAGATGCGTGGCGGAACGTGGATGCGTCATGCCATGCCGACGCGGGCGTCGCCCTGCGCTGCCGCGATCCCACCTGCGCCCGACGACGTCCGCGCAGGCGTGCCAGGTGCATCGCTCAGGCCGAACGCACGTCCAGCCGTTCGGCCAGCAGATCGACGAAGGCGCGCACCTTCGCCGGGCGATAGCGCGCGGTCGGGAACACGACGTGGATGTCGCCGCGCGGCAGGTTCCATTCCGGAAGCACGTGGACCAGGCGCCCGTCCTCCAGATCCGATGCCACCGCATAGTCGGGCAGCACCGACACGCCCGCGCCAGCCAGAACGGCTTCGCGGACGGCGAGCGTCGCGTTGAACAGCACCGCGGCCTTCATCGTGACCGACTGCCGTTCCAGCGCGCCGCGGGTGAAGGTCCAGTGGGTCGGGTCGCGCAGCGCGGTGTTCGCCACCAGCGGCAGCGCGGTCAGATCGATGGGCGTGGCGACCGCGGCCAGGCGGTCGCGCCACTGCGCTGCGGCGACGAGCCGCTGCTCGAACCGGCCGATCAGCCGCGCCTGCAGGTACTGTTCGGTCAGCCAGCCGACCCGGATCGCCAGGTCCATGTGCTCGGCGGACAGGTCCACGGTCTGGTCGCTGAAGCGCGCCTCGACCCTGCACGCCGGGTAACGTTCGGCGAAGGCGGCGATCGCCGGCACCACCACGCCGATCCCGTAGTCGAAGGGCGCGGTGAGGCGCAGCAGGCCGGCCGGCTCGGTGGCCGAGTCGGCCAGTTCGCCGAACGCATCCTCCGCTTCCTTCAGGATCAGCGCGCAGCGGTAGTAGAACGCCTGGCCGGTCTCGGTCGTGCGCACCCGCCGCGTGCTGCGGATCAACAGGGTCGTGCGGTACTCCTGTTCCAGCCGCGCCACCTGCTGGCTGACCACGGCCTTGGTGACGCCCATCCGCTCGGCGGCGGCGGTGAAGGAGCCGGCCTCCACCACGGCGGCGAAGTACGCCAGCCGGTTGAGGCTGCCGAGGCCGGGATCGAGCGGCGCCTGATTGTTTTCCTTTGGCATACGATCCGTTTACATCGTATGGCTTTATCTGTCAATTTCCCGCGCGCAAGATGCGTTCCTGCACCACGAGGAATTGCCATGCGCACCCTGACCTACCTGTTCGACCCGCTCTGCGGCTGGTGCTACGGCGCCGGCGAGCGGTTGTCCTCGGCGCTTGCGGCGACGGGCGTGCAGCTGGACCTGCTGCCGACCGGCCTGTTCTCCGGCCAGGGCGCCCGCGCGATGGACGACGCATTCGCCGCGTACGCCTGGGCCAACGACCAGCGCATCGCGCGCCTGACCGGGCAGGTCTTCAGCGACCGCTACCGCGGGCAGGTGCTGGGCGACCGCACGCAGCCCTTCGACAGCGGCCCGGCGACGGTCGCGCTGACGGCGGTGAGCCTGGAGGCGCCGCAGCGCGTGTTCGAGGCGCTCAAGGCGATCCAGCACGCCCGCTACGTGGACGGGCAGGACGTGACCCGCATGGAAACCCTGATCGGGCTCTTCGCACGCATCGGCCTGACGGAGGCGGCATCGGCCCTGGCCGAGATCGACCCGCAGCTGCTGCAGGCCACCCGGTCCCGGGTCGATCGGGGCCAGGCGCTGCTGGCCCGGGTCGGTGCGCAGGGCGTGCCGACCTTCGTCCTGGAAGACGACGGCGGGCACCGCCTGCTGCATGCCAGCGCCATCTTCTCCAACCCGCAGGCGTTCGCCGCCGAACTGGGCCGGCACGCGGCCTGAGCCGCATCCGGCGGCGCGTCCCGCACGCGCCACGACCGACGACATCCCCCCTCCATCGCAAAGGACGACATCATGAAAATCCACACGCAGGCGACCATGCTCCTGGCTTCTGCCATCGCCCTGGCGGGCTGCAACGACGCGACGCCTCCGGCCGCGCCGGCCAGCGAACAGGCCGCGCCGACGCCTGCCGAGCCGGCCAGGCAGGCACTCAGCGTCGAAGTCTTCAATCCGGGCGAGGCCGCGATCTTCGCGGTGTCCTCGGTGCTGGTGCAGGGCGAACAGGACGCCATCCTGATCGATGCGCAGTTCTCCGCCGAACAGGCGCGCCTGCTGGCCGACAGGATCCGGGCGTCCGGCAAGCGCCTGACCACGATCTACATCAGCCACGGCGACCCGGACTTCTACTTCGGCCTGGACACGCTGCACGCCGCGTTCCCGGATGCGCGGATCCTGGCGACGCCGCAGACCATCGCCCACATCGAGGCGACCAAGGACGCGAAGCTGCAGGTCTGGGGCCCGCAGCTCAAGGACAACGCACCGCGCGCGCTCATCGTGCCGCAACCGCTGCAGGGCGACACGCTGCAGCTGGAAGGGCAGACGCTGCAGATCGTCGGCCTGGATGGCCCGGCACCGGATCGCACGGTGGTGTGGATTCCCTCGCTGCGCACCGTGGCCGGCGGCATTCCGGTGATGGCCGGCGAGCACGTGTGGATGGCCGACACGCAGACGCCGGAATCGCAGGCGCACTGGCTCGCCATGCTGGCGCGGATCGAGGCGCTGCAGCCGACGACCGTGATTCCGGGGCACTTCGCGGGCGCGATGCCCTCGGGTCTGGAGGCGGTGGAGTTCACCGCAGGGTACATCCGGGCGTTCGACGAAGAAGCAGCGAAGGCCGCGGATTCGGCCGCGCTCATCGCCGCGCTGGAAGCGCGTTATCCCGGCCTCGGCGGCAGGAATTCGCTGGAGCTCAGCGCCAGGGTCGCCAAGGGCGAGATGGAATGGCATTGAGCGCAGCGCACTGAGCCGCCGCCCGCGCACCGCGCGTCGAACGACGCCATGCACCGTCCGCGGCACCACGCGGGCGGTGCATGGCGGCACGCTGCGCGCATGCGATGACGAGTCGATGGTTCGGTGACGGGCATGCGCCGAGCGCGTGGATGATCCGCATCGTCGCGCCGTCACCAGTGGCGGCTGCAGCGGGTCAGCGCAGCGGAACGCGGATGCCGCGCCACGCGGCTTGTCGGTGCGGATGCGCTGCACGACACGGCTGCGCCGCATGCGGCGCTTCGCGACGCTCGCATCACATCCACATGCGATCACGCATGCTGTGCACTCCAATCGCAACGAGGAGGACGGCCGATGAGGATTTCCCCGACGCAGGCCGCGCTGCTGACCGCACGCGAACGGCAGCTGCTGGAGACGACCGGCCCGTACGAGGTCAGGCAGCTGGTGAGCCTGATCAAGCGCACGCGCGAACTGCGCGACAAGCAGCGCGACCTGGCGCAGCGGCACCGTGTCGCCGCCACCCAGCGCAGCCAGTCGAAGGCATCCGCCGTGGTCGCGCGCACGCTGAAGAAGGAACAGCTGTTCGGCCGCGCGCTGCTGCATTTCGAGGCGCAGCTGGAGAAGATCAACCGCGAGTGCAGTTCGGCGATGAGCGAACTGCGCATCGGTGCCGCGGCGGCGCCTGCGAAGGCGCGCAAGGCTGCCGCCGGCAAGGTCAGCAAGGCGACCAGGAGCGTGCGCGCGAAGAAGGCGGCCAAGGCACGTACCGCGACCACCAAGGCCGCGACCACCAAAGCCCGCCAGCGCCGTGCAGGCAAGGCCGAAGCGCGGACGCAGGCCGCGTTCCGCTGATGGCATGACGGAGCGGTGCGGGCGCCGCGATGCCGCGTCCGCGCTGCCCGACGGTGGATGCGCGATGCAGGTGAGCGTCGTGATCCGCCAGCAATCGGCGGTTTCTCCCCTGCCGTGACGAAAACGCCCCATGCGCTGCATGGGGCGTTCCTTCTTCTGGAGCGTTGTCCAGGTCAGGCGGCTGCGACGTGGCGTTGCACCCGACCTCCGTCATCGCGCTGCACCGGAGATCACGTCCAGCGCCCCGATGCATCGACGATCGAAGGACATCGCGTCACGCGACGTCCTCCACCACGCACGGCTCAGAGGATGTAGCGGCTCAGGTCCGGATCCTGCACCAGTTCGCCCAGGTGCGCGTCGACATAGGCCTGGTCGACCGTGACCGACTGGCCATCGCGGTCCGGCGCCTCGTAGCTGAGCGTGTCCAGCAACCGCTCGAGCACGGTGTGCAGACGGCGCGCGCCGATGTTCTCCTGGCGCTCGTTGACCTGCGCGGCGATCTCGGCGAGCCGGTCGACCGCATCGGGGGTGAACTGCAGGCCGACGCCTTCGGTGCGCATCAGTTCCACGTACTGACGGGTCAGCGAGGCCTTGGGCTCGGTCAGGATCCGCTTGAAATCGTCCTTGCTCAGCGCGCCAAGCTCGACCCGGATCGGAAAGCGGCCCTGCAGCTCCGGAATCAGGTCCGACGGCTTGGCCAGGTGGAACGCACCGGAGGCGATGAACAGGATGTGGTCGGTCTTGACCGTGCCGTACTTGGTCGACACGTTCGAACCTTCGACCAGCGGCAGCAGGTCGCGCTGCACGCCCTCGCGGCTGACATCGCCGCCGGACGCGCCGGCTTCGCCGCGCTTGGCGACCTTGTCGATCTCGTCGATGAAGACGATGCCGTTCTGCTCGCAGGCCTCGATCGCGGCCGCACGGACATCCTCCTCGTTGACCAGCTTGCCCGCTTCCTCCTCGATCAGCTGCGGGCGCGCGGCCTTGATCGCCAGCGTGCGCTTGTGGGTCTTGGCACCACCGAGGCTGGAGAACATCTGGCGCAGCTGCTGGCCCATTTCCTCCATGCCCGGCGGCGTCATGATGTCGACGCCGCCGATGCTCGCCGACAGTTCCAGTTCGATCTCGCGGTCGTCCAGTTCGCCGGCGCGCAGCATGCGCCGGAACTTCGCGCGGGTGCTGTCTTCCGGGCCGGACACCTGCACCGACGAAGGCTCGTTGCGCGCGGCCTCGACATCGAAGCCGATGCCGCCGCTGCGGCGCGGCAGCAGCGCATCGAGGATGCGGTCTTCGGCGCGTTCCTCGGCCTGCAGGCGCACGCGGGTCTTGGCCTGCTCGCGGTACATCTTGACCGCGGTGTCGGCCAGGTCGCGCACGATCTGCTCGACGTCCTTGCCGACGTAGCCGACCTCGGTGAAGCGCGTGGCCTCGACCTTGACGAAGGGGGCGTTGGCCAGCGTCGCCAGGCGGCGCGCGATCTCGGTCTTGCCCACGCCGGTGGGGCCGATCATCAGGATGTTCTTCGGCATCACTTCGTTGCGCAGTTCCGGCGCCAGCTGCATGCGGCGCCAGCGGTTGCGCAGCGCGATGGCGACCGCGCGCTTGGCCGAATGCTGGCCGACGATGTGGCGGTCGAGTTCCTGCACGATCTCGCGCGGCGTCATGGTGGAGGACGTGTTTTCGGTCATGGGAGTCTTTGCATGGAAGAGTGGTGTCCTGCTCGCGCGTGCGGGAACAGGTGCCCGGAGGGCGGACGAGGGCGGGCATCGGCCGGCGCCCTCAGCCAACCCCTCTCCCGCCCGCGGGAGAGGGGCGCGATCTCAGAGTTCTTCGACGACGACGTTGCGGTTGGTGTAGATGCAGATGTCGCCGGCGATGCCGATCGACTCGCTGGCGATCGTCTTCGCATCGAGTTCGGTATGCGCCAGCAGTGCGCGCGCCGCAGACAGCGCGTAGCTGCCACCGGAGCCGATCGCGATGATGCCGTCCTCCGGCTCGATCACGTCGCCGGTGCCGCTGATCACCAGCGAGGTTTCCCTGTCGGCGACCGCCAGCAGCGCCTCGAGCTTGCCCAGGCGGCGTTCGGTGCGCCAGTCCTTGGCCAGCTCCACCGCGGCGCGGGTCAGCTGGCCGTGTTTTTCCAGCTTGGCCTCGAACAGTTCGAACAGGGTGAAGGCATCGGCAGCCGCACCGGCGAAACCGGCCAGCACCTGGCCCTCGCGTCCGAGCCTGCGCACCTTGCGCGCATTGCCCTTCATCACGGTGTGGCCGAGGGTGACCTGGCCGTCGCCGGCGATGGCCACCTTGTCGCCGCGACGCACGCAGACGATGGTGGTGGCGTGGAACACGTTGGGATTCTGGCTGGGGTCCATGCGGCCTCCGGGATACGTTCACCGGACATGGGGACAGCGCCGTGGGCGATCAAGCCTGCCACGTGCCGGTTCGCGCCAGCCGGTGTTCAGGCACGCGCGGAGACGCGGGGAAAACAGCCACGACAGCGCGTCGTACCGGAGACCGCATCGCACCGGGACCTGCGTTCAGACCCGTCGTCGGCGCACATCATCCGCATCGATCATCCGGCACGCGGCACCGCAGGCGCACCACGGGATCCGGCGAGCCTATAGACGGAAGCGACGCGTGCACGACCGCGAACGACCCGGCGACGCCCGGCCCACATGCCGGCCATGCGCGCGCTCAGGCCGTCGGGATCTTCGCCTGGGACGGCCGCCCCGGCTCCGGCTCGATCCCCCAGGCCACGTACCAGTCCTCGCCCTGCGACTCGGCCGGATGCATGGTGCGCCCCGAGCCGTTGCCGCAGGCCAGCGCACTGGCCGCGCAGTAGCGGTCGCAGCCCCAGCAGATCCGCTCGGGATGCTTCGGATTCAATGGAAACGGCCTGGCCATCGGCGTACCTGTCGTTGCTGCCCGGACCGCAGTGTCGCCCGCCGCCTGCGGGCCCATCCTGATCCAGCGCAAGACGACGCCCGCAGTGCGTTGCGGTGATGGCCGGCTCAGGCCTTGCGCCTGGCCCGCGGATGCGCCGCGTCGTAGACCTTGGCCAGGTGCTGGAAATCCAGATGGGTGTAGATCTGGGTGGTGGCGATGTCGGCATGGCCGAGCAGTTCCTGCACGCCGCGCAGGTCGCCGGAGGACTCCAGCACATGGCTGGCGAAACTGTGCCGCAGCATGTGCGGGTGCACGTGCTTGAACAGGCCCTGGCGCGCGGCCAGCTGGCGGATGCGGATCTGCACCGCACGCTGGCTGATGGTGCCGCCGCCGCGGCCGGGGAACACGGGCGCGTCGGTGCTGGCCCCGGTGGAGGCGCGCCATTCCTCCAGCGCGCGCCGCGCGTGCGAACCGACCGGCACGCTGCGCTGCCGGTTGCCTTTGCCCAGCACCGTCACCAGCCCATCGTCGAGCTGCAGGTCGCGCCAGCGCAACGCGCACAGCTCGCTCAGGCGCAGGCCAGAGGAATAGAACAGTTCCAGCAGCGCGCGGTCGCGCAGGCCCAGTGGCACGTCGGTGGGCACTTCGACCAGGCGCACCGCTTCATCCACGTCCAGCACCTGCGGCAGCCTGCGCGGGGCTTTCGGTGCGCGCAGGCCGGCGGCAGGACTCGCAACGATGCGGCCATGCCTGAGCAGCCACGCATAGAAGCTGCGGCAGGCCGACAGGCGCCGCTGCAGGCTTTTCGGCGACAGGCCGCGACGATGTTCCGCGGCGACGAACTCGCGCAGCTGCGCGGTCTGCAGCGCATCGACATCGTCTTCGCCCCGCGCCTGCACCCAGCCCTGCAGCGCGGCCAGGTCGCGTCGATAGGCGTCGAGCGTATGCGCCGACATCGCCCGTTCGACCTGCAGATGCTGGAGGAATGCTTCGATGCTGCCCATGGCGGGGTGGACGGATGCCGGAACACGTGGTGCCCGCATGATGCAGGCCTTCCCCGGCCGATGCGAGCCTGCGCCTGAACAACGTGCGCGTCGTGCACATGTGCACGGCGCGTGGGGCGCGCCGAAGCGGCCGCCGGCAACGCCGCAGCGTTGTGCGCATGTCCGCGGTACGCGGGGTGCGGCCCGGCAGGCGGGCCACGCACGCTCCATGCAGCGGGCCCTGCCCCGCCCCATGGCTCACAGGAGGCTCAGTCCTCGAAGCGCGCCAGCGCCACGACCAGCGCCTCGCCCATCATGCGCAGGAACAGCGTGCCCATGCCGGGATAGAAGCGGTTCGCGTCATGGCTGCCGACCGCGACCAGGCCGATGCCTGGCAATGGCAGCAGCGCGCTGGACTGGATCTCGCCTTCGCGCGGGCCGTACAGCACGGCGTTCTTCTCGGCCCGCAGGCGTCCGCACAGCGGTTCGCCTTCGCGCAGCGCATCGCGGAACGGCTGCACGCGCGCGTCGTCTTCGGCGATCACCTGCAGCCACTCGGCCTCGTCCAGGGCGGGGACCGGCGCGAAGGACACGATGCGCACCAGGTCGCCGTTGAAATCCTCGGCCAGCGACGCGGCCATCGCACGCAGGGTGTCGGCGCGGCTGTGCTGGCGCAGCAGCGCCAGGGTCAGCTGCTGGGTGCGCACGGCTAGGCGCTCGTTGACCTGGGCGTTGGCCGACAGGTCGGCCAGGCGCCGCGACAACTCGCGGTTCTTGTCGCGCAGCACGTCCAGCTGGTAGCTGGCCAGCGACGCGGCGCGGCCCTCTTCGCGCGGCACCACCAGGCTCAGCGCGAGGTCCGGGAACTGCTTGAGGAAGCCCGGGTGCCGGCGCAGCCACGCCGCGATCTCGTGCGCGCCCAGCGCGTCCTTGTCCTGGATCCCGCTCATGCCTGCCATGCCCCTTCGAAAACGAATGCCGTCGGTCCGGCCATGATGACCTGCGCGTCGTCGGCCGGCCACTCGATGCGCAGTTCGCCACCCGGCAGCGCGACCGTGGCCGCGCGTGCCAGCCGGCCGCGCCGCACCAGCGCGACGACCGCCGCGCAGGCGCCACTGCCGCAGGCCAGCGTCTCGCCGACGCCGCGCTCGTACACGCGCAGGCGGATATGGTCCGGCCCGGTCACCTGGGCGAAACCGACGTTGCACGAGTCGGGAAACGCCGGCGAACGCTGCAGCGCGGCGCCGATGCCGGCCACGTCGACCGTATCGATGTCCTCGACCTCGATCAGCGCATGCGGGTTGCCCATCGACACCGCGCCGAACACCACGCGGTGGCCGTCGACATCCAGCGCGTACTCGGCCTGCGCGGCGTCGAAGCCGAGCAGCGGCACCTGCGCCGGCGCCAGCCGTGGCGCCCCCATCGCGATCGAGAACCGGCCCGCGCCGAGGTCGGACACCTCATGCGTGCCGATCGGGCTGTCGATGACGAAGCGCGCGCCACTGGCGACGCCATCGCGCACCAGCCACGCGGCGACGCAGCGCGCACCGTTGCCGCACTGCCCCGCGGCGCTGCCGTCGGCGTTCCAGATGCCGTAGGCGGCCACCGCCTGCGGGCTGCGCGGCGCCTCGATCGTCAGGATCTGGTCGCAGCCGACGCCGCGGCGACGGTCGGCCAGCCGCGCCGCCAGCGTGGCGTCCGGCGGCGGCGTCCCATCGCGCAGGTCGAGCACGACGAAGTCGTTGCCCGCGCCATGCATCTTGCTGAAATGCACCGCTGCGGCCATCAACGCCGCGCCGGCTCGGGCACGGACTCCTGGACCGGATCGGTAGTCGAGGCAGGCACGGGATCGGTGTTGGCCGGCGGCGGCTCGATCGCCGGATCTTCGACCGGCACCGGCTTCTGCGGCAGCACCAGCGGCCCCTTGTTGCCACAGGCGGCCAGGACCAGCAGCAGCGCCGCGGCGGAAAGGAAACGGAACGTGGGCGTCTTCATGCGCCGAAGTATAAGCCGGCTCCCGCGACCGGCCGTGAGTCGTGCGCCACCGGTGTCGGCCGCATTCATGGCCCGTCCTCGCCCCGCGCGACGTGGCGGCGGGCCTGCAGACGACGCGCGATGAAGGCCGCCACCTGGGCGGGGGAGACCATGCCGTCGCCGCGCGATGGCGGTGGGCGCAGCGGTGCGACGGCCGTCGCCGCCCGTGCGATGGTGGCGAACGTCAGGATGGCGGTCGCCCTCAAGCGGGCTCCTACAGGAGACGGCCCGCGATCGCGCCGGGCCCCCACGACGCCCTGTAGGAGCGGCCACAGCCGCGACCGCCATGCCCGGCTCCGTAGATCCGGCGCGATGCGACGACCGGCCCACCCCTGCGATGGCGCTGGGTGCAGCGGTGCGGCGGCCGTCACCGCCCGTGCGATGGCGGAGAACGTCGGGATGGCGGTCGCCCTCGAGCGGGCTCCTACAGGAGACGGCCCGCGATCGTGGCAGGGTTCCGCACGACGCCCCCGTAGGAGCGGCCACAGCCGCGACCGCCATGCCCGACTCCGCAGATCCGGTGCAATGCAACGACCGGCCCACCCGTGCGATGGCGCTGGGCGCAGCGGTGCGGCGGCCATCACCGCCCGTGCGATGGTGGTGAACGTCGGGATGGCGGTCGCCCTCAAGCGGGCTCCTACAGGAGACGGCCCGCGATCGTGGCCGGGTTCCGCACGACGTCCCTGTAGGAGCGGCCACAGCCGCGACCGCCAAGCCCGGATCCGTAGATCCGGCGCGATGCGACGACCGGCCCACTCGTGCGACGGCGCTGGGCGCAGCGGTGCGACGGTCATCACCTCCCGTGCGATGGTGGTGAACGCCAGGAGGGCGGTCGCCCTCGAGCGGGCTCCTACCGCGGTGGCGGCTCGGGGCGGAGCCACAGCCAGGTGCCGACCACGGCCATGCAGCCGATCGGCAGGGCCACCATCCAGGCGCGGTAGCCCGGCGTGACCAGCATCACCAGCAGCATGACCGCGGCGCTGGCCAGCATCGCCCAGGTCGCCATCCACTTGGCCCGCCGCGGCACCGCGCGGTGCTGCTGCCAGTCGTGGATCAGCGGGCCGAAGCGCGGGTCGGCCAGCAGCTTCGCGTGCAGCCGCCGCGAGCCGCGCGCCGCGGCCCAGGCGGCGACCAGGATGAACGGAGTGGTCGGCAGGCCGGGCAGGAAGATGCCGAGGATGCCCAGGCCCAGGCTCGCATAGGCCAGCAGCCACCACAGCCAGCGCAGGCGGCTGCGGGGAACCTCGGTTGGCGTGGAATCGTTCACCGCGCATTTTTACCGCAGTTGACCGCCGCCGCGCAGCGCGGGCCGCGGGCATGGGCCGCAGACGAAGACGCCGGGCAGTGCCCGGCGTCTTCGCGCAGCCTGGACGGCAACCGGTCTTACTTCGCCGGTGCGGCCTGCACGCCGAGCTGGTCGAGCACGAACGCGTAGTACTCGGCCATCTCGCGGAAGCGGCGGAAACGGCCCGACTTGCCGCCGTGGCCGGCTTCCATGTTGGTGCGGAACACGATCGGATGGCCGCCGGTGTTGACGTCGCGCAGGCGCGCGACCCACTTGGCCGGCTCCCAGTACTGCACCTGCGAATCCCACAGGCCGGTGCCGACGAACAGCGCCGGATAGTCCTGCGCCTTGACGTTGTCGTAGGGCGAGTAGGCCAGCATGTAGTCGTAGAACGGCTTCTGCTCCGGATTGCCCCACTCGTCGTACTCGTTGGTGGTCAGCGGGATGCTGGCGTCGAGCATGGTGGTGACCACGTCGACGAACGGCACCTGCGCGACCATCACCCGGTAATCGGACGGGGCCTGGTTGGCCACGGCGCCCATCAGCAGGCCACCGGCGCTGCCACCGGAGGCGGCGACGCGGTCCTTCGCGGCGTAGCCCTGCGCGACCAGCGCGCGGGTCACGTCGACGAAGTCGTTGAAGGTGTTCTGCTTCTTCAGCAGCTTGCCGTCCTCGTACCATTGCCGGCCCATTTCCTGGCCGCCACGGATGTGGGCGATCGCGTAGACCATGCCACGGTCGAGCAGGCTGACCACCGGCGAGTTGAAGCCCGGGTCCATCGAGATGCCATAGCTGCCATAGGCGTACTGCAGCAGCGCCGCGGTGCCGTCCTTCCTGAAGCCGTTGCGGTAGACCAGCGACACCGGCACCTTCACGCCATCGCGCGCATCCACCCACAGGCGCTCGGTGGTGTACTTGGACGGGTCGTAGCCGATCACCGGCTGCTGCTTGAGCAGGCGGCGTTCGCCGGTGGCGACATTGAGTTCGTAGGTGGTCGCCGGCGTGGCCAGCGAGGTGTAGCTGTAACGCAGCCAGGTGCTGTCGTGTTCGGCGTTGACCGACAGGCCCATCGAATACGCCGGCTCGTCGGCCTGCACGTAGTCCTGGCTGCCGTCGGCCTTGAGCAGGCGGATCCGCTCCAGGCCCTCGGAGCGTTCGGCGATGGCGGTGAAGCCGTCGAACAGCTCGAAGCCTTCGATGAACACGGCGGGGTCGTGCGCCAGCCAGTCGGTCCACTGCGTGCGCGAGGTCGCGTCGCTCGGCGCGGTGGCCAGCTTGAAGTTGGTGGTGGCCTTGCCGTCGGCGCCCGGCGCGTTGGTGCGGATCACCCAGCGGTCGCCGAGGTGGTCGGCGTCGTACTCGACGTCGCGCGCGCGCGGGGCCAGCACGGTGAAGGTCTTCGGATCGGCGGCCGGTGCGTAGCGCAGCTCGGACGAGACCGTGCTCGAGACCTCGATGGTGATGAACTTCTCGTCGCGGGTGCGGCCGACGCCCATGTAGAAGCTGTCGTCGGTTTCCTCGTAGACCAGCACGTCGTCGGCGACCGGGGTACCCAGCACGTGCTTCTTCACGCGCACGGTCAGCAGGGTTTCCGGGTCGTTCTCGACGTAGAACAGGGTCCTGTTGTCGTCGGCCCAGACCAGGTTGGCCGACACGCCGCCGATGGTGTCCGGATAGACCTCGCCGGTCTCCAGGTTCTTGAAGCGCACGGTGTACTGGCGGCGGCCGTTGCTGTCGTCGGCATAGGCCAGCAGCGTGTTGTCGTTGCTGACCGCGTAGTCGCCGACGCTGTAGTAGCCCTTGTCTGCGGCCAGCACGTTGACGTCCAGCAGCACCTGCTCGCCGGCGAAGTCGCCGCGCTCGTTGGCCGCCTGGATCGCGAGCGCATCGAGGCCGGCCGCGTCGCGGCGGCGCGCGTGCACCGGATAGTCCTTGCCCGCCTCGAAGCGCGAGTAGTACCACCAGCCCTGCTCGCGGTACGGCACCGAGCTGTCGTCCTGCTTGATGCGGCCGACGATCTCGGCGTACAGCGCGTCCTCGACCGGCTTGAGCGGCGCGACCACCGCATCGGTGTAGGCGTTCTCGGCGGCGAGGTAGGCCAGCATCGCCTTGTCCTCGCGACTGTCGTCGCGCAGCCAGTAGTACGCGTCGTCGCGGGTCGCGCCGAACGGGGCGGTCACCGTGTGCGGCTTGCGCGCCGCATCCGGCGGAGTGGCCGCCGAGGCAACCGTAATGGGGGGAAGAGTCATCAGCAGCGCCAGTGCGGTGGTGAGGGAACGCGTCATGGATGGGGTCCGTGGAAGGGAATTACCAGTACCGTGAAGCAGCGGGGCGCGACTCCCGTCGCGCCCCGTGCCGTGTTACCTGCCGGTCGAGAGCCGCTTCCAGAGGAAGCTGTAGGCCAGCGCCGACATGTGTGCGGCCTGCGCGTTGTTGGCCGCGCCGCCGTGACCGCCTTCGATGTTCTCGTAGTAGGTCACGTCCTTGCCGGCCTCGATCATCAGCGCCGCCATCTTGCGGGCATGGCCCGGATGCACGCGGTCGTCGCGGGTCGAGGTGGTGAAGATCACCGGCGGGTATTCCTTGGCCGGGTCGAACAGGTGGTACGGCGAGAAGCTCTTGATGAACTCCCAGTCGGCGGTGTCGGGATTGCCGTACTCGGCCATCCAGGAAGCGCCGGCCAGCAGCTTGTTGTAGCGCTTCATGTCCAGCAGCGGCACCTGGACCACGACCGCACCGAACAGCTCCGGGTACTGGGTCAGCATGTTGCCGGTGAGCAGGCCGCCGTTGCTGCCGCCCTGCACGCCCAGGTGCGCCGGCGAGGTGATCTTCCTGGCCGTGAGGTCGCGGGCGACCGCGGCGAAGTCCTCGTAGGCCTTGTGCCGGTTCTGCTTCAGCGCCGCCTGGTGCCAGCGCGGGCCGTACTCGCCGCCGCCACGGATGTTGGCAACCACGTACACGCCGCCGTTGTCCAGCCAGGCGCGGCCCATGCCGCCGGAATAACTCGGGGTCAGCGAGATCTCGAAGCCGCCGTAGCCGTACAGCAGGGTCGGCGCGCTGCCGTCGAGCTTCAGGTCCTTCGGGCGGACCAGGAAGTACGGCACCTTGGTGCCGTCCTCGGAGGTCGCGAAGTGCTGCTCGATCGCGTGCTTCGTACCATCGAAGAACGCCGGCATCGACTTCAGCACCTCCGGCTGCTGCCCGATCTGCGCCAGCGACAGGGTCGGCGGGGTCAGGTAGTCGGAGGACGTCAGCCAGACCGCATCGGAGTCCTCGCTGTCGACCGCGCCGACGCCGATCGTGCCGAACGCCGGCGCACCGACGAAGGCGCTGCGGGTCCAGCCCTGCGCACCCGGGGTCAGCACCGTCAGCCTGCTCTTCACGTCCTCCAGCACGTTCAGCACCAGATGCGACCTGGTCCAACTGAAGCCGGCCAGCGAGCTGTTGTCGGTCGGCTCGAACAGCACGTCGAACGCGCGCTTGCCGGCCAGGAAGTCGTCCAGCTTCGTCGCCAGCAGCGCGCCGGCCGGATAGGTCCTGCCGCCCACGGTCCAGGCTTCACGCAGTTCCAGCGTCAGCCACTGCCGATGCACGCTCTTGTTGACCGAGTTCGGCGCGTCGATGCGGACCAGCGCGCCGTCGGCGCCGAGCAGGTACAGCTCGTCGTTGTAGAACGCCAGCGTGCGGCTGACGAAATCGCGCTCGTAGCCCGGGGTGTCGTCGTGGTAGCCGGCGATGTACATGTCGTCGGCCTTGCCTTCGTACACCACCTCGGCCGCGGCCAGCGGGGTACCGCGCTTCCAGCGCTTGACCACGCGCGGATAACCGGACTCGGTCATCGTGCCTGCGCCGAAATCGGTGTAGACGAACAGGGTGTCCCGGTCGATCCAGCTCACCCCGCCCTTGGCTTCGGGCCGGTAGAAGCCGCCATCGACCCAGGTCCTGCTGCCCAGGTCGAACTCGCGGGTCACGTCGGCGTCGGCGCCGCCGCGCGACAGCGCGACCAGGCAGCGCTCATAGGCCGGGCGCAGGCAGTTGGCGCCGTGCCAGACCCAGTTCTCGCCCTCGGCCTTGTTCAGCGCATCCAGGTCCAGCAGGGTTTCCCAGGCCGGGTTCGGCTTGCGGTATTCCTCCAGCGTGGTCCGGCGCCACAGTCCGCGCTCGTGCTGCTTGTCCTTCCAGAAGTTGTAGTAGTAGTCGCCGATCTTCTGCACGCCAGGGATCCTGGCGTCCGAATCCAGCACCTCGCGGATGCCGGCTTCCAGGCGCTTGAACTCCGGGGTCGCAGCCAGGGCGGCATCGGTCTTCGCGTTCTGGGCGCGGACCCAGTCCAGCGCCTTCTCGCCGGTGACGTCTTCCAGCCACTGGTACGGGTCGTCGCTCACGGCGGCCTCCTGGGCGTTGGCCGCACCGGCGGCGATGAGGCCTGCGAACAGGCAGGCCTGGGCGAATCGGGACATGGGTACTCCGTGGGAATCGAGAAAAAACCAAGCCGCCGACGCTAGCACAGCGGCCGCGCCCGATCCCCTGCCGATGGTCAGGCCGGACGCCGCCGGGCCTGCGCGCCACGGCGCGCGTGAAGGCGCTGGCGCTGCAGCAGCGCCACGACCAGGGCCGGCAACCTGAACCGGTGCAGCGCCCACCAGGCGGCCAGCGGCATGCCGACCAGCCACAGTGGCATCCAGCCCAGCCAGTCGCTGGAGCCGCGCAACGCGGGCACCAGCAGCACCGCGGCCAGGCCGGCGAGCAGCAGCCGGCGCAGGACGATGTCGATCATCGGGTCGGGGCCGTTGCCAGTCGCGGAACGCAGGCTGGCGGCAGTGGCGGACGTGGCGGCGGTCGGGGACCAGATCGGCATGACGGTGGCTCCTGGGTCGGGAGCCACAGCCTGCGACGCGCCCATCTCAGGGGCTGCGACGTGGCGGCGCGGAGATCGGGCCGCGCTGCGGCGGCCCGCCCGGGCGCGGCCGCCACGGCCAGCGCCGGACCGTCACGCCCCCGCGTGGCCGTCGCGATCAGGCCGGCACTAGGGCGTGGACGGCTTCTTGTCGTAACGGCTCAGCGACAGCTCCAGCAGCGCTTTGGCCTGCTCGCGCAGCATCGCCGGCTCGACGATCTCGGCATCGGCGCCGTAGTGCATCACGTCCATCAGCAGCTCGCGCGGCACGCTGTACGGCACCTTCAGCTCATAGCGGCCGTCGGCCAGGAACCGGCCCTGCTGCCTGGAATGCCAGTGCTCGTCGGCGACCCAGCGCGCGATCTTGGCGTCGAACAGGATCGTCGCCCAGCCACGCGGCTCGCCGGAGAAGATGCCGTAGCTGGACGACAGGTGCTGGTTCAGCGCCTCGTCGGACAGGTCCTCGGCGGCATCGCCCTGCGGCTTCGCACTGACGATGCGGTCCACCGCGAAGCTGCGCAGCGCGCCGCGGTCGTGGTCCAGCGCATCCAGGTACCAGTTGTCGCGGTAATGGGTGATCCGCTGCGGCGAGACCTTGCGCCGGGTGGTCTCGTCGGTGGAGCGGGCGCGGTACTCGAACGTCAGCCGGCGCCGTTCCAGCACCGACGAGGCGACGATCCGGAACGTGGCCTCGTCCAGGCGCCGGCCGCGGTGCGGGATCACCCGCACCCGCTCGACCGGCCACTGGCTGGCGCCGGCCTGGGCGGCCAGCAGGCCTTCGATCCGCTGCTGCAGCGGCGCCAGCACGGTCGAGAGCACGCCGCCGCCGGTGCGCTTGAGCAGCTGCTGCGAGGCCAGCAGCGCATGCAGTTCCTCCGAACTCAGCCACAGGCCAGGCAGTTCGAAGCGGTCGCTCTCGCCGGCCATGTAGCGGAAGCCGGCATCGCCATCGCCCTCCACCGGCGCCATCAGCGCGTCGCGCAGGAAGGCCAGGTCGCGGTAGACGGTGGCGCGCGAGCACCCCAGCTCCTCCTGCAGGCGCGGCACCGTGACCGGATAGCGCGCGGCCTTGAGCAGGCGATGCAGGGCGTTGATGCGTTCGTATCGGTCCATGCCCGGATTATGGCGCGGTTCGCCGTTGCCGCCACATCACGCCACGCGCCGCTGCCGTGGCGGCAACGGCGGTATCGTGTCGCTCCCGCTCCAGCCGGCCATGCCATGTCTCCGTTCCCGTTCCGATTGTCGTGCGCCACCCTGGCCTGCGCCCTGCTGCTGGGCGGCTGCGGCGGCCAGGAACCTGCTGCCGCGCCGGCCAGCCGCGAGGTGCCGGGCGCCGATGCGCTGCCCGCCGCGCCGGCCGATCCCGCCAGCGAGGTCCGCGCCTCGATGGGCCGCTTCCTCGCCGCGCGCAGTTTCCACGCGACGCTGCGGATGGACGCGGCGCAGCCGGTCGAACACACGATGGAGTTCGTCGCCCCGGACCGCTACCGCATCGGCCTGCCCGCCGGCACCCAGGTGGTGATCGGCGACACGCTGTACATGCAGGCCGGCGGACGCAGGCAGGAAGTGCCGCTGGAACCCGGGGTGCTGTCCGAGTGGCGCGACCCGATGCGGATCGGCAGTCTCGGCGACGCGCTGCAGGTCGAGGATCGCGGCGTGGACATGCTCGACGGCCAGGCGGCACGCCGTTACCGCGTCCAGCACGGCGACCCGCAGCCGGTCGCCTTCGACTACTGGATCGACGCGCACGGCCTGCCGCTGCAGATCGTGGCCGACGGCAGCGGGCCGCAGGGCGACTACACGCTGACGGTCCGCTATGCGCGCTTCAACGATCCGGGCATCCGCATCGATCCCCCCTGACCGGCGCACGCGGGCGCCGACCGGCGGCGGCCGGAGGCGACACCGCCGATGGCAGACTTCCCCGCACGGGGAAACAGGGCGGTCGCGCACCGCCGGATCATCGGGGACACGATGCACACAGGCACCATCGATTCTGCGTCTTGCACCGGCAGGGCCCTGCGCGCCTGCCGGCGGGACCACCGGCATGCAGCGCCGGATCGGCCACAAGCGCCCGCGTGCGCGCGTCATCGACGCGCGCCGCACCGCGCCGGGCGTTCGTTGCAGCCGGTGCCTGCCGGCGGGTGTGGGCCATGACCGCGTCCGCGCTGTGGCGCCCCCTGCTGTGGACCACCGCCACCACCGGTGCCGGCCTGCTGCTGTGGACCGCACTCAGCGCCGCCCTGCTGCACGGACGCATCGGCACGCTGGACGTGCAGCGCCTGCAGGCGATCGGCATCGGCATCGGCCTGCTCCTGTCGGCCACGGCACTGCCGCTGCTGTGGCGCGCGCCGGCCGGCGGCCCGTGGCGCCTGCGCGCGCTGGCCGCCACCGCGCTGGCCATGCTGGCCGCCCTGGCCGTGCTGACCCTGAAGAACGCGGCCCAGGCCGATCCCGGCTGGATCAACGCTGCGGCGATGGCGACCGCGATCGGCTGCCTGCTCGCCCTGGCCGCGACGCCGGCCGCGCTGCTGCAGCCGCTGCCGCCGCTGCGGATACCGGTGCAGCTGGCCAAGGCGATGCTGGCCGGCGCGTCGGTGCTGTTCGCCTTGATCGCACTGGCCTGGCGCGGCGCGATGCCGGCCGCCGCACCGGCACCCTCGCTGCTGATGCTCACCGTGATGGTGACCGGCCTGCTGCTCCTGTTCTGGCGCGACGCGCGCGGCCCCGGGCCGCTGCCGTCGCCAGGCGCCCGGCCGCGCCGGGTCGTCCTGGCCGTGCTCGTCGGCATCCCGCTGCTGCTCGCCCTGCTCTCGTTCGCGCTGCCCGGCCTCGGGCGCCTGCTGTGGTCGGCGGCCGCACTGGCGATCCTGGCCGGTTCGGTGCTCGAACATCGCCTGGCACTGGCCGCAGCGGCCGGTCGACCGCGCGCGACGACGTGATCGGCACCGGCGGAGCGCCGTTCGCGGCGCGGCCGCGCCCGGCCGCCTGCGTGCAGGCACCGTATCGGCCACGCGGTTGGCAGGGCGGACGCAGCGCGGGATGATGCGCGCGGATGCAGCTGGCGCGACGCGAACGTCGGCTCGGGCCGAGCCGTTCCGGCGGATCGCCCCGGTTCCAGCGACCGACCACGGAGAATGCACACATGCAGACCAATCAGGTGCGGGTAGGCGTCGGGGTCCTGATCGTGCGCGATGGCCGGGTGCTGCTCGGGAAGCGGGCCGGCTCGCACGGCGCGGGCACCTGGGCGCCGCCTGGCGGCCACCTGGACGTCGGCGAAAGCATCGCGGCATGCGCCGCGCGCGAGGTGCTGGAAGAAACCGGCCTGGTGGTGGAGGAGACCAGGGCCGGGCCCTACACCAGCGATGTCTTCGTTGCGGAGAACAGGCACTACATCACCCTGTTCGTGGTCGCCCGATGCAGCGGCGAGCCTGCCCTGCTCGAGCCGGACAAGTGCACGGAATGGGGCTGGTACCGCTGGACGGATCTGCCGGCACCGCTGTTCCAGTCGCTCGCCAATCTGCACGCGACCGGATTCGTTCCGGACAACGCGGCCTGACGGTCCGCGCCCGCCGGACGCGCAGGCACGCAGCGACGGCCCCGGTCGTGTCGCCTACACCAGGAACCGCCCCGCTCCCCTGGCCAGCAGCGCTTCGGCGACCTGTCGGCCCAGCGCCTGCGGTGCATCCGCGTGGCCTTCGGCCTCGGCACGGACCTGGCTGCCGTCGGTGGCCGACCCCACCAGCGCCTGCAGGTGCAGGCGATCGCCGTGCAGTTCGGCGTAGGCGGCGACGGGGACGTGGCAGCTGCCGTGCAGGGCGCGGTTGAGCGCGCGCTCGGCTTCGATCCGCAGCCGCGTCGGCGCGTCTTCCAGCGCCGCCATCAACGCGGCGGTCGCGGCATCGCCTTCGCGGGTCTCCACCGCGACCACGGCCTGCGCGGGCGCGGGCAGCCAGGACGGCGGCAGCAGGCGCGAGCGGATGCGCGCCTCCATGCCGAGCCGCTGCAGGCCGGCGCAGGCGAGGATGATGGCGTCGTACTCGCCACCATCGAGCTTGGCCAGCCGGGTGTTGACGTTGCCGCGCAGGTCGCGCAGCTGCAGGTCCGGGCGCAGCGCGCGCAGCAGCGCCTGGCGACGCAGCGACGAGGTGCCGACCACGGCGTGTTCGGGCAGCGCGTCGATGCCGTCGTAGAGGTTGCTGACGAAGGCGTCGGCCGGGTCGGCGCGCTCGAGCACGGCCGGCAGCACGAAGCCCGGCTCCAGCTCCATCGGCACGTCCTTGAGCGAATGCACGGCGCAGTCGGCTTCACCACGCTGCATCGCCAGCTCCAGCTCCTTCAGGAACAGGCCCTTGCCGCCGATCGCGGCCAGCGAACGATCGAGCTGTTCGTCGCCGCGGGTGCTCATCGGCACCAGCACGACCTCCAGATCCGGGTGGACGGCACGCAGGCGGGCGGCGACGTGTTCGCTCTGCCACAGGGCGAGCGGGCTCTTGCGGGTGGCGATGCGCAGGGTCTTCATCGGCGCATTATCGCGGATGCGGGCCGCGCCGCGACTTGCGCAGGATCAAAGATGGCGCAGGGTCTGCCGCAGCTGCGGCACGCAGCGCCGGCTGACTTCCAGCGGCTGCGCGCCATGGCGCAGCACCGCCTGCACGTGGCCGTCGGTGCCGCGGCGCAGTTCGACCAGCTCCTGGCGGGCGACCAGGCAGTTGCGGTGGATGCGCACGAAGCGGTCGGCGAACTCGTCCTCGAGCGATTTCAGCGATTCCTCGATCAGGTCCTCGCCGCGCGCGTGGTGCACGACCACGTACTTTTCCTCGGCCTGCAGGTAGCGGATCTCGTCGAGCGGAATCAGGCGAAGGCTGCCGCGCAGGCGTGCGCACAGGTGGGTGCGGCGCTCGCCGGCGGCGGTGGCGGCCGGACGCCCGGCGTGGAAGGTGCGCACCCGCTCCAGCGCGGCGGCCAGGCGCTCGGGCCGGACCGGCTTGACCAGGTAGTCGAGCGCGGCCGCATCGAACGCGGACAGCGCGTGCGCGTCGTAGGCGGTGCAGAATACGACCGCGGTCGACGACCCGGCCGAGGCCAGCAGGCGTGCGGTTTCCAGCCCGTCGATGCCGGGCATCGCGATGTCGAGCAGCACCGCGTCGGGACACTGGGCGGCGCAGACATCGAGCACCTGCTGCCCGTTCTCGGCTTCGGCCACCACCTCGACGTCCGCCTGCTCGGCCAGCAGCCGCCGCAGGCGTTCGCGTGCGAGGGGTTCGTCGTCGGCGATGACCAGCGTCAGGGTCGGCATCAGGGCAACGGCAGCGTGACGTCGCAGGCATAGTAGCCGTCGCGCCACGCCGACGTCATCCGCGCGGCCGGACCGAAGCGGTACGCCAGGCGATGCGCGATGCTGCGCTGGGCATGGCCGGCACCGGCCTGGAACGCGAGCGAGGGCGCGGTATCGGGAGACGGTGCCGGATTGAGCACCTGCAGGTGCAGCACGCCGGCGTCGCACCACAGCGCGATGCGCACGGTGCCGCCCTCGGGCAGCCGCGAGATGCCGTGCAGCACCGCATTCTCGACCAGCGGCTGCAGCACCAGCCGCGGCATGCCCAGGTCCCAGGGCAGCGGCTCGCGGCGTTCCCATTCCACCTGCAGGCGCGCGCCCAGGCGCAGGCTCTCGATCGACAGGTACTGCGCGGCCAGCTCGCATTCGGCGGCCAGGGTCGAATCGGTCTCGCTGGCGCCAAGCGCCGCGCGGAACAGGTCGGACAGGTCGAGCACCGCGCGTTCGGCCAGCACCGGATCGCGCGGCAGCAGGCCGGCGATCAGGTTCATGCTGTTGAACAGGAAGTGCGGGCGGATCCGCGCCTGCAGCGCATCGGCCTCGGCACGCGCGTTGGCCCGGGTCTGCGCGACCCAGCGGTCGCTCACGTAGAAGTAGCGCAGCGACAGGGCCGCGATCAGCGCGGTCACCGCCGCGCTGCCAAGCGTGAAACGCCAGAACGCCACGCCGAGCGGATCGTTGCCCAGGCTGCCATACAGCGCGTGCACGATCGCCGCCATGACCGCGGCCACCAGCGCCGCCAGGCCGACCGCCGCCATCGCGCCCGAACGCAGCGGCAACCGCGACAGCGGCGCGCGCAGCTTGCACAGCAGCACGGCCACGGCAAGCGCCAGCCACAGCGCGAAGCCGCTGGCCGACAGGAAACGGCCCATGTCCCAGTCGCGCACGCCATCGGGCGCCAGCGCCACGATCACCACCACCAGCTGCGCCACGCCGAGCATCGCGCCCATGCGAGGCAGCCGGCACAGGTCCGGCAGCCAGGGGGCGTGGTCGCGGGGATCGTCCATGCGCGCCGGCGGGCGGACGGTCAGCCGACCAGGCGCCGGTCGAGCCAGTCGCCGAGCGCGGCGATTTCCTCGGCGCAGACCTGGTGCGCCATCGGGTAGCGATGCCACTCGAGCTCGAAGCCGACCCGTTCCAGCGCGGCGGCACTGGCCTCGGCGTAACGCAGCGGAATCACCGGATCGCCGCTGCCATGCGCCATGAACACCGGCTGCGCGACCGCGTTGGGATGCCGCGCCGAGGCGCTGGCCTCGCCACCGGGCAGATAGGTCGACAACGCGATCAGGCCGGCCAGCGGTTCGCTGCGGCGCAGGCCGGCGGCCAGGGTGATCGCCCCGCCCTGCGAGAACCCGGCCAGCAGCAGGCGCGAAGCGGGCACGCCGCGCTCGGCCTCGCGCGCGATCAGCGCATCGACCTGCACGATCGACTCCTCGACGCCGGCCGCATCGGCGCGCTCGGCGAAGTCCATCGCCACGATGTCGTACCAGGCGCGCATCTGCATGCCGCCGTTGATCGTGATCGCACGCTCCTGCGCATGCGGGAACACGAACCGCATCGCCGGCCAGTGCGGTCGCACCAGCTCCGGCACGAGCGGCGCGAAATCATGGCCGTCGGCGCCGAGCCCGTGCAGCCAGAGCACGGTCCATCGCGGCGCCGGGCCGGTTTCCTGTTCGACGGTCTGCAGCAGCATCGGGAGTTCCGCGGAAGAAGATGCGCCGCATTATGCCCGCTGCCCGTCGACGGCAGCGGCGACCGCGCGGATCGCCGGTCGCCGGTCGCCGGTCGCGGACTCAGCTGCCGGCGGGCAGGCGGTAGCGCAGCACCCGGCGCACGGTGTGGTGCTCGCCGGTGGCCTCGAACTGCCAGCGCGACGCCACCGCCAGCGCGGACGCATCGAACACGCCCGCCGGCTCGGCATCGACCAGACGCACATCGCGCACACTGCCGTCCGGCATCACCGCGAAGGCCAGTTCCACCTGGCCTTCGATGCGGCCACGCAGCGCCGGCAACGGGTAACGCGGTGCCACGTCGGTCAGCAGCATCGGCTGCCGTTTCGGCGGACGCGGCGGCGTGGTGCTGGCGACCACGGGCGGTGCCGGCGGTGCGGCGACAGGCGCCGGCATGGCGGCGGCCGGTGGCGCTGGTTCGACCACGGTCCCGGCAGCAGCGGCTGGCGTGGGCGGCGACGGCGGGGCCGGGATCGACGGCCGGTTCGCGGCAGCGGCCGCCGCAGCGGTGACCTGGGCGGCGGCCTGCTGCGTGGCGTCCAGCGCGGCCACCGCCTCACGCAGGCGCGGCAACGCCGGCGCCGCCGGGTCGGCACGCGCCAGCAGCGCGGTCAGGCGCTCGGCCTCGGCCGCGTGGCCGGCCTGCAGGGCGTGCTCGATGCCCATCGTCAGATAGGGCTGCAACTGGACCAGGGCGGTCGTCGCCGCCTCGGCATGGGCCGGGCGTTCGCGCAGGGCCAGGAAGTACTCCAGCGCGTTCGCACCCGCAGGCGCGAACAGCTGTCGCCCGCGCATGGCCCCGTCGGCCAGGGCCTGCAGGCCGGCGTCGTCGCGCGGCAGTTCCGGGACCGGCGGCGGCAGGGCCGGCGTGGCCGCTTCGGTCGCCGGCGCCGCATCCACCGGCGCGTCCGGCTGCCCACATCCGGCCAGCAGAGCGGCCAGCAGCCCGATCACAACACTCCACGTCGCGCGCATGTCATCCCCCCGGTGAGGGCGCACAGCCTAGCGGGCGCAGATGACGCATCGGGGACATCCGCCCCGGCGCCTACGGAGCGTCGTTGCGATGCCGCAGTTCGGCCGCGCGGCGCAGCACCCACGGCGGATCCAGTTCTTCGGGGATGCAGAAGATGCGGTGCCGGCGCAGCCAGCGCCCGGCGCGGCGGCCCGAAGTCAGCGCGACCGTGGGCACCGCCAGCACCATGCCGATCACCACCGGCAGCATCCACAGCGCCAGCCCCGGCGAGACCGCCCAGGCCAGCAGGCCCATGAACAGGCCGAACACGCTCAGGCCCAGATAGCTGCGCACCAGGCTCGACAGCGGCACGCTGCCATCGTCGCGCTGCTGCGCTTCCCAGCCCGAATCGCGGCCGGCCAGCACTTCGGCCACGCCGCGCGACTGCCGGTACATCACCACCGGCGCCATCAGCGCGGCCAGCACGCTTTCGATCAGCACCCCGACCAGCGCACGCAGCGCACCGCCGCAGCCGCGGCGTTCGACCGGGTCGAACAGCATCGCCACGTAGCCCAGGACCTTCGGCGCGAACAGCACGCCCATGGTCGCGGCGAACAGCCAGGCCACGCGCTCGGCATCCTTCTCGCGCCAGAACGCCAGCGGCGAGAAGCCGGACAGCTGGAAGCCGTCCCAGGTCAGGTCGGTGCTGTACAGCGGGATCGCCAGGCCGACCAGCATCAGCATCGCCCACATCGGCGCGGTGAAGTAATGCCCGATGCCGACCGCCATGTGCATGCGGCTGATCCAGTGCAGGCCGGGGCTGCCGACCACCTTGCCGTGCTGCAGGTTGCCCTGGCACCAGCGGCGGTCGCGCACCAGCAGGTCGCTCAGCGACGGCGGGCCTTCCTCGTAGCTGCCGCCCAGGTCGGGGAGCATGTGGATCGCCCAGCCGCCGCGGCGCATCAGCGCGGCCTCGACGAAATCGTGGCTGAGGATGTCGCCGCCGAACGGCTTGCGCCCCGGCAGCGGCGGCAGGCCGGCATGGTCGGCGAAGGCGCGCGTGCGCAGCATCGCGTTGTGGCCCCAGTAGTTGCCCTCGGCGCCGTGCCACCAGGCCACGCCGCGTGCGATCACCGGCCCGTAGACGCGGCCGCCGAACTGCTGCATGCGGGCGAACAGGGTGGCGCCGTTGACCACGCGCGGCAGGGTCTGCAGCAGGCCCACGCCCGGGTTGCGCTCCATCGCCGCGGCCAGCCGCACCAGGGTGTCGCCGGTCATCAGGCTGTCGGCGTCGAGCACCAGCATCTGCGGGTAGGCGGCGCCGAAGCGCTGCACCCATTCGGCCACGTTGCCGGCCTTGCGCCCGCCGTTGTCGTGGCGGCGCCGGTAGAACAGCCGCCCCACGCCATCGACCTGCGCCAGCAGCGCGGCGAAGACCTCGCGCTCACGCGCGGCGATGGCCTCGTTGCGGCTGTCGGACAGGACGAAGAAATCGAACCGGGCAAGCTGTCCGGTCGCGGCCACCGATTCGTAGACCGCCTGCAGGCCGGCCATGATCCGGTCCGGATCCTCGTGATAGGTCGGCATCAGCAGCGCGGTGCGGGCCTGCAGCGCCGGCAGCGGGCCGTCGCGCTCGATGCCCAGCGCCTGCGCGCGGCCGCGCAGGGACAGCACGAAGCCGGCCACCGCGCTGAGGCAGGACATGGCGATCCAGGCGAACAGCGCCACGAACAGCACCAGCAGCACCATGTCCAGCAGGCTGATGCCGTTGACCCGCAGCACCTGCAGCATCCCCCAGGCCGCGGCCATGGTCATCAGCGCGGTACCGCCGATCACGTAGGCGCGGCGCCAGCCGATGCCGGGCGGGGAGGTCTGCAGGCGGGTGCGGGACAGCTGGCCTTCGCGCAGGGACTGGCCGGGCATCGCCAGCGGCGATTCGGCGGGCAGCCAGTCCTGTTCGGACGTGGAGGCCTGTTCGGAAACGGTCGAGGTGCCGGTCATCGCGGCGAACGCCAGGAAATCACAGATCGCACGCACAACCTCGCAGCAGCAGCATCGGGAGGGCGGACCGCATTCCCATCATGCCTGGCCGTGGGCCGCCATGGCCCGGTCACAGGTCCGTCGGCGCCTATTGTGCGGTGCGTCACCACCCCCGCCGCAAGAGGCGGCGTGAAATACCGTTCAGTCGGATTCGGGGGGAGCCACGACCGATTCGGGATCGACCGCAAGCCGGCCGGCCATCAGCACGGCCTGGGTGCGGTTGTTCACCCCCAGTTTGCGCAGCACCGCGGTGACGTGGGCCTTGATCGTGGCCTCGGACACGCCGAGGTCGTAGGCGATCTGCTTGTTGAGCCGGCCTTCGCCCAGCATCTGCAGCACGCGGAACTGCTGCGGCGTCAGGTCGCGCAGGCGCTGGGCGACCTCGATCTCGTCCTGGCACAGCGACGGCGCATTGCTGGCGGCGGGCGGCGCCCAGCGCTCGCCGTCCAGGACCAGGCCGACCGCCTCGCCGATGGTGTCCGAATCGGCCGACTTGGGAATGAAGCCGAGCGCCCCGTGGTCCAGCGCGCGGCGCATCACCGACGGCTCCTCGCGCGCCGATACCACCACCACCGGCAGCTGCGGGTGCAGCGCACGCAGGTGGACCAGCGCGCTGAAGCCGTGCGCGCCGGGCATGTTGAGATCCATCAGCAGCAGGTCGGCGTCGGCGTTGGAGTCGACCAGCGCGTACAGCGCGTCGACGCTGTCGGCCTCGTGCAGCACCGTCTCGGGCAGGATCCGCTGCACGGCGCCGCGCAGTGCTTCGCGGAACAGCGGATGGTCGTCGGCGATCAGGATCGTGGACATGCGGGAGGATGCCGGGGGACGGATGGGGGAACCTCGCAGTATGCGGGCAGCCGCGGCGGACCTGCATGCGCCGGTGAAGCCCTCCCCGCGTTCACCGGCGCCTGCATGCGGCTCACTTCACCTTGCGCTCGTTGACCAGCGACTCGACCACCGACGGGTCGGCCAGGGTCGAGGTGTCGCCGAGCTGGTCGGGTGCGTTCTCGGCGATCTTGCGCAGGATCCGGCGCATGATCTTGCCCGAGCGGGTCTTGGGCAGGCCCGGCGCCCATTGCAGGTGGTCGGGCGTGGCGATCGGGCCGATCTCCTTGCGCACCCAGGCCACCAGCTCCTTCAGGAGTTCGTCGCTCTGGGTCTCGCCGGCGATCAGGGTCACGTAGGCGTAGATGCCCTGGCCCTTGATGTCGTGCGGGAAGCCGACCACGGCCGCCTCGGCCACCTTCGGATGCGAGACCAGCGCGCTTTCCACCTCGGCGGTGCCGATGCGGTGGCCGGAGACGTTGATCACGTCGTCGACGCGGCCGGTGATCCAGTAGTAGCCGTCCTCGTCACGACGGCAGCCGTCGCCGGTGAAGTAGGTCCCCGGATAGGTGCGGAAATAGGTGTCGATGAAGCGCTGGTGGTCGCCGTAGACGGTGCGCATCTGGCCCGGCCAGGAATCGAGCAGGACCAGGTTGCCCTCGGTCGCCCCTTCCTGGCGCTCGCCGTTGGCGTCGACCAGGGCCGGCTGCACGCCGAAGAACGGCAGCGTGGCCGACCCGGGCTTGAGGTCGGTGGCGCCGGGCAGCGGCGAGATCAGGATGCCGCCGGTCTCGGTCTGCCACCAGGTGTCCACGATCGGGCTGCGCGCATCGCCGACCACCTCGTAGTACCAGCGCCAGGCTTCGGGATTGATCGGCTCGCCGACGCTGCCCAGCAGGCGCAGCGAGCTGCGTGCGGCCTTCTTCACCGGCTCCTCGCCCTCGCGCATCAGCGCGCGGATCGCGGTGGGCGCGGTGTAGAAGATGCTGACCTTGTGCTTGTCGATCACTTCCCAGAAGCGCGACACGCTCGGGTAGTTCGGCACGCCCTCGAACACCAGCGAGGTGGCGCCGTTGGCCAGCGGGCCGTAGACGATGTAGCTGTGGCCGGTGACCCAGCCGACGTCGGCCGTGCACCAGTAGATGTCGTCCTCGCGCAGTGCGAACACCGCTTCATGGGTGTAGGCCGCGTACAGCAGGTAGCCGCCGGTGGTGTGCAGCACGCCCTTCGGCTTGCCGGTCGACCCGGAGGTGTAGAGGATGAACAGCGGATCCTCCGCGTTCATGCGCTCGGGCTCGCACTGCGCCGGCTGGCTGTCGACCACGTCGTGGAACCAGCGGTCGCGCGGGGCCTGCATGTCGACCGCGCCACCGGTGTGGCGCACCACCAGCACGGTTTCGACGGTGTTGGTGCCGGGCAGTTTCAGCGCGGCATCGACGTTGGCCTTCAGCGGGATCCTGCGGCCGCCGCGCAGGCCTTCGTCGGCGGTGATGATGAGCTTGCTGGCGCAGTCGCCGACGCGATCGGCGATCGAGTTCGGGGCGAAGCCGCCGAACACCACCGAATGCACCGCACCGATGCGCGCGCAGGCCAGCATCGCGACCACCGCGTCGGGGATCATCGGCAGGTAGATGGTGACCCGGTCGCCCTTCTGCACGCCGAGGTTGCGCAGCGCGTTGCCGAGCCGGCATACGCGCTCGTACAGCTCGCGATAGGTGACTTTCAGCGCCGGCGCATCCGGGCTGTCGGGCTCGAACAGCAGCGCGGTCTTGTCGCCGCGCGTGGCCAGCTGGCGGTCCAGGCAGTTGACCGAGGCGTTGAGTTCGCCGTCCTCGAACCAGCGGATGTGGAAATCGTCCAGCGCGTAGCTGACGTCCTTGATGCGGGTCGGCTTCCTGAACCAGTCCAGGCGTTCGGCGGCCTTGCGCCAGAAGCCTTCTGAGTCCTCGACCGACTCGCGGTACAACCGCTGGTAGTCGTCCTTGCCGATGCGCGCCTGCGCGGCGAATTCCGGCTTGACGGGGTAAAGATCGGACATGCCTCCCTCCTCGGATGCGCTTGCTTGCAGGCCGCCAACAGCTGACGGCCCGGACCCACAGTCTGCCGCATCGCCCATGACGCAATGCAGCAGTTCCGATACGACCTTGGTCGAACAAACACGTGCCGCGATGGGGTCCAGGCAACGGACAGGCCGCAGAAACGCGCATCTTCGGGTCCGGGAACCGCAGCTTCGACTAATGGCGTATAGGCGCTCAACGGGCACATGCGCAGTCTGCGGGTACAGGCCGTGCCCAGGGGCAGGCCAGTCGTCATCCAGAAGATTCACGGGAGAGAGGGGCAATGACCATGCGTTCATCCAAACTGGTGCGCCGGCCACTGGCCGCGGCCTTGTTCGTCGCACTGGCAGCACCAGGGCTGGCGTTCGCGCAGAGCGACCGGGAGAAGGCGCTGGAGTCGCGCGTCGCCGACCTCGAACGGCAGGTGCAGCTGCTGCTGTCTTCGCAGCAGCAACAGGCCGGGCAGATCGAGCAGGCGCAGACCCAGCTGACCGAAGTGCAGCAGCACCAGCCCAAGCCGGTGCCGGCCGGCAAGCAGCCGATCCAGGTGACCACGATCACCCCGTCCGCGGTGCCGGGCACCACGTTCAAGTTCGGCGGCTTCATCAAGGCCGACTTCCTCGCCACCCGCACCGGCGACGGCCAGCTGGCCGACGACGCGGTCGGCCGTTCGCTGTACCTGCCGGGCCAGACCCCCGTTGGCGGCGGCCCATCGGACGTGGACTACAACGCGCACGCCAAGTTCTCGCGCTTCAACCTGGGCGTGGACCACATCGCCGAGAACGGCGACAAGGCCGGCGCGCTGGTCGAGATGGACTTCTTCGGCAACTCGCTGGGCAACCAGACCGCGACCAACACCTACGGCGTGACCCTGCGCCACGCCTACATGTACTGGAACAACTGGCTGGCCGGCCAGACCTGGTCCAACTTCATGGACGCCGGCTCGATCCCCGAGGCGGTCGACTTCGTCGGCCCGACCGACGGCGTGATCTTCGTGCGCCAGACGCAGATCCGCTACACCAACGGCGGCTTCAGCGTCGCCCTGGAGAATCCGGAAACCACCCTGGTCGGCACCACCGCGTCCGACCGTGGCGCCCTGCCCGACCTGACCCTGCGCTACGGCTGGAAGGGCGACTGGGGTACGTTCGGCATCGGCGGCCTGGTCAAGCAGCTCAAGGTCGACCGCACCGTCGGCACCACCGTCTACGACGACAGCTCGATCGGCGGCGGCCTGACCCTGGGCGGCAAGTGGCAGGCCGGCGCCAGCGACAGCATCCACTACCAGCTGACCGGCGGCGAAGGCATCGCCCGCTACATCGGCCTGGGCATCCACCAGGACGGCGTGCTCGATCCGACCGACGGCAGCGTCGATTCGATCGGCGTGCTCGCCGGCTACATCGGCTGGCGCCACGCATTCAGCCCGAAGCTGCGCACCAACCTGATCTTCGCGCGCAGCGACTACGACAACGACACCGCGCTGACCGGACTGGGCGTGACCAGGAGCGTGCAGAGCATCCGCGGCAACGTCTTCTACTCGCCGATGCCGAAGGTCGACGTCGGCGCCGAGCTGATGTACGGCAAGCGCGAGCTGGAAAGCGGCGCCGATGGCGACATCACCCGCCTGCAGTTCACCACCAAGTACACGTTCTAAGAGACCGCTTCCAATGCAGCAAACGCCGCGCGGCAGCCCCGCCGCACGGCGATCCCGACAGACACCCGGCATCCGGCACCCACACCGGAGCCACCGATCCATGAACGCTTCGGAGGGGAAGCCTCAATGTCCAGCACACCCGTCAACACCCCGCAGCCGGCAGCGCTGACGAAGGGCCACAAGAAGGTCATCTTCGCGTCCAGCCTCGGCACCGTCTTCGAGTGGTACGACTTCTACCTGTACGGCTCGCTCGCGATCATCCTGTCGCGCCAGTTCTTCAGTGGCGTCAACGAAACCACCGGCATGATCTTCACCCTGCTCGCATTTGCGGCAGGCTTCTTCGTGCGTCCGTTCGGCGCGGCCTTCTTCGGCAGCCTGGGCGACCGCATCGGCCGCAAGTACACGTTCCTGGTCACGATCCTGATCATGGGCATCTCGACCTTCCTGGTCGGCGTGTTGCCCAACTACGCATCGATCGGCATCGCGGCACCCATCATCCTCATCGTGCTGCGTCTGGCCCAGGGCCTGGCGATGGGCGGCGAGTACGGTGGCGCGGCGACCTACGTGGCCGAGCATGCACCGCCCGGCAGGCGCGGCTTCTATACCGCCTTCATCCAGACCACCGCGACCCTGGGCCTGTTCCTGTCGCTGGCGGTGATCCTGCTGTGCCGCTGGATCCTGGGCGTCGAAGCGTTCGAGGAGTGGGGCTGGCGCATTCCGTTCCTGGGTTCGATCGTGCTGCTGGGCGTGTCGGTGTGGATCCGCCTGCAGCTGAGCGAATCGCCGCTGTTCCAGCAGATGAAGGCCGAAGGCAAGGGCTCCAAGACCCCGTTCCGCGATTCGGTCAAGGGCGGCAACCTGAAGCTGATGGCGCTGGTGCTGATCGGCGCGACCGCCGGCCAGGCCGTGGTCTGGTACGCGGGCCAGTTCTACGCGCTGTTCTTCCTGCAGAGCATGCTGAAGGTCGACCTGACGGTCTCCTATCTGCTGATCGCAGGCGCACTGGTCCTGGGCACGCCGTTCTTCCTGTTCTTCGGCTGGCTGTCGGACAAGATCGGCCGCAAGCGGATCATCATGGCGGGCTGTCTGATCGCGGCGGTGTCCTACATCCCGATCTTCAAGGGCATCACCCACTACGCCAACCCGGCCATCGCCGAAGCCACCGAAAGCTCGCCGGCCCTGGTGTTCGCCGACCCGGCGACCTGCAGCTTCCAGTTCGATCCGGTGGGCGTGCGCAAGTTCACCAGCTCCTGCGACGTGGCCACCGCCGCGCTGACCCGCGCCGGCGTGCCGTACAGCGTGCAGCAGGCACCGGTGGGCTCGCTGGCCGAAGTGCACGTGGGCCAGGCCAACGTGGTCTCGTTCGAGGCCGAGGGCCTGGCGGGCGATGAACTGGCCGCCAAGCGCACCGCGTTCTCCACCGAGCTCAAGACCGCACTGACCTCGGCCGGTTATCCCGAGAAGGCCGACACCGATCGCATCAACATCCCGATGACGATCTTCCTGCTGTGGATCCTGGTGATCTTCGTGACCATGGTCTACGGCCCGATCGCGGCCTATCTGGTCGAGCTGTTCCCGACCCGCATCCGCTACACCTCGATGTCGCTGCCGTACCACATCGGCAACGGCTGGTTCGGTGGCTTCCTGCCGGCGATCTCGTTCGCGCTGGTGGCGGGCACAGGCAACATCTACTACGGCCTGTGGTACCCGATCGGCATCGCGGTCATGTCGCTGGTCATCGGTACGATCTTCCTGCGCGAAACCAAGGACGTGGACATCACCAAGTAAGCCACGCCCGAAGTGATCCGCCGGCCCTGGAGGGGCCGGCCAGGGAACGCCGGCCCCTCCAGGGCCGGCGTTCTGCGTTGTGGTGGACGATGACCGAGACGGAGGATCGGCCGCCTGGCACCGTGCGCCCTGCCTGTCGCCCGCCTTGCTGCGCTCGCTCCGGCGTTGGTCGTATCGAAGGTGGCCGAACGGCGGAAGGCGCGGGCCATCACCATCGTCGGCCACGCTGACGTCGCGAAGGCCGCGTGCCGGCAGATGCATCGACGTGGGAGCCGGCCGATGCCGGGCTGGACCAGAAGCAGATCGCGCACGGCGGCCCGGGCAGGCCGGAGCGCTCGCGTCAGACCCGACACGCAGCTGATGCCGCCGGCATCATGCGGAGGTACAGGTGTCGGTCGTTCCGCGCGCGATGCGGTGTACCGCCCGGCCCGGCCAGAACACTCCGCCCGCGTGCTTCATGACGCGGCACACCGGGCGCGCCTTCCAGCATACGGAACGCCGGCATGACCCGGGTATGTCGCAGCGCCACCGCATGCCGCAGACATGCCAGGCCGACATGCCAGCACGGATTCACGCAACGCGAACGACCATGCCGGCAAGGCGATGTCGCCGCCACGTGCCGGCCGTGTTCTTCGTCGATGCGCGGTGAGCCGCTGCGGCCGCACGCGGCCGCAACTCCTCACCCTGCGCGGGGGCAACGTTGCGTCCGGGACTGCGCCTCGCGCAGGGCCAGGCCTACCAGCAGACCCACGAAGGTCGCGTAGACGCTGCTGGTGGTCTGGTGCGCGAACATCGACTGGGTCAGCCCGCACAGCATGAACGCCACCACCAGCATCAGGCCGGCGCTGGCCGCACCCCGCAGCTTGCCTGCCTCCGGTGCCCGGCGACGCAGCGACGCGAACAGCCACAACGGAATGCCGTAGACCGCGGCCAGCGCGACGACGCCCGGCATGCCCATGGTCGCGGCCCATTCGGCCAGATCGTTGTGGGCGTGGCCCAGGTGGCAGCGCTCGGTCTGCGCGTGGCGGGCCTCGCTGCATTCGGGCACCACCTCCATCGCCAGGTCGAAGTGCCCGACGCCGACACCGGTCAGTGGATGCTCGACGAAGGCCTTCGCCGCGATCTGCAGTCGCTCCATGCGCGCGCCGGCGGAGGAGTTCTTGTCGCCGAGGTCCATGCGCACGATGTCCTGCTGCAGCTCGGCCAGACGCGTCTGCTGGCGCATCCCGGGCACCGACATCACCACCGCGACCGCGGCGACGATCAGCCCGCCCAGCAGCAGGGCGCGGCTGCGCCGGCTGCGCCAGCCGCAGCCCAGCACCAGGACCACCAGCAGGACCAGCAGCGCCGGCCAGGTGCCGCGCGTGCCGCTGAGCAGGATCGTGACCATGCCCACGCCCAGCGCGGCCACGGTCCACATCCAGCTGCGCCGCGGGCGGAAGAACACCGCCAGCACCATCAGCAGCAGCACCACGTCGGCGAAGACGATCGCATTGCCCCAGCCGGATGCGCGCTCGGCGCCACCGAGCACCTGCACCAGGGCGAGCAGGCAGGCCGAGCCGATGCCGGCCAGCGCGCCCCACCACAGCGCGACGCGCGGCGGCTGCAGCACATACACCCACAGCGCGGTCCATGCCATGGCCAGCAGGCGGTCGCGCTTGCCGACGTCGCCCGGTTCCAGGCCCAGATGGATCGAGGACACGAACGCGACGCCGATCGCCAGCGCGGCGGCCAGCAGCAGCAGGCACAACGGCCAGCGGATGCGTGGCGCGGCGGCGGCCATGCGCGGTCCGGCCAGCAGGGTGGTGAACAGCAGGACGATGCCGAACGGCAGGACGCCCTTGGGGATCGAGACGGCGAGCGCGGGAAGACTGAACAGGCCCAGGGTGGCCGCGGCGCGGAGCCACCGCTGCATGACGGGCGTGGTGTCCATGGCTTCGAGCTGGATTGCGCCCACATCGATCCCTGTGCTGGTCGAGCTGCGCATCTTCCTTTGCGCTTCCGGAACCGCGACTGAGTTCAGCCCGGTTAGTTCATCCACGCCCCCTACGCGGTTCGGCTACGGTACAGGCTTCGGGTCCTGTCGTTCCAGCATCAGTCCCCGACATCCTGGCGCTGCAGGGCATCGGCGGCGGCACGTTCCTGCAGGTTCGGCACGCAGGGGCCGGTCACCGCGTCGGCGCGGACCAGCCACCAGCGGCGCCGGTTGGAAATGCCGGCCAGCTCGATCCGGGTGCGGTCCAGGCACGCCTCGAGCGCTGCCTCCTGGACCAGCAGCCAGCGTCGCTCCGGTGCCTGCGCCTGCCAGGCGACGCCGCGTCGCAGCTGTTCGTCCCAGGCCACGTTGAAACCGAAATTGGCCGCGGACCGGTCGGCCATCAACAGGTTCTGTTCCTTCCAGGCCACCAGGCCGAGTTCCGCATCGGGCCCGATCCGGGTACCGACCGCGGTCATCACCCCGCGCGCGGAGCTGGCATCGTTGAGCACAGCGTAGCCGACCAGGCCGAACATCACCCACAGCCCGGCCAGGGTCGAGAACAGCGCGGCGACCGCATGCCGCCGGCCGAACCAGAGCGCGCTGGCCAATCCCCATCCGGCGATCGCCACCAGCATCCATGCGACGGCTTCGACGCCCGCCGGCGCAAGTCCGCGCTGCGTCTCGAGCCGCGCCTCGAAGCTGCCGTCGCCGAGCAGCAGCGTGGTGCCGAGCCCAAGCGACAGCACGACCAGCAGCAGCGCGAGCAGCAGCACGCCGGTCCTCGCCCAGCGCCGGCGGAGCAGGCCCGGCAGCAGCGGCGCCAGCACCAGGCACAGCATCGGCAGCGCCGGCATGATGTAGACGTCGCGCTTGCCGTCGGGAATCGAGAAGAACACGACGATCAGCGCCCACCACGCCAGCGGCAGCAGATAGCGCGGATCGCGCCGGCGCAGCCGTCGCCACCACGCCGGCAACGCCCACGGCAGCGCCAGGATCGGCGGCACCCACATCGTCAGCATCACGCCGAGGTGGTACCAGGCCGGCTGGTGGTGGTCCCAGGACTGCGAGTACCGCTTGGCGGTCTGGCGGAACAGGATGTCGTCCAGATACGCGCGGTATTCCGGCAGATCGCGGGTCAGGGCCACGCTGACCATCGGCGCCAGCCACAGCGCGACCGCCGCGATGAACGCCAGCGGGCCGAGCCAGAAGCGCGGATCGCGCAGGTGCAGGCGCACGCCCGGCCAGCCCCGCCAGGCCGCCAGCGTCGCCGGCAGCAGCATCAGCAGCGCGAGCGCGCCCACGCCCTTGGTGATCGTCCCCAGGCCGGCGGCGGCCCAGCCCAGCAGCCACCAGCGCCAGTCCGCCCCCAGCAGCAGATGCCGCAGCAGGCCGTAGTTGGCCAGGGTGATGAAGAACGTCACCAGCGGATCGATCTGCGCCTTCTTCGCCTGCCAGGTGAACTGGAACGCGAACAGCAGCGCCCAGGCGGCGTACAGGCCGACGCGACGGGTCCACAGGCGACGGCCGAGATCCTGCACGCACCACAGCGTGCCCAGCGCGGCCAGCAGCGACGGCAGCAGGAACGCCACCCGCCAGTTGCCGGACAGCGTGTAGAAGGTGGACTGCAGCCACATCAGCATCGGCGGCTTGTCCGAGTACAGCTCGATGCCGCGGTGCGGGAACAGCCAGTTGCCGCTCTCGACCATCTGCCGGGCGACCAGGGCGAAGCGGGGCTCGTCGGCCGGCCAGGGATCGCGCAGGCCCAGGCCGACGCCCAGCACGAGCAGCGCCATGGTCCAGAACAGCCAGGTGTCGCGACTGCGTACGTCGAGGCTCTGCATGGCGCGATGCGGGCGGCGGCCGGAGCGGCCCCATGACAATGCACCATTGCCGCGCGCCGCGGTAGCGGCGGCCCTCGCGCCCGGCCGGGACCGGGCGGGCGACGCGGAACCCGGGGTCAGTCCCGCTTGCGCAGGCGCGCGTAGTAGAAGCCGTCCATGCCGTCCTCGCCGCTCAGGCGCTGGCGCCCGACCGGGGCCGCATGGCCGAAGGCCTCGGGCAGCGGCAGCTCCAGCGCATCGGCGGTCCGCGCCAGGAAGGCCTCGATCTGGCCGGCGTTCTCTTCCGGCAGGACCGAGCAGGTCGCGTACAGCAGGACGCCGCCCGGACGCAGCAGGGTCCAGGTCGCGTCCAGCAGCCGGGCCTGGGCCTGGAGCAGCGCGACCAGGTCATCAGGACGCCGGTGCAGCAGGATGTCCGGCTGGCGGCGGACCACGCCGGTCGCCGAGCACGGCGCATCCAGCAGCACCGCGTCGAAGGTGAAGCCGTCCCACCACATCGCCGGCGTGGTCGCATCGACCGCACGCAGCTGCGCGCCCTCCAGCACGCCCGAGCGGCGCAGGTTCTCCTCGACCCGGGCCAGACGGCGGGAATCGATGTCCAGCGCCAGCAGTTCCATCGCCGGATCGCGCTCCAGCAGGTGCGCGGCCTTGCCGCCGGGCGCGGCGCAGGCGTCGAGCAGGCGCGCCCCGGGCTCGGCGCCCAGCGCATCGGCGGCCTGCTGGGCCGATCCGTCCTGCACCGCGACCAGGCCCTCGTCGAAGCCGGGCAGCGCCGACACCGGCAGCGGAACGTCCAGGCGCAGCGCATCGGCCAGCCGCGGATCGATCGACGCGGCGATGCCGGCCTCTTCCAGCCGCGCGCGGTAGGCATCGCGCGTGGTCAGGCGGCGGTTGACCCGCAGCCACAGCGGCGCGGGCTGGGCACTGGCGGCGAACACCGCCGCGGCCTGCTCCGGCCAGGCGGCCTCGATCCGCGAGCGCAGCCACTGCGGCCAGGCCGCGGCCGGATCGGCGGGCGGAAAGCCTTCGCGCTGGGCACGCCGCAGCAGCGCGTTGACCAGCCCGGCCTGGTGCGGCCGGCCCAGCGCGCGCACCGCATCGACCGTCGCCGCCAGCGCCGCGTGCGCGGGCAGCTGCAGCGTATCCAGCTGGGCGCAGCCGACCAGCAGCAGCGCCAGCAGCGGGCCATCGCTGCCGCCCGGCGGCTTCTGCAGCCAGCTGCGCAGCGCGGCGTCGTAGCGATGCCGTCCACGCAGGGCGGCGAACACGATGGCTTCCAGCAGCGCGCGATCGCGCGGGTCGTCCAGGCGCGGCAGGATCGGGGCGAGTTCGGATTTCAGCGAACGGCCGCGGTGGACCACCGCATCGAGCACATGCGCGGCATGGACACGCACCTGCACGCCGGGCGCCATCGGTCGATCCGGGCGCGGCGGGCGGGGGCGGGCGGGGGCGCGGGGTGGCTGCATCGGATCAGCCGCCGATGCCCAGGTCGCGGCGGGCGTTGAGCCAGTCCGCCGCGGTGATCGCACGGCCGCCGTCGCGCTGCACCACGCGCAGGCGCAGCGCGCCTTCGCCGCAGGCGATGTCGATGCCGTCGCGGCCGGCGGTCAGCAGCGTGCCCGGCGCGGCGCGATGCGCCAGCGGCAGGGCCACCGCGCCATGGATGCGCAGGCGCTCGCCGGCGACCACGGCCTCGGCCACCGGCCAGGGATTGAACGCGCGCACGGTGCGCGCCAGCAGCTCGGCGGGCTGGCCCCAGTCGAGGCGGGCCTCGGCCTTGTCCAGCTTGTGCGCGTAGGTCGCGCCCTCGGCGGGCTGCGGCTGCGGCACCGGACGGATGCCGGCACGCAGCAGGCCAAGGCCATCGGCCAGCACCTGCGCACCAAGCGCGGCCAGGCGGTCGTGCAGCTTGCCGCCGGTGTCGTCGCCGGCGATCGGGGTGCGCTGCTCCAGCAGCACCGGGCCGGTATCCAGGCCGGCCTCCATCTGCATCAGGCACACGCCGGTCTCGGCATCGCCGGCCTGGATCGCGCGCTGGATCGGCGCGGCGCCACGCCAGCGCGGCAGCAGCGAGGCGTGCACGTTCCAGCAGCCGAAGCGCGGGATCCCGAGCACCGCCCTGGGCAGGATCAGGCCGTAGGCGACCACGATCATCAGGTCGGGGGCGAGCTCGCGCAGCGCCTGCTGCGACTCGGCGCCGCGCAGCGTTTCCGGCTGCAGGACCGGGATCCCGCGGGCGATCGCCTCCAGCTTGACCGGCGAGGCCGCCAGGCCGCGGCCACGCCCGGCCGGACGGTCGGGCTGGGTGTACACGGCCACGACCTCGTTGCGCTGCGCGGCGGCGCGAAGCGAGGGCACGGCGAACTCCGGCGTGCCGGCAAAGACGATTCTCATCGGAAGGAAGGCTCGACAGACAGGGGCTGCGCCAGCCGGCGCGGCGGCACCATCGCATCGCCATGGGGCGATGCGCGATGCGGGAACGGACGAAGGAGCCGGCGCAGCGGAATGCGCGCCGGCATCGGCTCAGGCGGCGTGCTTGCGCGACTTGGCCAGCTTCTTGCGGACCATCTCGCGCTTGAGCGGCGAGAGGTAATCGATGAACAGCTTGCCGTCCAGGTGGTCCATCTCGTGCTGCACGCACACCGCCAGCAGGCCATCGGTGCTCAGCTCCCGGGCCTGGCCCTGGCGGTCCAGGTAACGCACGGTGATCGAATCGGCGCGGGTCACGTCGGCGAAGATGCCCGGGACCGACAGGCAGCCCTCCTGGTACACCTGGCCGCCTTCCTGCGCGACGATCTCCGGGTTGATGAAGACCAGCGGCGTGTCCTTGCCCTCGCTCACGTCGATGACCATGAAACGCAGGTGCACGTCGACCTGGCTGGCCGCCAGCCCGATGCCCGGCGCCTCGTACATGGTTTCGAACATGTCGTCGAGCAGGGTCTGGAACTGGGGCGTGGCCACGCGCTCGGCGTCGACCGGCACGGCCTTGGTCCGCAGGCGCGGATCGGGGAACTCGAGAATGGGAAGCAGGGCCATGGCGGACTCCGTGGGACGCCGGGGACAAACCGGCCAGCCGTCGCAATTCTAGCGCGGATGCTTGTGCTGCGCCCTGAATTCTGGACTATAGTCGCGAACCTGTTGGGGAATCAGGCGGAAGCAACTCATGTTCATTCGACTTCGTACGGTCGCGGCCGTCGCGATGCTGACCGTCGCCAGCTACGCCATGGCCGTGGAGACCACGGGCGGGCACCCGGAGACGTACGTGGTCCGCAAGGGCGACACGCTCTGGGACATCTCTGCGCGCTTCCTCAAGAAGCCGTGGCTGTGGCCGGAAATCTGGCAGGCCAATCCGCAGGTGGCCAACCCGCACCTGATCTATCCGGGCGACGTGCTCAGCCTGGCCTATCTGGACCGGGTCGCCGGCGCGCTGCAGCCGGGTCCGCGCGAGGAAGCGCCGATCGGCGCGCTGCAGCTGTCGGAGATCGAGCCGTTCCTGAAGGACCTGCGCGTCACCGACGCCTTCGAACACCTGCCCTATGTGGTCGGCTTCGAGGACAACCGCCTGCGCGGCAGCTACGGCCAGCCGGCCTACGTGAAGGGGCTGGACAACGCACAGCCGGGCCAGCGCTACGCCGTGGTCCGCCCGACCGTGAGCTACGCGCTGCCGCGGACCTTCCGCGACCTGGAAGCCAATGGCCGGCACACCCGGATCGACGGCACCCTGTGGAAGCAGTACGTGCCGCCGAGCAGCCGCAACGAATTCCTCGGCTACGAGCTGGCCCAGGTCAACGTCGGCACCATCATCCGCGCGTCGTCCGGCGATTCCACCGTGGCCACCCTCCAGCTCGAGGACAGCGGGCGCGAAGTGCGGGCCGGCGACCGGGTGATCCCGGTCGAGGCACAGACCTACGACCTGCAGTTCTTCCCGCACCCGCCGACCCAGCAGGTCCCCGCCGAAGTGCGCGTGCTGGCCGTGGCCGATGCGTTCAGCGCGGCGGGCCCGCGCGACGTGATCGCGATCTCGGCCGGCCGCCTGGATGGCGTGGACAACGGCACCGTGTTCTCGCTGTGGCGCGATGGCCGCCACATCAACAACCCGATGCGGAGCGTCGGCACCTCGCGCCAGAACGACCGCTTCAGCGGCGGCGGCGAGATCCTGCCGGACGAGTACGCCGCCCACGCCATGGTCTTCCGCACCTTCGACAAGGTCAGCTACGCGCTGGTCATGCAGGGCGTGAAGCCGGTCCGGGTCGGCTACAGCGCCCTGCACCCGGACGCGCAGTAAGACCGGCCGGGGCCGCGAACGGCGGCTCCGGCACGCAGCGGATCGCGGCCCGTCCCGGGCGCGATCCGGCAACGCCGGCCTCTGCCGGCGTTTTCCTACCCGCATGTCAGCCTGCCTCCCAGTCCATGCCGGACGCGCGCGCGGCAGGATCGGGGCATGCCTGCCCTGCCCGATGACACCCTCGCCCTGCTGCGCCTGGTCCAGGCCGGCGGCCGCATGGCGCCGCGCCGGCTGCTGCTGGCCACCCACGGGACCGCCACCGACGCGGTGTCGGCCGGTCGCACCGCCTGGCGCGCCGCCGGCCTGGAGCCGGACCAGATCACCGCCCTGTCCGCGCCGGACCAGACGCTGGAACGGGCGCGGGACTGGCTCGAACGGCCCGGCCATCACCTGATCGGCATCCACGACCCGCATTACCCGGCCCTGCTGGCGCAGATGCCGGCGCCGCCGCTAGCGCTGTTCGTCGCGGGCGATCCCTCACTGCTCTGGCATCCCTCGGTGGCGGTGGTCGGCAGCCGTGCCGCAACGGCGGGCGGGCGCGACCAGGCGCGCCGCTTCGCCGTGGCGCTGTGCCGGGCGGGGCTGGCCGTGACCAGCGGCCTGGCCGCCGGCATCGACGCCGCCGCGCACCTGGCCGCACTGGAGGCCGACGGCATCACCATCGCGGTGCTGGGCACGGGTCCGGACCTGGCCTATCCGCGCCACCATGCAGCATTGCAGGAGCGGATCGCCGACCGGGGCGCGGTCGTCAGCGAGTATCCGCCCGGCACCGAAGCCAGGCCGGGCCACTTCCCGGCCCGCAACCGGATCATCGCCGGGCTGTCGCTGGGCACCCTGGTGGTGGAAGCGGCCGCGCGCTCGGGCGCGCTGATCACCGCCCGCCAGGCAGCCGAGGCCGGGCGGGAGGTGTTCGCCCTGCCGGGCTCGGTCCTCAACCCGCAGGCGCGCGGCTGCCACCGGCTGATCCGCGACGGTGCCTGCCTGGTCGAGGCGCCCGAGGAAGTGCTGGCCGGGATCGCCCCGCTGGCCGGGCAGCTGGCCCTGGCCCTCACACCCGACGACGCTGAACCGGCGCCCCTGGACGACGCCTCCGCCAGCCTTGAAAACCAGACCGGCCAACCCGATCTGGACCACCACAGATTGTGGCGCGCACTGGGCCACGACCCCACACCTATGGACGTGCTGGTCGAACGCACCGGATTGACGGCCGCCACCCTGTCCTCCATGCTGCTGCACATGGAACTGGATGGGCGGGTCGCGGTCGAACACGGCCGCTATGCACGCAGGTCCACCGGTGGCGGCGCAGTCGCCTGAACGGCAATGGCGCATCCGCCTGTGGTTCCCAACCCCACGGCGCCCTTCCCGGGCGCGGGCCGAGGGCAATGAAAGAAAGCATCCTGGACGTCCTGCTCTACCTCTTCGAACACTACATCTCCGACGATGCGGACACGCTCCGCGACCGTGACCCCCTGCAGCAGGGCCTGATCGAGGCCGGCTTCAGCCCCAGCGAGATCAGCAAGGCCTTCGACTGGCTCGACGGGCTGGCCGAACAGCGCCCGGAACACGCCGACGCCCGCGTCGACGGCCCGGTCCGCGTCTACCATGGCCCGGAACTGGACAAGCTGGATGTCGAGTGCCGCGGCTTCCTGCTGTTCCTCGAACAGCATGGCGTGCTCGACGCGCACCAGCGCGAGCTGGTGCTGGACCGCGCGATGGCGCTGGACCAGGACGAGCTGGACCTCGACGACCTCAAGTGGGTCGTGCTGATGGTGCTGTTCAACCAGCCCGGTGCCGAGGCCGCCTACGCCTGGATGGAAACCCAGATGTTCGGCGACGACCCCGAACCGGTGCATTGAGCGCCGCGGCGCGGGTCGATTCCACGAAAGCCGGCATGACGCCGGCTTTCGCGTCTTCCGGGCATCGGTTACCTTCCTCGCCCTGAACGACGGGGAACCGCATGTCCACCTGGTATTACGCCACGCCCGACCGGCAGCGGCGCGGCCCGTTCACGGCCGAAGCACTGAAGGCGCTGGTCGACAACGGCAGCATCGCGCTCACCACGCTGGTCTGGTGCGAGGGCGAAACCGACTGGCGTCCGCTGTCCGCGCACGCGGCCACGCTCGGCCTGGGCACCGGCGCACCGCCACCGCTGCCCGGTGCCGCAGCGGTCGCGCGCCCGGCCGGGCCACCGCCCAGGCAGGGATTGTCCGGCTGCGCGATCGTCGCGATCCTGTTCGCGATCGGCGTGATCCTGGTCGCCGTCATCGGCATCGTGGCGGCGGTCGCGCTGCCTGCGTACCAGGACTACACACTGCGCGGCAAGGCGAGCAGGGCGATCAACGAGGCCAGGAGCTACCAGACCTGGGTCGTGAACTTCCTCGATGCCGAGGGACGCTGCCCGACCAACGACGACACCGGCTTCCAGCCGGCCGAGACGTACGCCGGCATATCGCTGTCGTCGATCGTCTTCGGCGAATTCGAGGGCAGCGACCAGTGCGGCCTCGAGGCGACGATCGATTCGCCCGGCAACGAGGCGCTCGATGGCCAGGCGATCTGGCTGGAATACCACGCGGACGACGGCAGCTGGGAGTGCACCTCGGAGGTCGCCGACCGGCACCTGCCGAGCGACTGCCGCGGTTGAGCGCGTGACCCATGGATACGAACGAGGAAGGACGGAACACGATGACTGAGTGGTATTACGCGGATCGGCAGCAACAGCAGCGCGGGCCGGTCACGGCCGAGGCACTGGCGCAGCTGCTGCACGGCGGCCAGGTCGACGACACCACCCTGGTCTGGCGCGACGGCCTGCCGGACTGGCAGCCGCTGGCCGGCCTGCGCCCGGAGCTGCCGCTGCAGCCCGAAACGCCCGCCAGCGACGCCGTGGACCCCTGGGCCGCCGCTCCGGCGATCCCGGCCGCGGCCGCCGAGTACACGCCGTACACCGCGCCGGCCGTCACCGCCGATGCGGGCGCCGGCCCGGTCCTGGGCGGCGAAGTGGTCTATGCGGGCTTCTGGAAGCGGGTGGCCGCCTACACCATCGACAGCCTGCTGATCGGCATGGTCGGTGGCCTGATCGCCGCTGTCCTTGGTGCCGTGCTCGGCGCGCTCATGGCCGCCGGCGACAGCGGCGGCGCGGGCTTCATGCTGGCCCAGGTCGTGACCCAGATCGCCTCGCTCGGCATCACCGCCGCGTACTACGCCGGTTTCCATGCCTCCACCGGCATGGCCACGCTGGGCAAGATGGCGGTCGGCATCAAGGTGGTGCGCACCGACGGCAGCCGGATCAGTCTGGCGCGCGGCATCGGCCGCTATTTCGCGACCCTGCTCAGCGGCCTGATCCTCGGCATCGGCTTCCTGATGGCGGCCTTCACCGAGCGCAAGCAGGGCCTGCACGACATGATCTGCGACACCCTGGTGGTCGACAAATGGGCCTTCACCGAGCACCCGGAATGGCAGCGTCGCGACCTGGGCGCGGTCACCATCGTGATCCTCGTCCTGCTGGGCCTGATGGTCGCGATCGCCGGTGTCGGCATGCTCGCGGTGTTCGGCGCGCTGTTCGCCTCCAATTTCTGAACGAGCGGCCACCCGGCTTGACACGGCCGGGTGCAGCATGATTCACGTATAAATAGGAAAGCAGCGTACGCCCGGGGGCTCCAACCCCCGGGCGTCGGCTTCTCTGGCGACCGCCGGGCTTCACTCTCCGGTCACCGCGCCCCTTCACGATCCAGGACGGATCGCCGCCCCGTGTCACTGCAGAACCGCCACGCCATGCCCAAGCACCTGCTCATCGTCGAATCGCCCGCCAAGGCCAAGACGATCAATAAATATCTCGGCAAGGACTACACCGTCCTTGCCTCATACGGGCACGTCCGCGACCTGGTGCCGAAGGAAGGGGCTGTCGATCCGGACAACAACTTCGCGATGCACTACGGCGTCATCGACAAGAACGAGAAACACGTCGACGCCATCGCCAAGGCGGCCAAGACCGCCGACGACATCTTCCTGGCGACCGACCCGGACCGCGAGGGCGAGGCGATCAGCTGGCACATCGCCGAGATCCTGCGCGAGCGCGGCCTGGTCAAGGACAAGCCGATGCAGCGCGTGGTCTTCACCGAGATCACGCCGCGCGCGATCAAGGAAGCCATGAACCAGCCGCGCGAGATCGCCGCGGAACTGGTCGATGCACAGCAGGCGCGCCGCGCGCTGGACTACCTGGTCGGCTTCAACCTGTCGCCGGTGCTGTGGCGCAAGGTGCAGCGCGGGCTGTCCGCCGGCCGCGTGCAGAGTCCGGCGCTGCGCATGATCGTCGAGCGCGAGGAGGAGATCGAGGCGTTCAGGGCGCGCGAGTACTGGAGCATCGGCGCCGACATGGCGCACCCCTCGCAGCAGTTCGCGGCCAAGCTGGTGAAGCTGGACGGCGGGAAGTTCGAGCAGTTCACGATCACCGACGGCGAGTCCGCCGAATCGGCGCGCATGCGCATCCAGCAGGCCGCGCAGGGCGCGCTGCACGTCACCGACGTGGTCAGCAAGGAGCGCAAGCGCCGCCCGGCGCCGCCGTTCACCACCTCCACGCTGCAGCAGGAAGCCTCGCGCAAGCTCGGCTTCACCACGCGCAAGACGATGCAGGTGGCGCAGAAGCTGTACGAAGGCGTGGCCCTGGGCGACGAAGGCACGGTCGGCCTGATCAGCTACATGCGTACCGACTCGGTCAACCTGTCGGTCGATGCGCTGGGCGAGATCCGCGACGTGATCGCCCGCGACTACGGCACGCAGTCGGTGCCCGACCAGCCCAACGTCTACCAGACCAAGTCCAAGAACGCGCAGGAAGCGCACGAAGCGGTGCGCCCGACCAGCGCGCTGCGCACGCCCGCGCAGGTCGGCCGCTTCCTGTCCGACGACGAGCGCCGCCTGTACGACCTGATCTGGAAGCGCGCCGTGGCCAGCCAGATGGTGCCGGCCACGCTCAATACCGTGTCGGTCGACCTGGCCGCCGGCAGCGCGCACGGCTTCCGCGCCAGCGGCACCACCGTGGTGTTCGCCGGCTTCCTGGCGGTCTACGAGGAAGGCAAGGACAACAAGGGCGCCGAGGACGAGGACGAAGGCCGCAAGCTGCCGGCGATGAAGCCCGGCGACCGCGTGCCGCTGGACCGCATCCACGCCGACCAGCACTTCACCCAGCCGCCGCCGCGCTTCACCGAAGCGGCGCTGGTCAAGGCGCTCGAGGAGTACGGCATCGGCCGTCCCTCGACCTACGCCTCGATCATCCAGACCCTGCTGTTCCGCAAGTACACCGAGATGGAAGGCCGCGCCTTCAAGCCGACCGACGTCGGCCGCGCGGTGTCCAAGTTCCTGTCCAGCCACTTCACCCAGTACGTGGACTACGACTTCACCGCCAGGCTGGAGGACGACCTCGATGCGGTCAGCCGCGGCGAAGGCGCGTGGATCCCGCTGATGGAGAAGTTCTGGGGGCCGTTCAAGGAACTGGTCGAACAGAAGAAGGAGTCGGTCGACCGCAACGAGGCCACCGGTGCGCGCGAGCTCGGCACCGACCCGAAGACCGGCAAGCCGGTCAGCGTGCGCCTGGGCCGCTTCGGGCCGTACGCGGCGATCGGCAGCACCGCCGAGGACGCCGAGGACAAGCCCAAGTTCGCCTCGCTGCGGCCTGGCCAGTCCATGCACACGATCTCGCTCGAGGACGCGCTGGAGCTGTTTCTGCTGCCGCGCACCCTGGGCGAGGACAAGGACGAACAGGTGAGCGTCGGCATCGGCCGGTTCGGCCCGTTCGCCAAGCGCGGCAGCACCTATGCCTCGCTGAAGAAGGAAGACGACCCGTACACGATCGACCTGGCCCGTGCGGTGTTCCTGATCGAAGAGAAGGAAGAGATCGCGCGCAACCGGATCATCAAGGAGTTCGAGGGCAGCGAGATCCAGGTCCTCAACGGGCGCTTCGGCCCCTACCTCAGCGATGGCAAGCTCAACGGCAAGATCCCCAAGGACCGGGAGCCGGCCTCCTTGACCCTGGCCGAAGTGCAGCAGCTGATGGAAGAGACCGGCAAGCCGGCCCGCCGCGGTTTCGGCGCGAAGAAGACCGCGGCCAAGAAGGCGACGGTCAAGAAGACCGCCGAGCCCGCCGCGAAGAAGACGCCCGCCAAGAAGGCGGCGAAGAAGACCGCGGGCAAGCCCACGAAGAAGACCGCGGCCAAGAAGACCGCAGCGAAGAAAACGGTCGTCAAGAAGACAGCGGTCAAAGCGGGCGGCGACCGGAACGATCCACCGCCGTTCTGAGCAGGCGCGGGTCGATGCGACCCGCGTGGCCGCACCCGCCGTGGCCGCGCCTTCAGCGCCGGTCACGGTGCCGCAGCTTGAATCCGATGCCGTGCCATCGCGCGGCTGGCCGTTGCGGCAGCGCCCGCCACGCCGTGATGCCCTGCGGTGAAGCACGAGACACGTCGCATGCGGCAACGCGTACCCGATCGAGGCGCGCCGTCCGCACTGCTTCGTACAGGAAAGCGACCGCCATGCGCGGGCCGCTCCGTTGCCTCGAACCGCGCATGCATGGCGAGCGGATGCGTCCATCGTCCCAGGCGTGCATGGCGATCGCACGCGCGGCGCGCCCTGCAGGCCGTGTCGCGGCACAGGCAGCGCGGGAGGCTCGAGCGCCGTGTGGTTGCGCGCCCGGACAGCGCGCCCGTGCTGCGCAGCATCGCAACGCGCGATCAGGCCTGCATGGCCGCGAAGTCCCGGCCGTTTCGCAGTGACGCGCTGCGCCGATCGCCGCCGGGGCATGCCGGATCCGCACATGCAGCCGTCATCCGTACGGCCTAGAATGGCGCCAATGGCCGCCGACCTGACTCCCGACGCCGCCGCCGCCCAGTTGCGCCGCGGCCGCATCCTCGCCTACCCGACCGAAGCGGTCTGGGGCCTCGGCTGCGATCCCGCCGATGAACGCGCCGTGCTGCGCCTGCTCGAGATCAAGCAGCGCCCGGTCGAGAAGGGCCTGATCCTGATCGCATCCCACCTCGATCCGCTGCGTCCCTGGCTGGACCTGGCCGCGCTTGCACCGGAGCGGCTGGCCGCGGCGCTGGCCAGCTGGCCGGGGCCGAGCACCTGGGTCATGCCGGCCACGCCGGCCGCACCTGCGTGGATCCGCGGCCAGCACGATGGCATCGCGGTGCGGATCAGCGCCCATCCGCTGGTGATCGCGCTATGCGACGCCTTCGGCGGCAGCCTGGTGTCCACCAGCGCCAACCTGACCGGCGAACCGCCGGCCTACGATCGCGCGGCGCTCGATCCGCGCCTGCTGGAAGCGATCGACGGCGTGGTGGGCGGGCAGACCGGCGGGCTGGCGCAGCCGACCCCGATCCGCATCGCCGCCACCGGCGACGTGCTGCGCGCCTGAGCGAACGCGCCTCCCGGCTTCCTGGAGCGATACGATGCGATGGCGCGAACGCCACCGCGGCGCGCGCCGTTCCCGGTCCGCCCTACGAGGAGCACACCGCCATGGACGCCAGGACACCGAAGCAGGCCCGCTGCCGTCTCGCGCCAGCCGCTGCGCTCGCACTGGGTCTGCTGGCCGGCGGCGTCTGCGCCCAGACGACGCCGGCCACCACGCCGGCCTCCGACATGGTCACCCTGTACCGCTGCACCGACAGCCGCGGCCAGTTCAGCGTGCGCGACACGCCCTGCAACAGCGGCGAGCGCGCGCAGACCATCCGGATGCAGCGCCCGGTCGATCCGCCGCCGCGCGTGACCAGCACGGCACCAACCACCGCGACGCCGGCAGCGCCGCCGGCCATCCAGCGCGAAGTCCGCGTGATCAGCGTGCAGCCACCGCGGCCGATGTACGTCTGCGTCGCGCCGGACGGCGAGGAATACGTCAGCGAGGATGCCGAAGGCAACCCGCGCTGGGTACCGTTCTGGACCACGCTGTATCCGGTCGCCGGGCCGCGCCCGCCCCCGCATCGGCCACCCGGACACGGGCCGCGTCCGCCGGGCTTGCCCGGCCCGCCGATTCCCGTGCCTGGCCCGGGGCCGCGTCCGCCCCATCTGGCCGTTCCGGTCGCCGCCGGCGGCACCTGGGTGCGCGATCCCTGCCAGCGGATGCCGCAGCAGGACGTCTGCCGTCGCCTGTCGGATCGACGCTACGAGATCCTGCGCGTCTACGGCGCGGGCATGCCCAGCGAACGGCGTGCACTGGACCTGGAACAGCAGGGCATCGACTCCCGCATGGCCAACGACTGCCCTGGCTACTGAGCACGTCCGTGCCGCGGGCTGGAAGCAAGGCGCGCGGCGCACCGATGCCTGGATCCCGCCACGCATCGACGACGCCGTCGACCAGGCGCCGCACGCCGCGCGATACTGATCCGCATGCCTGACCGCCACCACCCGCCTGCGGCCCGTACCGACGCACCGCCCATGACGGCGTCGCGCGTCATGCCGCGGCCGGCGCCGGCACGCCGTCCCGCCCACACTCACGCGCGGGCTTGCCTGCTGCTGGCGTGTCTGCTGATCGGCCCGGCCGCGGCGCAATCGGTCACGATCTACCGCTGCACCGACGCCGACGGCAACACCAGCGTGCAGAACCAGCCCTGCGCCGCCGGCAGCCGCGAACAGGTGCAGCAGATGCAGGGCGTCGGCAGCACGCCGGCCACCCAGCCGCCACCTGCGCGACCGGGCATGTTCGTGACGACCTCGACCGAGGACGACACCGCACCGCCGCGCATCCTCGACAGCGCCACCCTGCGCCGCGCACCGGCGGCGCAGAGCGACAGCGACGCGGCGACGCCGGAGCGGCCTGCGCCGCCTCCGATCTTCCAGTGCACCACCTACGACAGCGACCGCTATCTGGCCGAGAACGACACGCCGCCGCCGCGCTGCATCGCACTGCGCACGGTGGGCCTGGACGGCAATCCCGCGACCGGCGCGGGCCAGGCCTGCGAGGTCAAGCGCGACCAGTGCGTCCGCGTTCCCGACGAGCAGGCCTGCGAGGCGTGGTCACGGCTCACGCGCGAAGCCGAGTCGCGCTGGCGCTTCGCCCATCCAGACAACGTGGCGATGCGCCGCGAGGCCTACGACCGCCTGGCGGGCATCGTGGCCGGGAGCCGCTGCGGCGACTGAGCCGGAGCCCTGCAACGGATCGATACGCCACGCAGGCGGCATGGCAGGCGCTGCAGCGCGGCGTGCGGCCAGCACACGGACCGCATCCGCAGCGACGCCCCGCACCGGCCGCGCGAACGGTCATGACCGGCGTCGCCAATGTCCGACGACGGCGCGCCGCCACGCACCGGCCGGCAGCCCGTGAATCCCCTGGACCCCGGACCGGACACCAGGCCCGGGCACGCAGGACGGTGGCTCAACCCGACCAGAAGATGCTCAGCGCCACCAGCAGCAGGAACACCGCGAACACCCTGCGCAGGGCCTCGCCGCTGAGCCGATGCGCCAGGCGCGTGCCGAACGGCGCCGACAGCACCGACGCCGCGGCCACGCCCAGGGCGGCCGGCAGGTAGACATAGCCGACCGAGAATCCCGGCAGCGCGCCTTCCGGCGCATGCAGCGCATAGCCGAGCGCGCTGGACAGGCCGATCGCCACCCCGCAGGCGCTCGACGTCCCCACGGCGCGCACCGGGCGTACGCCGCGCCAGACCAGCAACGGCACGGTCATGCTGCCGCCACCGATGCCGACCACCGCCGACAGCGCGCCGATGCCGCCGCCGGCCACGCTCATCGGCCAGCCGCGTGGCGGCGCGATCTCGCTGCCGTCGGCCGGCGCGCGGGTGCGGCCGAAGCCGATCTGCCAGGCCGCGACCAGGCAGTAGCCGGCGACGATCCAGCGCAGCGCGGCATCGTCCAGCAGCACGGCCAGTCCGCTGCCCAGCCAGCCACCGAGCAGCAGGCCGGGCACCATCCACGCCACGGTCGGCCACAGCACGCTGCCGCGTCTGGCGTGCGCGCGCGCCGAGGACAGGCCGGTCAGGACGATGCTGGCCAGCGAGGTCGCCAGCGCCGCGTGCATCGCCGCCTCCGGCGGGATGCCGAACAGCGGCAGCAGCCAGGCCAGCGCGGCGATGATCACCAGCCCGCCGCCGATGCCGAGCAGGCCGGCCATGATTCCGGCAGCCACGCCGAGCAGCGGAAACAGCAGGTAGGGCAGCAGGTCCAACGCACGACTCCGGCGACGGGCGCGACGGACGTGCGCGGCGATGGCCATCCACACGGCCATTCAGGCGCGATGGGTATATTCGAACGCATGTCGCGTCCCACTACCATCCTCGCCGGTCTCGCCCTGCTGCTGGCCGCCCACACGGGCGCCGCGCAGACCCCGTCCACCACCGCCGCCGATGCCGCGTTCAAGACCGCGCTGGCCGATGCCCGTCGCGGCGCCTTGAGCGCGCAGCAGGCCGACGCGCTGCGCGGCGATCCGCGTGCGCCGTGGCTGGAGTTCGCCCGCTTCAGCCGCGACATGGACCGCGCCGACGCGGTCGCCGTGCGCGCCTTCCTGCAACGTTACGACGGCCAGGCCGTCGCCGAGACGCTGCGCCCGCTGTGGCTGGCCGCGCTGGCCAGGCGCAAGGACTGGACCGCGCTGCTGGCCGACTGGCGCCCGACCAGCGACACCGGCCTGCGCTGCGCGCGGCTGGATGCGCTGCAGACCCTCGGCCGCGCCGACGCCAGCTGGAACGGCGAGGCCCAGGCGGTCTGGCGCACCGGCGGATCGCTGCCCGATGCCTGCGACCCGGTGTTCGCCGCACTGTCCGCGCGTGGCGGCCTCGACGACGCCCTGCGCTGGGAACGCATCGACCTGGCCGCGGCCGAGCAGCAGCCGGCGGTGATGCGCGCCGCCGCACGCGGCCTGCCCGCCGCCGCGCAGGCGCTGGCCACCGATTACGCCGCCTTCGTCCAGGCCGTGCACCCGCGTGCGCTGCAGTGGCCGAAGGACGCGCGCAGCCGCCGCATCGCCGCGATCGGCCTGGCCAGGCTCGGCAAGGACGATCCGGACGCCGCCGAACGCCAGCTGCCGCAGTACGCGGCCGCGCTGGGCATGACCGAGGCCGAACGCGGCCAGGTGCTGTACCAGATCGCGCTGTGGACGGTGGCGTCCTACCTGCCCGATTCGGCGCGCCGGCTCAACGCGGTGCCCGAGTCGGCCTACGACGAGCGCCTGCACGAATGGCGCGTGCGCGAGGCCCTGGCGCGCGGCGACTGGCCATCGGCCCTGGCGGCGCTGCGCAGGCTGCCGGCATCAATGCGCGAGGATTCGCGCTGGCGCTGGTTCGAGGCGCGGATGCTGGAAAAGACCGGCCGCACCAGCGACGCCCAGGCGCTGTTCCGGCAGGTGGCGACCAGCCCGACCTTCCATGGCTTCCTCGCCGCCGACAGGCTCGACCAGCCGTATGCGCTGTGCCCGTGGGAGCCGGCCGACAGCCCGGCGCTGCGCACCGAGGTCGCGCGCAACCCAGCCCTGGTCCGCGCGCTGGCGCTGTACCGCATCGACCAGCCCGGCTGGGCCGTGCGCGAATGGAGCAGCGCGCTGTCCGGCTTCGACGACGCACGCCGCCGCACCGCCGTGGCGCTGGCGCAGGAGTCGGGCTGGTTCGACCGTGCGCTGTTCTCGCTCGGCAGGCAGCCGGAGGAACAACGCCTGTATGCGCTGCGTTTCCCACTGCACCACGATGCCGACATCCGCGCCGCGGCCAGGCGCCACGACCTCGATCCGGCCTGGATCGCCGCCGAGATCCGTGCCGAGAGCGTGTTCAATCCCAATGCGCGCTCCGGCGCGAACGCGCGCGGCCTGATGCAGCTGCTGCCGACCACCGCGGCCGCGGTCGCCAGGCGCACCGGCCTGCCCTACTCCGGCGCCGACAGCCTGTACGACTCCTCGATCAACATCGCGCTGGGCAGCGCCTACCTGCGCGAGATGGAAGACAAGTACGGCACCACCTACGTCGCCATCGCCGCCTACAACGCCGGCCCGACCCCGGTGGCGCGCTGGCAGTCGCAGCGGCCGGACCAGGATCCGGACATCTGGATCGAGACGATCAGCTACAAGGAAACCCGCGAATACGTCGCGCGCGTGCTCGCCTTCAGCGCGATCTACGACTGGCGCCTCAACGGCGACGCGCTGCCGGTCAGCGACCGGATGATGGGCCGCACCGAGGGCAAGCGCCGCAGGTTCGCCTGCCCTTCGGCGGGTGGCTGACCGACACCGGAATCCAGCCGCATGCGGCCGCGCCGCGCCTCGTTGCGCCGGACATCGCGCGTTCCTTCTGGATGCCGTGGATCGCCGACCCGGGCGGGGTCCGTCATGGCTGTCCTTCCTGCGATCCGGTTTTCCTGCACGAGGTGCGGCCGCTCGCCGCGCCGACCACGCGGCACGCCACACGGCATCGCAGGCCGTCGCCGGCGAAGATCGGGCCTGGCCTGAGTCCTCCGCCCCTCGGTCCCCGATTCACCGCTGCATCTCCTCCGTCGCCGGCCGTCCTCCATGCGGGGTTCGCCTCACGCGGCACGTTACGATGCGCGCATGAAGATCTATCTCGTCGGCGGCGCGATCCGCGATGAACTGCTCGGCCTGCCGGCCGGCGACCGCGACTGGGTCGTGGTCGGCGTCACCCAGGCGCGGATGGAAGCGCTCGGCTATACGCCGATCGGCCGCGATTTCCCGGTGTTCCTGCACCCGCAGACGCACGAGGAACACGCGCTGGCCCGCACCGAACGCAAGAGCGGCCGCGGCTACCGTGGGTTCGTCGTCGATGCCGATCCATCGGTGACGCTGGAAGAAGACCTGCAGCGCCGCGATTTCACCATCAATGCCATCGCCCGCGACGAGGACGACGGCCGCATCGTCGACCCCTACGGCGGCGTGCGCGACATCGAACGCCGCGTGCTGCGCCACGTCGGGCCGGCCTTCGCCGAGGATCCGCTGCGCGTGCTGCGCGCGGCGCGCTTCATGGCACGTCTGGCACCGCTGGGATTCACGGTCGCGCCGGAAACGATGGAACTGATGCGACAGATGGCGGACAGCGGCGAACTGGACACCCTGGTGCCCGAGCGCGTCTGGCAGGAACTGCGCAAGGCGCTGGTGGCCAAGCAGCCGTCGGCCTTCCTGGCCACCCTGCATGCGGCCGGCGCGCTGGCCGCAGTGCTGCCCGAGGTCGATGCGCTGTACGGCGTGCCGCAGCGCGCCGAATACCACCCCGAGGTCGACACCGGCATCCACCAGCAGCTGGTCAGCGACATGGCCGCGCGGCTCGCGCCGGGCGACGATCTGATCGGTTTCGCCGCGCTGACCCACGACCTCGGCAAGGCCCTGACGCCCGCACACGTGCTGCCGCGGCACATCGGCCACGAAGCGGCCGGGCTCGAACCCCTGGCCGCGCTGTGCGAGCGGCTGAAGATCCCGGTCGAACACCGCCAGCTGGCCCAGGTGGCCTGCCGCGAACACCTCAACGTGCACCGCCTGGCCGAACTGCGCGATGCCACCGTGCATGAACTGCTGGAGCGCTGCGACGCCTTCCGCAGGCCGCAGCGCGTCGCCCAGCTGGCCCTGGTCTGCGAGGCCGACAAGCGCGGCCGCACCGGCAGCGAAGACGCCGATTATCCGCAGGGGCCGGAACTGGTGCGCCTGCATGCGGCGGCCTGCGCGATCAACGCACGCGACCTGGCCGCGCAGGGCCTGAACGGGCCGGAGATCGGCGCTGCGCTGCGCAAGGCGCGGATCGCGGCGATCGGTGCGGCACGCACGCTGCGCCGCGACGCCCCGCCGTGAATCGTGCCGCGCACAGCGGCGCGCGGGCATGCAGACCGCTGGCACGTGCGGATGCGGACGCGCGCCGGGAACGCACCGGTTCCGATGGGAGGCGCCCCACGCAACCGACATCGTCCATGTCCGCAGACGCGCGCCCTGGCCGCATCGCATGCGCACCGACCGGCACAGGGCCATCTTCCAGCGACAGCCAGCGGCATCCGCACCGGAGCGCATGATCGATATCGCCATCCTCACGCCAGATCCCGCCGCCGAAGGCGACCACGCGCTGTGGCGCAGCGCGCTGGCACGCCTGCAGGCGATCCTGTCGGTCCATGGCATGACCGCGCATCCGGAACCGTGGACCGGCCACGTGGACGATGCCTCCGGCCTGCGCCGCTACGCCCATGTCCTGCCGCTGCTTGCCTGGGCCTATCACCACGACCACGCGCGCTGGCTGCGTGCCTGCGCGACCTGGCAGTCGGCCGCCGTGGCCATGTCCAATCCGGCCCCGATGCTGGCCTGGAATTCGGACAAGCGCTATCTGCTCGAACTGGCACGGCTGGGCGTGGCCACACCCGCGACGGCATGGACGCCGCGCCTCACCGGTGAAGGGCTGGAGGCCTTCTTCCGCGACACGGGCGCGCAGGAGCTGGTCGTCAAGCCTTCGGTCTCCGGCGGCGCCTGGAAGACCTGCCGGGTGCGACGCGACGCAGCGCCCGATCCCGCCCTGCTGGACGATGCCCCCGATGGCGGCATGCTGCTGCAGCCGTACCTGCCGGGCATCGAGCGCGCGGGCGAGACCTCGCTGCTGTTCTTCGGCGGCGTGCTCGGCCATGCGGTGAACAAGCGGCCGGCGGCCGGCGATTTCCGTGTCCAGGAAGAGTTCGGCGGCCACTACACGCTGCTGCAGGCAGCGCCTGCCGCGGCCGTCGCGCTGGCCGGGCAGGTGCTGGCGGCGCTGGATGCGCCGCCGCTGTACGCGCGCATCGATGTCGTGCCCGACCAGGACGGGCGCTGGCTGCTGATGGAAGCGGAACTGATCGAGCCGGACCTTTACCTGGGCATGGACCCGCAGGCTGGCGACGCCTTCGCACGCGCCCTGCTGGCCACGATCCACCGCCGCTAGGCGCCCCGCACAGGGCGGGTCGGTGCGCGACACGAAGGCGTTGCGCGATGCGGGCGTGGAACCGCGCGGACAGCCGGCGCAGCAGCGTCCTCATCCGCGTCGCCGGATGCCCTCCGAGCGTTCGTGGCCTACGACCCGAACGCGCGAATACCCGTGCACATGGGACAGCACGGATGGCGCCTGCGCACATCCGCTGCACACCGGCCGGCACATGCTTCCGGGCGAGGGCCATGCGGGACGTCCGCCCACGCGGCGGTGCGCTGCATCGGCCCACCGACAGAAGGGAGACAGCCATGGCCTACATCGACGGCTTCCTGGTGCCCGTGCCGGCCGGCAACGTGGGCGCCTACCGCAGGATCGCGCGGCGCGCCGGCCGGATCTGGATGGAGTACGGCGCGCTGCAGTATCTCGAAGCGGTGGCCGACGACATCGCCACCGACAAGCTGGTCTCGTTCCCGAAAGCGGTGCAGGCCGCGCCGGACGAGGTGGTGCTGTTCTCGTTGATCCTGTACCGCTCGCGCGGGCACCGCGACCAGGTCAACGCACAGGTGCTGGCCGACCCGCGGATCGCGGCGATGGGGCCGGACAAGATGCCGTTCCAGCCCTCGCGCATGCTGCACGGCGGCTTCAAGTCCATCGTGAAATTCTGAAACCGGCTCGGCGTGGGAGCGTGTCGATTTCCGCCCTGCCCGTCCGTCGCATGGACGTGGACCGGCAGACATCCCGTCGCCCGGCCCGTTTCCCAGGCAGGAGACACGAGCATGCGCGTGATGGTGATGGTGAAGGCAAGCCCCGGCTCCGAGGCCGGCGTGATGCCCGACGAGCAGCTGCTGGCCGACATGGGCCGCTTCAACGAGGATCTGGTGAAGGCCGGGGTGATGCTGGCCGGCGAGGGCCTGCATCCGACGTCGCGGGGCGTGCGGGTCCGGTTCTCCGGCAGCAGCCGGACCGTGATCGACGGGCCGTTCGCGGAAACGAAGGAACTGGTCGCCGGCTTCTGGCTCTGGCAGGTGCGCTCGATGGACGAGGCGATCGAGTGGGCGCGACGCTGCCCCAACCCGCATCCGGAGGACAGCGAACTCGAGATCCGTCCGGTGTTCGAGGAGGAGGATTTCGGCGCCGAGTTCACCCCCGAGCTGCGCGAGCAGGAGCGGCGCCTGCGCGGGCAGCTGGCCGATCGCGGCTGAGCCGCACGTTTCCAGGAGAGGTCCGACATGACGCTCAACCCCTGCCCGCTGTTCGACGGCAACTGCCGCCAGGCCTTCGACCATGACGTGCGGCACCTCGGGGCGAAGCTGCAAATGCGGTCCACGTTCGGCGAGATGCCGCCCGGTAACGGCCCGGACATCCCCGAAGGCGACCGCGACCGGGTCATGCACGCGGCCCTTGAACCGCGCGGCGCGCTGCCGATGGGCAGCGATGGGCTCAGCGAGCCGCCCCATGAAGGCATCAAGGGTGCCTGCGTGGTGCCGCACGTGGCCCCCCCGGAAGAAGCCGGCCAGCCCCACATCGTGCTGGCCGATGGCGCACGCCGCATCGAAATGCCGCTGCAGCAGACGTTCCGGGCCAGGCGCCACGCGATGCTGGTCGACCGTTTCGGCGTGCCGTGGATGGTCGACTGCTCCGAACCCTGCCAACCGTGACGCGCCGGACAGGCCGCCGTCGGTGCCGGCCATGCCTGTCCAGCGCAGGTCCCGCCACACCTCCACCCGATCGCGTTCCCCTCAAAGGACATCCACATGGCACGCCAGCTCTTCGTCAACCTGCCGGTCAGCGACCTGCAGCGCTCGGTCGATTTCTTCACCGCGCTCGGCTTCAGCTTCAATCCCGATTTCACCGATGAGAACGCCACCTGCATGATCGTCTCCGACAGCATCTTCGTGATGCTGCTGGTCGAGCCGTTCTTCGCCGGCTTCACCGGCGGCAAGCCGGTCAGCGACGCGACCAGGCAGACCGAAGTGCTGCTGGCGCTGTCGCTGGACAGCCGCGCCGAGGTCGATGCCCTGGTCGACAAGGCCGTCGCGGCCGGTGCCCGCATCAGCCAGGAACCGCGCGACCACGGCTTCATGTACCAGCGCAGCTTTGCCGATCCCGATGGACACCAGTGGGAGCCCTTCCACATGGACCCGGCCGCCATGCCCGACGCGGCGTGATGGCGTTCGCGGCACTTGCTGGCGCCCCGTGGCGATGCTGTGATCGCCGCGCATGAACAGCCACGACATCCAGCGCAGCATCGACGCGGTCTGGCGGATGGAATCGGCCCGCCTGATCGCCGGCCTGGTCCGCATCGTGCGCGATGTGGGCCTGGCCGAAGAGCTGGCCCAGGACGCGCTGGTGGCGGCGCTGGAGACGTGGCCGGGCAACGGCGTGCCGGACAATCCCGGAGCCTGGCTGATGACCACCGCGCGCAACCGCGCCATCGATCGCCTGCGCCACCTGCGGCTGCGCGAGCAGAAGCACGTGCAGCTCGCCTACGAACTCGAGCAGTGGCAGCGCGACGTCGACATGCGCAGCGACGAACTGCTCGACGACACCGTGGGCGACGACCTGCTGCGGCTGATGTTCATCGCCTGCCATCCGGTGCTGCCGCAGGAGTCGCGCGTCGCGCTGACGCTGCGCCTGCTCGGCGGCCTGGAAACCGGCGAGATCGCGCGCGCCTTCCTGACCAGCGAGCCCACCATCGCCCAGCGCATCGTGCGCGCCAAGCGCACCCTGGCCGAGGCGCAGGTGCCGTTCGAGATCCCGCGCCGCGATGAACTTCCCGAGCGGCTGTCGGCGGTGCTCGGCGTGATCTACCTGGTCTTCAACGAAGGCTATGCCGCGACCAGCGGCGACGACTGGACGCGGCCCGCATTGTGCGAGGAAGCGCTGCGCCTGGGCCGGGTGCTGACCGGGCTGATGCCGCTCGCATCCGAAGCGCACGGTCTGCTGGCGCTGATGGAGCTCCAGGCCTCGCGCCTGCCGGCACGCATCGCGCCGGACGGCACACCGATCCTGCTGCTGGACCAGGACCGCATGCGCTGGGATCGGCTGCTGATCGGACGCGGCCTGGAGGCCCTGCATCGTGCCGAACAGCTGGGCGGCGCGTTGGGCCCGTATGCCGTGCAGGCCGCCATCGCCGCCTGCCATGCGCGCGCGGCCACGGCCGCGGCCACCGACTGGACACGCATCGTCGCGCTGTACGGCGCACTGGCGCAGATCGCGCCGTCGCCGGTGATCGAACTGAACCGTGCGGTGGCCGTGTCGATGGCGTCGGGCCCAGCCGCGGCGCTGCCGCTGGTCGACGCCCTGCACGACGAACCGAAACTGGCCGGCTACCACCTGCTGCCCAGCGTGCGCGGCGACCTGCTGTTCCGCCTCGGCCGGCTGGACGAGGCCCGTACAGAGTTCGAACGCGCGGCGGGCATGACGGCCAACGCACGCGAGCGCGCCTTGCTGGAGGCACGCGCGGCGTCGTGTCGCTGATATGAGGCCGCCTGCGTCGCGTGCTCCATCCGGGCACGGGCCGCCGCAGCGGATTCCGCACCATCGCCGTACATGCGCATGCGCCGGCGATGACGCGATGACGCCAGGGATGTCCGGAATGCAGCCACACGCAGCCAACTTCGGCAGCCGACATGGCGGTCCGCTCTCGTAGGAGGGGGCTCGACCCCGACCACCATCTCGACGCCGCCGCGCATGTCCGGATCGCGTGCGGTCGGGGCCAGCCCATGCAGCCCAGCGATGGCGACACCGCCCGGCCCGCGTGGCGCGCTCAGACTTTCAGACGCCAATGATGTCCGGAATGCAGCCACACGCAGGCAGCGTTGGCAGCCGACGTGGCGGCCGCCCGCTCTCGTAGGAGGGGGCTCGACCCCGACCGCCATCTCGCCGCCGCCGCGCATGTCTGGATCGCGGCCGGTCCGTGCCAGCCCATGCAACCCGGCGATGGCGACATCGCCCGGCCCGCGTGGCGCACTCAGACTTTCAGGTGCCAGCCACGCTGATCCATCCAGCGCACGATCAGCCACCAGACGCCGACGAAGGCCAGGGCGAACAGCAGCGACGGAAGGTACGCGCCCGCCAGCGGCGTCATCCAGCCGGCAAAACCGATCCTGTAGATCGGCTCCCACCAGCCCAGCGCGGCGAACACGTAGACCATCAGCGCCGAACCGGCATACGCGGCGATCGCGTTGACGCCGAAGCTGCGGCCGAGCGCCGGCCAGCCGCGCCGGTCGATCAGCGCATGCGCCACCGCCAGGGTCAGCAACGCCCAGCCACCGCTCCACAGCACGTAGGACGGCGTCCACAGCGCCTTGTTCCAGGGCAGCCACGGCGACCACAGCAGGCCCAGCAGCAGCGCGCCCGCGGCACCGGCGCACAGCCGTCCCAGCCGACCATGCCGGAGCCAGTCGCCGGCGCGCAGGCCGAGCAGCGTGGTCGCCAGCGCACCCAGCGTGCCGAGCAGTCCCTCGGGATCCTGGCCGCGGCCGGTGACCGGGTCGTACTGGTACAGCCACGCGCCGAACAGGGCATCGTCGATGCGCGCGGGTAGATGCATGTACGGCGCGTAGCCACCGCCAGTAGCGAGCAGCGCCCAGTAACCGAGCAGCAGTGCACCCACCAGCAGCCACTGCGCGCGCGGGCGCAGCCACAGCGCGACGGCGCCGGCCAGCAGGAAGCACAGGCCGATCCGCTGCAGCACGCCCCAGAGCCGGAATCCGGGCCGGTCCAGCAGCCACCAGGCCAGCAGATGCAGCAGCAGGCCCAGGCCGATGATCCGCAGCGCGCGCACCGCGACGGTCCGCATCAAAGCGGCACGGTCGCCGCCGGCCTCCAGCCGCGGCACCACGCCGAGCGCGATCGAGACGCCGACGATGCACAGGAAGAACGGGAACACCAGATCGGTCGGCGTGCAGCCATGCCACGGCGCGTGCAGCAGCGGCGGGTACACGTGGCCCCAGTCGCCTGGATTGTTGACCAGCAGCATTGCCGCGACGGTCAGCCCGCGCAGCGCGTCGACCGAGGCGTAGCGCGGCGCGCGCGCGGCGCTCATGCGCGCCCTGCAGCGCTCACGCCACGTCCTCGCGCGCGCCGGCGATCCAGGTGGCGCGGACCTGCAGCGCGTCGTCGACCAGCACCAGATCCGCGCGCCAGCCCTCGGCGATGCGCCCGACGCTGCCGTCGATGCCGAGGAACTGCGCCGGATAGGTCGAGGCCATGCGCGCGGCCTCCTCCAGCGGCAGGCGCAGCAGACGCACGCAGTTGCGCACCGCGGTGGCCATGTCCAGCGCGGAACCGGCCAGCGCACCGGCCGCGTTGCGGACCACGCCGTCGACCGCGGTGATGACCTCGCCATACAGCGCGTAGCTGGGATCGTCGGCACCCACCGGCGGCATCGCATCGGTCACCAGGAACAGCTTGCCGCGCGGCTTGGCTGCCAGCGCCACGCGCAGGCTGGCCGGATGCACGTGCAGCCCATCGACGATGATCCCGCACCAGCTGTCCGCATCCTCGAGCGCCGCGCCGACCGCACCCGGATCGCGTCCCTGCAGGGGCGACATCGCGTTGTACAGATGGGTGAAGCCGCTGATCCCCGCGTCGATGCCTTCGCGCACCTGTTCGTAGCTGGCCGCGGTATGCCCGGCCACCACGATCGCGCCACGCGCCACCATCGCCCGGATGGTGGCGCCGGGCACCTGCTCAGGCGCCAGCGTGATCAGGGTGACGCCGCCGCGCAGCGCGGTCGCCATCGCCACCTCGCCCGCATCGGGGACGCGGAACTTGCCGGCGTCGTGCGTGCCCTTCCGGGCCGGCGCGATGTACGGCCCTTCCAGGTGGATGCCGAGCACCCCGGGCACGCCGGCGGCGATCGCCGCATCGGCGGCCGCGATCGCCTGCGCCATCACCGTCGCATCGTCGCTGATCAGCGTCGGCAGGAAACCGGTGGTGCCGAAGCGCCGGTGCGCACGGCCGATCGCCGCGATCGCCTCGACGCTGGTGTCGTTGTTGAACAGCACGCCGCCACCGCCGTTGACCTGCGCGTCGATGAAGCCTGGCAGCAGGAGCGCGCCCTGCAGGTCCTGCACCGCCTCGGCGCGCGCACGCGCCTGGTCGGGCGACACGACCGCGGCGATGCGCCCGTCCTCGATCAGCAGCGCGCGGTCGTCGCGGAAGCCGTCATCGAACAGGATCCGGGCGTTGACCAAGGCGATGGTGGCCATCAGACCGTCTCCGTGACCTTGTTCAGATGCGGCGGCAGGTCCGGGTTGTGCCCGCGACGCAGCGCCAGCGCGTTGATCGCGCGATAGAAGCTCTGCACGGTGAGCAGCGGGGCCAGTGCCGGGTGCGGCGCCATCGCCACCGGCAGGTCGCCGCCCTGCCCGGCCAGCCACACCTGCGCGCCACGCGCACGGAACTCCGCCGCCAGGGCGCCGGTGCCTTCGCCGGTGCCGTCGGGCTGGGCGAAGGCCAGCACCGGGAATCCGGCGCCGACCAGCGCCATCGGCCCGTGCCTGACCTCGGCCGAACTGTAGGCCTCGGCGTGCAGGCCGCAGGTTTCCTTGAATTTCAGCGCCGCCTCCTGGGCCGCGGCCAGGCCAAGACCACGACCCAGCACGAACAGGTTGTGCGCCGGCACCAGGCCATCGGCCAGCGCGCTCCAGTCCAGCGACCAGGCCGCGCGCAGGCTCGCCGGCAGCTGCTCGAGCGCCGCCAGCAGCGCGGCGTCGCCCTTCCAGTGCGCGGCCAGCTGCGCGATCGCGGCGAGCGATGCGAGGTAGCTCTTGGTCGCCGCCACGCTCTTCTCGGGGCCTGCACCGAGCGGGATCACGGTATCGGCCAGCGCTGCCAGCGGCGAATCCTCGACGTTGACCAGCGCGACCACGCGTGCGCCGGCGGCACGCGCGGCCTCGGCGTTGCGCAGCAGGTCCGGACTCTTGCCGGACTGCGAGATCGCGATGAACAGCGCGCCTTCCAGCCGCAGCGGCGCGTTGTAGACCGAGCCGACCGAAGGCGACAGCGAGGCGGTGACGCAGCCGAGCTCGGTCTCGAACAGGTACTTGGCGTAGGTGGCCGCGTGGTCGGAACTGCCGCGCGCGCAGGTGGCCACGAAGGGCGGTGGTGCATCGCGCAGCTGCGCGGCCAGGGCAGCGATGACGTCGCGGTTGCGCGCGAACTGCGCGGCCACCACGTCGGCCGTCTCCGCGGCTTCGCGGAACATCAGGGTCTGGGACGGTGCGGGCAGTGCATCGGACATGGCGTGGGCCTGTTGGCGCGGTCGGGACAGGTCAGCGGGTGCGACCGGTGGTCGGGGGGCGGAATACGGCAGGCCGGCGGAGGGCCGGCCCGGCCGCCGCCGGCGCGATGGCCGGGCGTGCGGTGCAGCCAGCCGCACGGGCGGTGCTGCATCGGAAGACGCGCGCGTCATCGCCAGGGCGATGCCCGCCACGGGCCCGCGTGCGGCGAGTCCGCGCATCGGCCGCGCTCGCAACGCGTGCGCGGCGCTCAGGCATCGGAGGGCACCGGCGGACGCGGACGCAACGGCGCCGGCGCGGTGGAGCCGCGCACCACCAGCTGCGGCACGAAGCCCTGGTTGGTGATGGCCATCGGCGCCTCGTCGTAGGCGTCCCGGCGCAGGCTGCCGATCAGCAGCCGCGCGGCATGGCGCGCGATCTCGCCGGTGGCCTGCTTCGCGGTGGTCAGCGGCGGCCAGGACTGGCGCGAGAACGGGCTGTCCTCGAAGCCGGCGATGGACAGATCGTAGGGCACGTTGAGCCCGACCGACTTGGCCGCGGCCAGCACGCCGGAGGCGATCTCGTCGTTGCTGCCGAAGATGGCGGTCGGCGGCTCGCGCAGCGCGAGCAGGCGCCGCGCGCCGCGGAAGCCATCGTCGAAGGTGTAGTCGCCCGGAATCACCAGGTGCTTGTCCAGGGTGATGCCGTAGTCCTTCAATGCGGCCTCGTAGCCGGCGTAGCGTTCGCCGCTGGACCGGTGCTGCGCGCCGCCCCACAGGAAGCCGATGCGCTGGTGCCCGAGCTGGATCAGGTGTTCGGTGACTTCGTACGCGGCCTCGCGGTCGTCGATGAACACGCAGGCATGGCCATCGGCGGGATCTTCGGTGGCCGCGATGATCCGCACCAGGCGCACGCCCTTGGCACGCAGCGCGGCCAGCAGGTCGGCGCGCTCGGACATCGGCGCGGTCAGCACCAGGCCGGCCAGGCGCGAGCGCTGCACGAACTCGGCCAGTTCCTCGGCCAGCAGCGGCGAGGTGGAATCGCAGGGATGGATCTGCAGGCCGAAGCCGGTCTCGCGGCAGGCGGCGAGCACGCCGTTCTGCACGCCGATGATGTGGTACGGATTCGGGTTGTCGTAGACCAGGCCGATCACGAACGGGGTGCCCGAACGCAGGTTGCGCGCGGTCGCATCGGGCTCGTAATCGAGGTCGGCGATGGCCTGCAGCACGCGCGTGCGCGTGGCCTGCATCACCGACGGCTCGTTGTTGATCACACGCGACACGGTCTTCAGCGAGACCTTGGCGCGCTCGGCGACGTCCTTGATGGTGGGTCTGCGCATGCCCGTCGCTGCTCCTGTGGAATGTCCGCCGTCCATCATGCGCGAATCAGCGGGTCCCGGTCAGGCCGGCGCGGTGGCCGCGCAGCGCGTAGTACAGGATGTACAGGTAGCAGGGCACGGTCAGCCCGGCGAACACGAGCTGGAAGTCGGCATGCTGCTTGAGCACCGCGAACAGCTGCGGAATGATCGCGCCGCCAGCGATGCCCATGATCAGCAGCGCCGAACCGATCTCGGTGAAGCGGCCCAGTCCCCGGATCGCCAGCGGGAAGATCGCCGGCCACATCATCGCGTTGGCGAAGCCCAGCGCGGCGACGAAGCCGACCGACACGTAGCCATGGGTGAACAGCGCGCCCAGCGAGAACAGCACGCCCAGCACCGCCGACACGCTCAGCCAGCGCTCCTGCGAGACCACGCGGGGAATCAGCGCCAGGCCGACCAGATAGCCCAGCAGCATCGCGCCCAGGGTGAAGGAGGTGAAGAACTTGGTCTGGTCCAGCGGCAGCCCGAACGCATGCCCGTAGGTGCCGATCGCATCGCCGGCCAGCACTTCCACACCGACGTAGACGAACAGGCAGCACACGCCCAGCCACAGGTGCGGGAACTGGAAGATGCTGCTGCGCGTACCGGCCCCGCCGGCCGGGGCGGCATTGGCATCGGCAGTGCGGATCTCCGGCAGCGGCGAGAACAGCACGCAGATGGAGATCACCAGCAGCACGCCGGCCATCACCAGATACGGCGTGTGGATCTTGGCGGCGAAGTCGGTCAGCAGCTGCGCGCGCGTCACCGCATCGGCGGCTTCCACCTGCGCGGCAAGATCGCCGACGCCATGCAGCACGAACGAACCCAGCACCACCGGTGCGAGGATGCCGGCGATCTTGTTGCAGATGCCCATCAGCGCGATCCGTCGCGCCGCGCTCTCGATCGGACCGAGGATGCTGATGTAGGGATTGACCGCGGTCTGCAGCAGCGCCAGGCCGCCACCGATCACGAACAGGCCCGACAGCGCACCACCGAACCAGCGCCGTGTGGCGAACTCGCCGAACATCATCGCGCCCACCGCCATCACCGCCAGGCTCAGCGCCAGGCCCTTCTTCATGCCGGTGATCCGCAGGATCCACGACGACGGCAACGCCAGGAAGAAGTACGACAGGTAGAACACCATCAGCACCAGGAACGCCGAGATCTCGCTGACGTCGAAGGCGAGCTTGACGAAGGTGATCAGCGGCCCGTTGATCCAGGTGAAGAAGCCGATGATGAAGAACAGGCCACCGACGATCGCGATCGACGTGGCCAGGCTGGTGCGCGCGTGCGCTGTGGTGGTCGTGGACATCCCGACTATGCCTCCCCGGCAATGGACGACAGCCCGATCCGGGCCGCACGAGTGGGAACAACGTTGTCACATTCTTTCCGTCAGCGACCGCCACTTGTCAACCGGACACGACCCGCCGGATGTCCGCGATCTACTGCGACGCAGCATGCCGACGACCGGCTGAAATCCTGAATACGGGCGGGATACCCCTTGAATAGCACCGGTTTTGTGCCGAATCAGGAATGACACTGGTGCACCATCTCGCTTTTGGTGCAAACCGCCAGCGCGCCGGAAAATTCTTGTCGGCACGTGTTGACATCGTTGTCAGAGCACTTCCACACTCCGGCCCAATCGGTGGGTCCACGCAGGACCTCGCACCCACCACCTGCAACGGGGAATCCGCGTGTCAGCAGCTGCCAGTCCAACCCTAGTCCCGGCGCCGGGCCGGTCCGCCGCCCCGTTCATCGCCGCCGATGTCGGCGGCACCCACGTGCGGATCGGGCTCGTCAGCGCGGGGACCGAATCCGGCGAACCGGTGCAGGTGCTCGGCTACAGCAAGTTCCGCTGCGCGGACTACGCCAGCCTGGCCGACATCGTGGACGAGTTCCTCGGCGGACTCGGGCACGGCACGCCGGTCCGCGATGCCGTGATCGCCAGTGCGGGCTTCCCGCTGGAGGACGGCACCGTCATCACCGCGAACCTGCCGTGGCCGCTGTCGCCGGGCCAGATCCGCGAACGCACCGGGCTGGCCAGCGTGCACCTGGTCAACGACTTCGAGGCCGTCGCCCACGCGGTGTCGCAGCTCGGCGCCAACGAAGTGCTGCGCCTGACCGGGCCGGAACAGGCGGCGCGCGGCCCGGCGCTGGTGCTCGGCCCCGGCACCGGCCTGGGTGCGGCGGTGTGGATTCCCACCGCGACGCGCCCGGTGGTGCTGGCCACCGAGGCCGGCCAGGCCGCGCTTGCAGCGGGCACGCCGCTGGAAATGGACCTGCTGCGGCACCTGCTGCTGCAGCGCAGCCATGTGCCGATCGAGCACGCCCTGTCAGGGCCCGGGCTGATGAACCTCTATACCGCGCTGTGCGCGCTGCGCGCCGCGACGCCGCAGCACGCCAGCCCGGGCGACATCACCGCCGCCGCGCTGGACGGCAGCGACCCGCTGGCGCGCGAGGCGCTGGACGTGTTCTGCGGCCTGCTCGGCAGCGCGGTCGGCGACATGGCGCTGCTGTACGGCGTGCAGAGCGTCTACCTGGCCGGCGGCATCCTGCCGCACATCCGCGACTACCTGCTGCGCAGCGATTTCGTCGGCCGCTTCCTCAACAAGGGACCGATGCGCGAGGCGCTGGAACGGGTGTCGGTGCGGCTGGTCGAGCACGGCCAGCTGGGGGTGATCGGCGCCGCCCGCTGGTATCTGGGATCGGGAATTCAGGACAAGCACTAGGGATCGGGGTCGGCAAGGCCAAGGGAAATGCGCGCGAGGCACGGTCCGGCCATCGCGCCTGAAGCAGTCGTTGCCGGGAACGACCCGGCGTCACTCAGACAATGATGAGGAGAGACATCATGAACCACCGCAAGAGCGTCCTGTCCGCTGCGATCGTGACCTGTCTGGGCTTCGCCAGCCATGCACATGCGCAGAACAGCACCATCACCACCGTCCCGTCGAGCGACCCGGCCACCGAGCTGGAGACGGTGCAGGTCGTCGGCATCCGCGGCAGCCTGAAGCAGGCCCTGGACACCAAGCGCGATTCGGACGCGATCATCGACGTGGTCACCGCCGAGGACGTGGGCAAGTTCCCGGCCACCAACGTCGCCGAGGCGATCACGATCATCCCGGGCGTGACCATCGACAAGGCCTTCGGCCAGGGCGAGAAGGTCTCGATCCTCGGCACCGACCCTGCGCTCAACCGCACCCTGCTCAACGGTCAGACCGTGGCTTCGGCCGACTGGTTCATCACCGACCAGCCGGGCCGCACCTTCAACTACTCGCTGCTGGCACCGCAGCTGGTCAGCAAGGTCGAGGTCTACAAGTCGCCCGAGGCGCACATCGACGAGGGCTCGATCGGCGGCACGGTGATCGTCTCCACGCGCAAGCCGCTGGACCTGACCGGCACCACCGTGTCCGGCCAGCTGAGCTGGCTGTACAACGACCGCATCGAGCAGGGCGACCCGCAGGCGTCGGTGCTGGTGGGCTGGAAGAACCAGGCCGACAACTTCGGCTTCATCCTCACCGCGCAGCGCGCCGAGGAAGGCATCCGTCGCGACGGCATCGAGTCCTACGGCACCGTGACCGGGCGTGACTACGCCTACGGCGCCGGCGGCGGCGGCTCGATCTACAACCTGCCCACCGACTGGTCGGTGGCGCCCAATCCCGACGGCTCGCAGCCGACCAAGCCCGCCACCTGCGTCGGCAGCTGCGCGACCACGCTGCTGGCCAACCAGGGCGCGATCGGCCCGAACTCCATCAGCGCCCATTACTTCGAGCAGCAGCGCAACCGCGACACGCTGTCGCTGGCGCTGCAGTTCAAGCCGGTCGAACAGCTGGACATCGAGTTCAACGCGCTCGACGTCAAGGCCGACTACGACAACATCAGCCACTCGATGTTCGCCTTCATGGGCAATGCCTGGAACGGCCTGATGAAGATGACCGACCTGACCGTCGAAGGCGGCGTCATCACCCGCGCGGACTTCGAGAACGCGCTGGTCGTCTACGACCTGATCAACCGCCAGGCCTCGGTCGATACCGATTCCTACGACCTGAAGGCCACCTGGAACGACGAGCGCTGGTTCGCCTCCGCGCACGCCGGCACGTCCAAGGCCACCGGCGGCACCGGCCGCCAGGTCTACGGCGAATTCCTGAACTGGTCCGACTACAGCTACGACATCAGCGGCAACCGCGGCCTGACCTTCAACGGCGCCAACCCGTTCCTCGACCCGTCGTCGTTCCAGATGGACGGCGGCTGGGGCGCGGATCCGGGCAGTGCGGCGACCTGGAACCCGGGCTGGGGCGGCAACATCGTGTTCAAGCCGACCTGGGACGAGGAGAAGTACGGCCAGGTCGACTTCGGCATCCGCCTGGATTCGCCGGTCTACCAGGTCCGGTTCGGCGCCAAGCGGCGCGAACACGAAACCGGCCAGCGCATGGGCGGCGTCTCGCTGGCCACCGTGGCCGGCTACGGCAACGCCACCGCCGACCAGTTCAGCCCGCGCCCGCTGCCGGGCAACTACCTGGATGGCTTCAACGGCACCGGCGACCTGTCCGAACGCTTCACCATCGATGGCTGGAAGCTGGCCGACTACATCCTCAGCGGCGACTGGCTGGCCCCGTGGCAGACCATGCCGCAGGCCAGCACCTTCAACGACCCGTCGTTCGCGGCCAACACCTGGACCGTGACCGAGGACATCAACGCCTTCTACCTGCAGGCCGATTACAGCTTCGACCGCTTCCGCGGCAACATCGGCGTGCGCTACGTCGATACCGAGTCCAACAGCATGGGCTGGGCCTGCACGGTCAACATCAGTCCCTGCCCGGCGACCGCCTACGCGCCGACCAGCGTGAAGAAGAAGTACGACAACATCCTGCCGAACCTCAACGTGGTGTTCGACGCGGCCGACGACGTGGTGCTGCGCTTCTCGGCGGCCGAGGTCATGTCGCGCCCGAACTACGGCGACATGTCCAGCTACCTGTGGCTGGGCGACCAGACCCTGACCGGCGGCGGCGGCAACCCGGAGCTGGACCCGTACGAATCGACCAACCTCGACCTGTCGGCCGAGTGGTACTTCAGCGAGAACGCGATCCTGGCCGGCACCGTGTTCCACAAGGACGTGTCCAACTACATCCTGGTCACGACCCGCGACGAGACCCACTTCAACCAGGCCCTGGGCCGCGACACGGTCTACACGGTCTCGCGCCCGGACAACGCCGGCAGCGCGACGATCAAGGGCTTCTCGGCGGCCTACCAGCAGACCTTCGGCGCCGGCTTCGGCCTGATCGCGAACTACACCTACGCCGAGACCGATACCGACAGCGGCGCGCCGCTGCCGTACAACTCGAAGGAGCAGATCAATGTCAGCCCGTTCTTCGAGAACGACCGCTGGAGCGCGCGCCTGACCTACTCGTGGCGCTCGAAGTACTACACCCAGGTCGATCGCGGCAACAACCTGGTCACCGACGACTACGATTCGCTGGACGGCAACGTCTCGTTCAAGGTCACCGACAACCTCAGCGTGGCGCTGGACGGCATGAACCTGCTGGACAGCAACTACTACGCCTACGCCGAAGTCGACGGCATCGCCAACACCGACAAGCTGGTGCGCGGCGACTACCGCACCGGGCGCCGCGTGATGCTGTCGCTGCGCGTGCAGTTCTGAGCTTGAACGGGCCATCGACAGCGCAGGCTGTCTGATCCGGGCGGGCCTGGAGCGATCCGGGCCCGCCTTTTTCTTGTGCGATACCGCGAGACGAGGGAGAGACCATGAACCATCGCAGTCCCATCCAGCGCTGGCGCCATCTGGCCGCCGTCGGCGCGCTGGCGATGCTGGCCGCCTGCAGTGAAGGCGCGCCCGGCACCGATGCCGCACCTCCATCAGGCGCTGCCGCGGTGCCGGTGCTGATTCCCGCCCCGGTCTCGCTGGCCGCGGCCACCGGACAGTACGCGATCACCGCGGACACGGCGCTGCACGCCGAAGGCGACGGCGCGGAGGCGGTGGCCATCCAGTTCGCCGGCCTGCTGGAAAAGGGCAACGGTCCGAAGCTCCCGATCGCCGATGGCGGCAAGGCGGGCGGCATCCGCTTCACGATCGACCCGACCCAGGCCGACGGCCATCCCGAAGGCTATGTGCTGCAGTCCGATGCCGATGGCGTCCACATCAGCGCGGGCCGCGCACGCGGCCTGTTCTACGGCGCGATGACCCTGCTGCAGCTGGCCACGTCCTCGCTCGAAGCCGATGCCGCGCTGATCGTGCCGGCGGTGCGCATCGAGGACGCACCCCGCTTCGGCTGGCGCGGCTTCATGCTCGACCCGTCCCGTCATTTCTGGACCGTGGAAGAAACCAAGCAGGTCATCGACGCGATGGCGCTGCACAAGCTCAACACCCTGCACTGGCACCTGACCGACGACCAGGGCTGGCGCGTGGAGATCAAGCAGTATCCGAAGCTCACCGACATCGGCGGCTGCCGCATTCCGGCCGGCGATGGCGGCATCGAGCCGGCCACCGGCAAGCCTCGCCCGTACTGCGGCTTCTACACCCAGGACCAGATCCGCGACGTGGTCGCCTACGCCGCCGCGCGGCAGATCACCGTGGTGCCCGAGTTCGACGTGCCGGGCCACGCGACCGCGGCGATCGCCGCCTATCCGGAACTGGGCACGACCGACCAGCCGCTGGTGCCGTCGAACGAATGGGGCGTGTTCCCGAACCTGTTCAACGTCGAGGAGAGCACCTTCGTGTTCCTCGAGAACGTCATCGCCGAGATGATCCCGCTGTTCCCCGGCCCCTACTTCCACATCGGTGGCGACGAGGCGGTCAAGGACCAGTGGGAGGCCTCGGCCCGCGTGCAGGAGCGCATGCGCGCGCTCGGCGCCAAGGACGAGATGGCGATGCAGGGCCTGATGGTCGCGCGCCTGGAGACCTTCCTGGCCGGCCACGGCAAGCGCCTGATCGGCTGGGACGAGATCCTGGAGAGCCCCCTGCCGGCTGCGGCCACGGTGATGTCCTGGCGCGGCACCGAAGGCGGCCTGCAGGCCGCGCGTTCGGGCCACGACGTGGTGATGACACCGTCCTCGCACCTGTACCTGGACTACCTGCAGACCGACTCGCCGGATGAGCCGCCGGGCCGCCCGGCGACGATCACGCTGCAGCAGGTCTATGACTTCGAGCCGGTGCCGGCCGAACTCGAGGAAGGCCAGCGCCACCACATCCTCGGCCTGCAGGCCAACCTGTGGACCGAGCACACCCGCACCTTCGCGCGCCTGCAGCACCACATGTTCCCGCGCCTGGCCGCCGTCGCCGAGACCGGCTGGAGCCCGAAGGAGGCGAAGGACTACGCGCGCTTCCTCGACCGCCTGCCAGTGCAGCTGGCGCGCTACCAGCGCTGGAACATCGGCCACGCGCAGACCCCGTTCCAGGTCGATGCGGTGGCCACGGACGAGCGCGCGGCGGGCAGCGTCGAGGTCGCCCTGGCCAATCCGCTCGGCTACGAAGTGCGCTACACCACCGACGGCAGCGAGCCCGGCCCGGACGCAGCCCTGTACACCACGCCGCTGCAGCTGACCCTGCCGGTACGGGTGCGCAGTGCCGCGTTCGCGCATGGCAGGCCGCTGGCAGCGGCCAGGACCTTCGACTACGACGCCGCCTCGCTGCTGGTCCGTAGCGACGAGCAGATGGCGCTGTGTCCCGATGCCGGCCGCCTGCTGCTGCGGCTGGAGGACGACGGCCCGGCCGATGGCGAACGCGCGATCTTCAACACCACGATCTTCTACCCGTGCTCGCAGTGGAATGGCGCGGACCTGACCGGCGTGGCGGCGATCAGGGTCCGTGCCGGACGCATCCCGTACTACTTCCAGCTGGCCCACGACGAACCGGCACGCCGCTTCGAACCGGCCCGCTCCGCGCATGGCGAACTCGACATCCACGCCGACGGCTGCGGCGGCGAGCGCCTGGCCAGCGTGCCGTTGCCGGCCGCACCGGACGCCGACGGCTTCATCGAGCTGACCGCCGCGCTGCCCGCCGACGTGGCCGGCCGCCGCGACCTGTGCCTGCGCTTCACCGGCGACACCCGGCCGCAGATGTGGGTGCTGGACCGGGCGACCCTGGTGCTGCGCTGAGCGACGCTTCGAGCAAGGGCGTCGGGATCGCGACGGCGTAGCGGCGCGTTCCGCCACCAGCGTGGGTGGCACGCCCTCACCCCCGGCCCCTCTCCCGCACGCGGGAGAGGGGAGCGCTGGCGCTGCTGGCCCTGGTGGCGGTGCTGGCCCCTCTCTCCCCCACGTGGGAGAGGAGAGCAATATGGCGTCGCGTCATCCGAAAGAGTCATCCGAACCGGTTCGGATCCCCTTTCCGGCACGCAGGCGCGGAACGCCACAGCGTCAGCGCCGTTCCTTTTCCAGCAGGCGGAGAGATCGCACCGCAGCGCCATGGCCATTCCTTCTCCCGCATGCGGAGAGGCCGCACCGCAGCGCCAGCGCCGTTTCCTTCTCCCGCGAGCGGAGAGGTCTCACCGCAGCGCCAGCGCCGTTCCTTCTCCCGCAAGCGGAGAGGTCTCACCGCAGCGCCAGCGCCGTTCCTTCTCCCGCGAGCGGGAGAAGTGCCCGAAGGGCGGATGAGGGCAGCACTGCATGTCCCGTCTGCACCACACACAGAAACGCAGGCCTCCCCCCGGAACGCCACGCCGACCAGCGCGCTTGCTGCACACGGCGATCCGCAGGAAACGTCTCCGACGCCCGCCGTCCTGCTACCGGGCGCTGCATGCGTCACGTTGATCGGCCGCGACGCGACCAGCCCCCATCGCCCCCGCGACACCGGCTCAGCGACGCTTCGACGGCACCAGGCGCAGCAGCAGATCGCGCAGCGGGGTCAGCCGCGTCGCCAGTCCCATGAGCACGCCGATGGCATTGGCCAGCGCGTCCCAGGGATCGGCCTGGCGGTTGTCGGTCAGCGCGCCCTGGGCGAACTCCAGCGCGACGCCGAGCAGCACCAGGCCCAGGCCGCTCCGCCGCCAGTGCCGGTCGGCGAACAGCTGCACCGCAGCGGCGGCGAGCACGCCATAGGCCAGGAAATGCTGCACCTTGTCGCTGTTGCGCGGCAGGTCCAGCTGCACCGGCGGGGTCAGGCTGGCGACGACGACGACCAGCACCGCGCACGCCCACAGCGCCAGCCAGAACCACGGCCAGCGCAGCGGCTTGAGCGCGGCCAGCCAGCGTGCGCTCACAGGCGCCAGGTCAGGTCGCCGAGCAGGAACGCCTGGCCCAGTTCGATGTCGCGCGAGAACGCCATCGCCTGGAAACGCTCGCCCATGTGCTCGGGCATGGTCAGGCGCTTGACCTCCTGGCGCAGGCGCAGCTGCCCGACTTCGTCGCTGCGCGCCTCGGCCTCGGCCAGCAGCGCGTCCAGCCCGTTGCCGAGCAGGAAACTGGCCTGGCTGCAGTAGCCGGCCAGGTCGAAGCCGGCACCGGTGCCCGCCTCGGCCAGCGCGGTGAAATCGACCGAGGCGGTGATGTCCTGCAGGCCCGGCCAGCGCAGCACGTCGTCGTGCATGCGATGCCGGTAGAACGCGCGCACGGTGCCGTCGCTGCGGTCGTGCTGGTAATACTCGCGACGGCTGTAGCCGTAATCGACGAACAGCATCGCGCCCGAGCGCAGGCCGCCGGCCACCGCCTGGATCCAGTACGGCAGCTGCGGCAGCAGTTCGGAGCGGTAGCCATCGACGAAGCGCGTATCCAGATACTGCTCGACATGGCGCACCGCGGCGGCCATCAGGGCATCGGCCGGGCGGTCGATGCGGACGAAGCGGCCGTCGCCGTCCAGGGCCACGTGTTCTTCCAGCACCTCGCCGTCGCGCAGGGTGAAGCGCGGCGTCGGCAGCGCGTCGATCACCTCGTTGGCGAACAGCACGCCGTCCCAGTCGTCATCGAACGGGCCGTCCAGCCACTCGACCAGCTCGAACACGGTCGGGGTCAGCGTGCGCTGCAGGTGTTCGCGCTGGCGCTCGCGCAGGTCGGCGCTGGGTTCGAGGATCGCGTAGCGGTCCGGCAGCGCGTCCAGCGCCAGCAGACGCTTCAGCGCGACCTCGGCGAACACGCCGCTGCCGCCGCCCAGTTCCAGCACGCGCGCATCGGGACCGAGCTGGCGCAGCGCATCGGCCAGCACGTTGGAGACGGTGGCCGCGAACAGGCGGCCCTGCTCCGGCGCGGTGACGAAATCGCCGGCCGCACCGAACTTGGTGCTGCCGGCGCTGTAGTAGCCATGGCCGGGCGCGTACAACGCCAGCTCCATGAAGCGCGAGAACGGAATGCTGCCGCCTTCCTGCATGATCGTGGCGCGCAGGCGCGCGGCAAGTTCGTCGCTGTGGCGCAGCGCATCGTCATCGGGGAGCGGCAGATCGGCGTGCATCGGCATGGAACAGAAGGGACAATGGCCAGCATAGCCGAGCGAGCCTGACGCATGAGCGAATCCCGACCCGTCGCCCTGGTCACCGGCGCCGCACGCCGCATCGGCGCGGCGATCGCAGGCCAGCTGCATGCCGCCGGCCATGACCTGGCCCTGCATCACCACAGTTCGCAGGCCGAGATGGCGGCGCTGGCCGCCGCGCTGGATGCACGACGTCCCGGCAGCGTGCTGGTGCTGGCCGGCGATCTGCGCGAATTCGACCGCCTGCCGGAACTGGTCGCCAGGACGGTCGGGCACTTCGGCCGCCTCGACGCGCTGGTCAACAACGCCTCCAACTTCTATCCGACGCCGCTGGGCGAGGCCACGCCCGCGCAGTGGGACGACCTGTTCGCGGTCAACGCGCGCGCGCCGCTGTTCCTGGCCCAGGCCGCCGCGCCGCACCTGCGCGCGGCCGGCGGTGCGATCGTCAACCTCGCCGACCTGCACGCGGGGCGGCCGCTGGCCGGGCATCCGCTGTACAGCGCGGCCAAGGCGGCGCTGGTCTCGCTGACCCGCAGCCTGGCGCTGGAGCTGGCGCCACGGGTGCGGGTCAATGCGGTCGCGCCCGGCGCGATCCTGTGGCCGGAACACGGCAAGGACGCGGCGGCCCGGCAGGCGATCCTGGAGGCGACCGCGCTGGGGCGGATCGGCGAAGCCGACGACATCGCCGCGGCGGTGCGCTTCCTGCTGTCGGCCGATGCCGGCTACATCACCGGCCAGGTGCTGCACGTCGACGGCGGCCGCCTGTAGGAGCGGCCGCAGCCGCGACCGCGATGTCTGCGTTGCGGCCCCCCATGTGATCCCGCCATGACTGACGCGGCTGTGGCCGCTGCTTGCCGGCAGCAGACTGCCCTGTCCGGAGCGCGCATGCGTCGCACCACGGGATGCCGCTCGCGGCTGTGGCCGCTCCTACAGCTTCCCGGCCATCCGCGACAACGTGGCGTCGCGCCACCAGACGTGGTGCAGCGCGACCATCGCCACGTGGCCGGCGACCAGTGCCAGCAGCACCCAGGCCAGCAGGCCATGCGACAGATCCGCCGGCCACAGCATCCAGCCGATCTCCTCGCCCGTCTGCGGGAACAGCGGCACGCCGAAGGGTGCGAAACCGCGCCCCTTGCCGTACTCGCGCAGCAGCGCGACCAGCGGAATCCAGGCCATCAACGCGTACAGCGTGGCGTGACCGAACGCGGTCAGCCTGCCGACCACGCCGGCCGGATGCGGCGGACGGCGACGCCACTGCGACAGTCCCCAGGCGCCACGCAGCAGGATCAGCAGCATCAGCACGGTGCCGACCGGCTTGTGCGTACCGACCAGGAACGCGGTCACGGCGTGCCGGCCGAGCACGATCTTCACCGTCATGCCGACGTACTGCCACAGCAGCAGCGCGGCCATCGACCAGTGCAGCAGGCGCGAGAGCAGGCCATAGCGTTCAGGGGAATCGAGCCAGCGGGAAGTCATCGACGTGTTCCGTAACAGGGCAGGTGGGCCGCGTGCGCCGCAGCGCTACAGCGGCAGCACGTCGAAGGCTTCGGCATGCTGGGGATGCGCGCGCCACAACGCGTCGAGCGTGCGTCCGCTGAGCGGGTCGACGAAACCCGGCGCGATATCGGCAAGCGGCTTGAGCACGAAAGCGTGCTTCAGCTCGGGACGCGGGATCCTGAGCCTGTCGCCCTCGTACTGCACCAGGTCGCCGTAGAACACCACGTCCACATCCAGCGTCCGGTCGCTCAGGCGCGGCCCGCTGCGGTCGCGTCCATGCGCGTCCTCGAGCGCATGCAGCCAGTCCTCCAGCGCCTGCAGCGGCAGGGTGGTCTCCAGCGCGACCGCATTGTTGAGGAAGCGCGCGCCGTCGAATCCGACCGCCGGCGTGCTGTACGCGGGCGAGGCCACGATCGTGCCGAAGCGCGCCGCCAGCGCGTCCAGGGCCGCGCGCAGATGGCGCTGCGGCGCGATGTTGCTGCCCAGGCTCAGCAGCACGCGCACCGGCGTGCCGCCCTGGTTGCCACTGGCATGCTGCATGTCTGCTCCGCCGGCCCCTGCGCTACTGCTGCGCCGCCTGGTCGGCCGCGTCCTGCCGTGGCGGTCCGCGCCGCGGCGGCATGGGCGGCAGCGCCTGCACGCCGGTGTCCTCGTCGGCCAGCGCCGGCTCCCACGGGAACCGCGGCAGCGTGCGCACGGCGTTCTCGAGCTTGCGCGACCAGTTGCCGTGGATGTCCGCATACAGCGGCGTGTCGGCGTCCAGGCGCATCTGCTGGCTCACCCGCAGCTCGCCGGCGCGCAGCACCACCAGATCGACCGGCAGGCCGACCGACAGGTTTGAACGGATCGTCGAATCCAGCGACACCAGCGCGCAGCGCGCGGCATCCTCCAGCTGCGTGCCCGGACGGATGATGCGGTCCAGGATCGGCTTGCCGTACTTGGACTCGCCGATCTGCAGGTACGGCGTTTCGGGCGAGGCGGCGATGCAGTTGCCCAGCGAATAGATCATGTACATGCCAGGCCGCTCGCCGGCGATCTGTCCGCCCAGGATCAGCGTGGCCTGGGTGCTGATGCCGGTGTACTGCTCGCCAAGCTGCACCTGGCTGGACACCAGCACGTCGCCCACGTATTCGGCGACCTCGAACAGATGCGAGAACGTGCGCAGGCTGCGCGTGGCATCGGGATCCTCGGCATCGCGCCGCAGCCGCGAGATCGCCAGCTGGGTGGTGGCCAGGTTGCCCGAGCTCATCACCACGAACACCCGCTCGCCCGGATACTCGAACGTATGCAGCTTGCGGTGCACGCGCACGTCGTCGAGCGAGGCGTTGGTGCGCGTGTCTGCGGCGAAGACCAGGCCTTCGTCCACTTCGATGCCGACGCAGTAAGTCATGGCGGGCCTTTCACGGTACGAGGCGATTCTATGCAGCGCGGGCGGGCGTGGCTAGCTCGGTGTGCCATCGGAGCAGGCCTGGAGATCGATGCCGCACGCGCAACGGACGCGCCGATCGCACGGAAACGCCATACCGGGCGCGGGCCTGCCGGCCCGGCTGGCGGGTCCGGTACCGGCAGAGCGGGCACCTGTGCCGGGGTGTCCGGGCAAGCGCGCCTCACCCATTGAAATAGCCGTCGGCGATCGCCTCGTGCAGCCCGCCCAGGTGGATCTGCACCTTGTCCATGAAGGCGGCGGTATCGCCATCGGCCAGCACCACCGGGTCGGCCTGGCGGATCAGGCCGCCGACCCGCAGCAGCGCGCGGTCGACACCCGGGCGCGGCGGCATCGTCGGCAGCATCTGCTGGATCCGGCCGAGACTGAACTGCACGCTGCGCGGGAAATCGCCGTTCTGCAGCAGGAAGCGCAGCGCATGCGCGCCGGAAACCCGCTGGCGCACGTTGCGCCGGTACATCTGGTAGGCGGCCAGCGCGCGCAGCACGCTCATCCACTGCATGTTGCGATAGGCCTCGCGGTCGTCCTCGCTGCGCGGCCGGACCAGGCCGGAGGCACCGGCATCGATGATCCGCGTAGTCATGTCGGCCTGCTCCAGCGCCGTGCCCAGGCGCAGGAAGGAGAAGCCGATGTCGCGGTTGACGTTCGCCGACAGCAGGCCCGACACCTTCAGGCAGCCGTCGGTGATGCGGGTGATGAAGTCCAGCCGGTAGCGCCTGGTCAGCGCGCGCTCGCCGTTGGCGTCGATGTACAGGTGCAGGTCGTTGACCGCCTCCCAGACCTCCTGCGGCAGCGCGTCGCGGATGCCGCGCAGGATCTCGCGCGCCTGCTCGACCGAAGCCCGCAGCGAGGACGGATTGCGCCGGTCCAGCAGCAGGAAATCCAGCACGTCGGCATCGTCGGGGGCGGCATGGCTGGCCGCGAACGGGGCTTCGGCCCCGACCGTGGCGATCATCGGCCGCCAGCCGAAATCGACGCCGCGCGGCAGGTCAAGCTGCAGCAGGCTGCCGACACCGACCAGGCGCGCGGTGTTCTCGGCCCGCCGCAGGTAGCGGCTGAACCAGTAGAGCTGGCTGGCGACGCGGGAGAGCATCAGCCGTCCTCCTCGAGATCGACCACCCAGGTGTCCTTGGCGCCGCCGCCCTGCGACGAATTGACCACCAGCGAGCCTTCGGTCATCGCCACGCGGGTCAGGCCGCCGGTGGTCACGTAGATGTCCTCGCGCGTCAGCACGAACGGGCGCAGGTCCACGTGCCGCGCCGACGGCCCCTCCGGCGTCACGATCGGCGCGGTCGACAGCGCCAGGGTCGGCTGTGCCATGTAGTTGCGCGGGTCGGCCTCGATCAGGCGCCGGAAGCGCTCGCGTTCCTCGCGGCTGGCGCGCGGGCCGATCAGCATGCCGTAGCCGCCGGATTCGTTGGCCGGCTTCACCACCAGCCGGTCCAGGTGCTCCAGCACGTAGCGGCGGTCCGCCGGGTCGTGACAGAGGTAGCTGGGCACGTTGGGCAGGATCGGCTCCTGGTCCAGGTAGTAGCGGATCATCTTCGGCACGTAGGCGAACACGACCTTGTCGTCGGCGACGCCGGCGCCGGGCGCGTTGGCCAGCGCCACCTTGCCGGCGCGCCAGCTGCGGATCAGGCCGGGCACGCCGAGCACCGAATCGGGACGGAACACCTCCGGGTCGATGAACAGGTCGTCGATGCGCCGGTAGATCACGTCCACCCGCTGCGGCCCGTACACGGTGCGCATGTAGCAGCAGTCGTCGTCGGCCACGAACAGGTCGTCGCCCTCGACCAGTTCGATGCCCATCGCCTGCGCAAGGTAGGCATGTTCGAAGTAGGCGCTGTTGAACACGCCCGGGGTCAGCAGCGCGATGGTCGGGGTGTCGCCCGGGCGCGGAGACAGCGCGGCCAGGGTGTCGTAGAGCTGCGCGTGGTAGTCGTCGACCGGCAGGATCGCGCTGGTCTCGAACAGCTCGGGGAACACGCGCTTGGCGATCATCCGGTTCTCGAGCATGTAGGACACGCCCGAGGGGATACGCAGGTTGTCCTCCAGCGCGTAGAGGGTGCCGTCTCCGTCGCGGACCAGGTCCGAGCCGCAGATGTGCGCCCACACGTCCAGCGGCGGGCGGATGCCGATGCACTGCGGGCGGAAGTTCACCGACTGCTCCAGCAGTTCGGCCGGGAACACCTTGTCGCGGACGATGCGCTGGCTGCCGTAGATGTCGCCGATGAAGAGGTTCAGCGCCTGCATGCGCTGGCGCAGGCCGGCTTCGGTGCGCTGCCATTCGCGGCGGTCGAGGATGCGCGGGATCAGGTCGAACGGCAGGGTGCGGTCGACGTTGCGGCCATCGCTGTAGACGGTGAAGGTGATGCCCATGACCCGGGCGGCGACATCGGCCGCCGCCTGGCGCTCGGCCAGGTCGGCGCCGGACAGGCCGGACAGGTAGTCGACCAGCGCACGTGCGGCCGGACGTGGCCGCCCGTCGGTGCCGATCAGCTCATCGCAAGACGGTGTCCGGTACTTCGCCCAGTCCATCGCGGTCGCCCGTGGTTGGCGTCCGCGCTCCGACGCGCGGACATGCTGCAATGCAACATGCCCGCGCCGGTGGAGACCGTCAAGAGGCCGCGTCGGGCCCCGGGCGCGGCGCGTCCGTCCCCAGCAGGGTGCGGAAGTCGGCCCCGCTCGGTTCCTGGAACACGCGCAGGCCGAACTCCGGCAGGATCGCCATCAGGTGGTCGAAGATGTCCGACTGGGTGCCTTCGTAGACCGCCCACGCCACGCTCGCGGTGAAACAGTAGATCTCCAGCGGCAGGCCGGTGGAACCCGGCTGCAGCTGGCGCACCAGCTGGGTCATGTCCTGGTTGATGCCCGGATGCTTGCGCAGGTACTGCTGGACGTAGATGCGGAAGGTGCCGAGGTTGGTGACCCGGCGCGCGTTGACCGGCAGCGCGTCGTCGGGGGCGAGCCGTCCGTTCCATTCGGCCAGCTCGCGCTCCTTGTCGGCGAGGTACCCGCGCAGCAGTGCGAAGCGCCGCAGGTCGGCCTGCTCCCGCGCATTCAGGAAGCGCACGCTGGACTGGTCCAGGTACAGCGCGCGCTTGATCCGGCGCCCGCCCGATTCCTGCATGCCGCGCCAGTTCTTGAACGATTCGCTGATCAGCTTCTTGGTCGGGATCGTGGTGACGGTCTTGTCCCAGTTCTGCACGGTGACCGTATGCAGGGCGATGTCGATCACGTCGCCGTCGGCGTTCTGGCTGGGCATCTCGATCCAGTCGCCCAGGCGCACGCGTCCGTCGCCGCTGATCTGCACGCTGGCCACCAGCGACAGGATGGTGTCCTGGAAGATCAGCATCAGCACCGCGGTGGCCGCACCCAGGCCGGTGATCAGGTGCAGCATCTTCACGCCCGCCAGGGTCGCCACGACCGACAGCCCGGCCAGCACGAACACCACGATCTTGGCCACCTGCAGGTAACCCTTGATCGGCTTGTTGCGCGCATCCGGACGACGCTCGTAGACCAGGTTCAGCGCATCCAGCGCATGCGAGACCGCCAGCGCCACGGTCAGCACCACCCAGACCTTGCTGGCGCCATGGACGAAGGCCACCAGCGCCGGCGGCAGCTCCGGCACCCAGCCGATGCCGGCCGAGATCACCAGCGCCGGCACCACGTTGGCCAGGCGCGAGATCACCCGCAGCCGCACGCGCGCCTCGCCTTCGCCGGCCAGCAGGCCCAGCACGCGCTGCAGGCCGCGCAGCAGGATGCGCCTGGTCACGAAGTTGGCCAGCCACGCGGCCAGACCCAGCACCGCCAGCATCAGCAGCGGGTAGGCCCAGGGATACGGTTGGAGCGTGGTTTCCAGTCCATCCAGCCACTGCATCGTTGCCGCTGCCGCCGTTCCCGCCACCGCTGTCACTGCCATCCTGTCCTCACTCCCGTTGCTGCGCGTCCGGACGCGAACGCTCGATCATCACGCCCACCGCCTGCGCACCACGCACCGCACCGGGCTTGCTCAGTTTCAGCCGCACCCACGGCACCTGGAATTCGTCGAGCACGATCGCCGCGCAGCGCTCGGCCAGCGTCTCCACCAGGCCGTAGTCGGACTGCTGCACGAACGCGATCAGGCGCTTGCTGACCGCCTTGTAATCCAGGGTGTGGGCGATGTCGTCGCTGGCCGCCGGGATGCGGTTGTCGAAGGCCATTTCCAGGTCGAAACGCAGGGTCTGCCGGATCCGCCGCTCCCAATCGTAGATGCCGATCAGCGCGTCGATTTCCAGCCCTTCGATGAATACCTTGTCCATGCCGTCATGCCTCGCGAACAGGGCGGCATGGTACCGCGAGTCGTGCGACGGCCTGCATCGCACGCCGGTGGCGATGCAGGACACGCGCGGACCGGAAGCCCGTTCGACGGCGCACCCGGCACCGGCGCAGCGGCGGCCTGGTGCGCAGGCGGCATTCACCGCGGAAAGGTGGCTGCAACGACGGCCAGGGCGGTTCCGCATCGGCGCGTACGTCGTCCGGAGCCGGCACGCATGGCAGCATCGCGACGGCGGCCCACCGGCACGCGCGACGAAGCCTCAGACCACTTCGGGCAGCGTCGCCATGTCCCAGCGCGGCGTGACCTTCACCTCGGCGCTTTCGTGCTGGCCCGCCTGCAGGCGCAGGGCGCCGGCGAAGGCGATCATCGCGCCGTTGTCGGTGCACAGCGCCGGACGCGGGAAACATGCGCGGCCGCCACGCTTGGCGCACATCTGCCGCAGCTGCGCGCGCAGGCGCGTGTTGGCGCCGACGCCGCCGGCGACCACCAGCGTGTCGCTGCCGGCCGCATCCAGCGCGCGCTGGCACTTGATCGCCAGCGTGTCCACCACCGCATCCTCGAAGCCGCGTGCGATGTCGGCGCGGGTCTGGGCCGCCTTGTCCGACTTCTGCCAGGCCAGCAGCACCTGGGTCTTCAATCCGCTGAAACTGAAATCCAGCCCGGGGCGGTCGGTCATCGGCCGCGCGAAGCGATGCGCGCCCGGCGTGCCCTGCTCGGCCAGCGCAGCCAGCTGCGGACCGCCCGGATACGGCAGACCCATCAGCTTGGCGGTCTTGTCGAAGGCCTCGCCCGCGGCGTCGTCCAGGGTTTCCCCGAGCAGCCGGTAGCGGCCGATCGCGTCGACCGCGACCAGCTGGGTGTGGCCGCCGGACACCAGCAACGCGACGAACGGCGGCTGCGGCGGGTCGTCCTCCATCAGCGGCGCCAGCAGGTGGCCTTCCATGTGGTGCACGCCGACCGCCGGCACGTCCAGCGCCCAGGCCAGCGCGCGCGCGGTGCCGGCGCCGACCAGCAGCGCACCGACCAGGCCGGGCCCGGCGGTGTACGCCACGCCATCCAGGTCGCGCGTGGACAGGCCGGCTTCGGCCAGGGTCTGGCGGATCAGCGGCAGCAGCTTTCGCACGTGGTCGCGGCTGGCCAGTTCAGGGACCACGCCGCCGTATTCGGCGTGCAGGGCGATCTGGCTGTAGACCGCGTGCGCGCGCAGCCCGGCCGCGCCGGAGAACGTGGTGTCGTAGACGGCCACGCCGGTTTCGTCGCAGGAGGTTTCGATGCCGAGGACTTTCATGCGCACAGGATGGGGGCGGCCGCCGCTGGATGCCAGAGCACCACCCCCTTGCACTGCCCGGAAAGCGGCGATAAGATGCGCGGCTCACCGGGTCGGTCCCGGTTATTTTGTGTCCGGAGATTCCATGCCCAGCGTCAAAGTCCGTGAGAACGAGCCCTTCGAGTTTGCGCTGCGTCGTTTCAAGCGCACCTGCGAAAAGGCCGGTGTTCTGGCCGAAACCCGTAAGCGCGAGTTCTACGAGAAGCCGACCCAGGAGCGCAAGCGCAAGGCCGCCGCGGCGGTGAAGCGCCAGCTGCGCCGGATGTCGCGCGACGTCACCAAGCGTCAGCGTCTGTACTGAGTCCAGCAGCACCGGGGTTGGCGCCCCTCCGGGCCGCCTTCGCCTGATGCTCCGCAACAAGCCGGCACGCTCACGCGTGACCGGCTTTTTGTGTTTCCCCCGATTCGATATTCGATCCTGTGGACGGCCCTGCCGCCCGCACATCCCTTGAGAACCACCGCACAACGAGGTGCAGCCATGAGCCTGAAGCAACGACTGACCGACGAGATGAAGGCCGCGATGAAGTCCGGCGACAAGCACGGTCTGGGCGTGATCCGCCTGATCAACGCCGCGATCAAGCAGCGCGAAGTCGACGAGCGCATCGAACTGGACGACGCGCAGGTCGTGACCGTGCTGGACAGGATGGTCAAGCAGCGCAAGGACTCGGTGACCCAGTTCGAGGCCGCCGCGCGCGAGGACCTGGCCGAGATCGAACGCGGCGAGATCGTCGTGATCGAGCGCTACCTGCCGGCCAAGATGGACGAGGCCGCGATCGTGGCCGCGATCGACGCCGCCATCGCCCAGACCGGTGCCGCCGGCCCGGCCGACATGGGCAAGCTGATGGGCGTGCTGAAGCCCCAGCTCGCCGGCCAGGCCGACATGGGCCTGGTGTCGACCCTGGTCAAGCAGCGCCTGGCGGGCTGATCCAGGGCGCCGCTGGAGCCCGCGCAAGGCGGGCTCCGTGCGGCCGATGGGTAGCAGCGCGGTCCGGCCTGCCGCCTGCGCCCTGCGCACCGCCTCTGTCGCCCTGGCGCGCAGCGGCCTGATCGCCGGGCGCCGCACGGGCGCATTCCGCATCCGGCGCGTCCTGGAGGGCCGCCGTGCCGTCGTCCGGACGCTTCCGTGCGGCCACGCACGGGCGCGACCCTGCTGATCGCCCACGCACGGCGTCACGGACGCCGTAGCGGGCGAACCACGCCGTCCATGCGCCTGAGCACCGGCAGACAGCGGCGCACGCGTGAACGGCACCCGGCGCGCAGCGGCCACAATGGAGGCCTTCCCCGGAACCGATGACACGCCCATGACCGACACCATCACCCTGCGTCCCGCGCAGCGCGGCGACATCCCGCTGATCCTGTCGCTGATCGCCGAACTGGCCGAGTACGAGCGGCTGGCGCACGAAGCGGTCGCCAGCGAGGAGGATCTGTTCAAGGCGCTGTTCGGCCCGCGGCCGGCGGCCGAGGTGGTGATCGCCGAACTCGAAGGCCGCCCGGTCGGCTTCGCGCTGTTCTTCATCAGCTTCTCGACCTTCCTCGGCAGGCCCGGCCTGTATCTGGAAGATCTGTACGTGCGCCCCGACGTGCGCGGACGCGGCGTCGGCAAGCGCCTGATGGTGCACCTGGCCGGCCTCTGCGTGGAGCGCGGCTACGGCCGCTTCGAATGGTCCGTCCTGGACTGGAACGCACCGTCGATCGCGTTCTATCGCAGCCTCGGCGCGGTGCCGATGGAGGAATGGACGGTGCAGCGCGTGCACGGCCCCGCATTGCAGGCCCTCGCCGGTCGATGTGCGGTGCCGGCCGCCTGATCTCCACCGGCCAGGCCCGCGTGGTCGGCGATGTCCGGCACGCCACGCGTGGTTCACGACCTCCGGCCCGGACATGGCGACGCGCCGGCCGCGCATCGCAATGCCCGATCCGCCGGCAGCAGGTACGCGCACAGCGGCCGGCGCCAGCGGATCCGCGGGCCAGCCGCATGCCGATCACGCGATGGCAACGCCGGCGCAGGGAAGCTTGACCCCTCGCCTGCCGTCCCGCCGCATGTCCGATTCCCGCCGCAGCCGCCTGCAACGCCATTTCGAGCGCCTCGAACAGAGCCTGCCGGCCGCCATGGTCAAGCGCTTCGTCGAAGCCGACCTGATGACCCAGGCCGCCTCGCTGTCGTTCTACACGCTGCTGTCGCTGGCGCCGCTGCTGATCCTGCTGCTGTGGCTGACGGCATCGCTGTATCCGCCGGCGCAGGAATCGCTGATCGCGCAGATCGCCGGGCTCGCCGGCGCGAATGCGGCCACCGTCGCCGAGACCGTGATCCGCAATGCCACCGACCAGCCCAGCGTCGGCTCGCTGGCCGGGGTGTGGAGCACGGCCCTGCTGTTCGTGGGCTCGACCGTGGTCTTCGCCCAGTTGCAGGGCGCGCTGAACCTGATCTTCGGCACCGGCAGCCAGCAGCTGGGCGGCCTGCGCGCCTGGCTGCGCAAGCGCGTGTTCTCGCTGGGCGTGGTGCTGGGGCTGGGCTTCCTGCTGATCGTGTCGATGATCGCCACCACCGCGCTGCAGGTGGTGTTCTCGCAGCTGCCCTCGGTGCTGCCCGCGGTCGGCTACCTGACCACGCTGCTGCTGTACGCGATGGCCTTCGCCTTCCTCTACCACTACCTGCCCGACCGCCGCGTCGCCTGGCGCCAGGCCTGGCTCGGCGGCGCGATCACCGCCGCCCTGTTCGCGCTCGGCCGCTACCTGATCGGGCTGTACCTGGCCGAGGCCGCGCCGGGCAGTGCCTATGGCTCGATGGGCGCGCTGGTGCTGCTGCTGTTCTGGATGTACTACGCGGCGGTGGTGTTCTTCGTCGGCGCGCTGATCACCGCGGTGATCGACGAGCGCATGCATTCGCGCAGGACGCTGCAGGCGGCCGGGCTGGCGGTGGATGGCCTGCCACGGCCGGTGGAGCCACCCCCACCGGCGCAGTGAGCGCAGCGCCATCGCCGTTGCCGCCCGGCAGCGGCCGCCGGTGACGGCGCCGCCATGCCACGGCGGATTACACTACGCGGATGGCCCGACTGTCCGACGCATTCATCGACGACCTGCTTGCGCGCAGCGACATCGTCGAGGTCATCAGCACGCGGGTGCCGCTCAAGCGCAAGGGCCGCGAATACACCGCGCCGTGCCCGTTCCACGACGAGCGCACGCCGTCGTTCTACGTCTCGCCGACCAAGCAGTTCTACCACTGCTTCGGCTGCGGCGCGCACGGTACCGCGATCAGCTTCCTGATCAACTACGACCGCCTGGAGTTCCTCGACGCGGTCGAGGAACTGGCCAAGCGCGCCGGCATCGAGGTGCCGCGCGAGACCAGGCAGAACAACCAGGACAGCGACCTGCGCGACCAGTACGCGGCGCTGGAGGCGGCGGCGAAGCTGTTCCAGCGCCAGCTGGCCGACAGCCCGCGGGCGCTGGCGTATCTGGATGGCCGCAGCGTCGACGCGGAAAACCGCGCGCGCTTCGGCATCGGCTATGCGCCGGAAGGGTATTCGACCCTGAAGGACACGCTGGGCAACGACGAGCGCCGGCTCAAGCTGCTCGAGCGCACCGGCATGCTGTCCAGGAACGACCGCGGCCACGTCTACGACAAGTTCCGCGACCGGGTGATGTTCCCGATCCACGACCGACGCGGCCGGGTGATCGCCTTCGGCGGACGCGTGCTCGGCGGCGACGACGGCCCGAAGTACCTGAACTCGCCCGAGACCCCGCTGTTCCACAAGGGCCGCGAGCTGTACGGCCTGTGGCAGGCGCGCCAGGCCAACCAGAAGCTCGAGCGGCTGATCGTGGTCGAGGGCTACATGGACGTGGTCGCGCTGTTCCAGTACGGCGTGACCCAGGCCGTGGCCACGCTCGGCACCGCCACCACCGGCGACCACGCCGAACTGCTGTTCCGCAACGCCGCCGACGTCTACTTCTGCTTCGACGGCGACGCCGCCGGCCGGCGCGCCGCCTGGCGCGCGGTCGAATCGGTGCTGCCGCGAATGAAGGACGGCCGCCAGGCGATGTTCCTGTTCCTGCCCGACGGCGAGGACCCGGACACCATCGTGCGCAAGGAGGGCGCGGCCGGTTTCGATACTCGGCTGGCGCAGGCGCTGCCGCTGTCGCAGTTCTTCTTCGACGAGATCGGCCGCGAGATCAACCTGGGCACGCTGGACGGACGCGCACGCCTGGCCGAGCGCGCGCGCCCGATGCTGGCGCAGATTCCCGATGGCGCCTTCGCCGACCTGATGCGTCAGGAGCTGCAGCGGCTGACCGGCGTCGGTGCCGTCTCGATGGCCGCGCCACCGCCGCCACCGGCCAGGCGCAGCGTCGCACCCGCCCAGAAGCGCAGCCTGGTCCGCAGCGCCATCGCACTGCTGCTGCAGCACCCGCCGCTGGCGCTGGCCCTGGAGCAGCCCTACCGCTTCGCCGAGCTGCGCCAGCCCGGCGTGCCGCTGCTGCTGCAGATGCTGGAATTGATCGTGCAGCGCCCGGACATGCGCACCGGCACCCTGCTCGAACATTTCGCCGAGCACGAGCAGGCCGAAGCGCTGCGCAAGCTGGCCACCCAGGTGATGCCCGGCGACGAAACCAGCTGGGGGACCGAACTGCACGACGCCGTGGTGCAGCTGGAGCGCCAGGCGCTGCAGCAGCGCATCGACGAACTGCAGCAGAAATCGCGCAGCCAAGGCCTGGACGAGACCGACAAGTACGAACTGCGGATGCTGCTGCAGGCCAAGGTGGCGGTGCGCCACTGAGCGTGCAGGTCCGCGCAAGCCAGGGCGGTTAGCCTGCACGTCAGGTGGCCTGGGCCACCATGTGCGCCATCGCGACCGGGCTGGAGGGAGTGCGGTCCGCGAGGTTCCATCGCCGTATCCATGCCCCACCGTCACCACGAGAAGTCGCCGATGTCCCTCTCCCGCCTGCTGTCGCGCCTGCGCATCGATCCCTTCACCCTGGCCCTGCTGGCCACCGTCGCCCTCGCCTCGCTGCTGCCGGTGCACGGCGCCGGCGCGAGGGTCATGGACGTGGTCACCGACATCGCCATCGCGGTGCTGTTCTTCCTGCACGGGGCGCGGTTGTCGCGGGAGGCGATCCTGTCCGGGATCACCGCCTGGCGCCTGCACCTGGTGATCTTCGCCAGCACCTTCCTGCTGTTCCCGTTGCTGGGCCTGGTGTCCAAGCCGCTGTCGCACTGGCTGCTGACGCCGGATCTGTACCTGGGCGTGCTGTTCCTGTGCGTGCTGCCGTCGACGGTGCAGTCGTCGATCGCGTTCACTTCGATGGCCGGCGGCAACGTGCCGGCGGCGGTGTGCAGCGCCTCGGCCTCGAGCCTGCTCGGCGTGTTCCTGACGCCGCTGCTGATGGGCCTGCTGGCCGGCAGCCAGGGTGGCATGGCCGATCCGCTGGCGGCGGTCGGCGGGATCATGCTGCAGCTGCTGCTGCCGTTCGTCGCCGGCCACCTGCTGCGACCGCTGGTCGGCGGCTGGGTCGAACGGCACCGCCCGGTGCTGCGCTACACCGACCAGGGCACGATCCTGCTGGTGGTCTACACCGCCTTCAGCGCGGCGGTGATCGAAGGGCTGTGGCGGGAGACGCCGGTGACCGCGCTGCTGTCGGTGGCAGTGATCGCCTGCCTGCTGCTGGGCGTGGCGATGGGCCTGCTGGTGGTCGGCGCGCGCCGGCTCGGCTTCAGCCGCGCCGACGAGGTCGCGATCGTGTTCTGCGGCTCGAAGAAGAGCCTGGCGGCCGGCATCCCGATGGCCAAGGTGATGTTCGCCGGCGGCAGCCTGGGCGCGATCATGCTGCCGATCATGGTGTTCCACCAGATCCAGCTGATCGTCTGCGCCCTCGTCGCGCAGCGTTACGCGCGCGGCAACACGCGTAACGCCGCGCACGCGGCGGCAGACTGAAGCCTCGCGCGCCCGCTCAGCCGCACAGGGCGATCAGGCGCTCGATGTCGTCGATGTCGTTGTAGAAGGACGGCGAGATGCGGATGCGGTCCGGGTACAGGGTGGCTTCGACATCGGCCTCGGCGAAGCGCGCCGCCAGCCGTTTCTCGACGCCACGCGCGGCGAAGGTCACGATCGGCGAACGCGAGTCGGCCGGGGTCATCGGCAGGTAGCCCAGCGCCGGCAGCGCCTGCTGCAGGCGCTGCAGCAGCGGCTGGCGCCAGGCCTGGATGCGCTCGACGCCCAGTTCCAGCAGCAGGTCGAGCGAGGCGCGCAGCATCGCCACGCCGGCATAGCCGAGCGTGCCGACTTCCACGCGGCCCGGCGTGTCGGTGCGCGGCGCGGTTTCCAGCGGCTGCTCGCCCGGCGGGTCGAACGGATACAGGTGGGTGACGAACTCCTGTTCCTGTCGGTAGCCCCACTGCGAGCGCCGCAGCGCCGGCAGGCTGTCGCGGCGCACGTACATCAGGCCGATGCCGAAATCGCCCATCAGCCACTTGTAGGTGGAGCAGGCGGCGAAATCGACGCCGCTGGCATGCAGGTCGATCGGCACCGTGCCCGCGGCCTGGATGATGTCGGCATAGACCAGTGCGCCGCGCGCATGGGCCAGGTCGCAGACCGCCTTGAGGTCGTGTTCGAAGCCGTTGACGTTGGACACCAGCGACAGCGCGACCAGGCGCGTGCCCGGCGTGATCGCGCGATCCATGTCCTCCAGCGCGATGCGGTTGTCGCGCGGGCGCACCACGTGCAGGTCCAGCCCCTGCTTGGCCAGTTCGTTGTACATGAACAACGAACCGCTGAAGTGGTAGGCGTCGGTGACCACGCGCGCACGCGATCCGGGCAGGCCGAGACCGGAGACGACGTGGTTCTCGCCGGCCATCGTGCTCGGCACCCAGGCCAGTTCGTCGACATCGGCGTTGACCAGGCGCGCGAACTGCTGCATCGCATGCGCGCGGTCTTCCATCAGGTTCACGCCCTGGCCGGCGCGGTTCATCAGGCGACCGTCGAGATAGCGCTGCAACGCGGCCGCCGAGGCGTTGCCGACCGGATGCATGAAGGCGCCATTGATGTGGGTGCCGGCGAGCGCGAAGCGCGCGCGCATGCCATCGAGCCCGCCGCGCGTCGCAGCCGCGGCCGCCTCCGGCGCAGGCAGGGCGCGTGCGGACAGCGGCAGCTGCGGCAGGGCCGCGAGCACCGGCAGCGCACCGAGGCCGCGCAGCCAGCGACGCCGCGCCGGGTCGGCGAGGCGCTGTTCCTTCGGATCCATCGAACCGTTTCCGTGTGGCGTCTGCATGCGGACCCGTGGCTCAGTAACGGCAGGCCGGGCCATCGGCCACGTCGCTGCGGACCCAGCGATAGCCGGGGAACGGCGCCCCCTCGGGCACGAAGGCGATCTCGACCGGACCGGTCTCGCGCTCGACCTTCAGCACGATCGGCTTGCCCGGGTCGGACTGCTGCGCATCCAGGCCGATCGCATTGCCGACGCGGTCACCCTCGCGCAGGCCGGCGCGGGCGGCGGGCGACGCCGGATCCAGGCCGCGGATCACGCGCGGCACCTGCATCAGGCTGGCGATCTCGAAGCCCAGTTCGAACACCGGCATCGGCACCTGCTCGCGACGGAAGCACGGGCCGAATGCGTCTTCCGGCGGCACCAGCAGGCCGCCGTCCTGCAGCGCGCGGAAGTCGGCCCGCGCCTGCGCGCCGATCTCGCGTTCGAGCAGCGCGACCCAGGCGTCGGCGTCGACCGGCTCGCCGGCACGGCGGCGGTCGAGGAAGACCCGCAGCACGTCGTCGAGCGAACGCTTGCCGCCGGAGGCGTGCAGCAGGCGCGCGTTGGTGACCAGGAAGTACATGCCGCCACGCGAGTACGGCTGCATGCGCGCACGCGCGTCGGTCCAGAACGCGGCCTGCGCGTCGGCGATCGGCATGTCCTTGCGCACGTTGCTGTAGTAGGTGCGCAGCGTGTCGTTGATGCCGGCCAGGTAACGGTCGCTGGAGAACAGGCCGAGCATGAACGGCGCGCGCACCTCGTAGACCACGGCCAGGCCCTCCTGGAACCAGCTCTGCTCCTCCAGACCGTCCAGATAGACGTGGACCATCTCGTGCACCAGCAGCTGCTCGATCTCCTCGCGTGGCAGGTCGACGGCCATCGTGCTCATCAGCGCGCCGGGCAGCGCCGAGCCGCTCTTGTCGGTCAGCGGATTGGTGCGGAACAGGGTGGTGAACGGCGGCAGGGTCGGTTCGCGGAAGAAACCGCTGAGCTGGCGATAGGCCTGCTCGGACCAGGCCAGCAGGTCGCGCTGGTCGTAACCGGGCGTCTGCGCGGTCGACGCAGCGCGGAACGGGCCGCTGGCGTCGCCCAGGTCGTCGGGCAGCGCATGCAGGTTGCCGGCCATCAGATAGGTGCTGCGCAGCGCTTCCAGCGACAGCGGCTGGCCGCCGTCGCGGACGCTGGCGGGCAGGCTGTCGAGCGCCTGCGCGCCCTGCGCGTAGGCAGCGAGATTCCAGTCCACGCCGACCCGGTAGTCGCGCGTGTCCTGCGGCAGCAGCAGGAAGGTCCGGCCGGCGCCGCTGATGCCGCGCGCTTCCGAACGCAGGTCCCAGATCGGACCGGGCACGTTCTCCTTCGACACGGCGACGACGTAGTCGACGGTGACCGGTCCGCGCGTCGGACGCTGCGGCGTCCACAGCCGCTGGCGGCTGCCGAGCAGGCCGTCGGCGGGGCCATCGGAGACGGCCAGGCGGACATCGCCGGCGGCATCGCGCATGCGCACGTCGCCGACCCGGTCGGCGATGTTGGCCAGCGGCCCCAGCGACACGGGCAGGCCGATCGGTCCCAGCGCCGTGGCGCCCGGATCGATCACGATGCGGACCTGCAGGCCCGGGCTGGCCGGGGTGCCGGCCTGCGGCGCGAGATGGATGGCCAGCGAGGGCGCATCACCCGCTGCAGGCGTACCGGCCTGCGCGGTGGCGATGCACACCGTGGCGGTCAGCAGGCAGGCACTGCCCAGCAGCGCGCGGACGCGCCCGGAAAGGGACCGGCCAGGCCGGGTCTGGGAAACGTGCCGCATCGCTGCCTCCTGTGGAACGGATGACGCCGGGCGCGGTCGCCGCCATGGCGACCGCGCCCGCAGAGAACCCAACACTCACACATCACGACGCCGGCGGACGACGACGCTGGCCGCGTCGCCGATCCGCCGGATGGGGTTCAGAAGTTCCAGGTCAGCGACGCACCGATCGTGCGCGGCTGGATCACGCTGGCACCGTACAGGCTCTGTCCGGTGGTGGCGTTGCGCGCGGTGCCGCTGAGGAACCCGTACTCGTCGCTGGCGTTCTTCAGGTACACGGTCAGCGCCCAGCTGTCGGCCTCGATGCCGGCGCGCAGGTCGACCGTGGTGTAGGACGGCATGTTGAAGCGCCGCACCGCCGAGGAGCTGCTGAAGGTGCCCTGGCGGTCGCCCACGTAGGTCACGCCGGCGCCGACGAAGCCGTACAGCGAGCCGATCGGGAAGTCCTGGGTGACGTTGAGGCTGCTGGAGAATTCCGGCGAGAACGGCAGGCGGTCGCCGTCGCGGCCGTAGTTGCCGCTGGGCAGGTCCTGCTCGAGCTGGGCCTTGGTGTAGGACGCGTTCCAGGCCACGTTCAGGCCATTGACCGGACGCCACTGCACGCTGGTTTCCAGGCCCTTGCTCGAGGCCTTGCCGCCGTTGGTGTAGTAGGTCTGGGTGGTGGCCTGGTCGACCACGCTGAGCTGGATGTCGGTCCAGTCGATGTAGAACAGCGAGACGTCCAGCGAGAGGCGGTTGTCGGCGAAGCTGCCCTTGTAGCCGGTCTCGTAGCTGACCAGCTTGTCGGAGCCGTAGGTCTCCGGCAGGTTGGTGCCCGGCATCGCGCCGTTCTGGCCACCGGCACGGTAGCCGGACGCAATGCGGCCGTAGACCATCGAGTTCTCGTCCAGCTTGTAGCGCGGCGAGAACAGGAAGGTGAACACCTTCTCGCCGGCGTCAGGGTCGGTCTCGACCGAGTAGCCGCCGTTCATCGGGCCGTCGTAGATCGTGCGCGACTGCTGCTTGATGTCGCTGTAGCGGCCGCCGACCTGCACGTCGAACCTGGGCGTGAAGTGGTAGTCGACATCGCCGTAGATCGCGTTTTCCTCGAACACCGACGGGCTGACCGCGGTGTAGGCCGGGATCAGGCCGAGGTCGACGCCGGTGCCGCGGTTGACCGCGCGCAGCGCCTGGTATCCCTCGGATTCTTCCTTCGTGTAGAAGTAGCCGACCTGCCAGTCCAGGGTCTGCTCGCCCTGCGAGGACAGGCGGAATTCCTGCGAACGCTTGTCGGTGGCGCTGCGGTTGTCGATGACCACGCCCGGGTTGGACACGCCGAGGATCCGGCCGAGCAGGCCGCCGAAGGTGGTGGTCACGTCCTGCGGGCCGTCGTGTTCGTACTCGCCATAGGCGGTGATCGAATCGAACGCGGCGAAGCCGAGGTCGGCGTTGACCTTCAGGTTGTAGAGGCGGACCTTGCCTTCGTAGATGTCGGTGTTGCCCAGGCGCTGGCGGCTGTACTTGCCGTAGGCCGGGTTGTGGTCGAAGTCGACGTCGACGCTGGAGGTGCCGTCGCTTTCCGAGTCCTGCGCCAGCGCCGAGAACTTCACGGTGACGTTCTCGCTGGCGTTCCACAGCGCGGCCACGCGGGCGCCGCGCACGCGGCCTTCGTTGACCTCGTCCTTGTCCTGCTGCAGGTCGCGCACGTAGCCGGCATCGCGGCGGTCGAACGCGCTGACGCGCAGGGCGAAGGTGTCCTCGATCACCGGGATGTTCACCGCCGCGCGCGCGCCGTAGCCGCTGCCGCCGTGGGCGACGCTGGACGCGTCCAGCTGGGCGCGGCCGCTGAAGCCGTAGGTGTCCGGATCGACGGTGACGTACTTGAGCAGGCCGCCCATGCTGCTGGCGCCGTACAGCGTGCCCTGCGGGCCGCGCAGCGCCTCGATGTGCTGCAGCTCGGACGGATCCAGGTCGGGGGTCTGGATGTCGGTGGTGGACGAGCCGAACGGCACGTCGTCGATGACCACGCCGACGGTCGGGTTCTGCTCGGTGGCGGTGGCGATGCCGCGCATGATCAGCTGGGTGCGGCCGGAACCGCGTGCGTTCATCGACAGGCCCGGGACCTGCGCGAAGTAGTCGGTCAGCTGCACCTGGCCGCGGTCGGCGAGCTTGGCCGCATCGACGACCGAGATCGACATCGGCACGTCCTGGATGCGCTCGGCGCGCTTCTGCGCGGTGACGATGATGGTATCCAGCTCGGTCGGCGAATCGCCGGACGCGCTCTGCGCCGACGCGATCGTGGCGGTGGACGACAGCGCAAGACCGATCGCGATGGCGATCAGGCTGGGCGAACAGGCGTTGCGGTGGAGCGCACGAACCGTCATGGGCAAATCCTCAAGCAATAGTGACCCGGCGAGGACGGCCAGGCCGTCCACGCAACCATGGATGGAGGGGAAACAGGGAAGCTGCACGCTGCCAGGAACCGGCCCCCTGCCCGTTCCTCGCCGCATCGACGGCGGGCGCCTCGCGCCTCATGCGCCTGCCATGCCGTCGACTCGGTATCGACCTTAACGCGGCGCTGCCGCAATGGGCGCGCATTCTTCACTGTCCGGACCGCGACCCATGCAACAAATTCTTCACGAAACCCGCATATCGTGAAAATCACATCTTTCGCGCCATGCTGGTGCGGCTTGCACCGGATCGGACCCGGATTGGCACTGCTCCGGGGCGGGCCAGTGCGTCAGCGCTGCTCCGGGTAGTAGGCGATGCACTCGACCTCCAGCGCCGCACCCAGTGCCAGGCCGCTGGACCCGAAGGCGCTGCGCGCCGGCAGCCGCGCCGCGTCGCTGAAGTACTCCAGGTAGACGCGGTTGAACTCCGGCCAGCGCTGCATGTCCTCGATCATCACCACGCACTTGACCACGTGCTCCATGCCCAGGCCGGCCATCTGCAGCGACGCGGCGAGATTGTCCATCGCCTGCCGGGCCTGGGCCTCGAACGCGGCGGGAACCCGTCCCTGCGCGTCGATCCCGATCTGCCCGGACAGGTACAGCGTGTTGCCGGCGCGCACCGCCGCGGAGAACGGATACGGGCTGGCCGGATCGCGGAAGTGCTGGACCTGGGCGACGCCATCGCCGGCGATGGTGCCGCCGACCACGGCCGAGAGCAGCGAAGCGAGGAAACGCGACATCGGGATCACCGTGCGGAAGTGGAGGAAGGAGAGGGAGCGGCCGCGCGCGGCATCGGCGCATCGCGCATGGCCGCATTGAGCGCGAGCAGCGCCTGCACCGTGGCGATCTGCGCCAGCCCGTCGAAATCCAGGCGCTCGTAGGTGTCGACGCTGGTGTGGCGCGCGCGGGTCATGTAATCGGGCGGATCCTGCAGGAACAGCAGCGCCGGCAGGCCCGCATCGGTGTAGCTGGACTGGTCGGCCGGCCAGCCCGGGCCGTCGAGCACGAAGTCCACGCCCAGCGGCGCCAGCGCCGGCTGCCAGCGCCGCAGCAGCGCGGCCATCGCCGGGTCGGCGCCGGCATAGATGCCACGGATCGGGCCGCTGCCCATGTCGACCAGCATCGCCAGCGAGAAGCGCCCGAACCCGTCGCCGGGCTGCGGCGCGCCGGCGACCAGGCCGGACGCGGCATCGCGCGGCACCCGCGCATAGTGCGTGTCCACGTAGGCGCGCGAGCCGAGCACGCCCTGCTCCTCGCCGCTGAACAGCACCAGCCGGACCGTGCGCCGCGGCTGCACCCCGGACATGCGCACGATCCGCATCGCCTCCAGCGCCGCGATCACGCCGGCGCCGTCGTCGACCGCGCCGGTGGCACCGGCCCAGCTGTCCAGATGGGCGACGATCTCCACGACCTCGTCGCGCAGGCAGGGGTCGCTGCCGGGAATCTCGGCCACCAGGTTGTAGCCATGCACCGGCGCCGGCGTGGTGGTGGTGGCGATGTCGTACTCGACCCGCACCGGCGTGCCCGCCTGCAGCAGCCGGCCGACGCGGCCGAAGGCCTCGTTGCCGGCGACCACCACCGGGAACACCGGCGCCTGGCCCGGCAGCCACGGCTGCGGCGCCAGCAGGGCGTTGTCGTCCAGATACAGTCGCGCGGTGCCTGCGCCGGCCTGGCCCGGATCGCCGGGCAGCACCACCGCCTGCACCCCCTCGTCGGCCAGGAAGCGCGCCAGCCGGGCACGGAAGGCCTGCTGCTCGAGCCGGGCCGGCGTCCGCTGCGCGCGGCCGGCGAAGTAGCGGGCGACGGTGGCCAGCTCGCGCTGCGCGCCGGCCGCGTCGAAACGCGGCGGCGCTGCCTGCACCGGCGCGTCCTGCGCAGGCAGCGCGCCGAGGAACAGCACCTTGCCGCGCAGCCGGCCCCGCCACGCGGCGAAATCGGCATCGCTGTGCAGGTCGGCGTGGAGCGCATCGCCCTCGACCACGCCATCGCTGGCCACCGACCACGGCGCCGCCTGGGCCACGAACATCATCGGCACCGGCGCCTGCATGCGCATCCACGCGCGCTGCTGGGTCCAGCCGTGGCCGAAACGGCCCCAGTCCTCGAGGCGCACGTTCTGCAGCCCCAGCGCCGTCGCGGTGTCGCGCGCCCAGGCGTAGGCCGCATCGAGGCCGGGCGAGCCGGTCAGGCGCGGGCCGATGCCGTCGACCAGCGCATGCGCCAGCGGCCGCGCGCGCGACTGGGCGATGCCCAGCGCCTCGATCGCCGGTTGCCGGTCCGGATCGAGTCCGTCGATGCCGCGCGCCGGGCAGGATCCCGCTGTCGCCATCGCCGGCATGGCCAGCGACGCCAGCGCGGCGCACAGGCCGGCGCCTGCGAGGAACCGCCACGGAATGGACTTCATCGCCGCGCGTGGCGGACGTGCATCGGGAAAAAGGTTCATCCCCGATCATAGCCATCGCGTTCCGCACGGTTGGTGCGATCGCAGCCCGATGCAGGCGCGGTCGTGCACAAAACATGCATCTCGCATCGTCCATGCCCGCGCGGTCCGGTGGCGATCGACCTGCCGTGCGCGTCCACCGGCGCGGTTGCGCTCAGTCCGGCGCCTGCGCGCGGCGCTCGCCGAGCTGGTGCCGGATCCGGGCGAAGCTGGCGGCATCGATCGGATAGCGGCGCACGATCGCCCACGCCAGCAGCACCAGCGCCGCCGGCAGCAGGGCGATGCCGTGATGGATGCCGGCACGCACCCCGGCGCCGGCGGTTTCCACGCTGTCGAAGCCGACCACGGCCAGCAGCAGGCTCACCGCCAGGCCGCCGAGCACCATGCCGCTCTGCTGGATCACCACCCAGGCGCCGTAGATCGTGCCCTCGCGGCGCCAGCCGGCATGCAGTTCGTCGTACTCGACCGTGTCGGGCACCATCGCGTTCGGCAGCAGTTCGGCGCCGGCGTTGAACAGGCCGAACACCAGCATCAGCACGACCAGCGGCCACACCGCCCCCAGCGGCAGGGCCAGCGGCAGCAGCCAGCACAGCGCCAGGCCGGCATAGGCCGCCATGCAGGCTTCGCGCTTGCCGATGCGTGCGGCCAGCCGCGCCCACAACGGGGTCACCGCCAGGCTGGTCAGCGAGCCCAGCGGATACAGCAGGCCCATCAACGCGGCCGGCTGCCCATGCACGGCGGTGATCGCGTAGATCAGCGCGCCGCTGAAGGCGACGCTGGCGACATTGCCGACCAGGTAGGCGCCACCGAGCACCGCCAGCGGCCGGTTGCGGCGCAAAGTCCGCCACTGCCCGCGGAAGCCACCGGAGGGCGGACGCGCCGGCTGCGCGGCCTGGGGCGCGCTGGCGGTGCTGAAGAACGCGACCAGGCCGCTGACCAGGATCAGCACGCCGAAGGCCAGTCCGGCCTGGCGGTAGCCGGTGAATGGATCGTCCGCGCGTTCGACCAGCCACGGCATCGCCGAGATCGCCAGCAGCACCGCCAGGCGCGAGGCGATTTCCTTGTAGCCGATCAGCGACAGGCGCTGCCGGTAGTCGGGCGCCATCTCCGGCGCCATCGCCGAATACGGCACGTGGTAGAGGCTGACCCCGCTGTTGACCAGCAGGTACAGCAGCAGGAACAGCAGGGCCAGCGTCTGCACCGGCAGCGTCGCCGGCAGCGCGAACATCGCCGCGAACGCCGGCGCCCACAGCAGCGTGCCGGCCAGCACCCAGGGCCGGCGCCGGCCCCAGCGCGACCGGGTCCGGTCCGAGAGCATGCCGACCAGCGGGTCGGTGAGGATGTTCCAGACCCGCGGCAGCACCGTGATCACGCCGGCCAGCAGCACCGGCACGCGGTGCACCTCGGTCAGGTAGTACAGCAGGTACACGCTGACGATCGCCATGTGGCTGGCGATCGCGAACTGGCCGAACGACCAGCCCAGGCGGGCGGTCAGGGACAACGGAGGGGAAGGAAGAGACACCACGGCATCCGGCAGCTTGTGCGCGTCGCGGGCGCGGACGGCTCCGTTCCCCGGCGGCCGATGGTAGCGCGGCGGCCGGCGGCGTGGCGCGGCCCGGGGCGATGACGGCCGGGATTATCCGCATTCGCTGCCGAAAGCGCGCACGCTTTGCGCGTGGAATCGCCAAATCGTGCTATCAAGCGGACTGCCCTTCCATCAGGCCCGCCGCATGCCAGCACTCGATTCCTTCGACGTCCGCATTCTCGATGCCCTTCAGGTGCAGGGCGACATGACCATGGCCGAGCTGTCCGAACGCGTGCACCTATCGCACTCGCAGTGCTCGCGCCGGGTCAAGCAGCTGCGCGATTCCGGGCTGATCCGCCGCTTCGCCGCGATCCTCGACGCGACCAAGCTCGGCCTCAACATGAAGGCCTACATCACGGTCACGCTCAAGCACAATTCGCAGACCGCCACCGAATTCCGCGCGCTGATCCGCGATACCGCCGAGATCGTCGAGTGCACGATGGTCACCGGCGATGGCGACTTCCTGCTCAAGGCCTATACGCGCGACCTGCCGCACTTCCGCGACCTGCTCGACCGCCTCGCCCAGGTCGACGTGGTGGCCACGATGCGCTCGGTCATCGTGATCGAGGACCTGAAGAACACCTCGGCGCTGCCGGTCTACCCACCCACCGCGAGCAGTTGACCGCGGCGCTGGCGCAGGCTCAGTCCGCCGCGGGCGACACGCGCGGCGGCGGCGCGGCGAACGGGCGCACGCCCAGCGCCGTGTAGATCTCCTGCGGGAAGTACACCAGCCCGTCTTTCAGCACCATGCGCGCGCGGCGCACCGCATTGATGTCGGCGGTCGGATCGCCGTCCAGCAGGACCAGGTCGGCGCGCTGACCGGGCGCGATGCGGCCGGACACGGCGTCGCGGCCCAGGTGCTCCTCGCTGCCGAGCGTGGCGATGCGCAGCACCTGCGCCGGCGCGATGCCGGCCTTCGCATACAGTTCCAGCTCGCGGTGCAGGGTGAAGCCGGTGCCGTCGTCGGTACCGGGCAGCAGGCGGATGCCGGCGTCGTGCAGCAGCTTCAGCGTATCGAGCACGCGCTGCATCGCCGCGCGGTAATCGCGGTCGCTCTGCGGGGTGAGGTCGGAGACGAAGGTCCGCTTGCGGTAACGCTGGTAGGACACCGGCATGTGGTCGAGGAAGTGCTCGCCGCCCGGCGACATCTCGCCGGCGCGGCTCAGCATCAGGATCTCCACGATCACCGCGGTGGGGTCCAGGGCGACGCCGCGCTCCTGCATCAGCGCCAGCGTGCGCGCCACCCGCGGCGAGGTGGCCAGATCGAGCGTGGCGGCGCGCTGCATCGCGGTCAGGCGCAACGGCGTGCGCGTGTCCTCGCCGTCCTCCAGCAGCCAGCCGAGCATCAGCTGGTTGATGTGCGCCAGTTCGTCGTAGCCATCGGCGATCACCCGGTCGGGCGAGGAGAACGCCGGCACGTGGCCGGTCACGCCCATGCCCAGGCGGTGCGCCTCGGCCGCGATCGGGCGCACCCAGTCCGGGTTCATCGAGTTGTAGACCTTGATCTGCCAGTAGCCGTGCTCGCGATACCAGCGCACCGCGTCCAGCGCCTGGTCCAGGCTGTCGGCGACGAAGCCGTTGCGGGCCGAGTACGGGCTGCGGCCTTCCAGGAAGCCGTTGCGCACGATCCGCGGGCCGGCCACGTCGCCACGCTCGATGCGCGCGATCAGGTCCAGCAGGAAGGCGTTGTCGTTGCCCATGTCGCGGGTCGAGGTGATGCCCGCGGCCAGGTACCACAGCCCCGAATCGAGCGAACTGTGCGAATGCATGTCGTGCAGGCCGCTGCTGAGCGTGCCGCCCTGGCCGTCGTACACGACCTCGCCGGCGGCGGCCGGCGCATCGACGGCGTCGATCGCGGCGACGCGCCCATCACGCACCAGCACCGACACCGGCGGCCCCAGGCGCAGCGCATCCGGATCGAACACGCGCACGTCGCGGATCCGCAGCGGGCCGTCGTGGCGATGCGCCAGCTGCTGCTGCAGCTGTTCGGCGCGCTGCATGTCCAGCTCCGAGGCCAGCGCGACGATCGCATCGCGTGCGGCCTCATGCCCGGCGCGCACCACGATCCGGCGGGTGGAGAACTGCGCGAACAGGCGCTGGTCGGCATCCAGCAGCAGGTACTCCGGTTGCAGGTCCAGCCCGGTCAGGCGATAGGCGGTGGTCGCGACCGCCGCATCGCCCTCGCCGATCCGGACCTCGCGCAGCCGTTCCAGCTGCAGGCTGCCCGCGGGCAGCGCGTCCAGGCGCAGCGACGGCGCCTGCAGCAGCGCGCGCGCGTACACACCCAGCGCCCACGGGCTGCCGTCGTTGACGATGTACGGCAGCGCACGCGGCGCCGGCTGTTCGCCACGGTCGGCCTGGCTGCGCCAGGTCGCGGTGCCATCGCGCCATTCGAAATGCTCGTCGACCGGCCCGCCCATCAGCGACGTACCCTGGATCGTCCACGCCACCGGCACGCCATCGCGGCCGATGCGCAGCGTCTCGCGATGCTTCGGGCCGCGCCCGTTGTCGTCCACGCGGTACTCGACCTCGACCGTGTCGCCGCGGGTGGTGGCCACCAGGCTGCCGATCACCTCGCCGTTGGACACCACCGACAGCCGCTCCTCGAGCGCGCCCGCGGCCGCCAGGGCGGCGGGGAGCGGCAGGACCAGCACGGCGGCGAGCGCGACAGCGCGCAGCGGAAGGAGAAAGCGCATCGTGGGGATCCTGCGGTGGCGAGGGGTAGCCTGCGGTCGGCGCGGACACGGCCGGCGACGGCCTTCGATTCTATCGGCGCGGCTGCGCGCGCACTGTGCGTAGTCGCCGCCCTTCCCGGATGATCGCGTTGATTTTTTTCGCCTGATTGGCATGGACGTTGAATTATTCGCATTTCGCGCGATGTCCATGCACTCCAGCCCCATCGCTGAACATCGCGATCGGCGTCCATGGACCGCCACCGCGTGTCACGGGCCGCGTGCTAGGATCGCCGCTCGAAGGGGAGTAGCCCCCCGTGCTGTCGCCGTCATGACGGACCTTCCGGTCCCGGCGCAGTGGCAGGCCATCCGGCCTGTGGGCAAGACCTTCGCCGTTCCACGGCGAAGGTGCGTCCGTTTCCGATGCAGGTTCGCCGTGGCCCAGCACCATCCGAGGCCCCCACATGCATTGCCCCGCCTGCAAGACCGTCACTCTGGCCATGACCGAGCGCCAGGGGATCGAAATCGATTACTGCCCCCAGTGCCGCGGCATCTGGCTCGACCGCGGCGAACTCGACCGCCTGCTCGCACGCGCCGAATCCGATGCCGTGCCGGCCGCCGCACCGCCGCCCCCACCGCAGGCACAGCCGCACCAGGCCTATCCGCCGTCGCCCCAGCGTGGCGCGTACCGCGAGGAATACCGCGAGCGGCCCAGGCACGATCAGCACGATCCCTACTACGGCCACAAGCGCAAGAAGCCCAAGTCGCTGTTGAGCGAACTGTTCGACTTCTGATCGCACTCCGTTCCCCCATCACGGCCCGTCCTCGTCTGCCATGCGATGCAGGCGATGCGGGCCGCCCCGTCTCTCTCAGAGCCTCCCCATGGAATCCCTGTTCACTCCCGAGATCCTGATCGCCCTGGCCACGCTGACCGCGCTGGAACTGGTGCTCGGCATCGACAACATCATTTTCATCTCGATCCTGGCCGGTAAGCTGCCGCCGCACCAGCGCGACAAGGCGCGCAGGCTGGGCATCGCCCTGGCCGCGATCAGCCGCCTGGGCCTGCTGTTCACCATCGCGTGGATCGTCGGCCTGACCGCACCGCTGTTCGAGGTGTTCGGGCATACGTTCTCCTGGCGCGACCTGATCCTGATCGGCGGCGGCCTGTTCCTGATCGGCAAGGCCACCCACGAGATCCACCAGAAGGTCGAGGGCGGCGGCGAGGAAAGCGCGCTCAAGCACGCGGCCACCTCGTTCGCCGGCGTGCTGGCGCAGATCATGGTGCTGGACATCGTGTTCTCGCTGGACTCGATCATCACTGCGGTCGGCATGGTCGACGAGCGCTGGGTGATGGTCACTGCGATCCTGATCTCGATCGGCTTCATGCTCGCCTTCGCGCGCCCGATCGGCGACTTCGTCGAGCGCCACCCGACGGTCAAGATCCTGGCCCTGAGCTTCCTGATCATGATCGGCCTGGTGCTGATCGCCGACGGCTTCGGCCAGCACATCTCCAAGGGCTACATCTACGCGGCGATGGCGTTCTCGGTGTTCGTCGAGATGATCAACCTGTGGATCCGCAGGCGCGAGAGCCAGCGCGCCACTGCGGCAGGCTGATGCCGCTGCCGGTGCCGCCATCGCGGCGGCACCGGCATCCGCGGTCACCTACGCGACGTCGCCTCAGTGCGATGTCGCGGCGTCAGCCGGTTCCACCGGCCTGGCCACACTGAAGGCCGGCAGCACGATGCGATGATCGAACGGCTCGCCTGGCGGCAACGCGCCGGCAGGCGGAACGACCGCGATATGCAGCGGCCTGCAACCATCCGGTGGACACGCCCAGAACGCACCCGACGCGGCGGCGATCTCGATCGAGACCGGCTGCAGGTCGAGCAGGTCGGCGGTCATCGGGACCTGCATCAGCTCCGGCGCCCAGGCCGGACGCAGGCGCATCGCGTGTACGTTGCCGGTCAACACCAGCATCCGTCCGCGCGGCAGCGCCTGGAATGCATGCCGCAGCTGCGCGGCCATCGCGCGTTCGCGCCAGTCGCCATCCGGGCCGCCGCCGTTGGCCACGTCGTAGGCGAGGATCGCCACGTCGCGCCCGTCCGCACGCAGCTGGCGCATGCGCTCGACCAGGTCGAGCATGTCCTCGCTGCGGCGGCCGTCGTTGCGCTGCTGCGGCACCGACCAGAACGGGCGGCGGCGCAGCAGGTCGCGCTGCGCGTCGCTGCCATCGCCATCGAGATAGGACCGCAGCGATGCCTGCTCGCTGGCGTGGATTTCCAGCGCCAGCAGCAGCGGCCCTTCGCTGCTCAACCGCTCCGCCACCTCGCCGACCAGTGGCGGGATCTCGCGCGTGCCATGCATCTCGCCAAGCACGATCAGGCGATGCGTCCCGGCATGCCGGAGCAGGAGGTCCGCCGGCTGCGTCGTGCCCGCGCGGGCGGTGGATGCCAGCCCGAGGGTGACAGCCAACAGCAGCCCTGCGATCCCCGCACGCCATCCCGTCATGTCTGCATTCCGTTCAACGATCGCAACGGAATGGGGCTGGGCGGGCGTCGATGCAAGCCGAGGCCATCGGCACGCCCGATGCTCCGGCTGGCTCAGCCGCCCAGCACCAGCGGCATCCAGTGGTCGACCAGCAGGAAGGCGAACAGCGCCATCAGGTAGACGATGGAGTAGTTGAACACCCGCATCGCGAAGAACTCGTCCGGCGGGTCGAGCAGGCGCCACGCGTACCACAGGAACACGCTGCCCAGCACCAGCGCGCCGCCCAGGTAGAAGAGGCCGCTCATGCCGAACAGCACCGGCAGGATCGTCACTTCGACCAGCAGCACGGTGTAGAACAGGATCTGCCAGCGCGTGTAGGTGACGCCGTAGGTGACCGGCAGCATCGGGATCAGCGCACGCGCGTAGTCCTCGCGGCGGAAGATCGCCAGCGCCCAGAAATGCGGCGGGGTCCACACGAAGATGATCAGCACCAGCAGCAGCGCGTGCTGCCAGTCCCACGGCCCCTGCATGTTGGTGACCGCGGCCCAGCCCAGCAGCGGCGGTGCGGCGCCGGCAACGCCGCCGATCACGATGTTCTGCGGCGTGGCGCGCTTGAGCCAGCCGGTGTAGATGACCGCGTAGCCGATCAGCGACGCGAAGGTCAGCAGCGCGGTGACCAGGTTCACCAGCGCGATCAGCAGCACCATCGACAGCACGCCGAGCACCACCGCGAACACCAGCACCTGGATCGGACGCAGCGCGCCGGTCGCGAGCGGGCGGTGCGCGGTGCGCGCCATGACCCGGTCGATGCGCTGGTCGATCAGATGGTTGATCGCCGCCGCGGACGAGGCCGCCAGCCAGATGCCGAGCAGGCCGAACACGCTTTCCTGCAGCGGCGGCAACCCGGGCACGGCCAGGAACATGCCGACCAGGGCGGTGAACACCAGCAGCGCGACCACGCGCGGCTTGGTCAGCTCGAGGTATTCACGCCAGAGGGGAATGGCGCTCATACGTTCCCGGGATCCTTCAGCCGCGCCAGCAGCGAGACCAGCACGAACAGCAGCAGCGCAGCGCCCGCGTTGTGCATCACCGCCACCGACAGCGGCAGCGCCAGCTTCACGTTGAGCACGCCGAGCGTGGCCTGGGCCAGCACCAGCGCCCCCAGGGCGGTCGCCCAGCCACGCAGGCCGGGCGTGCGGAACAGGCGCGCCGCCAGCCACAGCACGTAGGCCAGCACCGCCACCGCCATCACCCGGTGCGCCATCTGGATCGCGATGCGCGCGGCGCCGCCGAGCACGCCGCCTTCGTAATCCACGCCCAGGCCGCGCCACAGCACGAAGCCTTCGCGGAATTCGGCCTGGGGCCACCACTGGCCGATGCACTGCGGGAAATCGAAGTAATGCGGTTCGGCGGTGGTCCAGCCGCCGGCACCGCAGGCCAGCGCGGCGTAGTTGGCGCTGACCCAGCCGCCCAGCGCGATCTGCACGCCGACCACGGCCAGGCCGCCGATCAGCCAGCGTTTGAGCACGCGCGCATCGGCCAGCCGGATCGGCATGTCGGTCGCGCGCCAGGCCATCCACACCAGCAGCGAGAACGTGGTCATGCCGCCCAGCAGGTGGCCCATCACGATGACCGGCTTGAGCAGCAGGGTCACCGTCCATTTGCCGAGCAGCGCCTGGAACACGATGACCGCCAGGGTCAGCGCGCCGGCGCGGGCCAGGTCGATGTTCGACCAGCGCAGCGCGGCCAGCAGCAGGATCGCCTCGCCGCTGCCGGCCAGGGCGAACGCCAGCCCGATCTGGCCCTGCATGTACGCCGGTATCGCCGCGGCGACCAGGGCCGAGGCGCCGAGGATCAGCGCGATGCCGAAGCGGCGCCTGCGCGCGGCCAGCAACGCCAGCAGCAGCACCAGCACGCCGAGCGTGGCGGCGAGATGGCGGTGGACCTGCTCGCGCCAGGCCTTGTGGTCCTCGAACGGGCGGATCTCGCTGGCCGCGTGCGAGGCGGCTTCCTGCACCGCGGACGGCCAGGTCGCGCGGCCGTAGCAGGTCGGCCAGTCCGGACAGCTCAGGCCGGCATCGGACAGGCGCACGAAGGCACCGAAGACGACCACGCAGGCGGTGAGGATCACCGCCAGCCAGGCGATGCGATGGAAGCTGCGCACCAGCGCGGGGCGGGCGATCACGTTCATCGGTGCGGCACTCTCACTTCAACTTCAGCAGTTTGGCCACGTCCGCGCGCAGGCCGGCCGGATCGGCGTGCGGCGGATAGCGCAGGATCACGAAGCCATTGGGGTCGATCACGTACAGCGGGATGCCGGCCGGATCGACCGCATCGGGCAGCTGCGCGCGCAGCGCCGGGTCGTCGCGCAGCGCGCGCAGTTCCGGCAACGCCGGGGCGCCGTCCGGAAGATCGCCCAGCCACAGGATCTCGACCTGGTCGGCGTTGTGCCCGAACAGGCGCCAGACCTTGTCCAGTTCCGCCAGCAGCGTGGTGCAGTCGGACGCGCACTGCGACGGCGGAAGCACCAGGATCCGCCAGATGCGCGCCGCGGGATCCCAGGCATGCGCGCCGCCATCGGCCAGCTGCAGCGGCGAGGCGCGCAGGTCCAGCGGCGGCTGCAGCAGCTGGCCATGGTTCTTCAGGCCGGCCGGCATCCAGCCGGTGAAGCGCAGGATCCCTGCACCGAAGGCCGAACCGAAGAACAGCACGAACAGGGCGATCAGCATCAGGCGCCCGCGGCGGGTGCGGGCGGCATCGTTGGCGGTGACTGTCATGGCCCGGATTTTCGCACGTGCGGGCACTCAGCGCCGTCGTCTGCTGCGCAGTGCGGTCACCAGCGCGACCACCAGCACCGCCACGGCCAGCGCGAACCACTGCACCGCGTAGCCGAGGTGACGTTCGGGCGTGAGCGTGTTCGGCAGCAGCTCCAGGTCGCGCGCATAGCCGACCGGCAGGGCCGGATCGAGCCGCAGCACGCGCGGCGCCAGTGCGGGAAGCTGCAGGGCCGACGCGAGTCCGGGCAGATCCAGCACGGTCGCCAGCACGCGGGCATCGTCGTGCTCGAGCACGCTGGCGACCATGCCGCGCGATGGCGGCGGCAGCAGGAGACCGGACACCTCGTCCACATCCGGCAGCACGATGTCGGGCAGCTGCCGGTCGCCGGGCAACGGCAGCCAGCCCAGTTCGACCAGCAGCGGCAGGCCGCCGGCCGCCGGCTTGAACACGCGATAGGCGCGCACACCGGCGCGCCCTGCATGGTTCTGGTTGTCCAGCAGCACGGCGGGGCCCGGCAGGAAAAGGCCCGGCCCGGCGGCCCAGTCGTAGTCGCTGCGCCGCGCGGGATCGGCGGCCAGTGCCAGCGGCTGCGCGCGGCGGTGTTCGAGCACCTGCGCCGAGGCCTGCAACAACGCATCCTTGGCATGCATCCGGCCCAGCTGCCAGGCGCCGAGCGCGGCGAACAGGCCGGCGACGGCCAGCGCCAGCACGGCGCCCATCCACACCGGCATGCGTCGACTCACGCGCGTGCTCCTGCCTGCGATAATGCCGGGCGCATCGCTGCGTCCACCGAGGCCACCGCCGTGAACGATTCACTGAAGACCCTGCTGGTTGTCGCGTTCCTGATCGTCATCCTGTGGAACCTGGGTTCGGCGCTGTACTACATGCTGGTGGATCGCGGCCAGAGCAAGCGCACCGTCAACGCGCTCACCCGCCGCATCGCGCTGTCGGTCGGCCTGATCCTGCTGGTCATTCTCGGCATCTGGACCGGCGTGATCCAGCCGCACGGCGTCGGGCGCTGAGCAGCGGCCCGCAATTGCGCATCATCGCCGCAGGTTCCGCTCCCGCTGCTGGACGCGCGCGGGCTGGCCTGATGCCGGACGGCGTGCGGCGTGCATGCCGATATGGAACAGGCACGTCCCGCCGCCACACGCTGCACCGTCAGCCCCCATAACGCGACAGGGACGCCCTCGGCGTCCCTGCGCGGATCGATCGTGCGGGTGCGGTGCCGGGTTACAGCACGTAGACGAACAGGAACAGGCCCAGCCAGACCACGTCGACGAAATGCCAGTACCAGGCCGAGGCCTCGAACGCGAAGTGGCTGTCCGCGGTGAAATGCCCCCGCGCCACACGCAGCCACATCACCGCGAGCATGATCGTGCCCAGCAGCACGTGCACGCCGTGGAAGCCGGTCAGCATGAAGAACGTCGAGCCGTAGATGCCCGAACCCAGGGTCAGGTTCAGGTCGCGGTAGGCGTGCACGTACTCTTCGGCCTGGAAGAACAGGAAGATCAGGCCCAGCACCACGGTCAGGCCCAGCCACAGCAGGATCTGGCGGCGGTTGTTGGCCTTCATCGCGTGGTGGGCGATGGTCAGGGTCACGCCGGAGGTCAGCAGGATCAGCGTGTTGAGCAGCGGCAGGCCCCAGGCCGGGATGGTCTGGAACTGGCCGCCGACCTGGCCCGGACCGGCGCTCGGCCAGGCCGAACTGAAGCCGTCCCACAGCAGCGCGTTGGTCATCACGCCATCGCCTTCGCCGCCCAGCCACGGCAGCGCGAACTGGCGGGTGTAGAACAGCGCGCCGAAGAAGGCGCCGAAGAACATCACTTCGGAGAAGATGAACCAGATCATCCCCATCCGGAACGACACGTCGACCTGGCGGTTGTAGTGGCCGGCCTGCGATTCGCGGATGACCTCGCTGAACCAGTAGAACAGCACCGTCAGCATCATCGCCACGCCGGTGAAGAACATCCATCTGCCCCAGCCGATGTCGTTGAGCCAGGTGGCGACACCGAGCATCATCGTGAACAGCGAGATCGACGCGAGGATCGGCGCCTTGCTGCGCGTCGGCACGAAGTAGATGTCGGCATCGTGCTGTGTCGGCGGTGTATGGGCCATGGCGGTGTTCCGTCGTCGGTCAGGGCGCCGCGTGCGGCGCGTTGGCGGCCGTGGACGCGCCCAGTCGCGCGCTCATGGCCTCGTTCTTGAAGAAGGTATACGACAGCGTGATCGTCTTCACGTCGGCCGGCAGGTCCGGATCGACGATGAAACGCACCGGCATGTCCCGGCTCTCGCCCGGCTGCAGCGTCTGCGCCGTGAAGCAGAAGCACTCGGTCTTGGTGAAATAGCCCGACGCGCGCGCCGGCGCCACCGAGGGCACCGCGCTGCCGACCACCGGGTCGCCGCCGTCGTTGCGGGCGAAGTACAGCGCCTCGTTGAGCTCGCCGGGCACGACCTGCATGGTCAGCTGCTCCGGCTCGAACGCCCACGGCAGCTTGGAATTCACCCCGCCATCGAACTGCACGGTCACCGTGCGCGCGGGCCGGTCGGCCGACGCGGACACGGTGCGCGCCTGGCCGGGGCCCTGCTCCAGGCGGATGCCGAACACCTTCTCGCAGGCGATCCGGTACAGCGGCACCAGCGAGAAGGTGAAGGCGAACGCGCACAGCGCCACCACCGCGAGCTTGAGCAGACCCGCGCTGCGCCTGGCCGGTGCCTGCTGCCCGCTCATCGGCCGATCACCCCGGACAGGATGAAGGCGACATAGATCGACAGCGCGACCAGGCCGAACGCCAGCGCGGTCCGGCGCACGCTGCGGCGACGGCGCGCGAGGTCTTGGTCTTGGTCGATCGGAGCGTTCATGGATCCGCCTTTCAGGTGACAGGGGCGCCGGCAGGCCGGTCCCTACGGTCCAACCCCGGCACCCGCGGATGCCGGAGCCTGCGAGGGACTCGGATTAGTGACTGATGTCGCCGTGCGCCAGGTCGCCATCCCTGATCACCGGCGGCGTGGCGAACGTGTGGTGCGGTGCCGGCGACGGGATGGTCCACTCCAGGCCGCGCGCCGCTTCCCAGGCGCGCGCCTCGGCCTTGGCGCCGTGGCGCAGCGAGGCCAGCAGGATCGCCGCCATCATGAACGGGGTGACGAACATGCCGAACGCACCGATCGAGCTGACCATGTTCCAGTCGGCGAACACCACGTTGTAGTCCGGGATGCGGCGCGGCATGCCGGCCAGGCCCAGGAAGTGCTGCGGGAAGAACAGCAGGTTGACGAAGATCATCGTCCACCAGAAATGCACCTTGGCCCAGAACTCGTTGTACATGCGCCCGGTGAACTTCGGCCACCAGTAATAGACGGCGGCGATCAGCGCGAACACCGCGCCGGTGACCAGCACGTAGTGGAAGTGCGCGACCACGAAATAGGTGTCGTGGTACTGGAAGTCGGCCGGCACGATCGCCAGCATCAGGCCGGAGAAGCCGCCGATGGTGAACAGGATCACGAAGGCCACCGACCACAGCATCGGCGCCTCGAAACTGATCGAGCCCTTCCACATCGTGCTGACCCAGTTGAACACCTTCACCCCGGTCGGCACCGAGATCAGCATCGTGGCGAACATGAAGTAGATCTCGCCGCCCAGCGGCATGCCCACCGTGAACATGTGGTGGGCCCACACGATGAACGACAGGAACGCGATCGCCGCGGTCGCGTAGACCATGGCCTGGTAGCCGAACAGCGGCTTGCGGCTGAAGGTCGGGATGATCTCGCTGACCACGCCGAAGGCGGGCAGGATCATGATGTAGACCTCGGGGTGACCGAAGAACCAGAAGATGTGCTGGTACATCACCGGGTCGCCGCCGCCGGCGGCATTGAAGAAGCTGGTGCCGAAGAACTTGTCGGTCAGCAGCATGGTCACCGCGCCGGCCAGCACCGGCATCACCGCGATCAGCAGGAACGCGGTGATCAGCCAGGTCCAGCAGAAGATCGGCATCTTCAGCAGGTCGATGCCGGGCGCGCGCATGTTCAGCACGGTCGCGATGATGTTGATCGCGCCCATGATCGAGCTGACGCCCATCATGTGGATGGCGAAGATGGTGAAGGCCACGTTGTAGCCGCCCTGCAGCGACAGCGGCGGATACAGCGTCCAGCCGCCGGCAGGCGCGCCGCCCGGCAGGAACAGCGTGACCAGCAGCAGGCTGAAGGCGAACGGCATGATCCAGAAGGACCAGTTGTTCATGCGCGGCAGCGCCATGTCGGGCGCGCCGATCTGCAGCGGGATCATCCAGTTGGCCAGGCCGACGAAGGCCGGCATCACGCCGCCGAAGATCATGACCAGCGCGTGCACCGTGGTCATCTGGTTGAAGAACTCGGGGCTGACGACCTGCAGGCCCGGAGTCATCAACTCGGCGCGGATGATCACGCTCATGCCGGCGCCGATGATGAACATCACGAACGAGAACAGCAGGTACAGCGTGCCGATGTCCTTGTGGTTGGTCGAGAAGAACCAACGCTCCAGGAACCCCTGGTGGCCGTGGTGGTCGTCGTGGTGATCGACAGCGGAATGGGCCATGGCGTGCTACCTCTGGAATGCGGTTGCGTGGCGGTCGCGGCGGCGGCCGTTGCGTGATCGGTGCGGCGGTCAGGCCTGCGGTGCGGCGGCGGCCTCATCGGCGGGCGCGGCTTCCACCGGCGCCTCGCCGTCGGCCGGGGCCGGAGCGGCGACCGGAGCGGGTTCGGCCGCCGGGGCGGGCTTGCGCTCGGCCAGCCAGCGCGCGAACTCTTCCTTCGAGACCGCCTCGACCACGATCGGCATGAAGCCGTGGTCCTTGCCGCACAGTTCGGCGCACTGGCCGCGGTACACGCCCGGCTGCTGGATGTTGGTCCAGGCCTCGTTGATCAGGCCGGGGATCGCGTCCTGCTTCCAGCCCAGCGCCGGCACCCACCACGAGTGGATGACGTCGTCGGCGGTGATCACGAACTTGACCTTGGTATCGACCGGCAGCACCAGGCGGTTGTCGACATCCAGCAGGTAATGCGGATTGGCCGCCGGGTCGGGACGCGCGCCGCTCTGGCGGATGCGGTCGGACTCGCGGTCCAGGCGGCTGGTGAAGGACACGCCCTCGCCCAGGTACTCGTACTTCCACATCCACTGGTAGCCGGTGACCTTGACCGTCATCTCGGCATCGCGGGTGTCGTACATGGCGATCAGCTTGGCGGTGGCCGGCCAGGCCATCGCGATCAGGATCACCACCGGGATCACGGTCCAGATCGTCTCGGCCGTGGTGTTGTGGCTGAACTGCGCGGCGACCGCTCCCTTGGACTTGCGGAACTTGAACATCGCGTAGCCCATCGCGCCGAACACGATCAGGCCGATCACCACGCAGACCCACAGCGCGATCATGTGCGCGTCGTAGGCGTGCTGCGAGGAGCTGGTGACGCCACGTCCCATGTTCAGCTGCCAGCGGTGCGGATCCGCCGACTGGGCCCAGGCCAGCGCCGGCATCGCCACCAGGACGACTGCCGCCGTCCACCGCTTCCACCATCCGTTCGCTTGCGTCATTGCCTAGACCCTGAGTTGCGTCATCGGTTGCGACCGGATACGGCCGCCAGTAGATCATCCAGGTACCGCACCAGCTGCGAGCGCTCGGCAGGCCCCAGGAAGGACCCCACCTCGACCCGCTTGTCGCTGGACGACAGGCTGATACACCCCTCGCCCCCCTCCACCCGCATCCGTACCCAGTACGGATGCGCGCTGAATACCCGCTCGGCCCCTCGCCTGACCTCCACCGCATCGGCGGCGATGGCGATGTCCTCGCAGCGTTCCCCGCTGCGCCACAACCAGCGCAGCGACGCGGCCAGGCCTGCGCTGTGCAGCAGGGCGAAGACCGGCGCGAAGACGTTGCCTGCCAGCCAGCCGATCCCGGCCACCAGCCACATCGCCCCTGCCAGCACGGCGAACAGCGCCTTGAACTGGTAGGCCGTCAGCGCCCGCGGCGGGCGCAGCCTGAGCCGCGCACCGGCATCGCCGGACCCCCATGGCACTACCTCGATCATGTCGCCACCGCTGCCTTTGCCGACCGCGGAAAACCGCATGATGGTAAGCGCTGCACACAGTCACCGGCAACCCGCATTGATCCAGCGCAAGGACGGCGCGGGCCTGTTGCGCTGCGGCATCCGCGTTGCGGACAGGCGCCGGCGCACCGCCGGCAGGCGATGCAGCCGCCATGCCCGGACGCCGCCTAGAATGGCGGTCGCGCACGGGCCTGCCCGCCGCCACGCCCCGCCACACCGGCCGGGCGCTCCCGGGTCCGCCACGGACCGCCACCAGCCGGACCGACCGTGAAGCCAGCCCCCGTCAGCGTGGATGCGACCGATGTCGAGGCGCTGTTCGACTCGATCCCGGACGTGCTGTTCTTCATCAAGGACCGCGAGGGCCGCTACACCCACGTCAACGCGACCATGCTGCGCCGGCTCGACCTGCGCGCGCGCCGCGACATCATCGGCAGGACCGCCAGCGAGGTGTATCCGAGCGGGCTCAGCGCGAACTACGGCATCCAGGACCGGCAGGTGCTGGAGGGCGCGGTCATCGACAACCTGCTGGAACTGCACCTGTTCTCCGACCAGGAACCGGGCTGGTGCCTGACCGCCAAGCGCCCGCTGCGGATCGACGGACAGATCGCCGGGCTCATCGGCATCTCCCGCGACCTGGCCAGCCGCGAGGGCCTGCAGTCGGATTACCTGTCGCTGCGCGAGGCCCTGCTGCACATGAACCAGCATTACGCCGACAACATCCGCATCCAGGACCTGCTGGCGATCACCGGCTTTTCCGAGTCCAAGCTGGAGCGCACCTTCCAGAAGGTCTTCCAGCTGGCGCCCCTGCAGCTGCTGACCCGGATCCGGATCCAGGCCGCGATGCACCGGCTGCACGGGCCGGGCAGCATCGCCGACATCGCCCAGGCCTGCGGCTTCGGCGACCAGAGCGCGTTCACCCGGCGCTTCGTCGCCATCGTCGGCAGCACGCCGCGCGACTACCGGCGCCTGCGCGCGCCCTGAGCCGGCAGCGCGCGCCCCCTCCGATCCGAGGCCGGACACGCCGGAGCGCGGCCAGCGGATGCGGGTCCTGCCTCCGGGCCGCCTGGATCGCCATCCGGCACGCGGTCGTGGTGCACCGGACCCGCCCTGTCCGCCGCGTCGGCATCGCCTGCATCCGCCGGGAACGCCCGGTGCGGGCGCCGCGCCTCGCTTGCCACCGCCCGTATCCGGCAGCGCCTGCAACGGCCGACAGCGGGCCTCGCCTGGTGGCCATCCGTGATCCAGCCACACCGCCGAAGCAGCGGCGACCGCATCCCGGCCGCTCCGCGACTGCACCGCCAGCGCCACCGCCCGATCACGTCCCGGCCGGCCGCCCCGGGCGCACGACGATCGCGCCCGTGGGGCGGCCCGGCATTTGTGCCGCGACACGCGGCGGCCACGGGGGAATCCGTCAAGCCACGCCAGCGTCCGGACACTATCGTGGCGCCTCGGCCATGGGTGTCATGCGCACCCGCCATGGACGAGCAAGCCCCGCGCGCGCCCCGGCCCGTGCGGGTTCCGCAGCAGGCCGCAGGGCCCACCGTCCGTCCACACCATGACCCCAGTTCCCCGCTCCCCCGCGCCCGGCACGTCCGGCGCCTGGATCACGCCCGCGCCGCGTCCGGCACAGACCGCCACCCGCGCGGCGATCACCGCCGCCTGGCTCAGGGACGAGACCAGCCACGTCCGCGAACTGCTCGAACAGGCGCGCCTGCCCGCCAGCGAACAGGCCCACGTGCAGGCGTTGGCCGCCGACCTGGTCCAACGCGTCCGCGCGCGCGCGCAGGACCAGGGCGCGATCGAGGCCTTCATGCGCCAGTACGACCTCGGCAGCGAGGAAGGCGTGCTGCTGATGTGCGTGGCCGAGGCGCTGCTGCGCATCCCCGATCAGGAGACCGCGGACAAGCTGATCCGCGACAAGCTCGGCGACGCCGACTGGAAAAAGCACCTGGGCCAGTCCGACTCGGTGCTGGTCAATGCCTCCACCTGGGGCCTGATGCTGACCGGCCGCCTGGTCGACCTCGCCGACGACACGAAGCGCGACGTGCACGGCGCGTTCGGGCGCCTGGTCGGGCGCGTCGGCGAACCGGTGATCCGCCTGGCCGTGCGCCAGGCGATGAAGATCATGGGCCACCAGTTCGTGATGGGCCGCACCATCGGCGAGGCGCTGTCGCGGTCGCACAAGGGCGACAACCAGCACTACCGCTATTCGTTCGACATGCTCGGCGAAGGCGCGCTGACCATGAAGGACGCGCTGCGCTACCTGGAAGACTACCGCCACGCGATCCACGCCATCGGCGGCGACCACACCGCGCGCGGCGGCCGTCCCGACGGCGACGTCAACGATGCGCCCGGCATCTCGATCAAGCTCTCGGCGCTGTATCCGCGCTACGAACACGCCAAGCGCGAGCGCGTGCTGCGCGACCTGGTGCCCGGCGTGCTGGAGCTGGCGCAGCTGGCGAAGTCCTACGGCATCGGCTGCACCGTCGACGCCGAAGAGGCCGACCGCCTGGAGCTGTCGCTGGACATCATCGAGCAGGTCGTGACCGATCCGTCGCTGGCCGGCTGGCATGGCTTCGGCGTGGTCGTGCAGGCCTACCAGAAGCGCACCCCGTACACGATCGACCACCTGGCCGACCTGGCCCGCCGCAGCGAGCGCAGACTGCAGGTGCGCCTGGTCAAGGGCGCCTACTGGGACGCGGAGATCAAGCGCGCGCAGATCGACGGCCTGCCCGGCTACCCGGTGTTCACCCGCAAGCAGAACACCGACGTGTCCTACCTGGCCTGCGCGCGGCGCCTGTTCGGCCATGCCGACGTGCTGTACCCGATGTTCGCCACGCACAACGCGCACACCATCGCCGCGGTGCGCAGCTTCGCGCTGGGCAAGGCCTACGAGCACCAGAAGCTGCACGGCATGGGCGACGACCTGTACGCCGAAGTGGTGCCGGCCGACCGCCTGGACCTGCCCTGCCGCGTCTATGCGCCGGTCGGCTCGCACGAGGACCTGCTGCCGTACCTGGTGCGCCGCCTGCTGGAGAACGGCGCCAACTCCAGCTTCGTCAACCGCATCACCGACGAGAAGGTGTCGATCGACGACCTGATCCGCGACCCGGTCGCCGCGGTGTCCGCGTTCGCTTCCATTCCGCACCCCAAGATCCCGCTGCCGGCCGAGCTGCTGCGCAGCCAGAACCACGACAGGACCAACTCGATGGGCGTCAATCTCGCCAACGACAACGCGCTGCACGCCCTCGCCGACCAGCTCGCCGCCGCGGTGTCCGCGGACCTGTGGCAGGCCCGGCCGCTGGTCCCGGGCGCGAACCTGACAGGCCCGCAGCTGGAGGTGACCAACCCGGCCGACACCCGCCAGGTCGTCGGCACCTGGCAGGCCGCCGACAGCGCCACCGTGCAGCAGGCGCTGGCCAATGCCGCCGCCGCGCAGCCGGGCTGGAACCGCACCCCGGCCGCCAGCCGCGCCACCATCCTCGAACACGCCGCCGACCAGCTGGAAGCGCGCCTGCCCGAGTTCATGGCGCTGTGCGTGCGGGAAGCCGGCAAGAGCCTGCCCGACAGCGTCGCCGAAGTGCGCGAGGCGGTGGATTTCCTGCGCTATTACGCCAAGCAGGCGCGCGCGCAGTTCGCCCACGCCGAGAAGCTGCCCAGCCCCACCGGCGAATCCAACGAACTGCAGCTGCATGGCCGCGGCGTGTTCGTCTGCATCAGCCCGTGGAACTTCCCGCTGGCGATCTTCCTGGGCCAGGTCGCCGCGGCGCTGGCCGCCGGCAACAGCGTGATCGCCAAGCCAGCCGAACAGACCAACCTGGTCGGGCATGCCGCGGTGACATTGCTGCACGACGCCGGCGTGCCGGAGGCCGTGCTGCAGTTCCTGCCGGGCGACGGCGCCACCGTCGGCGCCGCGCTCACCGCCGACCCGCGCGTGGCCGGCGTGGCCTTCACCGGCTCCACCGAGACCGCGCGTGCGATCAACCGCGCGATGGCTGCGCGCGATGCCGCGATCGGCGTGCTGATCGCCGAGACCGGCGGCCAGAACGCGTTCATCGCCGACTCCTCGTCGCTGCCCGAAGCCGTGGTCAAGGACGCGATCGCCAGCGCCTTCGTCTCGGCCGGCCAGCGCTGTTCGGCCGCGCGCGTGCTGTTCGTGCAGGACGACATCGCCGACAAGGTGATGACCATGCTGGGCGGCGCGATGGCCGAGCTGAAGGTCGGCGACCCGGCGCAGCTGGACACCGACGTCGGCCCGGTGATCGATGCCGGCGCGCTGAAGATCCTGCAGGACCACGCCACGCGCATGGACGCCGAGGCCCGCCTGATCGCGACCGCGCCGCTGTCGGCCGACACCGCCCACGGCACGTTCTTCGCACCGCGCGCCTACGAGCTGAAGGACCTGGGCCAGCTGCACCGCGAGGTGTTCGGGCCGGTGCTGCACGTGATCCGCTGGAAGGCCAGCCAGCTCGATGCGGTGATCGACCAGATCAACGCCACCGGCTACGGCCTGACCCTGGGCGTGCATTCGCGCATCGACGAGACCGTCGAGCGCATCGCCAGCCGGGTCGAGGTCGGCAACGTCTACGTCAACCGCAACCAGATCGGCGCGGTGGTCGGGGTGCAGCCGTTCGGCGGCCAGGGCCTGTCCGGCACCGGCCCCAAGGCCGGCGGCCCGCATTACCTGCTGCGCTTCGCGACCGAGAAGACGGTGACGGTCAACACCACCGCGGCCGGCGGCAACGCCTCGCTGCTGACCCTGGGCGACTGACCGCCCCGCCGCCATGCCGGGCATGGCGGTGACGACGGCCGATGACGCATGATCGCGGCATCGGCACCGTCGGGAGCGGGATGACCACCGATTTCTACAATCTGCTGCTGACCGACTGCGCGCTGGCCCTGATCCTGCTGGGCCTGTTCTGGTACGTGTCGCGGGTGTCGCGCGGTGTGCGCGGCATCCTGACCTGGGGCGTCGGCCACCTGCTCTATTCGCTGGGCGCGGCGATGCTCGATGGCACCGCCCAGGAACTGGAGCGCGCCGGCGCCACCACCGCCATGACCGCGTCGGCCGCCATCGGCGGGCTGCTCGCCTGCAGTGGCCTGGCCCTGCTCGCCTGGTCGCTGCTCCGCTTCGTCCAGCAACGGCCGCTGCGCCGCCGCGAACAGGCGCTGCTGCCCGGCTTCGCATTGCTGTCGGTGCTCGGCTGGCTGGGACCGGATCCGATCAGCGCGCAGGGCGCGGCGATGAGCGCGGCGGAGCTGGGCATGCTGACGGTGATGCTGTGGCAGCTGCGCCAGCTGGACATGCCGCCGCTGCGCCTGCCGGCGCGCCTGATGATGGTCGGCTGCGTGGTGCTGGCCGCGCTGTACGCCGGCGACCTGGTGAACGCCTTCACCGGCCGCTACGACTCGAACGAGGCCTGGGTCAACGTCGACCTGTCGACCTGGTACCTGCTCAACTTCTGCATGCTGATGCTGACCAGCTTCCGCGCCGCCGAGTCGCTGCGTCAGACCGCGATGCTGGATCCGCTGACCGGCACGCTGAACCGGCGCGGCCTGTTCGCGCGGCTCGACCCGGAACTGGAGCAGCTGACCCGCACCGCCCAGCTGGCCGTGGTCGCGCTGGACCTGGACCGCTTCAAGCGGATCAACGACCGCCACGGCCACGAGATCGGCGACTTGGTGCTGCAGGGGCTCAGCGACACCGTGCGCGGCTGCCTGCGCGAGGGCGACGTGTTCGCGCGCGTCGGTGGCGAGGAATTCCTGGTCGTGGTCACGGGGCCGGACGCGGCCGCCGCACCACAACTGGCCGAACGCATCCGCCAGGCGGTCGCGACGATGGGGCTCGAAACGCCCGCGCCGCCGGTGCGGGTCACGGTCAGCATCGGCGTGTGCCTGTCGACCCGCCCGATCCCGCTGTCGATGCTGCTGCGCGGCGCCGACGAGGCGCTCTACGTGGCCAAGCGCGGCGGCCGCGACTGCGTGGTCACCCACGCGCTGTAACGGCGCACCGATCCGCGACACGTTGCCGCGCATGCCCGCGCACGAACCGGTTCACGCAGCCGGGCAAGACCCGGCTCTACGCAACGTGCGCGGCACACCATGATCCTCGGCTGCCCCGTAGAGTGGGCCTCGGCCCACTGCGACCCAGGACCACCGCCGCGGTTGGGTGCCGCGCTTACGCGGCGACCAGCCGCACGCGCGCGAAGTTGCGCTTGCCGACCTGCAGCACGCCTTCGTAGCCCGGCTTGAATTCCAGGCCTGCGTCGTCGACCACCGCGCCGTCGACCTTGACCGCGCGCTCCTTGAGCTTGCGGTTGGCTTCCGAATTGCTCGGGGTGATGCCGGCGGCCGTCAGCAGCGCGGCGATGCGCAGGCCGTCGGCCGGCACGGCCACGTCCTGCAGCGGCAGCAGCGAGACATCGCCTTCGCCGGAGATCGCGACCTGCCAGCCGGCGATGGCGGTGTCCGCCGCGCCCGCATCGTGGAAGCGCGTGGCCAGTTCGCGCGCCAGGCGCAGCTTCACGTCGCGCGGGTTCAGCGTGCCGGCCTCGACCTGCGCCTTCAGCGCCTTCGCCTCGTCGATGCCGATCTCGAAGCTCAGCAGCTCGATCCAGTCCCACATCAGCGCGTCGCCGATCTTCATGGTCTTGTTGACCATGTCGATCGCCGGCTCGGTCACGCCGATGTAGTTGCCGAGCGACTTGCCCATCTTGTTGACGCCGTCGAGCCCGACCAGCAGCGGCATCGTCAGCACGATCTGCGGCGCCTGGCCGTGGCTTTCCTGCAGGCCGCGGCCCATCAGCAGGTTGAACTTCTGGTCGGTGCCGCCGCATTCGACGTCGGCCTGCAGCGCGACCGAGTCGTAGCCCTGCACCAGCGGGTAGAGGAATTCATGGATCGCGATCGGCTGCTGCCCGGCGTAGCGCTTGGCGAAATCGTCGCGCTCGAGCATCCGCGCCACGGTGTGCGAGGACGCCAGGCGGATCATGTCGGCCGCGCCCATCGTGCCGAACCACTCGGAATTGAAGCGGACTTCGGTCTTCGCCTCGTCCAGCACCTTGAACACCTGCGCCTTGTAGGTCTCGGCGTTGGCCAGCACGTCCTCGCGGCTCAGCGACTTGCGCGTGGCGCTCTTGCCGGACGGGTCGCCGATCATCCCGGTGAAGTCGCCGATCAGGAAGATCACCTGGTGGCCCAGGTCCTGGAACTGGCGCAGCTTGTTCAGCAGCACCGTGTGGCCCAGGTGCAGGTCGGGCGCGGTGGGATCGAAGCCGGCCTTGATCCGCAGCGGGCGGCCGAGCTTCAGGCGCGCCTCCAGCTCGTCCAGCTTGAGGATCTCGTCGGCGCCGCGGCCAATCAGGGCAAGGGATTCTTCAACGGAAAACACGACCGGCTCCACGTTCAGGGGCAATGACAAAGTTGAATGCAATGTTAAGTGCAAGTTAACCGGATGGCCAGGCGAAAGTTCAGCTTGATCAATGGTTTGACGCACAGATTTCAGGTGTCTATGGTACCCCGCAGCAGGCCGCATTCCGGGGCCTCGTGAAGGAAATCCGAGCGATGCCGTTGACCGAGCACGACCGCGCCCGCAAGCGGCGCTTCCACGAACGACTGGGCATCCTTCACCACCGCATCCTGCACCGCAAGCTCAAGCAGCGTTTCCCGGCCGCGTTCAACACGCGCTGGACCCGCCGCCACTGGGTCCACGCCAGCCTCTTCGCCACCCTCGGCGCGCTGGTGGCGACCATCGTCCCCGGCTTCTCCTCCTCGCTCGAGGTGTCCGCGCAGGCCCGCGCGACCCTGCCGCTGACCCTGCCGCCGCTGACCGTCGCCGCTCCGGCGGCCGCCGGCCCCAGCCACTGGGAAGTGCTGCAGGTGGCCTCGGGCCAGACCCTCGGCGCGCTGTTCTCGCAGATGGGCATCCCCACCTCGACCATGCACCGGATCCTCGAGCATCCCGGCAACAGGGACGCGCTGACCCGGCTGCGCCCGGGTGCCGAACTGGCCTTCGATGTCGGCCACGACGGCGAGCTGCGCGGCTTCCGCTTCGACCGCACCCCGACCCACCGGGTCGAGCTGTCGCTGCTGGGCGGCAAGATCCACGAAAAGGTGCTCGAGCGCGCCACCACCACCCGCACCGCGGTGGCCAGCGCCGACATCAGCCACTCGCTGTACGCCGCCGGACGCAAGGCCGGGCTGAGCCCGTCGGCGATCGCGGTGATGACCGACGAGATCTTCCAGTACGACATCGACTTCGCCAAGGACGTGCAGCCCGGCGACCGTTTCAGCGCGGTGGTCGAGGAGACCTGGCGCGAGGGCGAGCGGATCGGCACCGGCAAGATCCTGGCCGCGACCTTCAGCACCGGCGGCAAGACCTATACCGGCTTCCGCTTCGAGCGCAACGGCAAGGCCGAGTACTTCACCCAGGACGGCCGCCCGCTGAAGAAGAGCTTCATCCGCATGCCGATCCAGTACGCGCGGCTGTCGTCCAACTTCGGCTCGCGCCGGCACCCGGTGCTGGGCACCATGCGCATGCACAAGGGCGTGGACTACGCGGCCAAGACCGGCACCCCGATCATGGCCGCCGGCGATGCGCGGGTGCAGTTCGTCGGCACCCAGCGCGGCTACGGCAACACCGTGATCCTCGACCACGGCCGCGGCAACACCACGCTGTACGCGCACATGTCGCGCTTCGCCGGGGTCAAGCAGGGCCAGCGCGTGGCCCAGGGCACGGTGATCGGCTATGTCGGTTCGACCGGCCTGGCCACCGGCCCGCACCTGCACTACGAATTCCGCGTCAACGGCGTGCACCGCAATCCGCTCAGCGTGACCCTGCCGCCGCCGGAACCGCTCAAGGGCGCCGAACTGGTCGCATTCCGCGCGCAGACCGGGCCGGTCCTGGCCCGCATCCAGTCGATGGAGCAGATGCTGTACGCCGACGCCAAGCCGGTGGCCGGCAACAAGCGCGGCTGATGCCCGGCCCGCACGTCGCGCCCGTCCGGCGCGGCGTGAGGTGGTCCGGGTGCCGGGCTTCTACAATGCGGGCATGACCCAGCTCTTCATCGGCCTCATTTCCGGCACCAGCGCCGACGGCATCGATGCCGCGCTGGTCGCCTTCCCCGATCCTGTCGCTACCACCGGCATGCGCCTGGTCGCAGCGCGCGTGCATCCATGGCAGGCGGCGCTGCGCGAGCGGCTGGTCGCGCTCGGCCAGGGCGGCGACCTGCAGGACCTGGACGAATACGGGCGCCTCGACGTGCAGGTGGCCGACGCCTTCGCCGAGGCCTCGCTGCAGCTGCTCGCCGAGGCCGGCGTGGACGCAGCCGGGGTCGCCGCGATCGGTTCGCACGGGCAGACCATCCGCCACCGCCCGCACAGCGTGCCGCCGTTCACCCTGCAGATCGGCGACGGCAGCGTGATCGCCGAACGCACCGGCATCGCCACGGCCTGCGACTTCCGCCGCCGCGATGTCGCCGCCGGCGGCCAGGGCGCGCCGCTGGTGCCCGCCTTCCATGCCGCATTGCTGCACAGCGCCGACGAAGACCGCGCGGTGCTCAACCTGGGCGGGATCGGCAACTACACGCTGCTGCCGGGCAGCGGCGAGGTCCGCGGGTTCGACACCGGCCCGGCCAATGCGCTGCTCGATGCCTGGTGCCTGCGCCATACAGGCCGGGCCTTCGATGCCGACGGCGCGTTCGCCGGCTCCGGCCGGGCCGACGCGGGCCTGCTGCAACGGCTCCTGGACGAGCCCTGGTTCGCGCTGCCGCCACCGAAGAGCACCGGCCGCGAGCAGTTCCATCTGGCCTGGCTGCAGCCGCGCCTGGCGGGCGGCGAGTCGCCGGCCGACGTGCAGGCCACGCTGCTGGAATTGAGCGCCGCCACCATCGCCGATGCGCTGCGCGCGCAGCAGCCGCGCACCGCCCGGGTGATCGCCTGCGGTGGCGGCGTGCGCAACCCACGGCTGATGGACGCGATCGCCCGGCGCCTGCCGGGCGTCGCGGTCGAGACCACCACCGCGTACGGGCTGGACCCGGATTACGTCGAGGCGATGGCCTTCGCCTGGCTGGCGCGCGAGACCCTGGCCGGGCGGCCGGGCAACCTGCCCGCGGTCACCGGCGCGGCCGGTGCGCGGGTGCTCGGCGTCGTGCATCCGGCCTAGGGTCGGCGTCCTGCCCGACCGGCGCGCATCGCCTGGTGCGGTCCGATGCCGATGCCGATGCCGGGCGCGGTCGAGATCATGCCCGCGCCTGCAGGGCCGGCACCACGCAGGCGCCTGTTTCCAGCCGCACCCCGTTTCGGGACGCGCGTCCATCATCCCTGGACAACAGCAGCGGGTACGGACGCGCCATCGGCGCGCGTCGGATCCGGCAACCTGGGGTGGGCGCGAAGTGGCGCAGCGAAAGCGGCGCGCATCTCGATGCCGCGCTGTTCCATGCCGACGCCGATGACGAACTCGCAGCCGTCCGCCATGACGGATCGGCCGCACCCGGTCACCGTCGGACCGGGCGCGGCCGTCGCTGCGCTTACAGCGCGCTGCCGCCCAGCTTCCAGGTGACCTGCACGAAGTAGCTGCGGCCGACCGAGTCGAACCACGAGGTGTCGTAGTACGGGTAGTTCGACCAGGTCGGGTCCTTCGGCGGCATCCGGTCGAGCAGGTTGTTGACCGTCAGCGACAGGCGCAGGTGATCGGTGATGTCGTAGCGCGCGGCGGCGTTCAAGCGCCAGGTGGAGCCGGTCCAGGCGTCGTTGTCGTAGTTGGCGACGCGGCCCAGATAGTTGCCGAACAGGCTGGCGCCCCACGCGCCCTGGTCCCAGCTCACGCCCAGGTTGCCCTTCTGCCGCGGCAGCGTGGTGGCGCTGAAGCTGACGTCCAGCATGTCCTCGCGCGGATCGCCGGGATACTGCTGGCGGGTGTGGCGATGGGTCCAGGTGTAGCTGCCGCTGAAGCGGAAATCGCCGGCAGCGGCCGTTTCCAGCCGGTAATTGGCGGCCAGGTCGATGCCTGAGGTTTCCTCGTTGGCGATGTTGATCGGGCTGAAGCGGACGCTGGTGATGTCGCCGTCTTCATCGCGGATCACGCGCGCCAGCGCATCGACGCAGGTCGGCGAAGCGATGTCCACGGCCGCGCCCGCATCGGTGGTGCCGAGCCGGCAGTTGGCCTCGGTGATGCGCAGCAGTTCGCGGTCCTGGGTCTGCACCTGGTTGGCGACGCGGATCCTGTAGTAGTCCACCGCCAGGTCGAAGCCGGCGAACGGCGACCAGACCAGGCCGGCCGAGAACGACTTGCTGGTCTCCACGTCCAGCTCCATGTTGCCGGTGTAGACGTCGAAGGTGCTGCCGTCGTAGCTGCCGTCGTCGTAGCAGTAGCCGTCGGTGGCGTCGGGCTCGGCGGTGCGGCACTGGAAGTAGTCGGTGGCGAAGCGGGTGCGGTAATAGTCCTCGCCGGCGAACAGGTAGTGCATGTCGGGCGCGCGGAAGCCGGTGCCGTAGGAGCTGCGCAGCAGCAGGGTGTCCAGCGGGCGCCATTCCAGGCCTGCGCTGTAGGTGAACTTGCCCGGGTCCTTGTTGCCGTAGGAATAGCGGTCGTAGCGGCCGGCCAGACTGGCCTGCAGCGTGGAGGCCAGCGGCAGGCGCAGTTCGGCCGCGGCGCTCCAGCGGTCGCGGTCGCCGCGGCCATCGCCGTAGCGCGGGCCGTAGTACGCGTCGTCGGTGAGGGCGAGCGGATCGGGATTGATCCGGTAGGACTGCCGGCCGTACTCGAGCGCGGCGGCGAAACCGGCGTCGCCGGCCGGCAGCGTGAACAGCGCCGGGGTGTCGGTGGTGAAGCTGACGTTGTCGTTCTTGGCCACCGGGCGGAAGGTCGACATCGCGCCGATGGTCGCGAATTCGGCCGGGGTCAGCGGGGTGAACAGGCGCTCGGGGTCCGGTGCATAGATCGCGTAGCCGTCATCGTCGTAGCCCAGGCGATCGCCCAGGAACAGGCGGTTGGCCGCGGCCGCGCGGATCCGCGGCATGGCCACGTCGGCCTTGTACTGCGAGTGGTTGTACGCCGCCTCCCAGTTCCACGTGTCGGCGAACAGGCCCTGCAGGCCCGTGGTCACCGCCAGCGTCTTCTGCGTGGTGGTGTTCATCCGGTTCTCCAGCCCGCCGATTTCCTCGGGCGAGAACTGGCGCGACCAGATCTCGTAGTGGCCGGTGTTGGCGTTGTAGAACATCTTGTTGCGGTAGTTGTTGGTCGAGGCCGGGTCGTGGAACTCCCAGCCCATGTGGTCGCTGGCCACGTTGTTGCCGTTGGTGCCGGTCAGCAGCTTCACTTCCTGGCGGCCCAGCTGCACGTCGGCGAACCAGGACAGCGCATCGGAGAAGCGGTACTCGAACGAGCCGTAGGCGGTCGCGCCCTTGCGCTCGTTCTGGATGGTCCGATAGGCGATGGCACGGTCGCTGCCGCAGTACGGGCCGTAGTCGGGATCCTCGGCCAGCACCGTGGTGCCGTCGTTGAGGCCCGACATCGCCGCGCAGTCGTCGGCCGGGCCGATGTTGACGTCGTCGTCCCAGTCGTTGAGCTGGGCGATCAGGCGCGGCAGCCGGCGCGCCTCGGTCGGTGCGTCGAAGGTGGAATCCTGGTTGCCGCGCTGGTAGCCCCACAGCGGCCGCTTGTTGAGCAGTTCGACGCCGACGATGCCGCTGAAGCCACCCTGTTCGAAGCCGCTGGTCAGGGTCAGCCGGTGCGATTCGCCGCCACCGCGGCTGGTGTCGCCGTAGCGGTAATCGATGGTGGTGCCGTCGGTGGACTTCTTCAGGATGAAGTTGATCACGCCGGCCATCGCGTCCGAGCCGTACACGGCCGAGGCGCTGCCGGTCAGCACCTCGATGCGCTCGATCATCCCCAGCGGGATGTTGCCGATGTCGGTGAAATTGCTGCGGCCGTTCAGCGGCAGCGGGAAGTCGGCGATGCGGCGGCCGTTGATCAGCACCAGGGTGTGGTTCGGGCCCAGGCCGCGCAGGTCGACCGCCTGCGCGCCGGGCGTGGACTGCGCGCCGGTGGTGTTCTGCTGGCCCTGCACGCTGCCGCTGTTCTGGCTGAGCGAGCGCAGCACGTCGGGCACGGTGGTCAGGCCGGCGGCCTGGATCTGCTCGGCGGTGACCACGGTGATCGGCGCCGGGCCCTCGATCTGCGCGCGCGGGATGCGCGAACCGGTGACCTGCATGCTCTCCATCTGGGTCACCGGCGCGGCGGCGTCGGCCGCGGCACCGCCGGTGGGCGCGGCGCGGCGCGGTGCGGCCGGTGCCTCGTCGCGGACGATCAGCAGCGCGCCGGACGCATCCTGGCGCACGCCCAGGCCACTGCCGCGCAGCAGCCGCGCCGCGGCATCGGCGGCCGCGTACTCGCCGCTCAGGCCCGGGGTGCGCAGGCCCTGCAGCTGCTCGGGCCGGAAGATGATCTGGGTGCCGGACTGCCGGCCCAGCGCGCTCAGCGCCGAGGCCAGGTCGCCGGCGGGGACATCGACGCGCGCGACGGCGGTCTGCGCTTGCGCGGACAACGCCATCGAACAGGCCAGGCTCAACATCAGGATCCGCAACGAAGACCGCGCACGCATCGACTCTCTCCCCATGGGCGCCCACGCGCCTCTGCAGACCGGGACGAACGAGGCCGCGCGATCCCCCCCTTCGCCGTGCACTCCAGCCGCGCAGCCGACACCGGCCCTGCGAAACGGGCTCAGCGCTGGTGCAGCAGGACCCGGTCCGGAAGCCGTTCCACGCGCACCGGGAGCATCTGCTCGAGCAGGTCGGCGAAGCGCTCCGGTTCGGCCCAGCGGAAGCTCCCGCCCACGCGCAGCGCCGCCACCGTCGAGTCGGCGACCACCAGCTTGCGGGCGTTGTAGCGGTTGAATTCAGCCACCGCCGCGTCCAGCGGCAGGTCGTCGAAGCTCAGGTCGCCATCGCGCCAGGCCAGCTGGCGGGCGGCGGCGTCGAGGCCGACGCTGCGCACCGACACGCCGTGCGGGCCGGCCACGGCGACGCTGCCTGCGGGCAGCAGGGCGCTGGGCAGCCGCTGGCGCCCCTGGGCAGCGGACGGCTCCAGCCGCACGCTGCCCTCGGTGACCACCACGCTGACCTCCTCGCCCATGCGCCGCACCGAGAAACGGGTGCCGACCGCGACCACCCGCTGGGTTCCCGCCTCGACCACGAACGGGCGCTGCGGGTCGCGGACGACCTCGAAGATCGCCTCGCCCCGGCCCAGCGCGATCGCCCGCTGCCGGGCGGACAGGCGCACCTCGACCTCGCTGTCACTGCCCAGCACCAGGTCCGACCCGTCACCGAGGACGACCGGGGTGATTTCGCCCAGCGCGCTGAGATAGTGCAGCGGCACCGGCGCCGCGTGCCGGTATCCACCGACCGCGAGCAGCAGCAGCGCCGCCGATGCGGCCAGTGCGACCAGCACGCCGCGTCGGCGTGGGGACCTGGCGGCAGGCGCCGGGCGGAACACCAGCGCGGCAAGCGCGTCCGGGTGGTCGCGCGCACCGGTCTGCGCACGCGGGCGTTCGCCCTCCAGGCCGTCCAGGCCCGGCAGGGTCGCGTTCCAGGCGCCGCGTGCGGGCACCTCGCCGCGCGGCAGGCCCGCCGCCAGCGCCTGCAGGCGGCCGGCTTCATCCCACGCCGCCTGCAGGCGCAGGAATGCGACCCGGTGCGCGGTGCCGGCCCGCAGCCAGGCCTCCAGCGCCGCGGCGTCGGCTTCGTCCCAGTCGCCACCCTCGCGGCGCGCCAGCCAGGCGGCCGCGTCGCGCTCAATCCGCTGGCTGTCCATCCGCTTCCTGCCCGCGCCGCGTCCGTCGGCGGTCGACATGCATGCCATCCACCGCCGCCAGGGCGTCGCCGTCGTGGAAGTGCCCGGCCAGCAGGCGCATGCCCTTGGCTAGGTGCTTCTCCACGGTCTTCTCGCTGATGCCCATGCGCACGGCGACCTCCTTCTGCGACAGTTCCTCGACCCGCCTCAGCCAGACCACCTCACGGCAGCGGTCCGGCAGCCGGTCCAGCGCGCGCGCCAGCCGGGCCAGCACCTGGCGGCCGCCGCACCAGCGTTCCGGCGAGCACTCATCCACCAGGACGTTCCAGGCGTCCGGATCACCCACTGGTTCGATCCGGACCACGCGCGCGCGCCGCTGGCGGTCGGTCATCAGGTGCCGGGCGGTCGCGAACAGGAAGGACTTGGGCATCGTCGGCAGGGCCTTGCCGGCCGCCTCGTAGACGCGCACATAGACCTCCTGGCGCAGGTCGTGCAGCTCGTCGCTCCAGGGCCAGCAGCGGCGCAGGTAGCCGGCCAGTGCAGCCTCGTGGACGAGGACTTCGCGGACGAACCAGTCGTCGAGGGCGGTCGGCATCGTCGCACCATAGCCGATACTCGGATCGGACGAGGGGGAAAACGCGCGTCCGTTCGTCTTGCCAATGAACCGTCGTCCGCCATGCCCGGGAGAGCCGCATGCAGTCCACCACCATCCGCCGCCTGCGGACCACCGCCCTGTTGCTTCTGACGCTGGCCCTGCCCGCGGCGGCAGCCGACTACCGGCACTACCTGATCGGCGACCGCAGCGCGCCCACGCCCGGCCAGGTCGGGCCCGGCCTGCTGCTGATGGGCGGCGGCGACCGCAACCACGATGCGCTGCGCTGGTTCCTGGGCAAGGCCGGCAACGGCCACGTGGTGGTGCTGCGCGCCTCGCTCGGCGGCGAGATCGGCGAGGAGTTCCACGACGAGGTCGGCGGCGTGGCCTCGGTCGAGACCTTCGTGGTGACCAGCCGCGAGGCCTCCACCGACAAGCGCCTGCTGCGCGCGCTGCGCCGTGCCGACGGCATCTTCCTGGCCGGCGGCGACCAGGCGCGCTACGTGCGCTACTGGAAGGGCACGCCGGTGGCCGCGGCCCTGGACGCGCACGTGCGCGCCGGCAAGCCGCTGGGCGGCACCAGCGCCGGCCTGGCCGTCCTGGGCGAACACGTCTACGGCGCGATGGACGGCGGCAGCCAGACCACGCCCGAAGCGCTGGCCGATCCGCTCGGCGACGGCAACACCATCGAGACCGGCGTCCTGCACATCGACGCGCTGCGTGGCGTGCTGACCGACACCCACTTCCGCGAGCGCGCCCGCCTGGGCCGGTTGATCGCCTTCGTCGCCAAGGCCGAAGCGCAGGCGCCGGAAGGCACCCGCGTGCTCGGCCTGGGCGTGGACGAGGATGCGGCGCTGGCGGTCGAAGCCGACGGCAGCACGCGCGTCCACGCGACCGCGCCCGGTGCCGGCGCGACCCTGGTGCTGGGCGGCTTCCCGCGCAGCCAGGTCGAGGACGAGGCGATGAACCTGGCCCGCATCGACACCATCGGCATCGACGGCCATTCGACCCTGCGCCTGCCCTCGGGCGAGGTCGAGCGGCCGGCCAACCGGCGCCAGTACGCGGTGCGCGATGGCGCGCTGGTGGCGCTGGATGCGCCGCTGCTGGTGATCCACGGCGGCGCCGGGGTCGAACGTGCCGGCCTGTCCGCGGACGAGGAGGCCGACGCACGCCGGGCGCTGGAAGCGGCACTGCGCGCCGGGCATGCACGCCTGCTCGCAGGCGCCCCCGCACTCGATGCGGTGACCGCGGCGATCGCCATGCTCGAGGACGCACCGCAGTTCAACGCCGGGCGCGGCGCGGTGTTCACCCACGACGGGAAGAACGAACTGGATGCCTCGCTGATGGACGGCGCCAGCGGGCGTGCCGGCGCGGTGGCCGGCGTGCACCGGGTGAAGAACCCGATCACCCTGGCCCGCGCGGTGATGGACCGCTCGCGGCACGTGATGATGGTCGGCGACGGCGCCGAGGCCTTCGCCCGCGAGCAGGGCGTGGAACTGGTCGCGCCGTCGTACTTCCGCACCGAGAAGCGCTGGCAGCAGCTGCAGCAGGCGCTGCGCGAGGAAGCCTCGGGCCAGGCCCGGGCCGATCGCGCACTGGACTACTTCGGCACGGTCGGCGCGCTGGCGCTGGACGCGCAGGGCCACCTGGCCGCGGGCACGTCCACCGGCGGCATGACCAACAAGCGCTACGGCCGGGTCGGCGATTCGCCGCTGATCGGCGCCGGCACCTGGGCCGATGCGCGCTGCGCGGTGTCAGGCACCGGCTGGGGCGAGTTCTACATCCGCGCCGCCGCCGCGCACGACATCTGCGCGCGCGTGGCCTACCAGGGCATCCCGCTGCAGCGCGCCGCCGAGCGCGTGATCAACCGCGCGATTCCCGCCGCCGGCGGCGATGGCGGCGCGATCGCGCTGGGCGCCGATGGCAGCGTCGCCTTCCCGTTCAACACCGAAGGCATGTACCGCGGCTGGATCGGCGCCGACGGCGTGCCGCACGTGGCGGTGTTCGCCGGCGAGTCGCTGCCGACGCCCTGATCGCCCCCTGAGCCGGTGGTCGCGGCTCCAGCCGCGACCATCGGCCTGCTGCAGCCGTCCGCGCGCCATCCGGCATGAATGCGACGACGTCCGACAGCGCCGCGCCCGGCACGCCCTGCGGCCGCGGCGTGCCGTCCCCTGTAGGAGCGGCCACAGCCGCGACCGCCATGCAGGATGACTGCCCCGCCTGCAATCCCAAAGGCGATTTCCCTCACCAGGCCCTTGTCCGGATCGCGGCGCGGGACTTGGACGTGATTTCATGGCGGTCGCGGCTGCGGCCGCTCCTACGCGGGCCGACCTGCAACGCTGCAGGTCGGCTGCGTAGAAACGGCGGAACACCCCAACCCCCAGGCGCGGGTCCAGCCGCAACCGGCTTCCCGTGCAGCCGGCGAGGCATCCGCCATGGCCGCGACGACGTCCGACAGCGCCGCGCCCGGCACACCTTGCTGGCGCGGCACGTCGTCACCTGTAGGAGCGGCCACAGCCGCGACCGCCACGCAGGATGACCACCGGCCCCATGCAGTCGCGCAGGCGAGTTCCCTCACCAGGCCCTTGTCCGGATCGCGGCGCAGGATGTGATCGCAGGGCGGTCGCGGCTGTGGCCGCTCCTACGTGGGCAGCGCCTGCAACGCTGCGGGTCGGCGGCGGAGAAGCGGTGGAACACCCCAACCCCAGGCGCGGGTCCGGCCGCAACCGGCTTCCCGTGCAGCCGGCAAGGCATCCGGCATGGCCGCGACGACGTCCGACAGCGCAACGCCCGGCACACCTTGCTGGCGCGGCACGTCGTCACCTGTAGGAGCGGCCACAGCCGCGACCGCCATGCAGGATGACCACCGACCCGCATGCAGTCGTGCAGGCGAGTTCCTTCATGAAGCCCTTGTCTGGATCGCGGCTCAGGATGTGATCGCAGGGCGGTCGCGGCTGTGGCCGCTCCTACATGGGCAGCGCCTGCAACGCTGCAGGTCGGCGGCGGAGAAGCGGCGGAACACCCCAACCCCAGGCGCGGGTCCAGCCGCTGCCGGGCCGGCAGGCGATGACCGCCGGTGAGCCGTGAGGCGCGGCGTCATCGCCGGATCAGAATCCCTGCCCGGCCGGCAGCTGCTTCAGCGCCGCGATCGCGTCGGACAGCGCGTCGACCTCGCCGCGCGCGAAGCCGCCACTGACCTCCTGTTCGGCCAGCAGCAATCCATGTTCGAGCAGGCGCAGCACGGTCTCCTGGGCGTTCCAGCCGCGCGCCATGCCGACCCTGCGCAGGCGTTCGGCCAGGATCGGATCGAGATTGCGCAACATCAGATCGGTCATTCCCCGTCCCTTCGATCCCCCGGCGCGCACGATGCCATGAAAGGCCGGCAACGGCGACGCCCGCCGGCCCGGACGCAGCGCCGGTCAGACGGACGGCGGGGCCGGGTCGGCATCCGGTTCGCGGATCCGCCTCCACATCCAGCCCAGCAGCAGCAGGGTCGGCACCACCGTCATCGCGCTGAGCACGAAGAAGGTGCTGTACGAGGTCGCCTCGACCACGTAGCCGGAGATGCCGCCGGCGAACTTGCCCGGCAGGTTGGCCAGCGACACCATCAGCGCGAACTGGGTGGCGGTGAAGTTGCGGTCGGTCAGCGAGGCGATGAAGGCCACCAGCACCGTGCCGGCGAAGCCCTGCGAGACGTTGTCGACGCTGATCGCCGCATAGAACGCCCACAGCTGCGAGGGGTTCTGCGCCATCAGCAGGAACGCCAGGTTGGACAGCGCCACGCCCAGCGCGGCTACCAGCAGCATCCTGCGGATCCCGAACGCGGCCACGCAGGCGCCACCGGCGAACGCACCGGCGATGCCGGCCCAGATGCCGTAGACCTTGGACACCGTGGCGATGTCGCTCTTGCTGTAGCCGCTGTCCAGGAAGAACGGGCCGGCCATCACGCCGATCACCTGGTCGGGGAACTTGTACAGGCCGACGAAGACCAGCAGCACCAGGCCCAGCGCCAGGCCGTTGTTCTGGAAGAAGCTGGCGAACGGCTGCCAGAAGGCGCCGAAGAAATCGATCCGGCGCTGCACCGTCGATTCCGGCGCGTCCGGCTCGCGGCATACCAGCGTGGCCAGCAGCGGCAGCAGCATCAGCGCGCCCATCATCAGGTAGGCCGAGCGCCAGCTGACCAGGTCGGCCACGTACAGCGCGCCGGCGCCACCGATGATCAGGCCGATCCGGTAGCCCAGGGTGTAGGTCGCCGCCAGCGCGGCCTGCGCATAGGCCGGCGCGATCTCGATCCGGTAGGCGTCGACCACCGAATCCTGCGTGGCGCCCCAGAACGAGGTGAACAGCACCCAGCCGACCAGCGCGCCGACGCCCAGTTCGGGCCTGGTCGTCGCCAGCGCGACAAGACCGATGCCGACACCGGCCTGGCCGACCAGCAGCCACGAGCGGCGACGGCCGAGGAAACGGGTCAGCGGGAACGCATAGCGGTCGATCAGCGGCGCCCACAGGAACTTCAGCAGGTAGAAGAAACTGGCCAGGCTGATCAGGCCGATGCTGCCCAGGTCCAGGCCGATGTCGCGCAGCCAGGTCGACAGCGTCATCGACGCGATCGGCAGGAATGGCAGGCCGCAGCCGAAGCCGAGGAAGGCCATCGTCGCCGCGGACGGCGTGCCGAACGCGCGCTTGATCCCGGCCCAGCCCTTGTAGGCCGGCTTCTCAGCGGCCGGCGCCGCCTGCTGGCCGGCGCTCACCGCAGACCGCCCGCGTAGTCGACGGTGAACGGCGCGTGGTCGGAGAAGCGGTCGGCGCGGTGGATCGAGCAGGCCTGCAGCCGCTCGCGCAGGCCGGGAGTCACGAACTGGTAATCGATCCGCCACCCCACGTTGTTGGCGCGCGCCGCACCGCGGTTGCTCCACCAGGTGTAGTCCTCGCCCTGCGGATGCAGCGCGCGGTAGGCGTCGACCCAGCCGCGGCCATTGCCCGCGTCGGCGTCGCCGGGCACGTCGGCGCACAGGCCGTTGAGCCACTCGCGCTCGGGCGGCAGGCAGCCGGAATTCTTCTGGTTGGACTTCCAGTTCCTGATGTCCAGCGCGCTGCGCACGATGTTCCAGTCGCCGCACAGCACGTAGTCGCGGCCGCTGGCCAGCCACTCGCACAGGATCGGCCGCAGCCATTCCATCACCTGGAACTTGTAGCCCTGGCGCAGCTCGCCCGACGAGCCGGACGGGATGTAGAACGAGACCACGCTGAGGTTGCCGAAGCGCGCCTCGATGTAGCGGCCTTCCTCGTCGAACTCCGGCCAGCCCAGCCCGGTGCGGACCTCGTCGGGTTCCTGCCTGGCGTAGATCGCCACGCCGCTGTAGCCCTTCTTGGTGCTGGCGTCGCGGAAGCGGGCGGTATAGCCGGCCGGCAGGAACCCGGGGCCGGCCAGCTGGTGCTCCTGGGCCTTGGTCTCCTGCACGCACAGCACGTCGGCGTCCTGCCCGGCGAACCAGTCGAAGAAGCCCTTGCTGGCGGCCGAACGCAGGCCATTGGCGTTGAAACTGATGATGCGCATGCGAAAACCGGTCGTGGATCGGAGCAGCGGCTAGCCTATCGGATCGGCGCCACCGGCGTGCGGGCCTGCGGCCGGACGGCGGGTATCCTATGCGCCCTGCCCATCCGTCCTGCGCCGATCCCGTCCATGTCCGACCACCGCATCCGTTTCCTGCAGCTGGCCCTGTCGGCCGACGCCCTGCGCTTCGGCGAGTTCACCCTGAAGTCCGGCCGCATCAGCCCGTACTTCTTCAACGCCGGGCGCTTCGACAGCGGCAGCGCGCTGGCCGGGCTGGCCGCCTGCTATGCCGATGCGATCGAGGCATCGGGGATCGGCTTCGACCTGCTGTTCGGGCCGGCCTACAAGGGCATCCCGCTGGCCACTGCGGTCGCCTGCACCTATGCGGCGCGCGGCCGCGACCTGCCGCTGGCGTTCAACCGCAAGGAAGCCAAGGCGCACGGCGAAGGCGGCAGCCTGATCGGCGCGGCGCTGGCCGGACGCCGGGTGCTGATCGTCGACGACGTGATCACCGCCGGCACCGCGATCCGCGAGGCGCTGGCGACGATCGCGGCGGCCGGCGGCATCGTCGCGGGCATCGTGGTCGCGCTGGACCGGCAGGAAGTGGCCGGCGACAGCGACCGGCGCTCCGCCGCGCAGGCCGTGGCCGCCGAAGCCGGCGTGCCGGTGCTGGCGGTGGCCTCGCTGGCCGATCTGCTTGCATTCGCCGATGGAAACGACACACTGGCCCGGTTCCGTGCGCCGCTGCTCGCCTATCGGGCCCGCTACGGCATCGATTCGACGGGCTGAAGACAGCAGGGGGCTGCCGTGACGCCGAACCTTCCAAAACTGGCCATCGTCCTGGTCGCGCTGTGCGCGCTCCCGGGCCACGCCCAGCAGCGCAACGCGCCTGCGGCCGGCAACAAGAAACTGTATTGCTGGGACCAGAATGGCCAGCGGGTATGCGCCGATGCGCTGCCGGCCGAGGCCATGCAGAACGCGCGCGAGGAAATCAGCATGCGCAGCGGCATGCGCACCGGCCAGGTGCAGCGCGCGCTGACCGACGAAGAGCGCGCCGGGCAGGCCGAGGAGGAAGCGCGCCGCCGCACCGAGGCGCTCGCCGAGGAAACCCGGCGCCGCACCGACCAGGCGATCCTGACCCTGTTCCAGGACGAGGACGAGCTCAAGCGCGTGTTCACCGAACGCGTGACCCTGGTCGACAACAGCATCGGCACCGCGCGCTACAACGTCGCCAGCCTGCGCGATGGCCTGGTCGTCCTGCTGCGCACCGCGGGCGAACGCGAACTGTCCGGCAAGCCGGTGCCCGACAAGCTGGCCGACGACATCCGCCAGCGCCACCAGCAGCTGCTGTACCACAAGTACCTGCAGCGCAGCTTCGAGCAGCAACGCGTGGCACTCACCCAGGAAATCGACGAGACGCTGCAGCGCTATCGCGAACTGCGCGGGGCCGACCAGCCCGGCGCCCGCGGCGCGGTCTTCCAGCCGGGCGGCTGACCCGGGTCGATCGCGTCCCCGGATCGGCGTATCGCCGGTCCGCAGCGGATCGGGAGGCGCGAGGCGCGCAACGCTGCCCGGCAAGCTGCCGCCTGGCAGGGGCGCCCGGAACACGACACCACCCTGGCATGGCCTCCCGGGACGGCGGACGGCCCGGGCACCAGCAGCCAGGCATCCACGGGAACCTGGGCGCCGGGACCGCCTGCACCGCGAAGGCAGCCGCATCGACGCGGCCCGCCCTGCGGCAGGCCGCGATCATTCCAGCAGGGCTCAGAAGCCGGGCGGCACGCCCGGCAGCAGCGTTTCCAGCTGCGCGCGGTAGACGGCCTTGATCCGCTCGAGCGCGGCCGCGTCGTCGGCCTCGAAGCGCAGCACCAGCACCGGCGTGGTGTTGGAGGCGCGCAGCAGGCCCCAGCCATCGTTCCAGTCCGCACGCAGGCCGTCGATCGTGGTCAGGCGCGCGCCCGCGAACGGCGAATCCTCGCCCGGCGTGGCGCCGGCGACCAGCTGCGCCACCAGCGCGTGCGCATCGCCATCGCCCACCGGCACCTTGATCTCCGGGGTCGACACGCTGTCGGGCAGTTCGGCCAGCGCTTCGGACGGCGTTTCGATGCGCATCGCCAGGATTTCCAGCAGGCGCGCGGCGGCGTACAGGCCATCGTCGAACCCGTACCAGCGCTCCTTGAAGAAGAAGTGGCCGCTCATCTCGCCGGCCAGTTCGGCCTCGGTCTCGCGCATCTTCGCCTTGATCAGCGAATGCCCGGTCTTCCACATCAGCGGGCTGCCGCCGTTGCGCAGGATGTAGTCGGACAGCTTGCCGGTGCACTTGACGTCGTAGATCACCAGCGCGCCTGGATTGCGCTGCAGCACGTCGGCCGCGTACAGCATCAGCAGGCGGTCCGGGAAGATCACCTTGCCCTCCCTGGTGACCACGCCCAGCCGGTCGCCATCACCGTCGAAGGCCAGGCCCAGGTCGGCATCGAACTGACGCACGGTCTGGATCAGGTCCTCCAGGTTGTGCGGCTCGCTCGGATCGGGATGGTGGTTGGGGAAGCTGCCGTCGATGTCGCAGTACAGCGGAATCACCTCGGCGCCCACCGATTCGAGCAGGCGCGGGCCGATCTCGCCGGCGACGCCGTTGCCGGCATCGACCACGACCTTCAACGGACGCTCCAGCTGCACGTCGTCGGCGATGCGCTGGATGTAGTCGTCGGCCACCTCGTGCTGGCGCAGCGCGCCGGTGGCCGCTTCGTGCAGGCGGCCGTCGCGGATGCGCGCGTACAGGTCGGTGATCGCGTCGCCCGACAGGGTCTCGCCACCGACCACGATCTTGAAGCCGTTGTAGTCCGGCGGATTGTGGCTGCCGGTCACGGCCACGCCGCTGCCGGCGCGCAGGTGGAAGGCGGCGAAGTACACCACCGGGGTCGGCACCATGCCGACGTCGATGACGTTGCGGCCGGCACGCCGCAGGCCTTCGATCAGGCCGCCGGCCAGTTCCGGGCCGGAAAGGCGGCCGTCGCGGCCGACCACGATGTCGGTCAGGCCCTGCTCGGCCATCACGCTGCCGATCGCCTGACCGATGCGGGCGGCGACCTGGGGCGTCAGTTCCCGACCCACCACGCCACGGATGTCATAGGCGCGGAAGATGCCCGGCGCCACGCCCGGATCGGACACCACCACCGCCGGCCTGGCCGCGACCGGCTCGCTCGGCCGCTGGTGCAGGGTCTGCCCGAAGGTGGGCTCGTCCTCGGCCGCTGCCGTCGCACCGGGGCGCCGGCGGCGCATCCGCGCCAGCAGGCCGCCGTGGGCCAGCAGCACCAGCAGCAGGCTCAGGAAGACGAAACCGCCCGCCACCACCGCGCAGGCCAGCGCGTTCAGGCCGAGCGGCGCAGGCGCCACGTCCGGCAGCGCGGCGGCGGCACGCAGGCCGGTGGCGCCGACTTCGCGCGACAGCACATCGGCGCTGCCGGCCAGGCCGGTGGCGCCGCGTTCGATCACGTTGTAGCCACTCTGGCGCAGGGCCAGGTAGGTGCCGGGCGGCAGGCTGCCCTGCTCGAAGGCCCCGGTGAGCGCCTTCAGCGGAAGCCGCACGTACAGCACCGCCGCCTGCGCCGAGGCGCCGAGCACGACCGGGGCCGCCAGCCCCAGCCGCGCGCCGTTCTGGTCGCGCACCACCGCCGCCACCGCCGCATCGCCGCCGAGCGCGCGCTCGAGCAGGCCGAGGCGGGCGTAGCCGAATTCCGCGGCCTCGCCGTAGGCGGCGGCCAGATCGCCCGGCCACACCGACACCTGTTCGACCGCGGCCCAGCCATCGCTCACCGCGGTCGCCACGGCCTCCGCGTCGCCGCCGGCCAGCGCGGCCTGCACGGTCGGGGTCTGCAGGCGTTCGGACAGCTGCCGGGTCAGGCCCAGGACCGCCGCGTTGGTCGCGGCCACCGCCTGGTCGCGCGCATCGGACAGCGCGGTCTCACGGCCGTCGGCGCGCCACTGGCTGAGCCCATGCCAGCCGAACCAGCCGGCCAGCAACACGCACAGCAAGGCGCCCAGCAACGCTGCGCGCCGGATCTGCGCAGGCGACTGCCTGCCAGCATCGGTCTCGGTCATGCTCCTCCCCTGTCAACGCACCCCGGTGTGGCCGAATCCACCTTCGCCGCGCACGCTGCCGGCGAAAGTATCCACTACCTTCAACGATGCACGCACGATCGGTGCCAACACCAGCTGCGCGATGCGATCGCCCGGCTCGATGGTGAAGGCCTCGCGCCCGCGATTCCAGAGGCTGATCAGCAGCGGGCCCTGGTAGTCGGCGTCGATCAGGCCAGTGCCGTTGCCCAGCACGATGCCGTGGCGGTGGCCCAGGCCGGACCGCGGCAGCACCAGCGCGCACAGGCCCGGGTCGGCGATATGGATCGCCAGCCCGCTGGGGACCAGGGCGGCGTCGCCCGGTTCCAGCACCAGCGGCGCCTCGGTGGCCGCGCGCAGGTCCATGCCCGCGCTGGCGGCGGTGGCGTACTCCGGCAGCGGCCAGGCGTCGCCGAAGCGCGGGTCGAGCAGCTTGATCTGCAGTTCGTGGCTCATCGCGTGACCGGCGCTCATGCGTGCAGGCGCTGCGCGACCAGGGCGACCAGGCCGTCGGCCAGGCGGGTCTTGGCCGCCGCCGGGAAATCCTGTTCGCCGCCGGGCCAGTAGGCGGTCATCGCGTTGTCGTCGCTCTCGAAGCCCGCGCCCGGCACGCCGACGCGGTTGGCCACGATCAGGTCCAGGTGCTTGGCCGCCAGCTTCTGCTGCGCGTAGTCGGCCACGTTGTTGGTTTCGGCGGCGAACCCGACCACCAGCTTCAGGCCGGCATCCTCGCGCTGGGCGACCTCGGCCAGGATGTCGGGCGTGCGCACCAGCTCCAGGCGCAGTTCCTCGCCGGTGCCGCTCTTCTTGATCTTGTTCGGCGAGAACGCGCGCGGGGTGTAGTCGGCCACGGCGGCGGCGCCGATGTAGATGTCGGCCGGCAGCGCGGCATTGACGGCATCGCGCATCTGCGCGGCCGAGCGCACGTCCACGCGCTCCACGCCGGGCGGCGTCGGCACCTGGACCGGGCCGGCGACCAGCACCACCTGCGCGCCCTGGCGCGCGGCGCTGGCGGCCACGGCGAAGCCCATCTTGCCGCTGCTGCGGTTGCCCAGGTAACGCACCGGATCCAGGTCCTCGTAGGTCGGTCCGGCGGTGACCACCACGCGCAGCCCGGCCAGCAGATCGCCTTCGGGCATCGCCGGCGCAAGGCCACCGGCCAGCGCGGCGACGATCGCGTCGGGTTCGCGCAGGCGCCCAGGCCCGGATTCGCCCTCGGCCAGCGGGCCGTCGTCCGGGCCGATCACCTGCACGCCGCGCGTGCGCAGCAGGGCCAGGTTGGCCTGGGTGGCGGGGTGCTGCCACATCCGATGGTTCATCGCCGGCGCCACGCTCAGCGGCGCGGTGGTGGCCAGGCACAGCGTGGTCACCAGGTCGTCGGCCAGGCCATGCGCCAGCCGCGCCAGCAGGTCCGCCGTGGCCGGGGCGACCAGGATCCGGTCGGCCCAGCGCGCCAGTTCGATATGGCCCATCGCCTGCTCGGCGGCGCTGTCCCACAGGGTGGTCCGTGCCGGCGCCCCGGACAGGGCCTGGAAACTCAACGGCGTGACGAACTGCTGCGCGCCTGCGGTCATCGCCACCTGCACGCTGGCACCGGCATCGCGCAGGCGCCGGACCAGCTCCAGCGCCTTGTAGGCGGCAATGCCGCCGCCGACACACAACAGGATCCGCTGCCCTTCCAAGGGGCCAGTGACCGATACGCTCACGTGGGACTTTCCCTACCCGAAACAGATCGACAAGCTTACTCCAAGGCTCCTGACCAGCCGATGCAGGACAGGTGACCGGAGGCGCACGCTGCGCCATATGCATATTCGCGACTGGCCCAGCGAGGAACGTCCCCGCGAGAAACTGCTGGCACGCGGCGCCGGCGTGCTGTCGGATGCCGAACTGCTGGCGATCTTCCTCGGCTCGGGCCTGCGCGGCCGCGACGCGGTGCAGACCTCGCGCGACCTGCTGGCCAGCCATGGCCCGCTGCGCGCCCTGCTCGAGCGCACGCCCGGCGACCTCGCACGCCTGCCCGGGCTGGGACCGGCGCGCGCCTGCCAGCTGACGGCCGCGCTGGAACTGGGCAACCGGCACCTGGCCGCGGCGCTGGCACGCGGCGACGCGCTGACCGATCCGCGCACCGCCGGCCGCTATTTCGCCCAGCGGCTGCGGCCGCACCGGCACGAAGTGTTCGCCGCGCTGTTCCTGGATACGCGGCACCGCGCGCTCGCGTTCGAGGAACTGTTCCACGGCACGATCGATGGCGCCGAAGTGCATCCACGCGAAATCGTGCGCCGCGCGCTGGCGCACAACGCCGCGGCGGTGATCGTCGGCCACAACCATCCGTCCGGCTGCGCCGATCCGTCCGCCGCGGACCACGCCGTCACCGCGCGCCTGAAGCAGGCACTGGCCCTGGTCGAGGTCCGCCTGCTGGACCACTTCGTGGTCGGCGACGGCGAACCAGTGTCGCTGGCCGCACGCGGCATGGTCTGACCACCGATGCCACCGTCGCCTGCCGCACCGGTGGCACTGGGCCGCGCCTCGGACGCCCCGGCCGTGCAGGACGGAACTGCCGCCAGGCGCGACGCGGATCGAGGGATACTGCGCCTCCCCATCGCCGGAAGACGCACATGCCCACCACCTATGTCGCCCTGCTGCGTGCGGTCAACGTCGGCGGCACCGGCAAGCTGCCGATGGCGGAGCTGAAGGCGATGTGCGAGGCCGAAGGCTTCGGCCGGGTCCGCACGTACATCGCCAGCGGCAATGTGGTGTTCACTGCCGACTGCACCGCCGCGCAGGTGAAGGCCGCGCTGGAAAAACGCCTGCTGGACCACGCCGGGAAACCGGTCGACGTGCTGGTGCGCACCGCCGCCGAGCTTGCGGCGGTGCTGGACGGCAATCCCTTTCCGGGCGAGCCGGGCAACCGGACCATGGCGATCTTCCTGGACACCGCACCGCCAGCCGACGCGGCCGCCGGCGCGCGCCATCGGGTCGACGAACGGATCGCCGTGGGCGCCCGGGAGTTGTACGTGGCCTACGGCGACGGCATGGGCGCCTCGAAGCTGGTGATCCCGGCCGCCGCCAAGGGCACCGCCCGCAACATGAACACCGTGGCCAGACTGGTCGAGATAGCCGCCACGCCCTGAGCGCAGGCCGCCTGGGCGGGCGCGGCAGCGGGACCGCGGTCGCTTCCAGACCCGATGAAGCCCTGCAGACCACCCGCCGGACGCCCTCACGGACATGGCCCCGGCTTCATACAGGCAGACCGGGTAAAATGTGCGGCCAGATCGCACTGAAGCGCCCGTCCGAGTGAAAACCCTTCTGAACGCCCTGATCGCCCAGGGCATCGATGCATTGCGCGGCAACGGCACCCTGCCGGCCGACACCGTCACCCCGGAGTTCGTGGTCGAGCGCCCGAAGACACGCGAGCACGGCGACTTCGCCACCAATGCCGCGATGCTGCTGGCCAAGGCCGCACGCAGCAATCCGCGCGCGCTGGCGCAGGCGCTGGTCGGCGCGCTGCCGGCCGGCGACGACATCGCGAAGGTCGAGATCGCCGGCCCGGGCTTCATCAATTTCCATCTCGCCCCGGCCGCCTACCAGCGCGAAGTGGCCGCGGTGCTGAAGCATGGCCACGAGTACGGCCGCAACACCAGCGGCCAGGGCCGCACCGTCGGCGTCGAATACGTGTCGGCCAACCCGACCGGCCCGCTGCACGTCGGCCACGGCCGCGCCGCGGCGATCGGCGACTGCCTGGCGCGGCTGATGGCCGCCAACGGCTGGAACGCGCGCCGCGAGTTCTACTACAACGACGCCGGCGTGCAGATCGAGAACCTGGCCCGTTCGACCCAGGCCCGCGCGCGCGGCTTCAAGCCGGGCGACGAACAGTGGCCGGCGGAGGCCTACAACGGCGACTACATCGGCGATGTCGCCAACGCCTACCTGGCCGGCGACAGCGTCGACATCGAAGGCCACGTGGTCACCGGTGCCGGCGATGCCGAGGACCTGGACGCGATCCGCCGCTTCGCCGTGGCGTACCTGCGCAACGAGCAGAACCACGACCTGGCCGCGTTCGGCGTCGACTTCGACATCTATTTCCTCGAGAGCTCGCTGTACGCCGACGGCAAGGTCGAGGAGACCGTGCGCCAGCTGGTCGCCAAGGGTCATGCCTACGAGGAAGGCGGCGCGCTGTGGCTGCGCTCGACCGACTTCGGCGACGACAAGGACCGCGTGATGCGCAAGTCCGACGGCACCTACACCTACTTTCTGCCGGACGTGGCCTACCACCTGTCCAAGTGGCAGCGCGGCTACGAGCGCGCGATCACCGAGCTTGGCGCGGATCATCACGGCTCGCTGGCGCGCGTGCGCGCCGGCCTGCAGGCGCTGGATGTCGGCATCCCGCAGGGCTGGCCGGAATACGTGCTGCACCAGATGGTCACGGTGATGCGCGGCGGCGAGGAAGTGAAGCTCTCCAAGCGCGCCGGCAGCTACCTGACCCTGCGCGACCTGATCGACGAAGCCGGCCGCGACGCGACCCGCTGGTTCCTGATCGCGCGCAAGCCCGATTCGCAGCTGGTGTTCGACATCGACCTGGCCCGCCAGCAGAGCAACGACAACCCGGTGTTCTACGTGCAGTACGCGCACGCCCGCGTCGCCAGCCTGCTGCGCCAGGCCGCCGAGAAGGGCTACGCCTACGACCAGGCCAACGCGCTGGCGAAGCTGCCCACGCTGGACGATGCGACCTCGCTGTCGCTGATGGTCGAACTGTCGCGCTGGCCGGAAGTGGTGGAAGCGGCCGGCCACGCGCTGGAACCGCACCAGATCGCCCAGTACCTGCGCGAACTGGCCTATGCTTTCCACACGTGGTACGCCGGCACGCCGGTGCTGGTGGAAGACGCGGACCAGCGCGACACCCGACTGGCCCTGGGTCTGGCCACGCAGCAGGTACTGGCGAACGGGCTCGACCTGCTTGGCGTGAGCGCGCCGGAACGGATGTAAGCGGAGAGCAGCACGATGGCGGCAAGACGTGGCAAGAGTCAGGCACGGCGCAACGGCGGCAGCGAACGCCCCGGATGGGTCTGGCTGATCGCCGGGCTGGCGATCGGCGGCGTGGTGTTCCTGGCGGCACCGGGGTTGTTCAAGCGCGACGGCGATGGCTTCGTGCGGTTCGGTCCGCGTGCCGATCCGAACGCGCAGCCGGCGCCGATCGCCGACGGCGAGGCGATCGCCGAGACCCCGGCCGCACCGGCCCTGCCGCGTCCGCAGCCGGCCGCACCGCAGTACGACTTCTACACGGTGCTGCCCGGCAACGAAGTGCGCATGTCCGACGCCGAACTGGCCGCCAGCGCGCGCGAGGAACAGGCCCGCCAGGCACGCACCGAAGCGCAGCGCGCGCGCGATGCGCTGGAAGGACGCACGCCCGCAGCGACCACCGCCGCGCTGCCGGCACCGCTCGGCGAAACGGCCGCGGCCGCCACGCCCGCTCCGGGCAGCACCGCCGTGGCGGCTGCACCCGCCGCCGCTGCGCCGGCACCCGCGGCGGCCGACAACGCCCGCTACATCCTCCAGGCCGGCGCCTTCGGCGCCTCCGGCGATGCGGAAACCGCCAAGGCCAGGATCGCGATGCTCGGCCTGAGTGCGCGGGTGGAATCGGCGCAAACCGAAGGCCGCACCGTGTACCGCGTGCGCATGGGCCCTTACGGCACCGCCAGCGAACTGGCCGAAGCCAAGCAGAAACTGGCCGACAGCGGCCTGCAGGCGATGGCGATCCGCGCGCAATGAGGGCGCACGCGGCTCTCCGCCGGCGCGTGCGCGCCGGCTGGCTGGCCGGACTGCTGCTGGCGGTCCTGGCGCCGGCGGCCGCGACCGAACAGATTCCCGACGCGATCCGGATCGACGGCGAGCAACGGCCGCTGTACAGCGAGCCGTTCGGCATGCTGCTCGCTGTCCCGGCGCGCTGGGAGCAGTTCCGCGAGGCCTCCGGCATCGCGGTGCGCGGGCCCTGCACCGCCAACTGGCGCGGCTACCGTGCCTGGTGGGCGCTGCGCGACGAGCGCCTGTGGCTGGAACGCATGGTCTATGGCGCCTGCAACCGCGACGCACCGGATGCCGACCTGTCGCTGTATTTCCCTGGCCGGTCCACGCCGATCGCCGCCGACTGGTACAGCGGCACCCTGGTGGTACCGCTGGGCGAACGCGGCGCCAACCAGCACATGGGATATTCGACCCAGTACCCGCGCTATCGCCTGGTCGAGATCGTCGACGGCCGCGTGACCGCACAGCGCGAGATCGACCACGACCAGCTGATGGACTGGCGCAGCAGCCAGCACCGGTCCGGCAACACGCCCTGACGCCTTCCACCCGATGCCGCACGTCCCACGCACAGGAGTCACCACGCCCATGACCCGTACCGCTTTCGTCACCGGCGCCACGTCCGGTTTCGGTGCCGCCGCCGTCCGTCGCTTCATCGCCGCCGGCTGGCGCGTCGTCGCCACCGGCCGCCGCGTCGAGCGCCTGCAGGCGCTGGCCGCCGAACTGGCGACCGACCAGCTGCACGTGGCCGCCTTCGACGTCCGCGACACCGCGGCGATGGATGCGGCACTGGCCGCGCTGCCGGGCGAATTCGCCAACGTCGACGTGCTGGTCAACAACGCCGGCCTCGCCCTGGGCACCGCGCCGGCGCAGCAGGCCAGCCTGGACGACTGGCGCACGATGATCGACACCAACATCGTGTCGCTGGTGGAACTGACCCATCGGCTGCTGCCCGGCCTGATCGCGCGCAAGGGCGTGGTGATCAACATCAGTTCGGTCGCCGGCGTGTATCCGTATCCGGGCGGCAACGTCTACGGCGGCACCAAGGCCTTCGTCAGCCAGTTCTCGCTGAACCTGCGCACCGACCTGCACGGCACCGGCGTGCGCGTGACCACGATCGAGCCGGGCATGGCCGAAACCGAGTTCACCCTGGTGCGCACCCACGGCAACCAGTCGGCATCGGACACGCTGTACCACGGCGCCAATCCGATGTCGGCCGAGGACATCGCCGAGCAGATCTTCCACGTCGCCACGCTGCCCGCGCACCTGAACATCAATCGGCTGGAGATCATGCCGACGACGCAGTCGTTCGCGGGTTTCCAGGTGGCCCGCGAACCGCGCTGAGCGACGCGGACACCGCGGCGGCAGCGTCGCCGCGGTGATGCGAAGGCCGACCAGGCCCTGCGCTCGCCTGCACCTGGCTGGCGCAGCGCCTGCTCCACCCGCCTGGATGCGCACGCGGTCGCCTGCGGCACGCGCGGCGGCCGTGCGGCCACCAGCGGCCTGGCGCCCGAACGACAACGCGCGGTCCGCGGCCACGCTGCCCGCCGGCCATCGATGCGTGGCCGGGCGCCTGCCGCACCGGCGCGCATGGATTCGAGGCCAACGGACGTGCACCCACGCTGCGATCGATGCACGTGGATCGCATGGAGCGACCAGCGGCGACATATCCAGTAAACGTGTCGGCAACATCGTCCAGCGCCGCGCACGCTTGGTTCCGCCGGCGATTCTCAGGCCTCACTGGCCACGGCGGCGTTCTCCGCATCACCCGCCTGCACCGCCGCGCTGGCCTGCGGATCATGCGTCGCGGGATCGCGGGCCCGGCACGGTGTGCGACCGCGGGGGCCGCGACGACAAGCGGCAGATGCACCGGCCGGCATCCGCGCATCGCGTCCCCCGGGCAGCCCTGCCCACGCGCCTGACGGCATGTCCCCATCGCCAGCGGTCATTTCCATCCGCCCGCCGCGCGCGGAACAGTGGCCGGTCATCCCGACGTCCCACCGGAGCGCACCACGATGCCCATTGCCCGCCAGGCCCTGCTGCGCAGGATTGCCGCCGTCGCCACGCTGTCCAGCGTGCTGCTGCCTGCCGTGCCGCTGGCCACGGCGGGCCGGGACGAGGGCTCGCCGTTGCGCGCCTACCTGGTGGACAAGCGCGCCGCCATCCTGGCGCAGTCGGCCAAGGAGGCGGTGCCGGTGTCGATCCATGCGACGGTCACCGCCGAAAGCCGCTCCGGTGTCCGCCGCCTGCGCATCGGGCGGGCCGATCAACCGCAGTTCCAGTCGCTGAGCGACAGCGGCCGCGATTTCGCGGGCTACGATCTCGGCGCGGGCTCCTGGGATGCGCTGGTCGGCACGCTGGCCAGCGCGGTGGCCGACGAGTACGTGGTGCAGGCGGCGCTGCAGGAGGTCCCGCTGGATGCGCTGGACGTGGTGTTCACCAGCATTCCCGAGCGCAAGAGCGAGACCCTCAGCTATCCGAACAACCTGTCCTACGTGGCCTACATCGACTCGCCGGCCACCGACGCGCAGCTGGAGGCGCTCAGGCAGGCCGTGCATGCGCAGTCATCCGTCATCGATCTGGTGACACGGCCACAGCAGGTGAGCCATGCCGAGGTCGACTACGTCCGCACTCCCGCCGCCCGCGATCCCGGCCAGCCGCCCGGCCTGCGCGACTTCATCCGCGAAGAGAAGCGGCCCGCGATCCTGGCACGGCAGCAACGGGCCAGGTCGGGCGGCCCGGCGCGCGAACCGCAGCCGCTGACCGCCCGCGCGCATGTCGAGCCGCACACCGGCCTGCGTCGCGTGTTCCTGGGCAAGGACGGCTACCACCAGCAACTGCACGACAACGCGCCGGAGCTGCTTGGCCGCGGTCTCGCCCCGACCGTCGAAGCGCACCTGCTCGGCGTCACCGGCACCTGCCTGACCCACATCTTCGAAGTGCAGGCCGCGACCCGCGATGTGCTGCTCGATTCACTGGAACTGACGGTCGACGGCGAGCTCAGCCCGCGCTTCGGCCGCGACGTGGCCACGCCCGCCCGCTACGACGCCATCCGCTACCGGGTGCGGATCGGGTCGCCTGCCTCGGAGCAGGAGATCGACGCCCTGCGTGCCGCGGTCGAGGCCACCTGCCCGCTCTACAACCTGGTCAAGGACGCACAGGCCATCGAAGGCCGGATCGTCCGCGGCGGGTACACGTCCGCCATCCACTGAGCACGCGCGGCTGAGCACGCGCGGACGGCAGCGCGACCGTGCATGCCTGCGACGCACGCCTCGGAAGCCCTCCACGCGATGCGGCGACCTCCCGCATCGCGGTCCGGCCCGACGCGCGCCTGATGAGCGCAACGCCCCCCATCCACACCATCACCTGCGGCCGGCCATGGAGCACGCGCGCCATGGCCGCTGGCGCCGGATCAGCTCAACGGCTCATCCGACAGGTAGGTGTAGCCGGTCAGGCCCGCTTCCAGCGCTTCGGCCAGCAGCAGCGACTCGGCTTCCGGCAGACGCGCCTCGTGCACGCGCTGCGCGTACGTGGCGCGCAGGTCGTCCAGGCGATAGCCGACGTAGTCCAGCATCACGTCGGTGGTGTCGCCACGGCGCTGCTGGGTGATGACGTAGCCATCGGCGTCGGCCAGCACTTCCACCGCGTCGGTGTCGCCGAACAGGTTGTGGATGTCGCCGAGGATCTCCTGGTACGCACCGACCAGGAAGAAGCCGATCCGGTAGCTCTCGCCGGGACGCAGCTCGTGCAGCGGCAGCGAGGAATCCAAGCTCTCGTTCTCGACATAGGTGTCGACCATGCCGTCGGAGTCGCAGGTCATGTCGGCGATGATGCCGCGGCGGTCGGGACGCTCGTCCAGGCGCTCGATCGGCACGATCGGGAACACCTGGTCGATCGCCCACACGTCCGGGATCGACTCGAACACGCTGAAGTTGACGAAGTACTTGTCGACCAGGCGGTCGTTGAGTTCATCGAGTACCGGGCGGTGGCTCTTTTCCTCGTGGCTCAGGCGCGCACGCACGCCGTGGGCGATGGCGTAGAACAGGTCGTCGATGCGGGCGCGGTGGGTCAGGTCGATGTGGCCCAGCGCGTACGCGGACAGGCCTTCGGCATGGAAATGCTGGGCCTCGTGGAACAGCTCCACCGCCGGGCGCACGTCGAGGTCGTCGTGGATGCCGCGCAGGTGGCGGACCACGGCCGGCTCGTCGCCGTGCTCGTCCGGCACGCGGCCTTCCGGCGCCTGCTCGACCTCGGCCACGTTGGCGATCAGCACCGCGTGGTGCGCGGTCATCGCGCGGCCGCACTCGGTGACCACGCGCGGCTGCGCCAGGCCATGCTGCTCGCAGGCTTCGGCCAGCGGCTGCACGATGTTGCTGGCGTAGGCGTGCAGGCCGTAGTTGATCGAGTAGTAGCTGCGCGAGCGGGTGCCTTCGTAGTCGATGCCCAGGCCGCCGCCGACGTCGACGTGGCTGATCTTCGCGCCCAGCTTGGACAGCTCGACGAAATAGCGGGTCGCCTCGCGCATGCCGTTGGCGATGTCGCGCACGTTGGAGATCTGCGAGCCCATGTGGAAGTGCAGCAGGTTCAGCGTGTCGGCGTATTCGGTGTCGCGCAGCGACTTCCACAGGTCCAGCACCTGGCGCGGCGACAGCCCGAACTTGGCCTTGTCGCCGCCGCTGTTCTGCCACTTGCCGGCGCCCCGCGAGGCCAGCCGCATGCGCACGCCCAGGCCGGGCTACACGTCCAGCGCCTTCGACTCTTCCAGCACCGGCTTCGGCTCGGACGGCTTCTCGATGACGATGGAGGTCTGCAGGCCGAGCTTGCGGCCGATCCGGGCCAGGCGGATGTACTCGCGGTCCTTGTGGCCGGTGCAGACGATGAGGCCGCCCGGGCGGCTCAGC